>JADMIO011406707.1_pt1 | contig 122296 bp, 94 predicted proteins | sample 8958161 | NCBI WGS metagenome assembly JADMIO01 (sample SAMN16585339, study PRJNA669376) | soil metagenome | isolation source: Crop rotation soil | place: USA: Cullars Rotation, Alabama | collected 2011 | reverse complement strand
CGCGACAACTTGTCCACGTGGAATTCTAAGCTTAGGATCCCAATGTGCTGGAAAGAAAGCGTACTCAGGGCGTCGGCGTGATTGCTGCCGAGGATGCAATTGATTGGGGCCTTTCCGGCCCATGTTTGCGAGGCAGTGGCATCAACCTCGACGTGCGCCGCGCGAATCCTTATTGCGGTTATGAGCACTACGATTTCGAAGTGCCGACCGAATCCGACTGCGACGTTTGGGCGCGTTACCTGGTGCGCATGCGCGAAATGCGAGAGTCGCACAAGATTGTCGCGCAGGCGCTCGCACGACTGAAGCCTGGGCCAGTAAAAGCGGATGCGCCGAAAGTTGTGTTGCCCGATCGTGAAGCCATGAAGAAGCACATGGATGCGTTGATCCATCACTTCTTGATCGTCGCTGAAGGGTTTGATGTTCCCGCCGGCGAGGTCTATCACCCGATTGAAGCTTCGAAGGGCGAACTGGGTGTTTACGTGAAGTCGAATGGCGGTCCAAAACCCGCGCGCGTGCACTTCCGTGGGCCAAGCTTCGTGAACCTGTCAGCGTTGCCACACATGTCGGAGGGCGCGATGGTCGCAGACATCGTTGCGATTATTGGTTCGCTGGATATTGTGCTGGGGGAGATAGATCGCTGACGGCGAAGCCGCTGTACTTGGTGCTTTGTACTTTGTACTTAGTACTTGAATGAAGCGATGAAACGCCGACTTCAACGCGAGCTAGAGTCAACAACTAAGTACCAAGTACGTTCTTAAGAGAAATGAGCCAACAGTTAACAAACATTCAGCCAATGTCGCAGCCGGTTGATATCGGCGATGAGGTTGCATCGTTTTCGCCTGCAGTCGAAGCGGAGATCGATGCGCATCTCGCCAAATATCCGGTGAAGCGTTCTGCGATTCTGCCGCTGATGTTTGTGGTTCAGCGCGAACGTGGCTATCTCGATCCACCGGGAGTTGCGTATCTCGCAAACCGTTTGGGGCTGCGCATCACCGACATCTGGGAAGTCGCAACCTTCTACTCGATGCTCAACACCAACCCGGTGGGCAAGTATCACATTCAGATTTGCAAGACGCTTTCCTGCAAGATCATGGGTGAACCCGGGATCACTGAACACGTTTGCACGAAACTTGGTATCAAGCCTGGCGAAACTACCGCCGACGGAAAGTTCACTGTGTCGCTGGTTGAATGTCTGGGCTCGTGTGGAACTGCACCGATGTTTCAAATTGGTTTTGACTATCACGAGAATCTGACTCCAGCAAAGGTTGATGAGATTCTCGGTTCGTTGCCTTGATCGTACTTTGTTCCTGGTGCTTTGTACCTAGTAGTTGAATTAAGTAAAGCTCGGTAAATCTCAACCACAAAGTACAAAGTTCAAAGCACAAAGTTCTAAAACGCGGATTCGCAAAGAATTAATTCAACCCACGCTATCATGTTTATCGGCGCCATCGGATGTGAACCACTTCAGCTCGCGCGAGTTCATCTTGAGAACTCGGCCTCGCTCGACGTCTACCGCAAGAACGGCGGCTACGAAGCACTCAAGAAAGTTCTTGACGGAATGACGCCGGACGACGTCATCAACGAAGTGAAGAAGTCTGCTTTACGCGGCCGCGGCGGCGCGGGTTTTCCCACCGGAATGAAATGGAGTTTCGTTCCGAAGGACTCACCGAAACCAAAATACGTCGTCTGCAACGCCGACGAATCCGAGCCAGGCACATTCAAAGATCGTTACTTGATGGAACGCGATCCGCATATGCTGATTGAAGGCATGCTGATCGCTGCTTACGCCCTCGGCGCCAAGGTTAACTACATTTATACGCGCGGCGAGTATCGCTACTTGATCGACATCATGGACGCCGCGTTAACTGAAGCGCGCGATGCGGGTTTGCTCGGCGATAAGATTCTTGACTCAGACTTTTCCTGCGAGATCCACACGCACACGGGCGCGGGTGCGTACATTTGCGGCGAAGAAACTGCATTACTGAGTTCGCTCGAAGGAATGCGTGGCCACCCGCGGATGAAGCCTCCCTTCCCCGCTGTCTCTGGTCTCTATGCGTGTCCGACCGTCGTCAACAATGTCGAGACACTGACTGCCGTTCCCGACATCATCAAGATGGGCGGCGAGGCCTATCAGAAACTTGGAACAGAAAAGAGTGGCGGCACGAAACTGTGGTCTGTGTCCGGGCATGTGAATCGGCCCGGCGTTTATGAACTGCCCATGGGCTACGACGACATGGAAAAGTTCATCATGGAAGACTGCCGCGGCATGCTGAACGGCAAGCAGCTGAAAGCCGTCATTCCCGGCGGATCTTCGGTTTATGTCATGCGTGCCGATCAGATCATTGGCAAGGATGTCCGCATGGACTACGAAGGTTTGGTTGCGGGCGGATCCAGCGTCGGCTCGGGCGGCTTTATCGTCATGGACGAGACCGTCGACATTTTCGAATCGACGAAGAACCTGACGGAGTTTTACAAACACGAGTCGTGTGGCTGGTGCACGCCATGTCGCGAAGGCACTGATTGGTTAGTCAAAGTTTTCAAGCGCATCGCTGCAGGCGGCGGTCGTCCGGAAGACGCACAGTTGTTGCTCGACCTTTGCGACAACATCGAGGGCAAGTCGTTCTGCCCTTTGGGTGATGCTGCTTCGTGGCCCATTCAATCCGCGGTCAAACGATTCCCGGAAGATTTCAAGAAACATCTGCTGAACGGTAACCAGAACTAAATGTCTACTGAGGTCATTAAGGTAACCATCAACGGTCAGGATTTTCAGGTGCCGAAGGGCGCGCGCCTGATCGATGTGTGTCGCGACAAGGCTTTCGACATCCCGTCGTTTTGTTACTACGCCGACCTCGCCCTGCAAGCGTCGTGTCGCATGTGCCTGGTGCGCATCGAGAAAATGCCGAAGCTGCAAACGTCCTGCACGATCATCTGCACTGACGGCATGGTGGTCACGACGCAGAGTGATGAAATCGAAAAAGCGCAGCGTTCAATGCTCGAGTTCCTGCTCGCCAATCACCCGCTTGACTGCCCGGTTTGTGATCGCGGCGGCGAATGCGAACTCCAGGAAATGACTTTCAACTGGGGCGGTCTCGAAGAACGCTTTACGGAAAAGAAAAACTATCATCCGGAAAAATATCTGTCGCCAATCGTGGCGAATGATCCGCAGCGCTGCATTCTTTGCAAGCGTTGCACGCGCGTCTGCGACGAATGGATGGGTGAAGACGCGATCGAAGCAGGAAATCGGGGCGCGAGCACTGTCATCGGCACGTACGGCGGCTGGTTAAACTGTTCGCAGTGTGGCAACTGCATTGAAGTTTGTCCCACCGGAACATTGCTCGATGCAACTTATCGCCACCAGGCGCGTCCCTGGGAGCTCACGCAAACCGTTTCCACCTGCACCTACTGTTCCGACGGTTGCCAGATGTCGCTCGGCACGCGCGGCGACGAGCTAATGCGAATTGTCGCGCGCGATCGTTACGTGAATGGTCTGAACGGAGAGTTTCTTTGCATCAAGGGTCGTTTCGGACATCCCTTCGTTAACCATGAATCACGCATTCGCACGCCGCTGATTCGCTACAAGAAGGGCGGCAAGCTTATTCCCGCAACGTGGGACGAAGCGATCCGGCACGTCGCCGAAAAACTTGATGCAGTAGTCGACCAGCATGGCCGGGATTCGTTAGGCGTTCTTGGCAGTCCTCGCATAACAAACGAATCGAACTATGTGCTTCACAAGTTCGCAACTGAACTGGTCGGTACTAAAAACTTCGGCGTGAACGACTCCGGCGATCTGAAACCCTTCTTTGAAAATCTCGGTGCATCACTTGCGACCCATCGCGACATCCGGTACGCGAAAACAATTCTCCTGATCGGTGGCGAACCGGAAGAGTTGCAGCCGCTGACAGGCAAACAGATTCGGCAGGCGGTGCGAAACGGGGGCGCCAGGTTAATAGTTATAAACAGCACACCGATCCGACTCGTGGAACAGTCGACGCAATTCATTCATGTGCGACCCGGCACTGAAGCTGCCGCCGTGTTGGCCATCGCCAACGACTCCAATGATTCACTGGTGACGGACAAGTCCGGCACAAATCGCAACGAGTTCAATTCAGCACGACAAACGCTGGCCGAGACTGCGGGTGATCTAATCATCATGTTTCCCGATGATTTTAGTGCTGCTGCGCAAACCGTCCTGGCGCAGCTACCGTCGTCGTTGCGCGCTGATAACCGTCGTGTCCTGTTCCACCCACTGCCGCGTTACAACAATAGTTTTGGTGCGCGCGATATGGGCCTGGCCGGCGGAGCGATGACTGCGACGCAAATGCTCGACGCGGCTGGCGAAAGCATTCGTGCTCTTTACCTGGCTGGCAGTTTTCTTCCCGGCCAATTGCGCGGGCGCGAGCTGGCGTTAGGCAAACTGGAATTCTTGGTAGTTCAGGAACTCTTTGAAACTGACACAACCGCTTTCGCTGATGTAGTTCTACCAGCCGCATCGTTCGCTGAAGTCGATGGCACGTTCACCAATAACGACGGATTTGTGCAACGTGTGCGACAGGCCATTCCTCCAGTTCATCAAGCGAAACCTGACTGGGTCATCACCGCGCAACTAGCAGCTGAACTTGGCGTTAACTTTAGCTTTGAAATGTCGGCGAGCGCTGTGTTTCGTGAAATTGCGGAAAAGATTCCAGCCTACGCTGGCTTGAAGTATCCCCTGTTGAAAGACGAATCAAATCCAGTTCAGGCTAAGTATCGGGTCGTGGAGAGCGCTGATACGAGCGCGGCAATCGCTCGTCTGCGCGATGAAGTCTCGACCCTCAATGTCGCGGGCGAGAAAACAAATGAGACGCCGAAGGTGGGACACAAACTTTTTGAGATAGGCACGTTGAATGGCAAGACGCCGCAGTTTCACTTATTGGCGGAAGGAAATCCGAAACCGGAAACGCTGCGCGTATCGCCGCTGTACCAGATCGCTCGGACCAGTAAATAGTAAATCGTGAATCGTGAATGGATCTCCAGGGTATCAGGCCATTTACGATTCACCATTCACCATGCACTGAGACGTCTATTCACGATTTACGATTTACCATTTACTAACAATGGATAATCCATACATCCATGCGCTCCTCTTGATCATTGCGATCTCGGTCGCATTCGGAGTGATCATGCTGTTGGTGGCAGCGACTGTGCTTGCCGAGCGACGAGTGCTGGCCTTAATTCAAGGGCGGCTTGGGCCAAACCGGGTTGGCTTCGGTGGTGTGCTGCAACCGTTTGCCGACTTCATCAAGACTATGATGAAGGAAGATCTGGTCCCGGATCAGTCGACGCGCTTTGTATTTCTGCTGGCGCCGATGATTGCCGTGATCACTGCGATCATGGCGATCATCGTCTACCCGTTTGGTCCAACTATCACACTTCCCTTCCTCGGAACGTTTCCGCTGCGAATTGCGCAGTTCGATGTTGGTCTCCTGTATATCCTGGGTGTCACCTCGGTTGGTGTTTATGGAATTGCGCTGGCCGGCTGGTCGTCCAATAACAAGTACAGCCTGATGGGCGGACTACGATCCTCGGCGCAGATGATTTCATACGAACTGGCGCTCGGCCTGTCATTAATCGGGGTGATTTTGCTTTCTGGCACGCTCGATATTTACCAGATCGTTGATCAACAGTCCGGCTGGTATGGCATGCAATGGAACATCTTCTACCAGCCCGTTGGCTTTGTCCTTTACTTAATAGCAGCCATTGCGGAAACGAATCGCGTCCCGTTCGATCTGCCGGAAGCGGAAACTGAGCTGGTCGCCGGCTTTCATACCGAGTACAGCTCAATCAAGTTTCTACTTTTCTTCAACGCTGAATACATCAACATGATCACGGTGTCGATGCTGGCGACGACTCTGTTCTGGGGTGGCTGGAACTTGCCGTTTGCCGAATACCTGCTTGGCCGCGGCAGCTTGTTGTTTGGCATCGTTAGTGTAATTGGCTTTTTTGCGAAGATAGTAATCTTTCTTTTCTTCTACATCTGGTTGCGCGGCACGCTGCCCCGCTTTCGTTTTGATCAGTTGATGAACTTTGGCTGGAAGTTTCTGCTTCCGGTCGCCATTCTCAACATCATCATCACGGCAACGATAGTTTTCTTTAGGACCGGTTGAGCCTGATGCAAACAGCACTCTTCATTATTCTTGGTGGCATCGCAATCGGCTGCGCGATCTCGATGGTGTCGCAGAGCAATCCACTTTATAGCGCGATTTCTTTGATTGGCGTTTTTCTTTCGCTCGCGTCGCTCTACGTGACGCTGGCGGCTCCGTTTATTGCAGTAGTCCAGGTAATCGTTTACGCCGGCGCGATCATGGTGCTGGTGATCTTCGTGATCATGCTGCTGAACATCGACCATGCTGAGCCGCGGCGCAAACGATTGAAGTTTCTGGTGCCGATGTCGGTAGTAATGGCCGCGATCCTGCTGGCGGAAACAGCCTTCATTCTTTACACCGTGCAGCCTTCGGCCAGTCGCCTTCCCGGTGGACCGATGAACGTCGGCCTAACGCATTCGATCGGTGAAAGATTATTTACCAGTTACCTGCTGCCTTTCGAAATCACGTCGATTCTGTTGCTGATGGCGATTGTGGGAGCCATGAGTCTCGCGCGTCGCACAGCATTCTTGCCGGCTAATGCGCGAGTTGTTCCGGGCGCTCAGGTACTGTCGATGGATATTGCTGAGCCGCGCGGCGTTGAAGACTTGCGTGCGGTTGAGTCGGACACTTCCGATGAAGCAGCGAAAGTTTTGGGCGTTGACCAAACCATGCGTCATCGCGGCGAGGACGAATACTGATGGGCCCCCAACTGTCCTGGTATCTTGTGCTGTCGGCCATCCTGTTCACCATTGGCGCGGCCGGCGTAATCATCAAGCGAAACGTGATCGCGATGTTCATGTGCATCGAGTTGATGCTGAACGCGGTGAACCTAACGTTCGTGGCCTTCTCGAGTTTTTTTCAGGACACTAACGGGCAGCTATTCGTCTTTATCGTGATGACGGTGGCTGCGGCTGAGGCGGCCGTAGGACTGGGAATTATTATCGCCATCTTCCGCAATCGCGAAACCCTCGATGTGGATGATGCCAGCATCTTGAAACTTTAGCTGCAGCATTTTTTTGTACTAGTACTTTGTTCTTTGTACTTTGCGTTGAGCTTTCGGCTAGTTGAACTTTCAACATTCAAGCACCAAGTACAAAGAACAGAATTCTTCCTGGATGGAACACAAGGCCTTAAGTCTGATCATCTTTGCTCCGCTGGCGGGCGCGGCCGTTAATTGGCTGCTGGGCCGGCGTTTGCAGAATGAAAGGATCATTGGCGCCATCGCATGCACGTCGATCGCCGTCTCCGCTATTGTCGCGTTCTTCTTCGCGTTCAACTCGGAAGGGGCGCTGCGCACAACGCAGCCTGTCTTCGCGCACCTGTGGACCTGGATCCAGGTGGGAGCGTTCCGCGCGGACTTCGGGCTGGCGATGGATCGGCTGAGCGGCACCTACGCGCTCTTCATAACGTTCGTAGGCTTCTTCATTCACGTCTTCGCCGTCGGCTACATGCACGGTGACAAGGGGTTCTACCGGTTCTTCGCCTACCTGAACCTCTTCATGTTTTCTATGCTCACGCTCGTGCTGGCAGATAATTTTCTGCTGATGTTTGTTGGTTGGGAGGGTGTGGGACTTTGTTCTTACCTGCTGATTGGCTACTACACCGATCGCAAGGAAGCCGGCGACGCCGCAAAGAAAGCATTCATCACGAACCGCGTGGGCGACTGGGGTTTCGTGATGGGCATAATGCTGCTATTTTTCTTTACTTCAGCGCACGGGAACGGCTCGATCAGTTTCTTTACCCAACCGGCGACCGGCGTGACAAGCGCTTTCGAAATCATTCGGGCAACTGCGGCCGATCCGTTTGGCTGGAAATGGATTTTCGCCGGCGGACTAACGTCTGTAGCCGTGCTTCTCTTCATCGGCGCGGCGGGCAAGAGCGCGCAAATTCCACTTTACGTTTGGCTGCCTGATGCGATGGCGGGTCCGACACCAGTCTCAGCGCTCATCCACGCGGCCACCATGGTCACTGCTGGTGTCTACATGGTTGTGCGCTGTTCCGAGATTTACGTGCACGCACCCACCGCGATGTTCATCGTCGCCTTAATCGGCGCTGCGACAGCGTTGTTTGCGGCGACCATCGGCCTGGCGCAGAACGACATTAAGAAAGTTCTGGCTTATTCAACCATTTCGCAGCTCGGCTACATGTTTCTGGCTTGCGGCGTCGGCGCTTTCGTCGCGGCAATTTTTCATGTCATCACCCATGCCTTCTTCAAGGCGCTGCTGTTTCTCGGCTCCGGCTCAGTGATTCACGGCATGCACCACGAACAGGACATGCGCCGCATGGGCGGACTGAAGAAATATTTGCCAATCACGTTCGCCACCATGTTGGCTGGCTGGCTGGCGATCTGTGGTATTCCGATCTTCGCGGGGTTCTTTTCCAAGGACGAAATTCTCTGGAAGGCGTGGAGCGCGAGTGGCCCCGGCATGCCTGGTCCAGCCTGGAGCAAAATTCTGTGGGGCATTGGTGCGCTCACCGCGTTGCTCACGGCGATTTATATGACGCGCATGATGGTCATGACCTTCTGGGGCAATGAACGTTTTCGCGAAGTGCGGGTCGAACACGATCACGAAGCCGAAGACGCGGGTCACGACCCGCACGCAGGCGGACATGTACATGAGCCGCATGAATCACCATGGACGATGACCGTACCATTGATTGTGCTCGCGATACTCTCAACGGTCGGGGGCTTCATTGGTGTTCCGTATGCGCTCAGCTCGTTGACTGGCGGTCATCCGCAAAATTACATCGAGCACACGCTAGAGCCGGTAGTTGCGCATTTGCCTGCGTCCGAAGCTACAGGCGAAGCTGCGCATGAAAGCAACACCACCTTCTTGTCACCGACCCCGCAGCCGGTTGATGGCCCACCGGCATTCCACGAAGTAGAAGCAGTTGGTGAAGCGCCCCACTCGGCAGAAGAAATCACCCAGGAGCGCTTGCTCGCATTGCTTTCAGTGGTGCTCGCCCTGTTGGGAATTGGCATTGGCTGGACAGTGTTCAAGAAACGTCCATTGCTGCAACTGCCGCGCGTTCTCGAGAACAAATACTACGTGGACGAAATTTACGACGCGGCGATCATCAATCCGATAAACGCCGCCTCGCGCGAAGGTCTCTGGAAAATTTTTGACATCGGCGTGATCGACGGCCTGCTGCATTCGATCGGAGAAACCGTCATTGAAGCAGGTCGCGCTGTTCGTCACCTGCAGGCGGGCTTTGTAAGAGGTTACGCCGCGGTAATCTTGCTTGGCGCCCTGGCCATTGTCGGGTTCTTTGCTTACTACGGCGTGCAGGCATTGCGTTAAAGTTAAATGCAATCACATTTGTTGACCATTATTATTCTTTTGCCGATCGCCGGGGCGCTGGCTCTCGTCGGCTACAGCCTGCTCTCGAATAAGAACGACGCCAGCTACAAGTGGATCGCGCTGGTCGTGAGCGTGATTGAGTTTGTTTTGTCTTTGTTCCTTATCGAGGGCGCCGGAGTAGAGGCGAAGGGTTTCCGCTTCGTTGAAGACGTCGTCTGGATTGGGTCGCTTGGCGCTCGCTACCACGTTGGTGTGGACGGCATCAGTCTCTGGCTGGTGATACTGACCACACTTTTGATGCCAATCGCAATCCTTTCGAGTTGGACTGCAATCCACAAACGACAGTTTTCTTATTACTTGTTCCTGCTGCTGTTGTTGAGCGCGATGATCGGCGTCTTCGTGTCGCTCGACATCCTGCTCTTCTACGTGTTCTTCGAAGCGTCGCTGATACCAATGTTCTTCCTGATCGGCATCTGGGGCGGCGAGCGTCGCATTTACGCGGCGGTCAAGTTTTTCATTTACACAGCAGTAGGTAGCCTTTTAATGCTGGTCGGCATCATCACGCTCTTCTACCTATACCGGGCGCAGTTTGGCGCCGGCACGTTTGATTACGTATTGATACTTAATGCGCTCAGCAACGGCAGCTTGAAAATCCCGGCCCGGCCAACAGAGGCATTATTGTTTGCGGCCTTCGCAATCGCGTTTTGCATAAAGGTCCCGCTGTGGCCGCTGCACACGTGGTTGCCGGATGCCCATACCGAAGCGCCGACCGCAGGTTCCGTAATTCTTGCCGGCGTACTGCTTAAGATGGGGACTTATGGCCTATTGCGTTTCAACCTGGCGCTGTTTCCCACCGTAGCGCGCGAAGCCGCCTGGGTAATGATCACGCTCGCGGTCATTGGCATCATCTACGGCGCGCTGGTGGCCATGGTACAACCTGACATGAAACGGCTGGTAGCGTATTCATCCGTCAGTCACATGGGCTTCGTAGTGCTCGGAATCTTTTCGTTCACCGAACAAGGCATGCAAGGCGCCTTGTATCAGATGTTGAATCACGGTGTGTCTACGGGCGCGCTGTTCCTGTTTGTAGGTTTCGTTTACGAACGACGGCACACTCGCCTGATTAACGACTTTGGTGGGCTGTCGACGCCGATGCCCTGGTACGCGACGCTATTTGTCTTCGCATCGTTGTCGTCCATTGGCTTGCCGTTTCTCAATGGCTTCGTCGGCGAATTCCTGATCATGATCGGTTCGTGGACGTCAAATGCCGTGCAGCATCCCTGGATTGTGACCATGCTTGCGGGTACAGGCGTGATCTGGGCCGCGGTTTATATGCTCTGGATGTTGCAGCGCGTGGTGTTCGGCAAAGTCACCAATCCTGAAAATGCAAAACTACACGATCTGAATGCGCGCGAGCTTGGCCTGCTGCTGCCACTGCTCGTGTTGATGCTCTTCATGGGTGTTTACCCGAACGTGTTCCTGAATCGTTCGAAAGCAAGTGTTGAAGAGGTGCGTACCAGGGTAGCCGCGCCACAAGCCGGCGGTTCTTTTGCTGTTGTTGCCGAGCCCGTTCGCGAAACTCAAAGCGAACTCGAGTCACGTTAACTTTCGATGAACCTGTTTGCTTTTCAACTGACTGCGCCCGACGTCAACTTCTGGCTGATCCTGCCGGAGACGATCATCTGTATCACGGGCGTGCTGGTGATGCTCATCGACGCGTTCGCGAAACCGCAACAACGCTGGGTCACCGGCGGCCTCTCTCTGCTCGGTCTCTTCGCAGCGGGCGCTGCATCATTCTGGCTGTGGCAAGTTGGCAGCAGCGGCAGCCAGGCGTTCAACGGAATGATTGTGCTTGACGAGCTCAGGCTCGGCTTCACCTTCGTCTTTCTGATTGTTTCCGTGCTAACCATTCTTATTTCGATTGCCTGGGTTGAAAACGAACGTTTGCCCGCGGGTGAGTTTCATGCGTTGTTGATGTTTGCGACGGCCGGCATGATGTTCATGGGTTCGGCCGGCGATCTCGTCATGGTTTTTCTGGGTTTAGAAATCCTCTCGATCGCTACCTATGTTATGTGTGGCTTCCGGCGCACTGACATTCGCTCTAACGAGTCGTCGATGAAGTACTTCGTGCTCGGCTCTTTCTCTTCGGCGTTTCTCTTGTACGGCATCGCATTAGTTTACGGATCAACTTCAACCGCATCCGGTTTGCCGGGAACCACCAATATTGCTGAGATCGCGCGCCGAATTCCTGATGCTCAATACCCGCTACTGCTCTTCGCCGGCGCGGCTTTGATGCTGGTTGGGTTTGGTTTCAAAATCGCTACGGCACCGTTTCATGTTTGGACGCCGGACGTCTATGAGGGCGCGCCGACGCCGGTCACTGCCTTTATGGCGGCCGGGCCGAAGGCGGCCGGCTTTGCATCGTTCCTGCGAGTCTTCTTGGTTGCTTTCCCGTTCGTAGTTGCGAGTACGGGGGGGTCTGTCACTTCCCAGCTGCACTCATCCTGGTTGGGAGTTTTGACTGTACTCGCGATCCTGACGATGACTGTGGGCAATGTAGTTGCTATCACGCAGAACAACGTGAAACGCATGCTCGCCTATTCATCAATCGCCCACGCGGGTTACGCGTTGGTGGGTTTTGTTGCGGCTGGAGCTGCCACCACCATCGATCAACGCAATGCGGCAATCGCGTCAGTAGTTTTCTATCTATTGACGTATGCGGTGATGAATCTTGGCGCGTTCGCAGTCGTCCAGATGATCGCGCGCGCGGGTGATCGGCGTACTGAAGTTGAGGATTACAACGGAATCGGATTTCAGTCTCCCTGGCTCGCGTTCGCGCTCTCGCTTTTCCTGCTCAGTTTGCTTGGCATGCCGCCAACCGGCGGATTCATCGGCAAGATCCTGGTCTTTGGAGCGGCTCTGGAGCAGCATTACTACGCACTCGTGGTCATTGGCGTTCTGAACACGGCCATCTCGGCGTACTACTACCTGCGATTAATCATCGTGATGTTCTTCAGAGAGCGGACCACAACTTGGAGCGCGCCCGCGGTTCCGGTGAGCGTCCAAATTGCTTTGGTGCTGACCATTCTTGGCGTTTTCTACCTCGGCCTGTTCCCCGGACGAGTGATCAATTCATTACAGACTAAGACGGGCGTAAACCTCTCACAACGATAAAACTAAGTGTTGAGTGCTGAGTACTGAGTGCAGAGTTCTTATTGGTAAGATGAGTGTTCATCGTGCGCTCGTATGAGGCGACGTTATTACTGGGAGCGCAGGTGTCTCGCCCGCAAATGAGCGCGTAGCGCGAATTGCTTACTGCTCATAGCCCCCAGCTTACCGCCCACTGATTCCAATGCCTCGCAAACAAAAACTCGACGACTACGCCGCCGAGGTCAAGAAAGCGCTCGGCAATGCCTGGCTGCCGGAGTTGTACAAACAACGCATCCTCACGAAGCGTTCCCGCGCTTATAGCTTTGACAAGATAAAACCCAATGCTCGCGTCGAGATTCAACACACATTGCTTGGGGTGGAACTCAAGGTGGGGAGCCGTCGTTTGCTGTGCCCGGATCTCGCCACCGCACGTTACCTGGCTGTATTCGCGCGCGCAGGTTGCAGCGACATCGCGATTCCCTACGACATAACGAAGATCTCGCAACTGGCCGACGAATTGGAATCTTCGTGGCATCGCACTTTGCTGCTGGCCGATTCTTACGCTGTGAACGAAACGGAGAACACGAAACGAGACTTGCAGCGTTTGTTGATTGCGAATATTGCCGCAGAGATAAACGACGCAGGCGCCGGACCAGCTGTGCCCGCGTTTAAGCAAAACACACGGCAGAAGAAATGATTATCAAAATGCACGTGGGCGGAACAATTGGCAGGCTCTGTAGTCTAATGTACAACTATGAAACCACAGTCTTGTCTTCTCACACTCGCAATCGCGTTTGCTGCCTCGAATTGTGGGCATCGGCCTGGCGCAATCTACAATGCAAATCTCGCCTCTGCTCAACAGTCCCCGCCATCTACGAAACAGAGCTTACCCTGCGCCGTTACGGATGCCGATTTCTCAAAAACGCGAGCACTTCTCGAGTCGGGCGCGTCGGTAGATTCGACTGCTGACGATTGTATCTCTATGGAACCCTCGCCCCGCGGTGTCACGCTCTTAATGCGCGCTGCTTACTTGGCGAAGCTCGAAACTATTGGATTACTTCTTGACCATGGAGCGAATCCGAATGCTCACGATAGTTACGAGGACACACCGATTGTCTACGCGATTTCGGGGAAAAACATTGATGCAATCGCGGCGTTGTTGAATAAAAATGCCAATGTGAACGCGAAGGCGGAGCTTAATCGAACGCCATTAATGACCGCCGCTGCGGAAGGAGATATCGGCATTATCAATTATCTTATTGATCATGGGGCACAAATAAACATCTCGGATGCGCACGGCTCAACGGCGCTGATGTTTGCTGCCGGCTTCAAGCAAGCCAAAGCGAAGTTTGCATTATTAAGTCGAGGCGCGAATCCGAAAATGAAGGATCATCGAGGGCGAACATATTTAAATTACGCCAAACATGGATTCCCCGATGAATATCTCATTCTCAGAAGGTGATGCTAAATTTGGGACGAGTGTTACCCCAAGGGCGCAATACGTTAGCTCACTTGCGAAAAAAGTCAAATTCGCAGTTTAATAGAGCGGATGATTGAAGAGCCGCGGGAACTTTTAATGGACGAATTGCCACCGACAGAAGCGGAGTCAGCGCTTCCCTTCCCATTCAAACAACAAAACTTTTGCCACTACGAGCCGATCGAGAAACAGATCGACGCCGTGCGCGTACTCGTGGTCGACAACCTCCTGCGCGATGAAGACGATCTTTCCGATGTCGCGCGCACGGACTGGGGCGAAACGGCAGCGATAGAAATCAAGCGTGAACGTCGCATTGCGGAAATGGCGATGGAGAACATCGTCAGCAATATCGAACGTTTGGTGAAGCAGCCGGAAACGGAAGTGGTCGCGCTCGCCTCAATCGCGAATGCCACCAGGAAGTTTAAGCCTGACGCGATTGTGCTGAGCGGAACGCTGCGCGATTTCGACTACTACAATCCGACTGTCCTCGACACGTTCAAGGAATTCATTCTCGTCAACAAGGTGCCAGTGCTTGCGATCTGCGGCGGTCATCAACTGGTCGGCCTCAGTTTTGGTGCGCACGTAGTGACGCTCGATCGACTCGAGCAACACGAACAGCGTCTGAATCGCCCACTCGAGTATCAATACCGGTTTGTGCGGATTACCCGGCCCGAGGATCCAATTTTTACTAACATCAACTGCCTGCCGGGCGACGTGCCAAATAAAGCGAAGCCGGCCCGCATCCTGCGCGTCTGGCAGAACCATGGACTACAGCTCGATCGCGTTCCGGAAGGCTTTGAACTGTTGGCCACCTCAATTCTGTGTCGCAACCAGATGATGGTGAAACGCACCGACGGCCAGTTGATTTACACCGTTCAGTTCCACCTCGAAAAGTCGTTTGAAGACTGGAACAAGAGCCGCACGCGCTGGGAGCATCAAAACGAATCGCGCGACGGCCGCATCTTGTTCGAAAACTTCCTGAAACTCGCGCTGCAAAAATGAAGTCAGGATCTCAACGCGTCGGGTATCGGCTGGGATTCGTAATTGCTGTTTGTGTCGGAAATAAATGCAACCACGAAATCACACGAAACTAAGACTCACGAAAACACACTAAAAAAAGCCTTAGTGTCGTTTCGTGTGTTTTCTTTCCGTGTGATTTGGTGGTTTTGTTTTTGGGAGCAACATGGCAGCCTCTCCAGTCGCGCTAACAGATCAGACTGTCGCTGCTGGCGCTCGCAAGCTTGCGCGTCGTGACCCTGACCTCGCTCGCGTCTTCAGGAAACTCGGACCACCACCGCTGTGGGCGCGTCCGGCGGGATTTTCGACCCTCATCAAAATAATTCTCGAGCAACAAGTGTCGCTCGCTTCTGCTGCTTCTCTGTTCGCTCGAGTCAACGCCGGCATCACGCCGTTCCGGCCCGCACGCGTGTTGGAACTTGGCGAACCATACTTGAAGACGCTCGGTCTCACCCGTCAGAAAACCGCTTACTGTCTGGCATTGGCAGATGCGCTAGAAACCAAACAGTTGCGCCTATCGCAACTCACTCGCATGAGTGATGATGAGGTGCGCAACGCATTGACTTCAGTCAAAGGTATTGGCTTGTGGAGTGCTGATGTCTACCTGCTGATGGTGTTGCGACGGCCGGATGTGTTTCCGGTTAACGATCTGGCTTTGGTTACGGCGGTGACGAAACTTAAGCGCTTACCTGAGCGGCCGAGCAGCCAGCAGTTTCTGGAGCTGGCAGAACGATGGCGACCGTATCGATCAGTCGCCGCCAGAATGTTGTGGCAGTTTTATCTGGCTAAGATTGAAACGGATGCGCTCGGCTAACTGCCTCTACTTGGAGATGGTCGAGGCGGTGGTGACAGGCGCGGGCGCCGCGAAGTTTACCGTGCGTGGGACGTTCTCCATGGTCAATTCCATCAAGCGATCGACCACGGCGTTCAGGTCTTTTGTCTCTTCAAAGACGCGCAGTTGTTCTTCGGCGGAAGTGCGGCGTTCCAGGATTACGCGAATGTGTTCAATGTCGTTGCGCGACCCTAACTCATCGACAACGTCATCAACGAAATCCAACAGTTCAAGCACGAGGTCTCTTGTCGGAACTTCCTTTTGCTTGCCGAAGTCAATCATTTTGCCATCGATTCCCCAACGAACTGCCCGCCACTTATTTTCCTGAATCAACATGCGGCGATAGAGGCGGAAGCCAAGGTTTTTCTCGATCAGCTTCGTCAGTTTCGCAACGATAGCCTGGAACAGTGCCGCGATGGCAATGGTATCGTCGACGCGAGTCGGGATGTCGCAGATGCGAAACTCAAGTGTGGGAAAGATTGGGTGTGGCCGCAAGTCCCACCAGATCTTCTTACCGTCGTTGATACAGCCGGTTTTGACGAGCAAGTCCACGTAGCGCTGGAAGCTGGCATAGGAATCGAAGTGATCGGGAATGTCAGTACGCGGAAACTGTTTGAAGACTTCTGAGCGATACGACTTCAGCCCGGTGCTGTGGCCCATCCAGAACGGCGAAGATGTGGTGAGTGCGAGCACGTGCGGCAAAAAGTAACGCGCCGCGTTCATGATGTGAATGCGACGCTCAAGATCAGCTACGCCCACGTGAACGTGCAAACCGAAGATCAGCAGCGAACGCGCGACAGTTTGCAGTTCCTGCACCAGCAGGGCATAACGCTCGTCATCAAATATTTTTTGATCTTGCCAGTTTGAGAACGGGTGCGTAGAAGCGGCCACGATCGCGAGGTTCGACTTTGCAGCGAGCCCCGAGATGATGCTGCGCAAGCGCGTGATGTCGGCGCGTGCTTCTTGTACGTTCTTGCAGACCCCGGTGCCGACCTCAATCATCGACTGAATCATTTCCGGTTTTATCTGCTCGCCGAGCAGCATTTTGCCTTCTTCGAGGAACTCAGAAACATGCGAACGCAGCTCACGCGTTTGAGGGTCGACGATTTGAAACTCTTCCTCAATTCCTAACGTGAATTGATCAAACATGAAGTTCAGGCTCCTCCTTGTGAAGAAGATTCAGCGCGAAATATCCCCGCGATAGTCAGCCAGTCGGGTTTACTTTTTCCGAGAGCCTCATAACGCAAGTGCCTCAGCGCGCTCGTCAAAGAGTGAACCGGGCTGTGCCAATCGAAGTGCACATACCACTTTCTGGGCTCACCTTCGACGTAAAGAAAGTGCAGGACTGCCACCGCCCGGCCCTTCTCATAAAACCCGCCGGTGGTATCTTTATGATTCGCGAACAGGCGTGTGAAGTCTTTTCGCGATCTTAAAGTCGATTCAATAAACGGCCAGGCCGAAAACCCAATACCAACGCCGCCTTCGCCGTACACATTATCAAGCTTCTTGACGGCCTGCCAAAGACCCCGTGCCTGCATGCGGCGGAAAACCAACCGCAGCGCTTGTTGTTTATCCACCGCCCAGGAGTTAAAGGCAGCCTCATCGGTGGCAGCGCCCCACAGACCGGTTAATTTTCCCGTGAATGCTTCGCGTTCGCTTTCCGACAAGTCTTGCCAGAGTATTTGGTCACTCACGCCCCAATTCGCTCTCAATCAGAGCTCGATTCTCATCCGACAGGTCTCGAAAACGAAGCCCCACACCCTTGGACGGCTCAATATGGATAACTTCAGCGTCGGCGACGACTTGCCGGCCGTCGGGAAACGGAATCCGCACCATCAACTTGGCGCCCTCAGCGAGGTTCGCCTGCGTCTTCAAGTAAAAACCGCCCGGGCTAATGTCGGTTGTGCTCGCCACCCCCGTCGCGTCGTTGCCATCGAAAAACACATCTACGATCAACCGCGAGCGATCATGCTGACGCCTCTCCTCAGGTCCTTCCAGTGTCTCGTCTGGTTCATCCATGTCGCGATTCATTTCTCGCTGATGATGAACGTGGGCACCATGCCACCGCCCGAGCTCACGTTTGCCAACTCAGTTGATGAAAGTCGGGTAAACGCGGAACCAACTTTCCCATTGAACAGCAGTGGATCCAAATCAACCAGTTGCTCTGTAAATTCAACGGCGCCATCGGCAGTCAATGCCGGAAACTCTTCGCGCGCAGTAGAGACGCGTTCCTGCGCCAGGTAATCGCCATTAGCCAATGCTTCCTGTAAGGCAGTTTCCCACGCGGCCTCGTCGCTGTTCCAGCCAATCGTAATTCCATGACCACCGTAATCATCGTTAGGCTTAAGTACGAGTTGATTTCGGTTTGATCGAATGTACTCCAGCAGCTCGATCTTCCGGCCCAGGTAATCGCTATGCTCATCTCTAACGAGCCTGGTCCAGGGCACGTGCTTTCTGATCGCCTGCCGTTCTTCATCAGTAAATAAACCGCCGCGGCGTTCGTCCGTGAGTACCGCAAACAACGCTTTCTTGTGAATGAGTTTCGAGCGGAAACTGTTCACCATGCAGATCGCGCCGGCGCGATAAGCGTCAAGCAGTGCTGGTTGCTCTTTCATAATCGGTAGGTATTCATTCACCAATAAGCGCTTGTAGACGATATCGATTTCAAAGTCCTGCGACCGCAGACGGCCATTCTGAAACTCGAGCTCATCCGGCGAGCAAATAACGGTTGGATATCCCTCGCTCTCAAAATATTCTTTGAAAAGCTCGAACTCTTTCTGCGTTGGCATCCCTTTGAGATCGACAATAGCGATCTGCGGAGTCGTATCCGGTTGCCTGCCCAGATACTCCTGGTACGAATCGAGCAAGACCTGCAACATGAAATGACGTCCATAGAGTGGGCGCACGTTGTAAGTCTCACCAAATTTTTCCATCACCGGTAGTTTCAGAAAGATATCAAAGGCCGCATCGACGTAGGCAATCCCGGCCGGGCTTTCACCATTCAACTCAACGAAACTGTAAGCCTTTTCTGTAAGGAACGAATCGAGCCGCGCTGTAGGCGAGACAGCCTGGTAGCCGGGGTCGATACTAATCAGATCCCGCTCAATCTCGGTGACACCCAGGTCGGTGACAATTGAATCGTCCGCAATGGCCGCGTCTTTAACCTTTTGAATGGCAGACCAGATCGTCTCACAAACCTGGATGATTTCTGCGAAGTCGGTTTCGGTTACGAAGTGCGGACGTAAGTAGGGTGAAAGCCGGCGGCCTCCGAAGATGAGTTTGGCCCGTTCCAGCCCGTTATCGAGCATGATACGCGAGCTCTCCGCCAGTTGAGCATCACGGAGGAGTTCGTGATAACGCGAGACTGCGTTATGCAAGGTAGTCGTCTGCATCAGTGCTTTGGTCGAGATAGACAGTTCGGCACCCGAAAAAGCCGAGATTTGTTAGAACTGGAGTGGCTTAGACTACCACAGGCCGCCGCGGTTCTGTAGCAGAATGGCGGTCTCCCTCTCCTTTGGGAGATTGGGACAAGGGAGATCGAACGAACAAACGAAAAAGGCGGCCCATGCGGAACCGCCTTCGCATATCACTTTATGGATGCAATCAAGGCTTTTCGTCTTTGTCGTCGTCTTTATCGTCGTCGTGGTATTTGAACGTCAACGTGATTTTTTCCTTGTTGCGAACGACCGTGCACGTGTTGCGCGCACCCGGCGTTACTGAGACCGAAATCGCATTGCCGTTATAGACTGGTTGCCCGTTGATCGTTTCAATCAAATCACCGGGGCGTAATCCTGCTTTGAATGCATCAGTCTCCGGTTCGACTGAAACAACCAGCAAACCGCCGTTCGAACCAAAACGCGTCGCGACATTCGGTCTCAGCGCGACTGCCCGAATGCCGTCCATGTGGAACGACGGCATTCTTGGCGGTCTCGGTGTTTTAATCCGTCGCTCATAACCTGGCCAACCAAAAAACGGATCAGGCGATTCCGCGAGTTTGATTTCCATCGGTTCAGGCGCTTCCTTGCCAGGCTTAGCAATTGTGAACCGTACTGGATTTTCTGGCGTGGCTTCGTCGAGGAGCCATGAAAACTCCTGGGTGTTGCGAATCCAGCCATCATTGACTGCGAGTATCACATCGCCCGCTTTGAGGTTCGCCAGCGCCGCAGGACTGCCCGGGACAACTGACGTCAACATGAGACCATGTTGCTTTTGCGACAAGGCCCGCGCTTTTTCCGCCTCCCAACCAACGCTGACGAGTTTTTCAAACGCCATCGCACTGACAGGTTCTCCACGAATACCCAACCATGGCCGCGGCACGCTCGCTTGGCGGGCAGCAACACGCTTTGCCGCCATCCGCATAAGATTCAACGGCACGATCGTGGCTTGACCGCCTTCAAAACCATCGACGATGCCGAGCGTTTCATTCGCGTCGTTAACAGCAATACTGCCAATGTTCGCTGGCGAAAACCTTTGCGACCGGATTTTCACGCGCGCAATGCCACCGGACGGAGAACGCGTGACATTTACGACAATCGCTTCCGTCTCGCCGATGCGAATGTACATTGGCCCTTTCGCGTTGGCTTCGACGTCAGTCGCCGGTTGCGGACCGATGATTCTTATCTTCTGACCGACAACAATCTTGTCGTCCTTCGCGTCGTTGGCCTGCGACAAGCGACCGTTCGGCATCGCGATAAGCGACAGCCCGGTTAAGCCATCGATACCAATGTAGCGCGCAACCACCCGTTTCCCATCGCTCATGATCACATTCAGATCTGCGGGACGGAAAAAGCTTGCCGGAAAGTTCATTCGCGGGAAATCCACCATTGGCGGTTGCGGAGGTGCGGGTGGTGTTGGGGCTTCAGGCGCGGGAGACGAACCCGGACGCGCGGTGCGTGGCTTCACAATCACCGTCGGCGCGGGTGTCGGTAGTGCAACTCGGATTTCTGGTAGCCATGCGGCGATTATCTCGCCACCATTAAGTGCAACACCAGCGACTACATTTGTATGAATCTCCTGGGCGAGCTTAAATTCCGGACCTAATCCAACGATTGTCTCGACCCCATCTTTCGACATTAATCGATCCAACAACTCAACACCTGTCAGGCGATGCAGGATCGTGACTACTTGTGGCGCAGCCGGTTTGTTCTCAACAATCACCGGAGTGGCCTTGGTCGCAGTTGAAACTTGCTTCTGTACTTGTTGCTTTACCTGCTGCTCTATTTGCTGCTCGGTGGTCTTTTTTTGTCCCGGCTCCACGGTCGCTCTCGGCGAGCCAGTTTGAGCAAGAACTACGAGGCTCGATCCCACCACGAGCGCGACCGTGCATGCTGGTTTAAGTAAACCTGTTTTGATGATTTCGTTCATTCCCGATTAATACTTTCCTTTACAACTTACCAACTGCCGCGTGCGGAAGCCATCAACGGTTGCGCCTGCGAGAATCCTGCTTGCGAACCGAAACTAACTGACGGCAACGAGACCGTTCGGGTGCTATGACCATCGTCGATTGAAACCTTCAGCGATTGATACGACTCATCAATTGGAAAGGCACCCTCCTGATCGTATTTAAAAACTCTCGCTGGCGTGACGCTCATATCTTTCGACCTCGAAGGATTGCCTGCTCGCGCAATATATTCTTTTCTTATCTGCGGCGACTGCACATCGCCTTTTGCCGGCTGCGAGGAATCATCGCTCTGTTTTACGGCAAGCGCGTCAGCTCCGCCACTCGCAACTAACTCCACGCCCGGATTCGCGGGAGCATTGATCGCCCCTTGCTGCTCAGTAGGTTGGCGCAAGCTAAAGAAAGCAATTCCGGCAACAATCAGAACCAGTGCCATCGCCGTCACCGCCGACCGTTGGCCGAACGAGAAGTTCATCCAAAACGGAGCGGACGAATGCCCATTTCTTTCAGCCGCCAAACGGGCTCGAAGTTTGAAATCAAAATCGCCAGGCGCTTCCACGGTGCCGAGGTTCGCCAGAATCGCTTGCAGGCGGCCGTGCTGACGCGCCAGCGTTGCGCAGGAATCACACCCGTTAAGATGTGCTATGGCTGCGGCGTTCAAGTGCTCTGCGGAACCAGCGCCCTCAATCTCACGTTGCAATGTTTGACAATTAATACTTCTCATATTGTCCCTCAAAGATAAGCTCTCATTTTCTCGCGCAGGAATCCTCGCGCGCGGCTTATGCGCGACTTAACGGTGCCTTCGCTCGTTTCGAGAATTCGGGATATCTCGTCATAACTCTTGCCTTCGACGTCTCGCAAAATCAGTGGCGCACGATACTTGTCTGGTAGTGTGCTAATTGCGCGCTGCACTGCGTTGCGTCGTTCCGTGTCGACCAATTCGCTGTCCGGCAGTGGTTTCAAATCCGGTGGATTAAACTCCTGTGGCTCAGCTCCGTCCTTCGTCTGAAAGAACCCGGTTAGCGACACTAACTTGCGTCGTTTGCGTTTCCGCAACTCGCTGATCGCCAAATTCGTGGCGATGCGATAGATGTAAGTGGAAAACGCATAATTCGTCTGATATCGCTCGGCAGCCCGGTAAACCCTTACGAAAGTCTCCTGAGCCAAATCCACCGCACCGTCATAGTCGTTCGTCATCCGATAGATGTAACTCGTGATCGGGTTCCGGTAACGTCCCACCAGCTCAGCGAACGCATCCTCGTTGCCGATTCGCGTGGCCTCAAGCAGCGCATGGTCTGAAGTCGGGTCAGACACAACCTCATGCCGCAGTGCTGCGGGGAAATTCATTTCAATGGAAGTTACAGTTTCCATCAGGGTAGGTAGGCGTTACACCGCTGACGAGCTTTCCTCTTGGTAAACTCAGCGATTAAGAACTTGCCGAGCAAGCGGCCATCTGTTCGCGCATTATAACCTGACCCTGGCCACCCGCTTTTGATACACGCATGACCTGCGGAAAGGTTCCGGAAGACTCAATAAAAGTGCGCTAATTTTGCGAGGAGACTGGCTCGGAACCGCGATTTCAAGCCCGGATTCGGGCAAGTACTGCCCAAAGACCTGCCGAATCATCCGAAATCATGAAAATATAAGGAAGTTTGGGGGTCTGACTAGGCCTCGGGATTCTTGAACAGGGCGTCGTCTAACTTGATTCCGTAGGTCACGTTCAGGACCCTCGTTTCCTGAATTTGCTTTCCTTCTTCGGTCAGGGTCGTGCGATACGGCACCAGGGTTCCCTGCGCGTAACGATAATCCATAAACTTCCGGGAGTACTTCATGGGCGTCGAGCCGCCGGGCGCCGCCTCTTCATACTCCAGCCACAGAACGTGCAGTGTCTTGGCGCTGATGTAGTAGCGAGTCGACTGTTTGTCTTTGTCAATCACGTCGAGAACAAACAGGTCGATGCCTTTTTGCTTGTCTTTGCCGACCAAAACGAGAGTGGAACCGTTTTCCTTATAGCGCAGCAAGTTGTCCAGGCTGTGCTTGTGTTGCGCCAGGAAAGTATCAGTCGCGTCCTGTCGCGGTACAAATGCCGAACCATTGATAATTCCCCAGAGTTTGCCACTGCCGTAAATCAGGGAATACTCGAGCGATGGCATCTTCTGGTCGAGACGCACCTGGTCCTTTTCCATGTTCTCGCCGCGCACAAATCGCCGCTGGTAGGTGGCTTCTTCCGTCTTTCCAACTTCGCAGCTAGGCTTACAAATTCGCCCGGTTTCAACGCCGTTACGGCGAATTTTAGCCAACAATTCCCGGCTGCCATACAGGAAGATGGCCGATTCGGCGACTTGCTCGGCGGTATAGGTCTTCTGGTTCGGATCGATTTTTTCTTGTTTCGGAGTTGGCGCGGGAGTCGGCGCAGCAGTTGTAGTTGTTTTAGTCGATTTCTCCTGGGCTGTTACGCTTAAGGCCACGAAACCAATCAGAAATGACAGCAAAACAATGGGGCTTATCAGTCTACGATTCAAAAAATTCTTTCTCCTTGCCACAAACAGTTTTGGTTCGGGTTCATTTGGGAGTGTGTACCGGGAGCAAATTGTAACATAACGACCTGATTCCCACAGTCATTGGAAACTGTTGCATTGATGCGATTTCGGGCGCATTCGGATGCCTAATCGCTTCGCTCAGCTGGGTTTGTTTTGGCGGTTTGACAAGTTTATGTGCGAGGTCGTAGTCTGCTTGGTTTTCCATGTGACCGTTAACGAAGACTGTAGCTGGCGAGAACCGTTTGTGAGCCAAGCGGTTAAACCATCAAACGATGTAAGGAAAAGAGATATGAAGAAGGTTGGCATACTGGTAGGGCGCGAAAAAACATTTCCGGAAGCGCTCATAAGAAACATTAACGAACGCGGCAACGGTGAAGTGGTCGCCGATTACATATCGCTTGGTGGCATCCGTCACGATGCGCCGCCTCAATATGACCTGGTAATCGATCGTATTTCGCACGAGGTGCCCTTTTACCGCGCCACTTTGAAGCGAATGGCGCTCGAGGGAACGATCATCATCAACAACCCCTTCTGGTGGTCTGCTGACGACAAGTTTTTTAACTACTCGCTGGCGAGGAAACTGGGTGTCGCCGTTCCTAAGACCGTGTTGCTTCCGCAGAAGGACTACATGGAAGGAATCGTGAGCGAGAGCTTGCGTAACCTGGAATTTCCAGTCGACTGGCAGGGCATCGCTGACTACGTAGGGTTCCCGGCGTTCTTGAAACCGTTCGATGGTGGCGGTTGGAAGAACGTCTCCAAGATCAATTCAGTGGAAGAGTTGCTCAGCGAATATAATCAGACCGGTACGCTCTGCATGACGTTGCAGGAAGGAATCGACTTCGACCAGTTTGTGCGCTGCTACTGCGTGGGCCAGGAAGAAGTAATGATTATGGCTTACGACCCGCGTAAGGCGTATCTCTCGGGGGAACAGTACATCCACAATCCAAATTATCTGGCGCCGGAACTTGCTGAGCGGGTTCGAAAGGATGTGCGCACGCTGTGCACGGCGCTTGGATACGATTTGAACACCGTTGAGTTTGCAATCAAGGACAACATTCCGTACGCAATCGATTTCATGAATCCGGCGCCGGATGCTGAACTGGCCTCGGTTGGCGAGTTCTACCACAACTGGATTGCCGATGCTGTCACTAACCTCGTCTTCAAACGTTTGCGAGAAGGTCGTGAAGCGCCGCGCTATCGTTGGGATGCGTTGTTGAGTCCGGCGCCGGCGAAGACATTCGCCGTGGCATCACAGGCTGAACAACAGAGCCGTACCATTACCCCTAAGACTGGTGCAGCACCAAAAGCGGCGAAGAAAAACTCAACACCGCGTTCGAAAACGACCTAAAGACATTGCCGATTTTTGATTGCCGATTGCCGATTAGAAGCAGTGGCTCAATCGTTGTGCTATCGGGCGAAGATTCATTCCAATCGGCAATTGGCAATCAGCAATCGGCAATTGGCAATTGGCAATCGGCAATGTTGAGGGTCCTGCCTTTTAATTTACGAGTGCTGCGGTGCGACGTTTCGTGAGTGCCCTGATTGCAATCAGGCTTGAGATCCATGCAATCAAACTAGACGATGCGATGTACCAGCAAATGCTGGCTATTGACTCGTCGAAGTAAGGAACAACCAGCGCCAGCAAAATACTGGCATTGGTTACACGTGCTGCGAGTCGTCGCACTTTGAGCGAGTGTTGCAACCAATTAATGCGTCGCAGTTCCGACATCAGGTAATCGTCATCATCATTCAGTTGGGCGTAATACTCGGCTTCCCTGCCGGCGTAACGCTGGAGCGCCTTGTCGGTAGCACCACCGGCCGCGTCGCGATACTGATTGATTACGTGAGCCAGTTTTCCTTCACGCAACGCCAGGTTTGCCAGGCCAAGACGGGCGCGAAAGTTTCCCGGTTGTAAATCAATCACTTTCTGGAAACTATCCCGCGCGCGACGTGCTTCACCCCACTCGAGAAAACTTTCACCGACCAGTGCCAACAACTCGGGATCTCGTTCGGCTCGTCTTGCCGATAACCGCAAGGCCGCGCGGGCACGCGACAATAACTTCACGTCACCCAAACTACTCGCTTGCGAACGCAGCAAACGCGCAAATTGAAAAATCAAACGCCCGTCCTGCGGTAATACCGACAGCGCCCGTCGAAACGCTTCACGCGCTTCGTTGAGCCGACCTGCAATCCGTAATCTATTTGCTAGCTGGCCCAGGTGTTGGGCGCGCTCCGGAGTGATCGGATGCGTTTGAACGGATCCATCGCTCGGCAACTCTTTCTTGCGGCCACCCAGTTTGAAGTCCAACAATGCGCCGTCGAGGATGTCAGCAGACGCCAGGTGAACAGAGCGCACTTCTTTATTGAGATCGCGAGGCTCAGTTAAGTAATCACGCAATTCGGTGCTACGTAAGTCCAATTTATCCGGGTGAACCAGCGCGCAAAGTTGACGCATCATTTCGCGATAGCCACGTCCCCCGGAAGCAAAGGCAAACTCCTGGTTTTTCCCGACGACCTGCGTGCGGTAGCGATAACGCACCCGCCCACTCCGTCGTAAGGTTCGCGTAGCCTGGCTGTCGACTTTTTCAAAGTCGGCCACGCCCAGTTCCTTTTTCCTTCCCAGGTGTCGCAACAAGAATGGCACTGGCCCGCGACGAACCAGAAACTCTCCGTCAAATTCCAGGCGATCGGTAAAGGCGAGAACTGGTATGAAGAGCCAGGCGAACGCGAGAGTTCCCAGCGCCCATAAATCTTTTTGTGAACGCAACAGCAACGCGGAACAAAACGTGAGCACGCTAGCGGCTGCGAGATAAGAACCTGGCGAAACTCGCACACTTGCTAAACGCACACCTTTACGCGGTCGCTCGCGTTCACGCGCAACCTCGGTCAGCGCTTTCAATGCCTGGATTTGTTCGCTGTCATTCATTGATGTTTCGTCGCGCACTCGATCGGCACTTCTAACGAGAAGGACCCGTTTCGCTTACCGGGTTCAGTGTAACGTAAGTCGGCGAACTGGACGAGAGTTTGTGTGGTGCAATCGAGCCCAACCACGTTGTAACTGGGAAACCGCATGAATTCAGTCAGAACCTGGGCACGCGGGTCTCGTTCAGCTTCGGCAACAGCAGTAGCAACGACACCGGAAGGCTTTGGAAACCTCGTTGCATTGGTATTTAAGTCTTGCCGCAACAACGACAGACCGAACTTGTAAGTCGCTTGATCAGTTTCCATCACACAACTCCAGTTCGCCGGACTGGCAAGCACGGCCATGGCCACAACCTGCTTCGGCTGTTCGGCATAAGAACGCGCGATCTCCTCACTTCTTACACGAGCTCGTTGCAATGCGAGAGCATGAAGGCCAGCAAGACTCGCCAGGTAGACGACGACGATAGCCAACGCTGCTACTGCGATTCGATGCGAAGCTCGACGGTTATTGCGATATCGGTAAGCGATCCCCACCGCCGTGATTACCAGTGGCCAAATGATCCGAAGCGGAATCAAGTTTCCCTCGCGGGCCTGAGGTGCGGATCCGATCAGAACCAGGTAACTAGTAAGCAGACCCAGAACGATCCATAGATTCCTCTTCGCCCTGGTTTTCGCGGTCAACAGAAACGCTGCACTTCCCAACGTCAGCCAGACGAAGGGATCGATAACGAACGCGAAGTCGCCGTAAGACCAGCGCGCATTCCACGGCAGCAGAAACCTCATCCCATAGTTGTTCGTCCAATCGAGAATAGGATGAGTTGCCGTAACCAGAATCGAAGCCAGCATCAGCCCGCCGAGACGAACTTGTCGGTTACGATTTTTGATACGCGAAATGATCCAATCGCCGGCGTAGAAAAGCAGCGGCAGCAAAACTGCGAGGACAGCACAGCCGACGATTGAATGAGTTATGCCGCGATGATGATGCAGAAAGGGCCAACGCCCACTGGTAAGCAGGACAACAACGTCCACGTCAGGTGCGTTTGCCGCCAGGACACAAAGCACCGTCGCACCTGGTGACAATCGATCTAACCCCGCCTTTGCGGCGGTTAGTCCTACCAGCGAGTGAGTAAGATTGTCCATCGCCGCGGCGCTGGCGATTTAAAATGGTAAGTCGCCGCTGGGAGCTTCTGGCGTTAGTTTGGCGTAGCGATCAGGATCGATCTTCTGAAGGCGCGTAGTCGCGTCACGCGAAGCAGTCGATGCCGGCAATGGCGATCCGTCGGCATCTTTCGCCTTACGTGACGCTTCGATGATATTGAACAGAAGCTCTGCCGCTTCGTTCTTGTTTCCTTGCTTTTCGTAAACTTCAGCAAGCGCAAGATTGGCAGTTTCCGCAGTCACGACGGTGTCATTTTGCTTCGCCAGTTCTGAATAGAGCCGCGCAGCGTCGTCATACTTTTGATCCGCCGCATATGCCTGTGCGAGCGCAAACTTGGAAAGCGCCGCAACATCCGAGATTTTGGAACTGGTGAGATTCTGAAGCTCGGTCATTCCCTTTTGCCGATCGACATACAGCAGGTTCGTAGCGATGAAATACCGGGCCTGGGTCTGATAAGGATCACCGTACTTCGCGGCCACTTTCTGGAATTCGTCGATTGCTTTCTGTGCCCGTTCCTGTTCGCTAACAAATGTGGCTGCGGACGGATCAGCAGCTGGAGCTGCACCCGCGACTGGCGTTGTAGCGATGGTAATTCCGCGCCCGAGTGCCCGTCGGGCTTCGTCAGACTTCCGATGACTCCACTTCAGGAAAACACCGACCAACAGCGCAGCGACAATGATGCCGCCCAGAACATAAATTATTTGTTTGCCCTTGCCTTCGAGCCGATCGGCGACGCGGTCAAAAATCTTGCCAGCCGTGTCTCTAAACTTGTCGTGTTGCAGTTCGCGAGCGCGTTTCTTGTTGTACTTTGCCACTTCGTTCTTTCTCGCAAGTCCCTATAGTGGGCAGCGTTCTTTAAGGTGTATGATTGGCCAAAAGACTCAATGTAAAGGCCGCCCCGAAATCTTGTCAAGCCGCCGTTTTATCGAGTCTTTGAGAAGGAAAACAGGTAGCAGGGGACGATTAGTATTGAGCAGGACGCAAACACAAAAATTCTTCGGAACAAACCGAAGCCGAGGGGTGTCTAACCTTGCGACTGCCCATCTGAGATTTTTGACAGGGCAGGGGTTGGCAGCTTCTCCAAATCAGTCCCCAGGGAGAGACCAGTGACCTACGGGGAGCCATTAGTGCTCCGTCAAATGGAGCTTGAGCAGGCTGCTAGCGGAGCCACAATTGAAGTGTGCAAGCCGCTTCCCCGTGCCGAGGCAGAGTTCATTGAAAGACTAAAACGCGGCGAGGCGACAGCGTTCGAGCAACTGGTGACCGAGCGTTCGGGTGAAATCTACGGTTTGCTCTTCCGTTTAACGGAGAGCAGCGAAGAGGCTCGTGATCTGACACAGGAAACGTTCTTACGTGCGTTTCAAAACATCAGTGGCTTTCGCGGTGAAGCAGATTTGCGAACCTGGATTTATCGCATCGCGATCAACCAGGCGCGTAACCGCTGGCGCTGGTGGCGTAGGCGCCACCGTGATACGACGGTTTCGCTCGACGAACCGGTTGGCCAAACTGGACAGTCGCTCTCGTCGATGCTGCCTGAGTCTTCGGCTAATCCGGAGCAACAGGCATTAGCGCTCGAACGCGAAAAGGCATTGCGCTCAGCGCTGCAACGTTTGGGTCGTTCGTATCGCGAAGCCGTGGTTTTGCGAGATATCGAAGGCTTCACTTATGAAGAGATCGCAACGACGCTCGGAATTAACATCGGTACAGTAAAGTCCCGACTGGCGCGTGGTCGTCAGGAGCTGCGCGAGAAGCTTGAAGGTTCTTTGTAAATTACAAATCGTCTTGAATGGTCGACCCGCCCCGGCTCACATGAAAACTCGGTGCCAAATGGGTCGAAGTGAGAAACGGCGGAAACTAACGCGAGTAACTAGAGATGAAGAGCGAATTTGAAACGTGGCCAGCAACACCCGTGAAGACCTCGCTCGAAATTGACGGTGAGACGCAGCAGTGAGTAGTCGCAATGCTTCTTTTTGAACAAACGGAGCAGCCGGGGTCGGCCGGCCATTCAAACCAGAGTTCGTAATTGAACTATGACTTGCGAAGAGACCAAACAACTGCTTTCACAGTTTATCGATGATGTGCTGCCAGAGCACATGACTGCCGCTGTCGATGAACATATCGATCGCTGCCCGGTCTGCCGTCAACAACTAGTTGAATTTCGTTCCCTTTCTCGTAGCCTCAGTCAACTCAGCCGACCCGTTCCACCAATTGATCTGACTTCGTCGATTACGACCGCGCTGGCGATTGAAGCCGCTGCGGTGCGCCAACAACCAACTCGAAACTGGGTTGAGCGACTTTCGATTTGGCTCGAACCACGCCTGATGCCGTATGGTCTGGGCTCATTCGCATCAGTAGTGTTGTTTGCGGCAATGTTTGTCGCCTTGAGCCCGCACTTCATTGCGTTACAACAATCATCAAGACAACTTAGTACCGTACTTGTATTTCGACCGAACCCCGGACCGGATATTAATCGTCCGGTTAGTTCGGAAGACTTTTCCACCTTGAGAGCGCCTTACGCCGAACAGTCGCCAAGCTTGAATCCAGGTGGCGCACTCGCCGCCCTCACCAGCTCGTATGTCAATCCCAGCGTGCATCAAGAGGCTGATGACATGATTGTCATTGCCGACGTGTTCAGTAACGGGTCAGCGTCACTCGCGGACGTCGTTCAAGCGCCGCGCGATCGACAAATGCTCACCGACTTTGAAGTCGCCCTGCGCCAAAATGCTGCGTTTGTTCCCGCGTCTCTGGATCGCCGCCCCGACACTATGCGTGTAGTTTTCACAATGCAAAAAGTGGATGTGCGCGACCGCAGCTTCTAAGTTCTAATCTCATTCTCCATCCAATCTAACCCACTGCTTGACGCTGCGCAGTTCGCATGTTAGTTTGCGATTTACCCCGTTCTACCAGTAAATCGTAACTAGAAATCAGACAGTGTTCGTCTGAAACACGAGTGACTGCCGTCGCACCAGAAACTAAAAAGACACCGTTAAATTCCGTCCATCGCCAGCAGGGTGGACGTATGGTTGATTTCGGCGGTTGGGACATGCCGGTTCAGTATCCCGCCGGAACTATTGAAGAGCACCTGCGCACACGCACTCACGCGGGCCTATTCGACGTTTCGCACATGGGCGAAATCGACGTAAAGGGCCCCGATGCGATTCCGCTCGTCAACTATCTCGTTTCAAACGACGTTACTAAACTTATTGACGGACAAGCGCAGTATTCCGCGTTAACAACTCCGGAAGGAACTGTCGTCGACGATTTGCTGGTTTACCGGTTTGCGGCCGATCACTTACTGCTCGTAGTGAACGCCGGAACGACTGAAAAGGACTGGGAGTGGATCAATTCGCATCGCCAGCCAGGTAACGCAGAATTTCGCAACGTCAGTGCTGACTATTGCCAGCTTGCCTTGCAAGGTCCCGATGCGCTGGGCATTCTGCAAAAGCTCACGCCGGTAGCACTAAACGAGATCAAGTATTACCACTTTACGCAAGGGGAAGTTGACGGCGTACCCGCCATCGTTTCACGCACTGGTTACACCGGCGAAGATGGATTTGAGGTCTACGCCGCAGCGGACAAGGCGGAGCAGATCTGGAACAAGATTCTGGAGACGGGAAACTTTGGCAGCGATACAGGTGTTCTGCCCTGTGGCCTGGCTGCGCGCAATACGCTGCGATTAGAAGCAGGCATGGCCTTGTACGGCCATGAGATCGATGAGTCGACCACGTTGCTCGAAGCAAATCTCGGATGGATTTGTAAATTGAACAAAGGCGACTTCATGGGACGCGAGGCATTAGCAAAGCAGAAAGAATCAGGAATCAAACGCCGACTGGTTGGTTTTGAAGTTACCGAACGCGGCATCGCGCGCGACGATCAGGAAGTAGTGATTGATGGCGAGCGGGTTGGCAAAGTGACCTCGGGCAGTCCGGCGCCTTATCTAAAAAAGAACATCGGCATGGCCTACGTTCCGGCAAACTCAGCCGGTGAGGGCCAGCCAATTCAGATCGACGTGCGAGGGCGACTCGTCGGCGGTCAGGTCGTGAAAACCCCCTTCTACAAGCGCGAGAAGAATTGAAGCACACACTCCGGAGGAAGAATGGCAAACATCCCTGACGATTTACATTACAGCAAAGACCATGAGTGGGTCCGCGTCGATGGCGGTATTGCTATCGTCGGCATCACTGACCACGCTCAAAACTCGCTCGGCGATGTTGTTTATGTCGAACTTCCGAAAGTCGGGGATGAATTCGCGGCCAATGAACCGTTCGGTTCAGTGGAGTCTGTGAAGGCTGTGTCCGAAGTGTTCTCGCCGGTTTCAGGCGAAATTGTGGAAGTGAATGCGGCGTTGACTGATGACCCGGAGAAAGTGAACGCGGATCCATACGGTGATGGCTGGATGATCCGTGTGCGTATGTCGAACGCGGGCGAGGTCGACAGCATGTTGAGCGCCGCAGAGTATGAAGATTTCACGAAAGCTGAGAGCGAATAAAGTTGCGTTACATTCCTAATTCGCCCGAGGAGCGGGCCGAGATGCTCCACCAGCTCGGCCTAAAATCAGCAGCCGACCTGTTCGAATCAATCCCCAAAGACTTACGACTGTCGCGCGATCTCCAAACCACTGCCGCGCTTTCTGAAATTGAATTGCTGGCTGGCTTTGATGAGCTGGCAACGCGAAATGTAGCAGCCCAGCGAGTAAGTTTTCTGGGCGCCGGCGCTTATCGACACTACGTTCCCACCATCGTCGACCACATTATTTCGCGCTCGGAGTTTTTTACCGCCTACACGCCTTACCAGCCTGAAATTTCCCAGGGCACACTTCAGGCCATCTTCGAATTTCAAACGCTGGTCTGCCAGCTAACGGGCATGGAAGTGGCTAACGCGTCGATGTACGACGGTTCGACGGCGCTTGCCGAAGCAGTGTTGATGGCTGAACGGGTCACGCGCCGATCGAAGATCGTTGCCTGCGGCGCGATCCATCCCGAGTATCTCGAAGTTGTTAATACATATGTGCAACACGCAGGGATAGAAATGGTCCATCAGGCGGTCGATCCGGCGACGGGACAGGCGCGCGATACGCTTGACTTGCTTGATGACAAGACTGCCGCGCTCGTGGTCCAGTCTCCCAATTTCTTTGGTTGCATTGAAGATGTAACGGCACTCGCTGAAAAGGCCCATGCAGTTGGCGCCTTGCTGGTGCTGGCAGTCACTGAAGCGATTTCGCTGGGTTTGTTGAAATCACCCGGCGCCTGCGGCGCAGACATCGTAGTCGCCGAAGGCCAATCGTTCGGCGTGCCCCTGTCGTTCGGCGGTCCTTACGTGGGACTCTTCGCGACTCGTGAAAAATATGCGCGCCAAATCCCCGGCCGTTTGGTTGGCGAAGCCTATGACAAAGAAGGACGACGTGGTTTCGTTCTGACGCTCGCGACGCGTGAACAACACATTCGCCGGGAAAAGGCGACTTCAAATATCTGCACCAACGAAGGTTTGATTGCGTTGGCTGCGACCGTCTACCTGGAAACGATGGGACGGCGTGGGCTTCAGGAAGTGGCGGCGCAGTGTGCACAGAAGACCGCGTACGCCGCAAAGAAGATCGGAGAGCTTGCGGGGTTTACGATTCCCTTCTCCGGTCCGCGATTTAATGAGTTTGTCGTGAGTGGTCCAGTGGCAGCAAGCGAGTTGCTTTCACGCGTCGGGGCGGAAGCCGGCATCACCGGCGGTTTGCCTTTGTCACACTACTATTCCGATCGGCCGAATGAATTCCTGGTTTGCGTTACTGAGTTGAACACGCGCGCGGAGATCGATGCACTGATCGCAGGATTCGCGAAATTTGCAGCGTAATTGCAGTCGACATGAAATCAAACATCACCAAGGTTACGAGTCACATTAATCCCAACGAGGCGCTGATCTTCGAACGTTCGCAGACGGGTCGTCTCGGTTACCGTCTTCCTGCGCTCGACGTTGAAGAGCAGAAACTGTCTGCCATCGTGCCGTCCCAGTTTTTGCGAGACGATGATTTGGAAGGATTGCCGGAAGTTAGTGAGGTCGATGTCATTCGGCACTTCGTGCGCATGTCGATGTGGAACTTTTCGATCGATCAAGGCATGTACCCGCTTGGTTCATGCACCATGAAGTATAACTCGCGTCTCAACGAAAAGGTGGCGCGTATTCAGGGCTTCGCTAATCTTCACCCATTAACCGAAGTAGAAAACGCGCAAGGCGCGCTGGCGGTCATTCACAAACTCCAACAAGATCTTGCGGAAATTACTGGCCTGCCCGGCATTTCCCTGCAACCCGCAGCCGGTGCGCATGGTGAGATGACCGGCGTCATGATCATTCGCGCCTTCATTGATGCGCGTGACGGTGAAGGCGGTTCCGCGAAGCGACGCACGATGTTAATTCCGGATTCGGCCCACGGCACGAATCCCGCTTCCGCACACTTGTCCGGCTTCTCAGTTAAAACAATTCGCTCAACTGCGGCCGGGCTCACCGATCTCGATCACCTGCGCGAACTTTGCGCCGTGGGCGACGTCGCTGGCCTGATGCTCACGAATCCGAACACGCTCGGCCTTTTTGAACGCAATATCAAAGAGATCTGCGACATCGTGCATGGAGCCGGTGGGTTGGTCTACATGGATGGCGCGAATATGAACGCCTTGGTGGGCGTAGCGCGACCCGGCGACATGGGCGTCGACGTCATTCATTTGAACCTGCACAAGACCTTCTCAACGCCGCACGGTGGTGGCGGCCCGGGCTGTGGTCCATGCTGTTGCTCGAAAGAGTTGGAGCCCTTCCTGCCGGTCCCGAGAATCGTTGAGAGCGGCGGTGAGTACAAACTCGTTTTCAACTACCCGCAGTCGATCGGACGCGTTAAAGCGTTCTTCGGCAACTACGGGATGATGTTACGCGCGCTGGCCTACATTCAGACGCATGGTAACGACGGACTGCGCGAAGCAACTGAAGCTGCGGTGCTCAACGCTCGTTACATCGCCAACGGCCTCGCCAGCGACTACGAGAAACCATTCAATGATCCGCCTATGCACGAGGTGGTCTTCACCGACAAACGACAATCGCGCAAGGGCGTGCACACGCTCGACATTGCAAAACGTTTGATTGATTACGGCTTCCATCCAATGACGATCTATTTTCCGCTGATCGTTCAGGGTGCGATGTTGATTGAGCCAACAGAGTCCGTAGGACGTCAGGAACTGGATCAGTTTATTGAGGCGATGCGCTCAATAGCTCATGAGGCTGTTGAAGATCCGGAATTGGTTTTGAATGCGCCTCACCACACGCGCATCGGACGGCTGGATGAAGCAGCCGCCGCTCGTAAACCTGTCCTCCGTTGGAAACCCAAACAAGCCGCCAGTTCCGCCTAGCGCTCTTCTTCTTTGATTTCGTTTCCTTTCGTGCGTTTTCATTTCGTGTTTTTTCGTGGGTTGTATTTTCCCCTGCCGCAAAAAACCGACCACGAAATCACACCAAAAGAAAACACACCAACATTCACCAAATAAGAGCGAGTCGGATCATTAGTGGCTCTTCTCTACATTAATGTAGAGATTGCGGTTGACTTCAAATGTTTTGATTTCTTCGGGAAACTCAAAAGTCTGCACTGCCTCGGTTGGAGTTAGTGAGATCTCCCTGCCGTTAATGTTCACTCGCAGAGGCATCGCAAAGCCTTTAACTACTCTTTCGTAGTTAAATGACACCGTCTTTCCGTTCACCTGGTATTTTAATAATGGGATATCCGCCCTTCGCAGGTATTGGTCGAAAACCTTACTGAGATCCATTCCCGCCTTCTGACTCATATACGACTCAATCTGTTCGGTTGTGACAGTCTGGTGCCAAAACTGCGTGTTGAGTCCCCGCATGATGGCAAGCCATTTGGCGTCGTCATTGATGAGGTGGCGAATAGTGTGCAACATGTTTCCGCCTTTCGGGTACATGTCGCTTGAGCCTTCCCGGTTCGCGCCATAGGTCCCGATGATCGGGCGATCGTTTTTGATACCGCGACGATTGCCGATCATATAATCCTCCGCATCTTTCTTGCCGAAGTAGTATTCGACGAAAAGACTTTCGGCATAATTAGCGAAGCTTTCATGAATCCACATGTCCGCCGCGTCTCTCATCGAGATGTTGTTGCCAAACCATTCATGTGCGGATTCATGAACGATAATGAAGTCGAATTTGAAGCCAACGCCGGTGCCGCTAAAGTCTCGCGCCAGATAACCGTTGCGATACCAGTTGCCGTAAGTAACCGAGCTCTGATGTTCCATGCCGGGGTACTGAACCGCCACGAGTTTGTAACTGTCTTCGTAAAAAGGGTATTTGCCGAACCAGTGTTCGAAAGCTGCGAGCATGCGGGGCACTTCTTTGAATTGCTTGAGGGCCACCTCTTTTTGTTGGGCCAGCACCCAGTAATCCACGTCCAGCACTCCGCCTTCCCCGTTATACTTTTCAGACCAGTGAACATAGTTGCCGATGTTTACGTTCACTCCGTAGTTATTAATCGGATTCTTGACCTCCCAATGAAAGGTCCTCGTCTTAGCCGCCGCATCGTGATCTGTTTTGATCAAGCGACCATTAGACACTGCCGTTAGACTTTCCGGCGCAGTGACGTCGATATTCATGCCACGGTCAGGTTCGTCATACCCAATATCTTTGTTGGGCCACCAAATACTCGCACCGATCCCCTCGCAAGTAGTGACGATGAAAGGCTCCCCGAGGTCGTCTCGGCCCCAGGTTATGCCACCGCTCCACGGCGGATTTCTACTCACAACCGGAACGCCTTCATAAAAGACTTCGATCCTGTCCTCGACCCCCTGTGGAATCTCCTTGTCAAAAGTTACCCAATAGACATTTCCTTCGCGCTCAAACTTAAGCTGCGACTCACCATGAGTGACTTTGGTGATGGCCAGCGGTGGTTGCAAATCAATCTGCATCTTGCTTCCCGCTTTTAGAGTTTTGAAAATTATTTCGTTTGAACCTTTCAACCTCCTGGTCTCAGGCAAAAACTCCACCTTCAAGTAATAATGTTGCACGTCCCACCATTCGCGCTCGGGTGTTATTGAACCCCGAAGCGTCTCCTGGCGAGAGACTGCCTCGGTTTGAGCAAAAAGGTTACTGGAACCGGTGTGTCCGAGCATGAACACACCGAGGATGACTAATATTAGTTTACTCATGATCAACCAAAGTCTCATGAAGATTAGAAAGCAAGGAGAGTTTCGAAAGTGGTGAATCCACGATTCAACTGAAGCCACTCAGCAGAGTTCAGGCTGGGCTGATTCGACAGGCAGTTGCATTAGCGCGAGTCGCTCTACTACCTGCCCGTTAAGCAAATGCCTCTCAACAATCTCGGGAACATCCGAAGCGCGAACCTTTGCATACCAAACGCCGTCTGGATAGACCATAACCGCAGCGCCCACCGCGCAGAAGCCGACTGACCCGCATTCGGTTAACACAATACTTCCCTTAGGATTCTTGCCCTTCTTTTCTTTGCCAAAGAGCAGGTTTCTGGCGCGCAGTTCCTGATCAAACGCGGCCATCACGGCAGCACTGTCGACGGCCGAACACGATTTGCCGGTACACACAAAAACATGATGGCGGATGGGTGCAGTGATAATTGGTGCGAGCGTTTCTAGTCGCTCGCATTCATCGTTGAGTTGATCTTCAATCATAAACGTCGGTGCTTTCACTCGGGAAATCCTAGCACGTTCGCAGTAAGACTCGAATTGAGTGAGTCGGCTTCAAGGACTCAAGGTCCGGCTTGAGTCAAATTTCGTGTTTGTTCGTGCCGCTTCCTTTCGTGTGATTTGGTGGTTGAATCTTTTGGGTCACAGATAAGAACAGACCACGAAATCACACGAACTGAAAACACACGAAATTACACGAAATGCTGGTGCGGCCCAACGGGAAGGCGGATGGCGTCCAACGGTGTCAAGCGCGGGTCGAAGTGCCGGTGTCTCACAAATTTGTGTGTCTCTTGCGAGGCCAGAAAATACCTGTAGAATATGGAATCAAAAAGGGCGACCGCACTCACAGACCGCGTTGAGCTCGGTGGTCTGGTTCGGTCGCCCAAAATAATATGTCACCCGCAAAAGACGACCGCTGATTTATGTCGACTGGCCTCGTAATCCACATTTCGTCCGGTAAGGACAAGCACACCCAGGTCCTCAACGACGATCACGTCCGGATTGGCAGCGGTGAAGATTGTGCCGTTCGTTTACGCGCCTCTTCCTTGCCCGGGACGGAATCAACCACTCCGGTTTTGGAGCTCGAGCGTCGCAACGGCTCGTACCTAGTGACTTCCTTCGATCCAGCGCTGAATTTCAAACTTAACGGCAAACCCATTCAACAGGACGCGGAAATTGAGGACGGCGACGAGCTGCGCATTGCCAATTCGCCCCTCTTGTTGACCTTCTACCCGATTCGTTCACTTCCAGCTGTGATCGGCACATCGGCCCACGAAGCTCATGTGGCGCCGTTTATTGAGCAGGCAGCGATCGAGTCGGCGGCGACGGCGCGACGTGACGATGCGAAAGTGTTTCTGCGTGAGTTCACTCGCGAGCTGGTAAAGGAAATCAATCCCAGCACGAAGATTATTACGCTTGCAATCATCGTTGCGTTGGTCGGGGGCACGCTCTACATCGGCTTTTCAATGTTCAAAGAGTTACAGCGGACACGTCGTTTGATCGATGACCAGCGTGCGCAATTGGCTGAGGCCAAGGATGCAGCGTCAAAAACAAATCAGACGCTCGGCGACATTGCACGTTCGAACAAGGAAATTCGCGACAGCCTTTCGCTGGCGGTCAAACTGCGAAGCGATTTTGGCAGCGGCGTTTGCCTGATCGCCGGCACTTTCTATTTTGTTGAGTCAGGGACCGGGCGACCGTTGCGGTATCCGGAAGCACAAACGACTGAAGGCGGAGCTGCGGTACAGAACAGTGGCGAACCAACCACACTGACACCGGAAGGCAACGCAGCCGTAGCCGAATTCCAGTTTTCTGGCACAGGCTTTTATGTTGGTGATGGCTTCGTGGTGACCAACCGCCACATCGCGCAACCATGGCTTGCCGACGATCGCGCACAGAGTTTGAGCAGCAGCGTTCGCGGTCAGCCGCGTTTGAAAAAACTCAACGCCTACTTCCCCGATCACACGCAACCCATTCCGCTCAAATTTAAGACGGCAGGTGCGCGCGACGATCTTGCGGTCTGTTTGCTTGATGTTAAGGAAGAGGCGTTGCCCACTGACATCCCGGTCATTCCCCTCGAAAGCGACGACAACTCAGTCGCCGTGGGCAAGACAGTGGTCATGATGGGATTTCCCTCAGGTATCGATCGCTTACTGGCTTTGTTAGACGATGCTGAATCGCGAAGTATCCAACAGCGCTATGGTGGTTCGCTCGATTCTCTGCTCGGGCACCTGGCAGAATCGCGTCGCATTCAACCTCTGACGACGCAGGGTAATATCACCGACGTGAACAGTCGCCGGCTGGCGTACGATGCACGAACAGCGGAAGGCGGCTCCGGCGCACCCGTCTTTGGTCCAACCGGGCGGGTGATTGGCGTGAACTTTGCAGTGTTTACCGAAAACGAAGCTTCGAATTTCGCTGTCCCCATTCGTTATGGAATTGGTTTGTTAGAAAAAACTGGTTGGAAAACGCCCCCGGAGAAAGAACCAAAAGAACCCGAAAGCGCTTCACCCCCAGCAAAATAGCGTGGCTTACTTGCCAGCGCCCGCGCTGCAACTTTCGGCAACTTTTCATTACCTGGCAGGCATCTTACGCAGCTTTCGTTTTACCTTAGTGTGTGTGCCCCAACGCAGTTATTTTGTTGCACTTGCAGCAATGGTATATTGGTGAGGTCGCCCCTGGCCTCCTGGCAACTTGATTAGGTTTAGTTGCACCGGCAAAGGAAACCGCGAAGCTTGAAAACGACGAAGGTCCAGCTCAGCCTGAGCGTTTATCGCGAGCCAAGGCATCGACTCTCAAGAAGCGTTCTGGTATCGCTTCTGCTTTTGTCGTTGCTTCCTTCATCGCTCGTTCCCGCTCAACAACCCGCAACTCAAACAAAACCCGACGACGCCGAGAGTATCTTCCGCCTTGAAAAAGTTCCGGTGGAAGGCGGGGCGGAACTAATCACCATCAAAGCGCGCCTCGACGGCATTGAGTCTGGAGGTTCGGAAAACTGGGTGCCGCTGGTAAGCGTGCTGCGTGACACGCTCGGTGACGCATCACCTGACAACGATCAACTGCGTTACGTTTGGCCCCTGACCTACACACATCCGACTGTTCGGCAACGAATTAGCGGCGCAATTCCCTTCTTTTACACGCGCGTCGGTAACAGAAAATCAGTTTCCGAGAAAACACCACCACCAGTTCTCGATCTCGCCAACCCTGATTGCGATGTCTGGAACAAGCTCTTCTGGGTCGCGTTGCAAGGGTTGCTGCTCGATCCTTACGGAACACCGATCAGAGCATCCACTCGTTCTTACCAGCAAAACATCGGTGACTATCGCAAGTCGCATGTGATTCGCGCGCTGTCAGTGCTTGCGCTTTATCAGGCGGTTGAAGGAACTCCCGCGTTTTCCGACACCGAGCTTTCTGAAATTCAGGCGCGCCTTAAACTAACTGACAAGACGTTTGGTGGGTTGGTTAGCGAAAACAAGCTGGAGCGTTACGACGAGCAGCAGGTCACCCGCGCGAGGGACATCCGCGGACATAATTGGGAGCTGTTGCGGCAGCGGTCAGAAGCGGAATCACTCTACTTCGAGCCATTGCAGATGCCTGATGGCAGTATGACGCACGCGATAGTCTGGGTCTCCAAAGAAGATCTTCAGGCGAACCAGGGACGCCGCTACGAGGGCCGCTTCCTCAACATCGCGAATCCATGGACTGACAAGCGCCTACTAAACTGGCAGGGCTATGAAGAAGTTCGCTACCTCAATAGCGAAAATCATTTTGTTGCTTCTGATGTGCCCGGCACCAAGCGAATTGAGTTAGTTCCGCTCGCGCTTTACGGATTGGACCATCCAAAGATTCCCATTTTGCTGGTGGACTTCCGCGATGGTTTTAATCCAAAAAAACGCGAGATGTCTCGCCGCGCCCTGAACGATGTTACTCGTAACGTGCTGTCAATGTCGCAGTTCGGCGATCTGCCTTACTTCCTCGGCAGAACGGTTTGGGATTTCGTTACTGGCCGGCGCGGCATGGACATCAACCAGCCATCTCGGCTGCGCACTTATTCCCAACTCAAACTATTGTTGTCGTTGAATCAGTCGTTGAATCCGGAATTACGCGACGAAATCGGGCACCGGGTAGAGACAGTGTCGCTAAATCCAATGGAGAATGATCTGCACGCCGAAGCGAAGCTTGCCTCGGAGCAATACGAACTGTTGCTTGCTTACGCGAAGAGACCTGACGGTTTGCCCGAAAAACTTGATCGCGATCGTCGCGCCGAGATGGTGGCGCTCGAGCATGGCAAGACTAGTCAGACACTTTTCCGGCTCGCGAATACTCTAACTTTTGGGAAATACGTGCACCGTGAAGCGCCGGATCCGCAAATGGAAGAGCGGTTGGACGTCGCCCGGCGCATGAACTATCACACGAATTTCCTTCAGCAGCTTACGAAGTCGAGTCCGCAAATCGACGTCAATGCGAACCTCGACGACGTCAGAGTATCTCTCCAATACATCGCGGAGCATGCCACGAATGCCAACTCGCGATCCGCCGGCGTGGTAGCTAGAGTTTTTGTGCATACGCAGGATGTTGACACCCGCCGCAGTTGCCTGAACACGCTATCGCGCATCGACAGTCCTAAAGCAAGAAACGAATTGCTTCGTCTTTCACAGAAGAAGGATCTCGATCAGGCTGGCAGAGATTTGCTGATTTCGTTTCTGAAGAACCCCGAAAAGACCGAGCCGCTTTCGGCGGCAACTCAACCAACCACGGCTGTTAGAGTCAATCAGTAACAATGAGACTCCAAGAGCCAGGTGGGCCAATCCTAATCTCTGAAGTAATTCGAATCACAGTCCGTGTCTTACTGCTCGCGCTGCTGCTGAGTTTGCCCGTCGTCGTCCTCGGACAAACAAAACGCGTGGTAGCGATCGAATGCGATGGTCTGCCGTATGCAGCAATCGAAGAATTTGTTCATGAGAAGGATGCGCGGACCGGCAAGAGCCAACTGCCATGGTTTGACTACATTTTTTACCAGCGTGGCACCCGGCTTGAGAATTTTTACGTGCGCGGCATGAGTTTGTCGGCTCCCTCGTGGTCGCTCATCAATACCGGGCAACATCTACAAATCAAGGGCAACGTTGAATACGATCGCTTTACGCTGCAAACGTACGATTACCTTAATTTCATCCCATATTACGTCCAGGCGACGGTCGGCAAACGCGTTGACATGCAGGGCGTTGAAGTGCTCGACGCGTTGCGCATTCCTCTGCTCGCCGATACTTACCCGCGTCAGGAGCAGCACGCGCCATTTTCGTTGTTTCAACGCGGTCCGCAGTTCATGACATTTCAGCGCGCACTCGAGAACAAGTTTAAGCGAAATCCCAAGGACGTCTTCGATGAGTGGGCCATGACAGGTTTGGCAATGCAAAAATCGGTGCCCGAGCAGCTCGTTCGCGATTTAATCGATGCGGTTGCGAATCCCGATCGTCGTTTTCTGGAGATCGTACTCACTGACTATGATCACACCGCGCATCACAACAACGATCGCGATTCACATCTACGCGCGCTCAAAGATATCGATGAAGTGCTAGGCCGCGTTTGGACTGCCATTCAGAAAAGTCCGCTGGCAGACGACACTACCTTAATCGTCGTTTCCGACCATGGTTTCAACTCTGACGAACGCGTGTACAGCCAGGGTTACAACCTGGTGAAACTCCTGGGCAGTCCGGAGGGTGGTGGACATCACGTAATTACAAAGCGCCGCCTGATGCTGGACTATTCGATCAAGGGCATGAATCCGTTTGCTAACATGATTACTACGACCACGCGCGATTCTTACTACCTGAAGAAACAAAGCGATGATTATCCTACTGCCCTGCTCGATTTCGATGGCAACGAACGCGCTTCAGCTCACCTGCGCGATTCAGACGTAAACCTGCTTCAGATTCTTCTGCAACAGCTGCAACGCACGGATCTCGGCCCGGACATGCGACAGGCAGTGACGGACCAATTCTTCAAAACTATTGATGTACGCCGCACCGGCTGGCAAAACGAAGTAAACGAAATCAACGAGGAGCTGGTTGCGCTGCGGCGCAGGATCGACAGTCAACGCGACCTTTGCAAGGCACAACCAAAAAAGTTCACCAAGGAAGAGCAACTTGAAGGGCGGGATCAGGATGCCAAGCGAGTTTGCGCGTGGTACGACATCTGGCTGGGGCAGGACCAGAGTTATTCACTTTATGCGCAGACCCTGAGCAATCTATTAGCGCTGCGCAAGCAGGATTTCAAACCGGGCGCGTTGAAGATTGAAAATGTAATAGCCAGGCGCGCCATGGGCGACCTAAACACCGTATATGAGTTGCAAAACTACATCGCCGGGATTGCGCCGCAGGGTTTAGTCTTGAAGTCAGACGGTTCGCTCGACATGGACAAAAGTTTTGTACGCGTCAACTATTTTTCATTGCTTCACAACATAACCGTGCGCAACAACGTGCAGCAAGGAGTAACCAACCGTCCGGTCGATCTCTTAGCAGTGCGCCTTCCGTCCGGCGCAATCGAACCACTTATCGGTGAAACGCAAGTTAGTCCCGACGTCATTTGGGTGAGCAATGCGACCGAGCAGGCGTTAATTCTCAGTCGTGAAGAAGCAGACGGGCAATTAAGTTTGCGTTACGTTCCGATTAAAGGTTTGACTCAGGACGCGAACGGCCAGTTTCACTTTGAACGCGTGCCCTGGCGGGCCGGCTTGCCGTTGCAAATTTTCGAGGATCCAAACGTGAACCTCCCGGTGGGGATGAACAAAGAGGTCTGGCTGAGCGAGTGGCATACGGATCTCGAGTGGTTGCGCGCTTTGCACAAGACACACTACTCAAATGGGTTGATTGGTCTTCACGAAGAGCTGGGTAGGCACCGCATCGGCCGCTTGTCACTTGATGAACCAGGACTTTCCGCAGACGAGCTGCTACTGCGACGCTTGTTACGCAGGCAACGTGACAACACCGAAGCTGACTTGCTGATCATGGCCAGTGATCACTGGAACTTCGATGTGCGTGGCTTCAACCCCGGCGGCAACCACGGTTCGTTCTTCCGAATTTCGACGCACTCCACGTTCATGTTGGCGGGTGGACAAAACACCGGCGTGCCCCGCGGATACGCGGTCGAAGAGCCATACGACAATCTCAGTTTTGTTCCTACAGTGCTGGCATTAACCGGGAATTTACGCGATGATAACAGCCCGGTTCCAGTTTTATGGGAAAAAGGATTTCGGTTTCCGGGTCGTCCAGTTAAGGAAGTGTTGACGACACCGGCACACCGGAAGATCGCCGGCACGGGAGCAGTTGCAACTCATTGACTACTTCAGAGAGCGAAATACCGGAACAATGGCAAGACGATGCCCGCGAAATCGACGAGCTGGTTGACGAAGGTGAAGCTCCCAGTCCCAGTAACGCCCGTCGATCCTTCTTTTGGCTACAAGCGGTAGCCTTCCTGCTAGGTCTCGGACTCCTCATCTTCATCATCAATCGTGTTGGCGTCCAGCCAATATTCGACGCGCTGTTTCGTATTGGGTTAGTTGGTTTCCTAATCGTCGTCGGCATCAGTGGCTCGCGTCACGTGTTGCGGACCATCGCGATGGCTTCCGCAGTACCGAAGGAACACCGCGGCTTTAGCTTCCTGCAGGCGTTTTCGGCACGCATCGGCGGCGAAGCAATCAGCTTTCTCACGTTCACCGGTCCATTATTAGGTGAGGCAACCAAAGTTGCGTTGTTGCGCAAGCGGGTGCCGCTCACTTACGGCGTGCCGGCACTTGTAGTCGACAACCTCATTTACAACTTTTCAGTTGTGTTCTTCATTCTGAGCGGTGCCTGCGTAATGCTGTTTACGTACAGCCTGCCGCCAGCGGTTTATTACTCGCTCGTGAGCATCGCGGTAATAGCTGCGCTCGGTATCCTCGCCGCGGGTTTGGCTGCCAAGCGACGCATCATGCTCATGACCTGGATCCTGGATCAGACGGCGCGGCTCCGCTTGAGTCCGAAGGTGATTCTCAAACGACGCCAGCACATCTACCACATCGAATCGAAGGTTTACGATTTTTACAAACACCATCCGGGCGTCTTCTTTGGCATGATTGCGTGCAATTTGCTGGCGCATGTGACCAGCGTGATTGAAGTCTACGCGACGCTTCGCATGCTCGGCTTTCAACCAAGCATAGCGCAGGCCTACATCATTGAATCGTTAACCAAAGTCATAAATTTTGTATTTGCGTTTGTACCGGGCACGATAGGCGTTTACGAGACCGGCACTGAAGTGGTGTTGCGAATTCTTGGCTTCGCGCAAGCGACGGGTGTCACGCTCGCCCTGGTGCGAAAGGCCGGCACTGTATTCTGGACCTCTATTGGACTTTTTATTTTGAGCTGGCGCGCACTACCCAACGCCTGGCGTCGACTACTAGATCGCAGTCCTCGTTTACAAAGACTTATGGATAGCCTCGTACTTTCAAATATTGCACATCGTCCCGCGCGCACCGCTGTCAGCATTATGGGAACGGCAGTCGGTGTGCTGTTGATAGTTTTCACCGTCGGTTTGGCCCATGGCGTACTGCGCGAACGCGGGCGTCGGGAATCAAACATTGGCGCCGAAATAATGGTGCGCGCTTCAGGAACTATCGGTGCCGGGGGCGCGGTTCCCTTGAACATCCCCGTAAGCCGGGCGAAGGAAATTGCGCAAATAGAAGGTGTACGCGCCACGACGGCCCTGGGACAAACACTCGATCGCAGCGACAGCGGTTTCGGTTCGCGATTGGTCGATGGCATCGAATTCGACGACTACGCCAAAGTTACCGGCATTGAGATGCGCGAGGGTTCTAAGTTGACCGGCGGCGACCAGGCGATTGTCGATCCAGTTTGGAAAGAACAGCGGCATGCTTCAGTCGGCGATGACGTGACGTTGTTTGAACGTCCGTTCAAGATTGTTGGAGTTTATGAACCGCCCGGAGGAGGTCGCATCAAAGTACCGTTGGCCACGCTGCAGGATCAGGAAGGCGGTGAGGGTCGCGCTTCAGCAATTCTTGTCGCCGTCAACGATGCGGCGAAACAAGACGACGTAGCTGCGCGCATCCGCGAACGATTTCCCGATGACCAGATTATTTTCACTCGTGATCTGCCGGAAATCTACGCCACGGGCGTACCCGCCCTGAACGTGTTTATTAAAGTCGTCGTAGGCGTCGCGAGCGCAATCAGTCTGCTCGTGATTTTGCTGGCAATGTACACAACGGTTACTGAGCGAACGCGCCAGATTGGTATCTTAAAATCTTTAGGCATGTCAAAAACCAGCATCGCCTGGGTGATCGAGCAGGAGGCAATTCTGGTCAGCTTGCTCGGCGTAATTGTGGGGATGGTGCTGACCCTCGCGCTGCGGCTGGGTGTGATGCGGACCACATCGCTCGTCGTTGAAATTGAACCGCGCTGGATTCTCGTGGCACTGTTGGTTGGCCTGCTGGGCGGCACGATCGGCGCCTTATATCCGGCTTTGCGGGCGGCGCGACAGGATGCTGTAGAAGCTCTCAGTTACGAGTAACCGCAAATCTTGTTAGCCGCAGATTTGTCACGTAAAATTTCTAACGACCATTACTTTTAAACTGAAAGCGGGCCTCTCCCCAGCACCGCTCTTCGGTTTCGGCATTTCGTAGTCTCTCAATCCGGGCGGCACGGTCGTGAAGCACAATCGCGGTAAATTTTCCCTGGGATTGATTCTTTTGGCCTGCGCCGGCGTTCAGGCGCAATCCGTCAACACCAAAACTGACATAACAAAATTGATTCGTTCAGCTCAACTTAACGGGCAGGCGATGAGCCAGCGCGTTTTTGATTACTCATGGAAGAGCAAAACCGTCGTAAGAAACTACAAGCGCGCTCGTTTGTTGAAGGAAGTCGAACAGGATCACGAGGTTTACCCTGCTCCAGGCCTGACTTACGTCGCGCAAAAACTTGTCAAGGAAAATGGATTGCCGCTTTCGGCGAAACGCGCGGCCAAGGAAGAGAAACGTTTCACTGAAGAACTGAAAGCGGCTGAACTGGAACAAGCCTTTTTTAATGACGAGATGCAGGCGAGTAAAAACAAAACCGGCTGCCCCACGTTTGGTATCTGGACAGTGCTGAACAGTCCGGGCGGTGCAGAAACGTCGCTCGGGATTTCTGATTTTCTTTGTTTCGCGTCCTTTTCTGCTCCGCGTCGAGAACGCAAGAATGAGCGCGACATGATCGTGCTTCAGTTTCGACCTCGTGAAGATTTCGTAGCGCCGGCGAAGGAAAAAACGCCGTTCAGCAAGCTCGTCGGTGCGGTGTGGATTGACGCAGAAGACAAAGTTGTTGCGCACATCGACGCGTGGGTGGTCGATAATGCTCGCACTTTTCAGGGTGCGCTGCCGGCCAGTCCACCCGCGATCGTCTTCGACGACATGAGATTGTCCGATAACATGTGGGTCAGGCGTTTTCGCTACGTCGACACCCGCAAAGACCCGCTCGCTTTCAATGGCCTGAACCTTGAATGGAAGCAGGATTTTTCTGCATACCAGCGATACTACACCGAGTCGAAAGACTTCACGATCAAGGATCCACAAGTTCCAAACGATAAACCACCGCACCCTTAAGTGACTTACAACACAACTCCTATGAACTCCAATCACACCTTAGCTCATGTCATTCGTGTGGCATTCATTTCTATCCTGTTGAGCATTACTGTGCTGGCCCAGGACAAACCCCAACCAACAAAACCGCAGCAGGATGACGACGTTGTACGTGTTACGACTACGCTGGTGCAAACAGACGTTGGCGTGTTTGATAAGCAAGGAAAGTTTGTTGAAGGGTTGAAGCCGGAACAGTTCCAGTTAAAAGTGAACGGCCAGTCGGTCCCGATTTCTTTCTTTGAGCTGGTAACCACGGGCAGCGCTGAAGAGAAGGCCCAACTCGAGGCCGCGCGTCGCAGTCAGCCGGCCACAGCCATGGGTGAGAAGCCGCCGTTGACAATTACGCCACCAGCAGGCCGCAGCATTTTTATTTTCGTCGACGACTTCCATCTTGATGGCGAAAGCCTGATCAGAACACGCAAGACACTGATCAATACGATCGACAAGGAAATCACTGCTAACGATCGTGCGCTGGTGACGGCGGCCAGTGGACAGCTCGGCATCCAACATTTGACGACCGACAAAGAGGCATTGAAGGCTACCGTCGCTCGCATCACACCGCGTGCCGGCATTAAACAAATCTCTGAGAAACCAACGATGAGTGAATACGCCGCCATCGCCATTGAACGCGGCGATCGGCAGGTTATCGATTACTACGTCGAGTACGAAATGAAGTTCAACCAGCTGCGCACCGGCGGCAGCGAAGGTTCTGATATGAGCGGGACGAAAGCGGCGGCGGCTGAGGTGGTTAAGAGCCGCGCTGACGGAATTCTCGACAAGTCAACGCCCATCGCAGCCGCCACACTGTCGTCTCTGGAAAGTTTCGTGCGCGAGCTTTCCGACGTTCCCGGCCGCAAACTTATCTTTTTCTTGTCCGACGGTTTTGTAATCGAAAACGAACGCTCAATGTCGTACCAGCGCTTGCGAGCAGCTACGCGTGAAGCCGCGAAGGCGGGAGTGGTTATTTATCCGCTTAATACTCGCGGCCTGGTTGCCGGCGGCCTTGATGCGAGCGATGGCAGCGGATTCGATGCACGGCTTGTGAATGTCGTCTACGGCGCCGACGCAAATGCGCAGGACGCTTTGTACACACTTGCCGCCGATACCGGAGGCACTGCACTCGTTAACAATAACGATTTGAATGCCGGGGTGCGACGCGCGTTAGATGAAACTTCGAAATACTATTTGCTCGCATGGCGTCCGCTTCAGGAGACTGCGAACGGCGCGGGCATTAAGAAAATCGAGTTGTCGATTGCCGGCCGGTCCGATTTGAAAGTCAAAGCACGCCGGTATCTCGCAGAGTCAGTTGCGGGCGCAATAGCTGCAAGTAGTTCGACGGCAACAACTCCGGCTGGTCCAACTCCTAATGCCGCCCTCATGTCTGCGCTGAACAGTGACGCACCACAAAATGCGATTCCGGCGTCACTGGTGGTAGTTCATCGAAGTGCCGGCGCAAAATCGACCTTAACTACATCGCTGCAAGTGCCCATCTCATCCCTGTCGTTCGAAACATCAAACGGCCAATCTAAAACAACGTTGGATCTCGCCGGCGTGGTGGTAGACCAGGCAGGCAAGCAAGTGGCCACCTTCAACAAAACTGTGGCGCTCACATCTGATGCAAATGTCATCGATCCCAACCGAAAGCTGCTCTACTACAACTATGAATTCACTTTGCCACCGGGGAGTTATCGCGTGCGGCTCGGCGTGCGCGACGCGAAGAGCGGACTTATAGGCAGCACCAGCCAGGCGGTCGACATTCCAGAAGTGTCCAACGGAAAACTAGCGCTCAGCAGCTTGTTGTTGAATGAACAGCTCGACGCTGAAGATGATGATACGCCTACCGAAAAGACTGGCCCACGAAAGGGCGTGGCCCTGCGTTTCGCGCGCGCCGCTCATCTCCGTTTTCTGACTTACGTATATAACGCAAAGCCCGTTGCTGAAAACGACAACGAACCTGATCTTGATGTCGATGTCAAAATCTTGCGTGGGAATCAACCCTTGTTGAAGCCGGCAATGCGGCCTATAGAGATTGAAAGCAAAGACGCGCACAGTTTCCCTTTTGCCGCCGAGATCCCGCTCGATGGGTTGCAACCGGGAGAATACACTTTGCTGGTCACCGTGACGGACCAAACGACCAGGGCTAGCTCTTCTCAGCGCGCGCTTTTTATCGTAGAGTAAGCGGTACCGACCCGCCCCAAAGTTGGTGATTATCGTGAAGCAAGCCGAGGCGACATTCACCGCGAAAGTTTTCAGTTGTGTCGCGATCTGTCTTGCGTCGCTGATATATTGCGGAGTGCTGGTGGCTCAGGAGCCGCCTTCCCCGCGTGGCGTGCGGCCGCCGCTTCCCAACACGCCCGATACCGAACGCAGTGGCGTGCGAGTTGGCACTCGAGATTCGAAACGGTTCGATGCCAAAACGCCGTCAGGACGCAGCCGTCTCGGCGACGTCAGGAAAGACTTCGTTGCCATCCAAACTGTGAACGACGAACTTCGCACTACGGTCGCAGCGCAACCCTCCCTCGACTATCGTTACATCTCCAACGCAGCAGGTAGGATTAAAACTCTTGCCATCCGTCTGAATTCAAATCTGGCGTTGGGTAAGCCTCAAGTTGAAGGTGTGATGCCAGAACTTCAATATAACGAGGAGATGTTGCGGGCATCGCTGTTTTCACTTCATCGTCTAGTCGTCAGGTTCGTAGACAATCCCATCTTCAAGGAACCGGGCGTCCTGAACATTCCGCAAACGAAAAGAGCGAAGCAGGATGTCGACGGAATTATGTCGCTGAGCGATCACATCAGGCGCATTACCCAGCAACTCAGCCGGTAATCGCAACCCACCGTTTAAAGCTCAAGTTCAATCAAGAGTGGATAGTGATCTGAGGCTTTGCGTGCTGAAGGCAAGTCTCGAATAACCTCGCAGCTTTTTAGGCGGTCAGTGTAACCGGCTGCGGCAAACAAATAATCCAACCGCAAGTGAGGATCCCAGACCGGAAATGTATAGCCTTTCTCATGAGGGTGCAGATACCGGTAGCCATCAACGTAACCGGATTCAGTAAGGTGCCTGATGGTTTCGCGTTGAATGTCGCGGCCGCTGAGCCAAACAAGGGCTCGTATCCAGGCCGGCATTTTACGCACATCGAGTATTTCGCCTGCAGCGAGTGTGTTGAAATCACCGACCAGAACATGAAAACCGTGCTGGTACCGCTCGATGCCTTTCAAAAGGGACCTAATCTCATAAACACGCCGGCGCTCACCCCATTTAGAAAACATTGAGCTGAGATGTAACCCGAAGATTCGTGATTCGGAACCATCAACTGCCAACTCGAGAAAAGAATGTTTGGCTCCCGCGGGGTAATGCCACTCGTGGTGATTGATCGGGAGACGGCTCAAGAATCCGATCGAATGCTCACGGCGTGCCGCCCAATGAGATAGGCCAGTCGCGGTAGACAATTCCGCAATCACTCGCGGATCAGTCGCTTCCTGAAAAACAACCAGGTCAGGATCGACAGCCCGAATAACTTCTGCCAAAAAATCCTCGCGCTTGCGACCGCCGAAACGAATGTTGTAGCTGAGAAGCTTAACAATCACGACGGTTCCTGCGGCTCGATCACGATGTTGTAAGGTTCATCAAATAGAACGTCGCGGGCATACAGGACGACATTGGCCGTGGCTTGAAAGTTCACGGGTCGCTCACAAAGCTTGGCAAGTTCTTCTCGAAGTGGATTCAAGGCGGGCGCAATACCGGGATCCTCGTTGCACAACGGTTTCGTATGCAGCGCTGGAATGTAGAAGCTTTCTTCGTTCCAGAGCTCCATAACTTTGTTCCCGATCAGCGTGACGTCGAGATCGCTGGTCCCACGACCATCCGCGTCGAAAGGTTTTCCATCTTTCCAGCGTTTGTTGGTCACTACGCTTCCTCGCAGGGCGACGCCGGTGCCGGCTGGCAGTCCTGCTTTAAGTTTTGCCAGGAACTCGCGATAGCGCAGCACGTCGCCGTCAAACGCGAGCCGCACGATACGCTGTTCGAGTTGTTCATGGTTCGGATCTTTTGCGCCACTATCTTTCGCCATTCGTTCCCTGCCTTTGTTCGAAATGTTTGGTGCGTTTGTCCGGGTGCTCTATCTTATACAGTCTTACAAACCACAGGTCGAGTGGGCCCTTCATGAATATCTCAATCAGGTTAGCGACGCGCGAGGATGTGCCTGCGCTCCAAAAGTTAATTGACGCCTCGGTGCGGGGTCTTAGCGTTGAATACTACTCGCAGAGCCAAATCGCGAGCGGCTTAACCTACGTATTCGGCGTCGACACTCAATTGATCAACGACGGCACCTATTTTGTCGCCGAAACCGAAGAGGAACTGGTTGGGAGTGGCGGTTGGAGTAAACGGCAGACTTTGTTTGGCGGCGATCAGTCTAAATCAGATCGTGATCCCTTATTAGATCCAGAACACGATGCGGCTCGCATTCGCGCTTTTTACGTTGATCCACGCTGGGCAAGAAGAGGAATTGGCAGTCGAATCCTGACTGCTTGTGAAGAGGCCGCAGCTAAAGCAGGCTTCAAAAGAGTTGAGCTGGTGGCGACGTTACCCGGTGAGCCCCTCTACTCTGACCGCGGTTACCATAAAGCTGAGCCAATGGAGATAAAAACTCCTGAGGGAAACCTGCCGGCCTTTCGCATGACGAAGAACATTGGCCAGGTTAACTCTTCACCGCCATAGCCAAAGAACTCCACGACCGCTGTAATAACGTATTGATCTCCCTCCAGTCGGCTTCTGTGACACCGCCAGCTTCAGCTTTGGTATCGCGAATCGCCATCGCTTCAGCACGCAGGCGACCGTGTTCCTCCAGTCTCTCGACTGGAATCTGGTAAATCTCGGCCTGCAGTTCTGCGAGCGCATGATCAAGATCGCCCGGGGCATGTTCAGCACGTTGCCGATGGATAATCCACCACTCCAATTCCAGACGTGCCGCCCGCTCGACATTGAAAGGGATGTCGCTCATTTTTCGGACCGCGGTGTAGAACTTAATTAGATCCGGTAATGCTTTTTCGTAGTCAGACCGTTGCTTTCCTTTTTTGAAGACAAATGCCGCGTCAGCTGCGTAGTAGGCCACCTGGTTAGAACGTATCAAAGGCATGTTGTACTGAGTTCGCAGCAGTTCCGCGAGCTCGTTGAAGAGTTTGACGCGCTGTTTGTCGTAGTATGAGCGCCACATTGCCGTTTCTAACCGAGCCACCTCATCTGGATTGAATTCTCTTAAGTGGGCGGTACGCGGCGCGTAAAGATCGTAAAGCGTCCAGGCAACCAGCACTAGCAGGATTACTGCCAGGACTTTCAGTGCCGTTCGTTTGCGAGAGCTTCGGTTTGAGGTTGCCATAGGTCATCCACTTAGCTTGGAGTTTGGTATCGGGGATGAGTTATTATCACGGCGATTCAACTTTCGACAATTCCAATCGGCGCCAACCCGCGCTTTTTCAGAACCGGTATGCTGAGCATGCACGACTTTCTCGACGATTTCCGCGAGACCATCGAGGTTTCGTCTCGACGTTTACTGGAGATGTCTCCGGAAGCTAGCGCTACGCCCCGGGCAGCGGGCAAGTGGTCCCCTCGCGAAATTATCGGCCACTTGATCGACTCAGCTTCTAACAATCATCAGCGTTTTGTTCGCGCCCAGTTTAGCGATGACCTGGTTTTTGCCGGCTATGAACAGGAAGGGTGGGTGAAGGTCCAGGACTATCAAGGTCACGATTGGTCCGACCTGGTCCAACTGTGGCGACTTTACAACCAGCACATGCACCATCTGATGTCGCGAATTCCCGAAGACATTCGTTTGAAGTTAAGGTACAAACACAACCTGCACCAGATCGCGTTGGAGAGTATTCGCGAAGATGAGCCAGTCACCCTTGATTGGTTTATGCGCGACTATGTTGACCATATGAAAAAACATCTCAAGCAGATATTTGGGTAGTCACTTGGAACTAATAGGAGAGATTAATGGATTACACCTACGAGCAACTCAAGCACAAAACAGTGGCTGAACTTCGCGAAATCGCGAAAGGAATAGAACACGATGCTGTGCAGGGTTATACGCAGCTGAATAAGGAACACCTGATCACTGCAATCGCGAAAGCGCTCGGTATCCAACACGAACACCACGACGTGGTCGGCGTGGACAAGGCTGCCATCAAGACGCGCATTCGCGAGATGAAAAAGAAGCGCGACGATGCTCTGCAGGCGCATGATCACGCTCAACTCAAAATCGCCCGGCGCACCATTCACCGGTTAAAGCGACAAATCCACAAGGCTACTGTTTGATTAGCCATTCAACCTGCAGTACTTCAGCGCGCACCTATTGACATTCTTTTCGAACTAAACTAGCAGGCGGCTGTTCCCGGCACAGTTAGCCTTACCAAACCAAAATCCAAGAAGTGAGGTAGCTATGAAGAAAGCTATCAGCGTCAGTGTCAACGGGGTTACTTATGAACACGAAGTTGAACCACGCTTGCTGCTGGTCCATTTTCTACGCGACGTCCTGAATCTAACTGGCACGCACGTTGGCTGTGAAACCTCTTTGTGTGGCGCGTGCACAGTTGTCGTCGATGGTCAGGCGGTGAAGTCGTGCACGATGTTGGCCGTCCAGGCTGATGGAAGTCAGGTCACGACGATTGAAGGTTTAGCAAAGAACGGCGATCTGCATCCGATGCAGCAGGGTTTCTGGGAACAACACGGCCTCCAGTGCGGTTATTGCACACCGGGGATGATTATGACGGCAACGCAAATAATAGATCGCAATGCCAATCCGTCGCGTGAAGAAATCCGGCATGGGCTGGAAGGAAATCTGTGTCGCTGCACCGGCTACCAGCACATCGTTGAAGCAGTTGAGTATGCCGCCAAGGCTACTGGCAAGTAATTTTCGTTGGCGTTCTCCAACGCGGCTAAGGGAGGAGCAATGACTTACGTTGGTAAGCGAGTTAAGCGCACTGAAGACCCGCGACTGATTCAGGGTCTGGCCCACTACGTTGACGATATTCGTCTTCCTGACACGTTGCACGTTGCCTTTGTGCGTTCGGTTTATGCGCACGCACGCATTAACGGTATCGATACGGGCGAAGCTTTAAAAGCACCGGGCGTGGTCGCCGTCTACACCGGCAAAGATGTTAGTAAAATCGGGCCAGTTCCCTGCGCCAGTGCGCTGCCGGACTTGAAAGTACCTGACTATCGCGTGCTTGCGCAGGACAAAGTCTTTTTTGTCGGTCAACCTGTGGCGGCAGTAGTTGCACGTGATGCCTATGCGGCCCGCGATGCCGTCGACCTTGTGGCGGTGGACTACGACGACTTGCCCGCGGTTGTGGACGTTGAAGAAGCGGCCAAGGGCGGCACGGTCATTCATGAAAGCTTTGGGGACAACATCGCCTACAAACTAACTGCGGGCGAAGGCGATATCGATGCAGCTCTGTCCGGATCAGATCGGGTCTTAAAACAACGCATAGTCCATCAGCGACTGGCGCCGATTGCGATGGAGGGTCGCGGTGTACTGGCTCGCTACTTTCCGGGTGAACAAGAGCTGACCATCTGGTCATCGACTCAAATTCCACATCTCCTACGCACGCAACTCGCCTTGATGATTGGCATCCCCGAAAACAAGTTGCGGGTGATCACGCCTGAAGTTGGTGGTGGGTTCGGATCGAAGTTGAATGTTTACGCTGAAGAAGCCCTGTTGGGTTGGATTTCAATGCAACTCGGCAAACCAGTGAAATGGATCGAAGGCCGACGAGAGAACATTCAGGGCACAATTCATGGACGCGGACAAGTCGGTTACATCGAAGTCGGCTGCAGGAACGATGGCACGATCACAGGCTTGCGTTACAACGTCTTTGCTGATCTGGGCGCTTATCATCAACTCCTGACCCCCGCGATTCCAACGCTGACCGGATTGATGTTGTCCGGTGCCTACAAGATTCCGGCGATTCAAATTAACGTCACCGGCTGCTTCACAAACAAAATGTCGACTGACGCTTACCGCGGCGCGGGTCGACCGGAAGCGACTTACGTGGTCGAACGAGGGATGGACATCGTGGCCGCGGAACTGGGCCTGGATCCCGCTGACGTTCGCCGCAAGAACTTCCCCGCCGCTAATGAGTTTCCGTTTCACACGGCGACCGGTCTCGACTACGACAGCGGCGACTATGCAGCCGCGCTCGACAAGGCGCAGAAGCTAATCGACTACGCCGCGTTACGCGCCGAACAAAAGAACGCTCGTGAGAGCGGTCGATTGTTGGGCATCGGCATTTCCACTTACGTCGAGATCTGCGCGCTCGGCCCATCGCAGGCAATGCCGGCTGGTGGTTGGGAGAGTGCCACTGTTCGCATTGAACCCACCGGAAAAGTCACAGTTCTGACAGGGGCATCGCCACACGGGCAGGGCCAGGAAACTTCCTTTGCGCAGATTGCTGCTGACGAGCTTGGTGTTGATCTGAACGACGTAACGGTTATTCATGGTGACACCGGAGTTGTGCAATACGGCATCGGCACGTTTGGCAGTCGCGCGACGGCGGTCGGCGGCACGGCGGTGCTGGTCGCCATTCAGAAGCTCAAGGAAAAGGCGAACAAGATAGCGGCGCATATGTTGAAGGCCGACGCTGCAAGTGTCGCTTTTGAAGCCGGACGATACTCACGACAAGCAGCCGCGGCAGCAGCGGGTTCGTCTGATCCCGTGGTGCCGGTTGGTGAAGCGCCTGCCGGTGCGCTGCCGGAACCCGACATCGATGGCAAGTCGTCCATCACGATTCAGGAAATCGCGCTCGCCGCTCACGTGGCAAAGGATCTTCCGCCGGATACTGAACCCGGACTCTCCGCGACCTACTTCTTCGAGCCAAAGAATTTTACTTTCCCGTTTGGAACGCACATTGTCGTCGTCGAGGTTGATCGAGAAACGGGTGAAATTAAGTTCCTGCGTTATGTCGCCGTCGATGATTGTGGAAAAGTAATTAACCCATTGTTGGTCGACGGCCAGGTGCATGGCGGGATTGTCCAATCGATTGGCCAGGCGCTCTTCGAAGAAGTTGTTTACGACGAGCAGGGACAGCTAATTACCGGCAGTTTGATGGACTATGCCTTGCCACGCGCCAGTCACCTTCCCTGGCTTGAACTCGATCGCACCGAAACCCCGACTCCGGTGAATCCGCTTGGTGTCAAGGGCGTTGGCGAAGCAGGTACGATTGGCGCGACTCCGGCGATTGTAGGGGCCATCGTCGATGCCTTATCCCCTTTCGGAATTAAGCATCTTGATATGCCGGTGAAGCCTGAAGCAGTTTGGCGAATTATTAATGCCTAACAAACGGAGAGAACGATGATACCAGCCGCATTTGCATACGAAGCGCCTACCACTCTTAAAGAGGCGCTCGCGCTCCTGAGCAGTAATCCTGATGGCGCGAAGATCCTCGCGGGCGGCCACAGCCTGATACCGGCGATGAAACTGCGGCTAGCCCAGCCTGAACTTTTGGTCGACATCGGCCGCATCAAGGACCTGTCTTACATTCGCGAAGACGGCGAAACAATTGCGATTGGCGCGATGACCACGCATTACGAACTGGAGTCTTCAGCCATCGCACAAAAGATTTGTCCGCTGCTGTCTTTGTGTGCGGGCGCAATTGGTGATGTGCAGGTGAGAAACAAGGGCACCATTGGCGGCAGCGTTGTGCATGCTGACCCGGCTGGTGACTGGCCGGCCGCAGTCATTGCTCTCAATGCGCAGATGATCCTGGTTGGATCGAATGGCGAACGAACGATTGAGGCTGATGATTTCTTTGTTGATCTTCTCACCACGGCGATTGAATCTAACGAGATCCTGCGTGAGATTCGGATTCCGAAGCCGGAATCGCCTTTCGGACATTCGTATCAGAAGGTTCGTCATCCAGCTTCAGGATTTGCCGTCGTTGGGGTGGCAGTGGCGCTTAAACTCGGTACGGGCGGCGCGTGCGAATCTGCTGGCATCGGCCTCACGGGTGTAGGGTCAAAAGCGTATCGCGCTGCCGGCGTTGAGTCTGCCTTGAAGGGGAAGTCATTGGACCAACAAACAATTGCCGCAGCAGCAGAACATGCCGCCGATGGTGTTGACGCGAATTCAGATCTTTATGCCTCGGCTGATTACCGGCAGCAGCTGGCGAAGGTTTATACCAGACGAGCACTGGAAGCGGCGGCCAAGGGAAACTGACGGTTCCTAATGAAGATTGAAGGCTCTCATCAGATTAACGCGGACCGCGAACGTGTCTATGCTAAGTTGATCGATCCCGAGGTGTTACAGCGTTGCATTCCCGGATGTGAAGCACTCGAGCAAACCGGCGACAATTCATACTCTGCAACTATTCGCGTTGGGGTGGGCGCAATTAAGGGCGCCTTCAAGGGCAGTGTGCGGCTCGAAGACATGCGACCGCCGGAGCACTACCGGCTCGTGGTCGAGGGAAAGGGCGCGCCTGGTTTCCTAAAAGGCTCAGGCGATCTCGATCTCGAACCGGCGGACGCCGGAACTTTGATCAAGTACACTGGCGACGTGCAGCTGGGAGGCACCATCGCGAGCGTGGGCCAACGAATGATTCAAGGCACGGCGAAAATGATGACCGCGCAGTTCTTCACCGCACTTGAAGCAGAAGCCACTAACGCAGACACAGACCCTCCTCCGAAGCACGGCTTTTTTCGCACCGCAATGAAAAGCCTGCGAAACAAGTGAACTCCGGTTGGCAACATACTTGACTCACACCAATGTCCATGAAGGATGTATTCGTGTACGTTCGTGTCTTAGTTTCGTGTATTTTCGTGGTTGGATTTGCTTTTAGTTACCCGGAAAAGACAACCACGAACTAACACGAAAGGAAAACACACGAAATGACACTAAACACCCCTACCTACTAGATCTTCACCGCCGCGAGTTTCGTCCGCGCGCGATCAATGCTTCGATGTCCGACATTTTGCGGGGCAATGCTTCGGTCATCCACTTCACACCGTCGGGAGTAATCACCATATCGTCTTCGATGCGCACGCCTATACCTTTGTACTTTTCAAAGGCCGGCCGGACCGCCTCAATGAACTTCGCGTTTTCCGGCGTCTTCGGTAAGTTGTCGAGCGCATCTGGTCGTATGTAAATTCCGGGCTCGTTGGTGTACACCATGCCAGGCTCCAGAATCGCGCCCGGATTGCCAATGTCGTGCACGTTCATGCCAAGGTAGTGAGAAGTGCTATGCATGAACCAGATACTATACTGCTGTGAATTCCGATCGGTGATCAGACCTAACTTCAGCAGCCCGTCTCTGATAACTTCTGCCGCGGCGCGATGCACGTCAGAAAGTGTCTTGCCGGGACGGGATGCGCTCGCCGCCGCCTCCTGCGCGTCATAAACGATTTGATAGATCTCCGCCTGGGCCGGTGAAAACTTGCCATTCACTGGAAACGTGCGCGTCACATCGGCCGAATAGTGTTCATATTCGGCACCGACGTCCATCAGCAACAAGTCGCCCGGTGTTACGCGTCCCTGCGACTCTTCATAGTGCAAGGTCGTGGCGTTTGGACCACAACCAACAATCGACGGGTATCCCCAATGATCCGCGTTGCGCAGTTTGAAGGTGTAGGCGACCTGCGCATCCACCTCGTATTCCCACTTCGCATCACCCGCGGCTATCCACGCACGTTCGTGCGCTTCAGTCGTAATATCGATTGCGTGCTGCAACTGCGCAAGTTCGTAGGGAGACTTCCGCAAACGCATGTCCGAAAAAATCGGCCAGGCATTTCTGATGCTGTAGCCTGACGCAGACTTCGCCCAGTCTGACGCAAACCGCTGTTCCTGGCGATATTCGACACTGTCACCATACCCGGGTACCAACAGAAAAATGTTGCCCTCGTTCTTGCCGGCAGCATCGAAAAGCTTGGTGAACCCAAGCGTCAGATCGTTTGCCGGTGGGGTTACGCTGGACGACAAGATCTTTTCTGGCTTCGGACGGTACGGTTGGCGATTGCGCAATGCTCTGATGAATGGTTCGAATTCCCCCGCGTCCCATATTTCATTGATGCCTGAAATCTGGCTTGCTTCTTCCGGGCTGTACATGCGTCCGGTCCAGGTTTCGGCGAACGGACTACGACGTCGCATGAATAGAATCGCTGGAAACATGTCGTTGCCAGGCGTCAGCACCAGCGTAATGCCCTTCTGCTTAAGATTTGTCAGGTAGTAGAGATTGTTTTCCTGACGGTACTCATAATCCACGTCGTTGGTGTAAACACGCGGCTCGGCACTGAAAAGAATTAGCATCCCGTTCGGGCCAATCTGCTCCGCCACTCGCGCGCGTCGCTTACCAAGTTCTGCCAGACGGGTCTTGTCGTCGAATATCGGAGCCGGAGGAGTGACTCTGACTGCGGTGGGCTTCAGCTCCGGCCCATCAACAGCCTGAACCGGAACGGTATTGAAGAAAGACGAGGCAACAAGCGCGCACAAAAACACGCCTGACAAAATGAATCTCATAGTGTCTCCAAATCTGGATTAGATTGGCAGGAATATCAAGAGGAATTAGGGCTGCCGCTGTTGTCTTCGTGGTGGAATTTTTTCGCCCCGCCGAAAAACCCGCTGCGTTCCGTTCGGCATTGTCACGATGCGCGTCCCGTCTGGAAGCATCATTACCTGCGTACCATCGGGAAGATTTCTAACCGTCGCGCCGAACTTGCGCTGGTTCTTTCTCTCGGGGTGATCGGGGTCGGGCGCTTCAGGAACGTTCGGGTACACAGGAAAATTCTTGAAGTCGAACATCGGCGTCGGCTGCGGTTGACCGCTCTGCGTTTCCTCTTCATCAGCCTCGTCGGCTTCCTTGTTCTTATGCTTGTCGCCCTTCTCGTTCTTCTTAGCCGCTTCTGGCGCCGATCGATTGGTGGCTATCGTTTTCTTTTCGTCTGCGACTGGCGTAGGGGTTGATTGTGAAATGTGCTGTTGCGCTGGCGTCGGCGACGCGGCAGTTACCGGGTCGTTCACGGGCGATGGCGAGGGACTTGGCGCACTCACGACGTTGTTGTTTCGATGCTGGTATGCGTAATAACAACCAAACAGGACTCCGATCAAAACTAACGCTGCTAAGCCCACCGCCCACGGTGCTACGCGACGTTGACCCGCGGGCGTCTTGGGTCTGACTACGGTGGTTTCGCCCTTCAGCCTCGTAGGCTCGGCTTCCACCTGGCGAGTATTGGCAAGTGTCGCAGCCGAAGGCGCATGAAGTATTGTCGCCGCTTCGCTCCTGCCCACCAGCGTTGCCGCTTCCGTAGATCCTTTCAGTGCTTCACGCATCGCCGAGGCGGTAGCGTAACGCTGGTCCCGACTTTGGCTCATTCCGCGAGCTAGTACCGAAGAAATTTCCGCTCCAATGCTGCCAGTAAGATCGCTCGCCGGGACAAGTGGATCAGGTTGGGCGTTAACCAGGGCTGCGGCGCGCGTCAACGCATCGGGTGGCTTGATGAAAGTCAGCAGGTGATAAAGGGTGGCGCTAAGCGCGTAAATGTCGCTGCGAGCGTCGGTGCCCAGTCCTTGAATCTGCTCCAGCGGTGCGTAGTTTGGTGTGTAACCAAAAATGCTGGCTGAAGTAGTGACTACTGAGACGCCGCCGCTCTGTCCCTTCGCCAAACCAAAATCTAACAGGATGATCTGTCCCCGTCCGGTCAGTTTCAAATTCTGCGGCTTAATGTCGCGGTGAATGATTTGTGGATCCTGCGTGTGGAGATAATCGAGTGCGTCGAGTAACTGATCGCCCCAGGTTAAAACTTGATCCGCGGGAAATGGTCCCTGCTTCCGCGCCATCATCTGCGAAAGATCATCTCCAGGGATGTATTGCATCACCAGGAACTGGCCCTCGCCTTCCGCAAAGTGATCACTGACGCGTGGCAACGCTGGATGATGTAAGCGAGCTAATAGTCGCGCCTCGCGTTCAAACTGTTTTCGCAATCGCTCATCCGAGAACATCGTCTCTTTGAGAGCTACAGTAGTGTCCAGACGCTCGTCGATCGCTTCATAGACCGCACCCATACCGCCCTGCCCGAGCAGGCGAACAATGCGATAGCGATTTTGCAGGACGGTATCTGGCGCCAGCATTTGTCTTAAAAAACCCTAAGTTTGACGCACTAGTGATTCAAAAAGGCGTGATTCTTTTCAAATCCTCACGTAGGTGACCACTTTCTCAGCGCTCGACATTATACACGCCGAAAAGGGCGAAAACGCATTGCAGATCGCTGTGGATATTCCAAATGCGACCCTCTCCGATGTTTCTAACGAGACAATTGTTGCTAACCATCAGAAATAATTGAGCGAATACGCCATTCAGCGTATGCTACCCCGAGTGAACCGACCCCTAACGCTGGATAACGACGACGTAATCGACGTTGGTCAGCCCCCTAAACGCCGGCGCTGGCGTGGCTGGATCATTCTCGCCATCCTGCTGGTCTTGTTCGCTCTGTCACGCAGTCTGTCAATTTTCCTGTCTGCCGCCTGGTTCAACTCGCTCGGCTTCTCTGCGGTTTACTGGTATATCTTCAAACTCAAGTTGGTTCTCTTCATTGTCTTCGCGATTATCACCATTGCCTTTCTGCGCCTGGTGTTCTGGCTGTTAGAGAAAACATTCGCCAGGCTGCCGATGCAAAAGCGCACGATTTTCGTCAACAAACAACCGGTCCAGTTCGCTCCCGAACGCTTGCTAAAGCCGGCGGGTTGGATCATCGCGGCACTGTTCGGCCTCTTCTATGCTTTTGCCATGAAGGCCGAATGGCAAACGTTTGCACTCTATTTCAACCAGGCGGCCGCTGCCGTAACTCCCGATCCCGTCTTCCAGAAGCCACTCGGCTTCTATCTTTTTTCGCTACCGGTTTACGACCTCATCAGTAGTTGGGCGATCGTGCTCGCTTTCATCGTTCTGTGTGCGACGATTGCCTTTGTACTACTGACAGCACCGCAGAAGCTTTTGAAACCTACGCGGCCAGAAACGTCCGGCCGAGGCTGGACCGCAATGTCCATTGCGCTGGCGCTGTTCCTCTGCCTGCTTGCGTGGCGCACGTACCTTTCGCGTTTTCCCCATCTCTGGCAAGACCATCAGATATTCACGGGCGTAACCTACACCGAAGAAAACTACCTTTTGCCGGCCTTATCGTGGGTCGCCATTGCCCTTTTGCTTGCGGCAGTCTTAGCTCTGCTTAACGCCTTCACTAAACGCAGTTTGCGACTATTGTTGTTGGCGCTTGCCATTCCCCTGTTTGTTTACGTTGTCGGGGTCTATCTCGTTCCCGCTTACGTTAACAGCTTCATTGTCAAACCCAATGAACTTGGCCGCGAAGGTACTTACATCGATCGAAACATTACCTGGACGCGTCGCGCCTTCGGTCTCGAACAAGTCGAGTTGCGCGACTTCGATGTTAATACCGGCATTACCTCAAATGACCTGACGGCCAATGCCGCAACCCTCGACAACATTCGTCTCTGGGACTGGCATGCGCTGAAGGATACGCTCAAACAAATCCAGGCCATTCGCACTTACTACGACTTTTCGGATGTGGATGTGGATCGCTATCGCGTTGACACTGTGCGACAAATGATGGTCGCCGCTCGCGAACTTGATCTCAGCAAACTTCCCGACGTTTCGCGAAATTGGATCAACGAGAAGCTGATTTACACCCACGGTTATGGCGTCACGGTAAACACCGCAAATGGTTTCACGCCTGAAGGAATGCCCCGTTTCATTGTTTCTGATATGCCCGTGCAGTCCAATTCGCCGGCGATCAAAGTCACACGCCCGGAAATCTATTTCGGTCAGGAGACGGACACGGACGTCTACGTTAAAACGAAACAGAAGGAATTTGATTTTCCTCAGGGAGAGCAGAACACCTATACCAACTATGCAGGCTCGGGCGGTATTCCAATCGGTGGGCGCTTTCGGCGCTTACTGCTCGCCTGGGCGCTGGGCGATGTCGCGAAGCTGCCTTTCTCTGACGATGTTTCACCCGACAGCCGGGTCCTGATTCATCGCAACATTCGCGAGCTCGTAAATGGCATCGCGCCGTTTCTCATTTACGACAATGATCCTTATATCGTGATCAGCGACGAAGGCCGTTTGTTCTGGATGATCGACGCCTTTACCGAGTCGGCCACTTATCCGTATTCGCGTCATCACGACGTGGCCGGCAACGACGTGAATTACGTTCGCAACAGCGTCAAAGTAGTGATTGACGCGTATAACGGCACGGCGACGTTCTACGTTTTCGATAGCAACGACCCGCTTATTGCTACCTATCGAGCGACCTTTCCCTCGCTCTTCCAGGACGCCAGTCAAATGCCTGCGGACCTGCGCGCGCATGTCCGCTACCCCGAGACATTGATTCGCGTTCAAGGCGAAGTTTACGGCCTGTATCACACGACGAATTCCAGGGTTTTCTTTCAACGTGAGGACGTTTGGAACGTTGCGCAGCAGGTGACGGGCGACAACCAATCCCGCAAGCCCGTACCAATCGATCCGTATTTCGTCCTGATGCAATTGCCCGGCGAACAAACCGAAAACGAATTCGTCTTAATCCTTCCCTTCACCCCCGCCGGAAGAAACAATCTCATTGGTTGGATGGCGGGCCGCTGTGATGGTGATAACTACGGCAAGCTTCTAATCTACAATTTTCCGAAGTCTCGGCTAACCGACGGGCCATTGCAAATCGAAGCGCGCATCGACCAGAACTCACAACTTTCTGCGCAGTTCACTCTTTGGAATCAGCAGGGCTCTCATGTGCTACGCGGTCACCTGCTCGTCATTCCTATCGGTCGCTCGTTGCTTTATGTCGAGCCGATCTATTTGAAAGCCGAGAGTAGTCCAATGCCGGAGCTACGCCTTGTGGTCCTCGCCACCCAGGATCGGCTCGGCTACGGTCAGACGTTCGACGAGGCCAAACGCAACATTTTCGGCGACCTGGTCGAGCATCCAACTGCGGAAACGCCGCCCAAGGCGGGTTCGCCGCAGCCTTCCCCAACCGAAACCGCGTCACCCACCAATGAGTCTTTGGCCAGCCAAATTGACCAGGCCAACAAAGAGCTCGAGGAGTATCAACGTCTTACTTCTCAGGGCAAGTTTGCTGAGGGTGGTAAGAAGCTGGAAGACCTCAAGCGCCACCTCGACGCCTTGCAGAAGGCCGCTGCCGCCAAAAAGCCTTAGCCAAGGATCCACTATCCCGAAACCTTCCAGTGGCGATTTTCCTAGCCTTTTCTCACCCAAGCTCCTAAATTGTATGGCAGTAATAAACACTTTATTTTTAACGTTACCGCCGGTCGGCTGATTTGGGTTATAGTGTCCTCCGACCGACTAAGTTGACGTTCATGGAATGGGTAGGAACTTTGGTTTCACTGCCCTTGGGTGGAGGAGCATTTGGCGGCGGCGGCATTTTACGATCTCGAAGGCACTCTGGTTAGTACCAACCTGGTTCATACGCTTAGCTTCTACGCGAGGAACGAACCAGGTTTGCTCAGTAGTTTTAAGAAGAGCGCCGCGACCCTGCTTAGCCTTCCTGTTTTCGCAGTCACCGACCAATACAGCCGCAAGGTTTTCAACGATCTCTATTTCAAGCGTTACAAGGGCGTTAAGGAAGACCGTCTGCGTTTTCTGGCCGACGAGCTATTTACACAGGTCCTGAAACCCAATGTCTTCCCCGGCGCTTACGAACTTTTGGAAAAGTCACGTAGTCTCGGTCTACGACAGGTCGTGGTAACGGGCGCCCTCGACGTTTCAGTCAAACCCTTGATGGAACATCTGGGGATTGAAGAGTACGTGGCGAACCGGCTTGAGTTTGTCAATGGTGTGGCGACCGGCCGATTGTTGCCACCGGTGATGGCGGCAGCGACCAAAGCATCGTGGATTCGTGTTTACGCTGAACGTGAAGGACTCAGCCTGAGCGATTCGTATGCTTACACAGACAGCATGAGCGACTTGCCGATGCTTTCGGTTGTCGGACATCCAGCGGCTATCAATCCCGACATGCGCTTACGGCAAACAGCGCTGCATCACGATTGGCCCATTCTTAACTTGAAGTAGTTTCGATACGGCGACAACCGGGCGAGAGGACTGAACTGATGGCACTTCAACTAAGACGAAAAACACACGAATCGGTTGTCTATATCGATCGCGATAGTGCCCCGCGCATCATTCCGTCGGGCGAAGATTTCATTCTCGAAGACTTGCCCATCGGGACCCGCGTTTTGTACCCGAACCCGCCTATCAAGGGCTTGCCAAACCGCGAGGCGGCGATTCGCTATGCCCTGAATCATCCGCATGACTCGGATCCGCTGTTTGCCCAACTTGAACCGGGCATGCGCGTCACCGTCGCCGTGGACGACATTAGCCTCCCGTTGCCACCGATGGCCACGCCTGACATTCGCCAAACCGTTCTCGAAGTAGTTTTGGAAATGCTCCACGGACATGGCGTCGACGATGTTCACATCATTATCGCCAATTCCCTGCACCGGAAAATGACGGAGTGGGAAATGAAGCGGATGGTTGGCAAGAAGATCTTCGACGAATACTACCCGGACCGCTACTACAACCACGACGCGGAGTGGGTTGACGGGCTAATCAAGATCGGCGAAACGGAACACAAGGAGCCCTTAACGCTGAATCGGCGCGCGGCCGAGAGCGATCTTTTGATCTACGTGAACATCAACCTCGTGCCGATGGATGGCGGTCACAAGTCAGTCGCGGTGGGGTTGTGCGATTACGAGTCGTTACGCGCGCACCATGAACCGCAAACGATTCGCGATTCCGACAGCTATATGGATCCAGCGCGGTCCGAATTGAATCGCAAAGTCTGCCGGCTCGGGAAAATTGTCGATGAGCACTTGAATGTGTTCCACATCGAAACCGCTATTAACAATCGCATGTACAAAAGCGACATGGATTTTCTGTTGCGCAACGAGGATGACTTCACCGCTTTTGATCGCATGAAGTTTGAGGCGATGCGCTACACCATGAACAAACTGCCGCGACCCGCTCGCAGGAAACTGCTTCACTCGCGGCCTTCGCAGTACGAGATGATTGCCTGTCATGCAGGCAAGACCGAACCGGTCCACAAAGCAATTGTCGAAAAGGGTTTTGACCAGTACGCCATCCCGATTGAGGGACAATGTGACATTCTGATTACTGGCATACCTGACATCTCTCCGTACAACGTTTATTCAGTGCTGAATCCACTGCTCGTGCAGGTAATGGGGCTTGGGTATCACTTCAATTTTTACCGGAACAAGCCCTTGCTAAAGAAGGGTGGGGTTTTGATCGTCCACCACCCCTGCTACGACGAGTTTGATCATCAGTTTCACCCGAGCTATATCGAGTTCTTTAATCGTTTACTCCCGGAGACGCGCGATGCATTTGTCCTGCGTGACAAATACGAGCGGGAGTTTGCGAATAACCCGAGTTACGTCGAGATGTACCGTCGTGGGAATGCTTACCACGGCGCGCATCCGTTCTTCATGTGGTACTGGGGCGAGAACGGGCGTCAACACGTTGGCAAAGTGATCGCCGCCGGCGCAGAAAATGCGCACGTACCCGCGATGCTGGGCTGGGACCGTGCCGATAATTTAACTGAGGCAATCGCAATGGCCAGAAGTTACATGGGTAACTCGGCGCAGATCACGATGCTGCATCAACCGATCATCGGAATCGCCGACATGGAATAGGTCATGAGTTTATCGCCAACTGAACTATTCAAGGATCGCAAGATTTTCCTGATAGGAGGCACCGGCTTCCTCGGGAAAGTTACGCTGAGCATGCTGTTGCACCGCTTTCCAAACATTGGACGCGTTTACGTCACAGTCCGTGCGCGATCGCAGGAAGAGTCGGAGACGCGCTTCTGGAATAGCGTGATCAGTGCGCCACCGTTCGATCCGCTCCGTGAGCGTTATGGCGATGCGCTCGAAGGTTTTATACGCGACAAGGTGGCAATAGTCGGCGGCGACATTGGGGAAACCAACCTCGGCTTCACGGAAGAACAGGCACAAGCGATTGCTGACGACATCGACGTCGTTCTTAACAGCGCCGGAAACGTTACCTTCAACCCCACGCTCGAGAGTGCGCTACGAACGAATGTGGTGGGTACACAAAACGTGATCGCTTTTACGCGGCGGATGAAACGGCCCGCGTTGATTCACGTTTCAACGTGTTTCGTCGCCGGTAACCGTTCCGGCGCCGTTTGGGAAAACGAACCAGTTGTCGGTTATTTCCCGAGAAAACACGAACTGAAGGGCGTTGAATTTGATGTCCAGCAGGAGATCAGTGATTGCGCGAAGCTTGCCGACCGCGTGCGTGAAGAAGCACGCGACGCAATGATGGTTGCGCGTTTCCGCGACCTCGCCCGCAAGCGATTGAACGAGGAACAACGCGACGCCGACGATCCCGATGCCCTGGGGCTTGCTGTTGCCCGCGAACGAAAAGTGTGGACGCGAACACGCTTGACGGACCTTGGCATGGAGCGCGCGGCGTTCTGGGGCTGGCCTAACATTTACACTTACACCAAGTCCCTTGGTGAACAGCTGGTGGCGGCGGAAACTGACATAGTCCGCAGTATTGTTCGTCCCAGCATTGTTGAGTCTGCGTTGGCTTATCCATTTCCCGGCTGGAACGAGGGATTCACAACCACTGCGCCGATCATTTTCCTGGTTCTCAAAGGCCAGGTGAAACTTCCGGCGAACGATAAACTGATTCTCGACATTACTCCGGTTGACCAGGTCGCAGCCGTGATGTTGGCGGTAACCGCGCAAGCGTGTGCTGAAGAACCGCAACTGGTCCATCAGGCGTGCACTGGCGATTCGAATCCCAACAACATGGATCGGATCATCGGTCTGGTGGGACTCTTCAAGCGCCGGCATTTCCAGGAAAAAGAAACTGGCGTGAAGCTGCTCAACGAAGTTGTAGCGAGGATGGAACCGCGGCCGGTCTCGACTACGACCTTCGAGAAGTATTCGGTGCCCATGTTCAACGCGGCGGCAAAGAAAGCGTCATCACTCCTGGATCGAGCCAAGCCGCGCTGGGGCGGGGGTCGCGCCGCTGAAGTCATCGATCGCATGAAGACGACAGTGGATCGCGTGGAGGAAATCACCCATGAGACCACCGAAGCATTCGACATGTTTAGGCCGTTCACCGTTGAGAACACTTACATTTTCCGGGCTGACAACGTACGTGCGCTCTTCGATCGCATCAGTCTTGACGAACGAGGTTTACTGGGTTGGTTCCCCGAAAAGTTCGATTGGTACGACTACTGGCTAAACATTCACCTGCCGGGATTGAAGAAGTGGGTATTGCCGACCCTTGAAGAGGACATGCGTGCGCAACCGAAGCGCATCTACACCTACCGCGATCTACTCGAACTCTTCGAAACGTCAACCAAGCGCCACGCGACGCGCGTCGCCATGCGCATTGAGCGCGACGGACACAAAGAACAGTACACCTACGCCGACATGCGCGAGCTTGCTACACGTGCCGCCGGGTTTCTCGCGAGCCAGGGTATTAAACAGGGTGACCGCGTCATGCTGGTCAGCCACAACGCGCCTGAATGGGGCATGACGTATTTCGGAACTCTGAAAACGGGGGCGAGTTCCATTCCCGTTGATCCGGAGAGTTCCGTCGACGAGATAGTCAACTTCGCGCGCGCCGGTGAAGCCGCGGGCATTGTGCTCAGTAAAAAACTTTTCGAAGAACATGCTGAACTGGCGGAGAAACTAGCCGCCGCTGGATTGCAGCCAAAATTGTGGACCTTCGAAGATCTTTTTGCGCTTCCCGATGTGCAAACAGAAGAGAACCGGCTAGCGCTACTGCCTCAGCGAGTGGCTGCCCAATCGCTAGCGTCCCTTATCTTTACCTCGGGCACTACGGGAAGACCCAAGGGCGTGATGCTTTCACATCGCAACCTGACCAGCATGGTCTCAATGCTGTCGTCGGTTTTTGATATGACGACCAAGGACGGCGTGCTTTCAGTCTTGCCGCTGCACCACACGTTTGAGTTCTCAACGGGTTTTCTGACACCGCTGAGTCGCGGTGCACAAATAACTTACCTGCCGGAACTGACAGGTGACGCGCTCGCAAAGGCCATCAAGAACGGTCACGTGACCGGCATGGTCGGCGTTCCCGCGCTATGGGAGCTGCTGCATCGCCGCATTAAAAACAAACTCTACGAACGGAGCGATTGGATTGGCCGCACGGCGGACGCAATGATCAAAGCGAACGCGTGGCTTCGTGACAACACCCCTCTGAACTTCGGGCCAATCGCGTTCTATCCAATACATGAAGGTCTGGGCGGGCGGATCCGTTACTTCATTAGCGGTGGCTCTGCGCTCAGCGAGTCGATCCAGAGAGACTTTCAGGGTTTGGGGTTCACTATTCTCGAAGGTTACGGCTTGACCGAAGCGTCTCCCGTTCTGACAGTCACTCGTCCTGAGAATCGCATGCTAACCGGCAGCGTCGGCCGGCCACTGCCGGGCGTTGAAGTCAAAATCGCAAACCCGGATATGACCGGTGTTGGTGAGGTTATCGCTCGCGGACCAAACGTGATGCTCGGCTACTACGCCGATGAAAATGCTACCCGTGATGCATTAGTCGAACGATGGCTGTACACGGGCGACCTCGGCAAGCTTGATGACGATGGCAATTTGTACCTGGTTGGTCGTTCCAAAGAAATTATCGTCGACAACAATGGCAAGAACGTCTATCCAGATGAGATCGAAGAAGTTTATGCAAACTCTCCTTACATCAAGGAACTGAGTATTGTCGGTTTGCCGGATGGAGTTGCTGAAAAGGTCGCATGTTTAGTCGTAGCTGACGACGAATATGACATTACGTTGTCGCGCGCGGAATTGCGCCGTCGCGTTGAAGACCATTTTCGCGAGATTTCCGCTTCCCTTCCCTATTACAAGCGTGTGAAAGTCTTGCACTTCACCGATATCGAGTTGCCACGCACTGCCACGCGTAAAGTGAGACGCGGGGAGATTGTGCAGATTCTCCAGGCGCTGGAAGCCGAAACGAAAACTGACGGCGTAACCAAATCCGAAAGTGCCGCTGATGCGGAAGCTCGCTGGTTGATGGATCTCGTTTCAACGGTTAGTAACCGGCCACGAAGTGAGATCTCAATAAAATCCCGTCTCGCGGACCTGGGTTTCGACAGCCTGATGTTTGTGGAGCTCGCTTCAGCGATTGAAAACGCCGGTGGTTCGATTTCGGCTCCGGAGCGCCTGAACGAAGCCCAGGACATGCGTGAACTAGCATCGGTCGTTAGTCGCCGTCCAGGCGCCGCCGCACGTGATAGTTCCTCACGCGACAACGGCAGCGGCAAGGGTGACGATGAAATCCATGTACCGTCGTTCATTGGTCGCGCTGGTGACAAAGTCGGCGACGTGTTGCAGCGAGTGTTATACGACCGCGTGCTGGAGACCCAGTATGAAGGTCGTTCAAACATTCCGGTACACACAAACTTCATCGTGGCCGCCAATCACTCGTCGCACCTCGACATGGGACTCACCAAGATGGCCCTGGGCGAGGCCGGCAAAGACATGGTCGTACTTGCGGCCGCCGATTATTTCTTCGATACGAAATACAAGCGGGCAGTGATGGAAAACTTTACCAACCTCGTGCCCATGGAACGCAGTGGTTCACTGCGCCAGTCGTTGCGTCATGCAACTTCGTTTTTGCATCGCGGTTACAACGCGCTGATTTTTCCGGAAGGCACACGTTCATTGAGCGGTGAAATGGCTGACTTCAAACCCGTCATTGGTTATCTCGCCTTACATTCGCACGTCGGCATTCTGCCGGTCTATCTGCACGGCACTTACGAGGCCATGCCGAAAGGCTCAAACATTATTAAGAACCGAAAAGTGGGTGCGCGTATTGGTCGTTATCTCGACATTGGCGAGCTGGAGGAAATGACCAAAGGCATGCCGCGCGCCGAAGCTTATCGTTTGATTGCCGCGCGCGTGAAACATGAAGTTGAAAACCTGCGAGATCGCACGCGTCGACCATTTGAAACGAAAGAATTGCGTCAACGCTGGAAGTCGGAACGTCGTAAGGCTGCAACCGCCGGTGAAGAGTGAGACATCAATACATGGTTTCGTCTCGTGTTGTTTAGTGGTTTTTTGTTCGTGTGATGGTGGTTCCAGTTTTTGATCAGGACCTAAAACCTTTAACCACGAAATCACCCGAAATGGCAACCACGAAACTACACGAACAAAACAAAACTCCGGTCTTACATTTTCACTAATTTCTTGATTCATACTGTTGAGCCTATGCGCTGACGAGATCAATGCCCACTAAGAAACCACAGAAGCGCACCGCGCGCATGACGCCGATCAAGGCGGAAGCCAAGCGACGAGCTGCCATCGAGAAGCGGCCCCGCGCAGCGACCCTGGTCACCGGCGGAACAGGCTTTCTTGGTGCACATTTGGTGCGTCAACTAGTTGCAGAGGGCGCGAAGGATATTCGCGTGATGGCGACGTCAATTCCTGATTGGTTGGTTGATCTTGGCGTCGAGACCTTCGAAGGCTCAATCACGAAAGAGAGCGATGCGAAACGCGCGGTCGAAGGCATTAGTGAGATCTATCACCTCGCTGGAAAAGTTTCGCGCGAGCGGGAAGACGCGCGCGAGATGTACAAAGTGCACGTCGAAGGCACCAGACTGCTGTGCGACGCCGCGAAATCGGCGGGCGTCAAATCAATGGTACTCGCGTCGACCAGCGGCACGATTGCCGTAACGGAAGACGCGGATCTCACTCCCGATGAATCGTACGCGCCACCGTTCGAAATTATCGCTCGCTGGCCTTACTACGCGAGCAAGGCTTACCAGGAAATGGCCGCGTTGGAACGTTTCAGTGGCAAAGGCCTTCGCTTGGTCATTATGAATCCGAGCCTGCTGCTCGGTCCCGGTGACGAGCGCTTGAGTTCCACCAAGGTGGTCCTGGATTTCATGGCAAAAAAGATCAGCGCGGTGCCAAACGGCGGCGTTAGTTTTGTCGACGCTCGCGACGCTGCGCAAACATTTCGCATGGCCATGAAGAAGGGCCGACATGGCGAGCGTTACTTGCTGGGCGCGGCGAATTGGACCTTCAGTCGTTTCTTCGGCCGCCTGGAACGGCTAACCAAAGTTTCCGCACCGAAACTCGCGCTGCCCTCAGGATTTATGGTTAAGGGATCCAGGATTGTTGATTCCCTTTTTAAACAATGGAACTTTGCTTCACCGGTTGAACCGGGGGCAATCGAAATGGCGCAGTACTTCTGGTATGTGAACTGCGGCAAGGCAGCCCGCGAACTTAACTTTCGCCCACGAGATCCGGGCGAGACACTTCACGAGACCGTTTCCTACCTGCGCGAGAATTTTCTGGGTGGGGATGCGTTTGGAAAGTAGTTAGACGGACTTCCTTGTAGAAGCTGCCTGTCGCGCTGAAGGCGCGAACTAAGACAGCCTGGGGTGAAGCCCCAGGACAGAAATCCCAACAAAGATTCTTGAGCTCTGAAGGAGCGAACTAGGTCGCGCTTTCAGCGCTTCTCGATCAAAGGATCCCCATTCCTGGGCCTGCAGCCCAGGGTATTTTAGTTCGCGCCTTCGGCGCTAAACGCCTGTCCTACTCTCCCAGCGCCGCGTACTTGAACAATCTGAAACGATAGCGCTGTTGATCGCGAATGTTCTTCGCAATCGCACCATGCAGGTTCTCGTCCCAGGTGGTGTACTGTTCAATGAAGCGATCAGCGGCTGCCTTGTCGCCCTGGTACTGAACCTCCAACGTCTTCGCCAGCATCTTCTTCACTACGTCGTGATACTTGTCGTAGTGGACATGCATTGTCTTGCTACCTGGATCGAAGGTTAGCAGCCCGTTTTCAAGGAAGAAGTTCCACTGCATCAATTGCATGGTGTTGTAAGGTTGATCGCGACGCGGTTTGTTGTTTTGCAGCACGCGTAGAATTCCACCGGCATAAATACTGCGCAGTTGCGCGTCAGTGTAATAACCCTGCTTCCTTAGCGCTTCGGCAACATACAAAGAAACCAGGTCAGCCTTCATTTCTTCAAGTGCGTCCGCATCGTCTTGTAGCGCAACATCGAGATCGCGATTGTCCTTGGTTCGATCGACCCCGAGATAGTGGCCCACTTCATGCCATAAGGTGCGATAGAAGTTGCCGTCTGGCGTTAACTCACGTGCTTGTTCTGACCCAATCGCTGCTGCGAGATTTCCTGAAGTTGATTCAAAAATACTTTGGTCGCGCATGATATTGGCGCGCAGCAGAATTGTGCGTCCGTAACGGCGGGCAAGATAACTCTCATTTGGCAAAATGGTCGCGGTGTTGCCACCGCGTGCCTGCCCAAAATCTGCAATCACGTCGTAAACGCCGACCGGAATGTCTTCACGGACTTTTTTGTGGTGGTCGTAAGGCAACGAGTCCTCGAGAGACTGCAGACCACGCATTGCCTGGCGCAGGGCAGTTGTCTCCTGCTGTCTCGTCGCCAGAAGACTGAACGCAAAAAACGTTTTCACGCCGTACATTTCGTCGTCATACGTTTCGTATGAACCAATCTGGGCGTTAAGATTCTTGAAGTGTCCCGTCACCCACGCGGCATCGCCAGATTCATAGTCGTCAGACAAAAGATCGCGCGCGCGGTTACGCAGATAACCCGCAAACTCGGGGTCGTCTGACTGCAAACTTTGCGCAGCCTGGTTCAGCAATCCATAAGCCGATACCAATTGATCAGCGAACGCAACCGAGTATGGAAGTGCGTAGAACTCTTCGCCGGCGCGCGCTCGCGGAGTTGCCGATAGCTTCGACAATTTTTCCCGTAGTCCGGGATGCAGCGTATCCAACACCGGATACTTTTTCAGTTTCAATAGGTCCTGGCTAAGATTCTCGGCGGTCGTCGCACGCACTACGGTGCGGCCAGCTAACAACTCATCGCGACTGGCAGGATGCTTGGCGAGATATGCGTCAAGCTCTTTCTTCTTAACTCCCTGCGGGTAGACGTTCTTGCCGGGCTCAATCCCGCCTACCGGTAGAAATGCTTCGCGCTTGTTCTCGAGTGTCGTTGCAATCGGCCCTTGATTCAGCCGGTAAAGGGTCAAGAGGTCCTGCGTGGCAGCTTGCGCTCCAGTTTGCTTGTCGAGTTGGACCAATGCTTTATAAGACGACAGCGCCTGCGGGTGCCGTTCGTGCTCATAAAGCGACTGGAAGATCTTGCCCGCCTCCAGCAACTTCTCAACCGCCTTACGCTCACCTGCCGTTAAATGACTGAGTTCCGGAGACAGCCGGATTGTCTGCGTCTTGTCGATGATCGGCTGGCTTTTCTGAACCGGCCAATAGCCGGCCGGCAGTTTTGCTGAAGGCTTCATACGCGATGATGTTTGGGAAAACGTGGTGGACAATAGGCCGAAGAAAACGACGATAGTTAGCAATTGTTTAGACATGGCGACCCGCTCGAAAATGCTCACAAAAAGTTTTTGTCGAGTATACCGCAGCTCGCCGTGTTCAACGATCTGTCCGATGATTATTGCATTCAATCGTCGCTGAAATCTCGCGCCGCATTAACACGCCACTCCATTTTCCGAAACGTTTTCACATATCTTGACGGGCATCACACTTGCTAACTGGGAGAGACATGATTCACTCGTCACTTGCTATATCCGAAAACGCAAATGATTTTTCGGATGCAGAAGCAGTCCGGAGCGGGCAATTCCTTCCCCGGGTCCCCACTGTCGACCACCTTGATCTTTTTGCTGGATTGAAGCGTCGTTGGGTACGCGAGCGACGGCGGCGAAAAGTCGGCCGCGCCTACGACATGGCGTTAGAGATCAGTCGTTTTTTGTCCCCGGGGGCGCAGGTACTCGACGTGGGTTGCGGCAGCGGCTTCATCGCACATCATGTATCCGCGATCGCAGGCGCGAGCGTAACCGGTATCGATCTGGCAGCGGCCCCCGACGCGCCGATCGCCTACCGACAGTTTGATGGCAAGCACTTTCCGATCACGGATGGCTCAATAAATGCCGCACTGTTCTGTTATGTGCTGCATCATGCGCAGAACCTGGGAATAGTGTTGACAGAATTGCGAAGAGTGCTAACAACAACGGGACTCGCAATTGTTTACGAAGACATCCCGGCAACCGCGTGGGACCGGGCAGTGTGCTGGACACACAACCTGAAATGGCGTTTTCGCACCGGCCCATGCACATTTCGAACGCCCGCCGAGTGGTTTGAGGTGTTAAGCGATGCTGGGTATGAAGTTGTTTATGAACGGCAGTTGTCGCGCTGGCGAAATCTCACGCATCCGGTCAGTCGCAGGCTCTTTGTCTTGCGAAAGATGCAGTGAACTCGAAAACTTCAGCGGCAACTGTTGGAAATGCCGAAACTATATTACGCCGATCTGGCGGTTCATGCTTAAGAAGTCGAAGTTGTTCCACACTTCGACAAACTTTCCATCCTTAATTCGCGCGAAGACAAGACCGCTGAAATCGATCCGAGCCTGGCTTGCAGGAACTCCGAGTTCGTCGCCCGTATGCACTCCGGTGACATGACAGCGCGCGGCGATCTTGTCCCCCCCAGCGATCACGTCTTCCACCTCAACGTGGATTTCGCCGAACGCTTTACAAAACTTTTCATAGAAAGGTTTGAAGTCTGCCACGCCTTTTAGTGGAACGTTCGGATCTTCATGCAGACCGTAGGCCAAACCATCAGCGTACATCTCATCAATGGCACTGGCGCGTTTCTTGTTCCAAACCTCTTCAAACCAGCGTCGAATCAGCGCTTTGTTTTCTTCCATTTATGTCTCCATTGCGTGAGTGTGTTGAGAACCCTGGAAACAGCTCTTATTCTTCCACCAGATCGACAGACATGGGTGTATTCTGCGAACCCTGTTCTCTTGCAAGGCGCAGTAGCCATTCAAGTTTTTCTTTCTGTTCCTCATTCAGATCAACAAACTGGATGCCGAACCCGCTTAGTCCGTGGTGTCTCACTTCCCCTTCGAGGTACAGCCAATCCTGGTCCGGCAGCAGTACGCGGAACCCCACAATCTCACCTCGTCTGATTTCACCGACGGAGTCAAGATAACAGCCTCCCTCAGAAAGGTTCGTGACGTGGACGCTGTGGGCCTCGTGGGGACTCTCCCACATCGCGTTCAGCATCACGTCGAGCCTTGGCTTCGATCTTCTATCGTCCATACTCCTCCCTAAGTGGCGGCCTGGGTTGTCGAATTTTCGTGAGGACGTGCGGAGAGCAATCATCTTAGCAGATGCCTGCGACTATTCAACATGAAACTTATGAAGCACCCGATGAATTACCGGAGTGAGAACGATACCCATTAGTCCGATGAAAACGAGTCCACTGAATAACGCGTAGCAGGCGGCAAAAATTTTCGCGGCGTCGGTTGTCAAAGGGTTCACCGGTCCCATGCCGCCCAGAATCATCGAGGCTTCCAGAAACGAGTCGACCCAATTGAAGCCGGCCAACCAGTGATACCCCGAGATGCCAATAAATAAAACAAAAGCGATTACGGCGAGGCCCAGGCTAAAGGCGCCAATCATCCGACGCGCGAAGACTGAAAAGGGCGCCACCCTTTGTTTTCTGCTTTCAAATTTTCGGAAGAGTCTTGCCACTATTAGCTAGCCGGAAATTGCGAGATTTCCCCCGGCTTGCGAAGCATTTTATCAACCTCACCGAGATGCATTTCCTCTTCGGCAATCATCTTACGTGCGTATTCTTCAAGAAAGACTGAGCGTCCCTGAACCAGATCTAAAAGCCTCTGGTACAAGACCAGGCCCTTCTTCTCTGCTTCCAGCGACTCCAACAGGATATCGTTAATACCGTGCTTGTGAGTTTCAAGTAACGGTCCAATCTTCAATGAAGGATGTTCGCCGAAGTGTGTTACCAGTTCGCCGGCTTCGTTTGCGTGCGCGAGGCAGGTGCTAGCTTCGCCACGGAGCCAACTCACGATCGGAATGCGACTGTAACCAAACACCATCAGGGCGTAGTGGGTATAGCGCACCACGCCCGCGAGTTCCGTTTCCATGATTTCATTGAGCAGAGCCACAGCGGCTCCCTTGTCAAGACCTGTTTCTGACATGTTTAGGTTCCCCTGGCTATGTTCTAATACCGCCAATGTCACACGAAGGTGAAAAGCCGCACGTTGTGATCTTCAGCCGTCCGGGTTGTCATCTTTGCGATGAAGCCAGGAACAACATTGCTGCGGCTGGAATGCAGAACGAATATACGCTCGCTGAAGTAAATATTGAAGATGATCCGGAACTGCTTCGGCTTTATCGTTACGACATTCCCGTCATCACCATCAACGGTCGTGAAGCATTTCGCCACCGCGTAGCCGCTGCTGACTTCAAACAGGCATTAGCTCGCCATACTTAACTCCGCGGCGTCCTGCATGTGCAACTTCACGCTGCTCGCTTGAATCGCTTCATAAAGTTGGGCACGTTCGCCTTCGTTCACCGATTGCCGGTAGGACATAACTAAATCCTTCAGCGCCGCAAGCTCACGATAAAGGCCTGCGTTTTCAATTGGCGGCGTCAGGTACGAAATCAACTCGGCATAGGAGCGACGCTTCGCGATAGATCCTTCTGAAGGGTTATTGACGCTGTAAATGTAGAGATTCGGCAACTCACCGATCAACCGGTCAGGCCAACACGCTTCAGAAAGTCCCACCTGCTTGCCGGGCATGAACTCCAACGCCCCGTGCGTGCCAACATGGACCACGGCATCGACATTCAATACTCTCGACAGGTATGTGTAGAACGCAAGGAAACCATGATGCGGCCCACCACTGCGCGCCATCATCAAACGCATTGGGTCGCCTTCGTAACCGAATGTTGGCTGCACGCCGACGAAGATGTTGCCAAGCTGCACACCCTGAATGAGCAGTTCACCCTCAAACGAGTTTACTTTTCCCGGTGCGGCTCCCCATTCAGTTTCAGCTTCACTTACATAGGGACATAAGCGGCGATACTCGGCCACACTCATTCGGTAAGCAACATTCGCAGCAGAAGCAAAGTCTGCAGAGTTTCCTTCGATGATCAGCTTCCGCAACTCGTCCGCAGAAGAAGGGACCTCAACTTCATAGCGCTCCCGCTTGAGACCCTGAAGCGTTTCCAGCAGACCAGGAAAGACATCAAGATCAGCGGCCGTGCCAATATTTCCTTTATTCGGAGGAAAACAGAAAAGGGTGAACGCAAGCTTGAGTTCTTTGCGCGGCGCAGTGCGTAAGCGATTCCAGCGACTGAGCCGGCGCGCGAGCCGCAGGCATCGTTCTTCAAGTGCGATTGGCTCAATGCCGCGGTCCGGGATGCCACCGTAGATGAACGGCTCCGTTGCCCCGTCGATTTCCGGAATCGCCACTTGCATTCCAGACTGCACGGGATTCAACCCAATTTGCGAGGCGGTCCACGAGTCGATGGTCTGCGTATCTAAACTGACAGCCGAGCGATAGGGCCGGTTCAGTTTAGTGAGAAAATCTGCAGCCGCCTCACTGTCGTTCATCGCTGGACCGCCAACAAAGCTGAAGCCCGTCAACGAAACGATCTGGCTTACCCGTGGCTCAACGCTGTGGTTTTCGGTCTTCGGTTTTTCCACGTGGACGAAAAACTTTGAAACTGCTTGCCGGTTGTCCATCAACGTTGCCAGGGCCGCGATCACACTCAAATCCTCGCCCTCAATTGCGCGGATCAACTTGTCGTAGTGTTTGGTGCCGCCACTTATTACTTGTGGCCGCATCAGCAACAAACCGATGGTCGTATTGGGATCCAGCTTTCGTGAGCGCGCAGCTTCATACCATTTTCGATAATCAGCGAAACTTTCAAACAGCGTGACCGCATCGGGGTGATAGATTGCGACTGAGGGCGCACGCTCAGGCGGTGGAACATCAATGTCAACCTGCGCCCAACGATCGTCTGGCACATACTCCTTCAGCGCGTAAAGGACCATCGAACGTATGTTCGCTGGCGTCGGCTGCAGGAAGTAACAAAAGATATTCAGGTAGTTTTTGACATCGCGGAGTGCGCCGGCGGAAGGGACGAATTTCAAAATACCCGGTAGCTTCTCGACAAGCTTGAGATAGTGAGTGTGATTGTTTCCAGTCGTGGTTTTATCACGCCTGGTTTGGCGCCCTACCCAGGAACTTGCGGCGGATAACCAACTCAGGCTACGCGTTCTTTCGCTATCGTTTTCTGTTCTGCGGCTGCGTTTACTGAATCGTTCCAACGCGAGGCGTCCCATTCGGGTACGGCGCATCAAATCGGGCATGCAGTTAATAACGACAACTGCCTGTTGTTCGCGCTGTTGGTCCAATGTCGCCATTAAACGAGTGGCGTTTTCACCATCCATCACGTGAATGACAAAAACGACATTGGAGCAAGCAATCGAGGTTTCAATCTCAGCCCACTCGTCGCTACTGAATGGTGCGCCGAAATTGTAGGTCGCCAATTCGAGCGGGACTTTGTACTGACGGCGAAGGTCCTGCTCCGCTTGCTTCAGCGGCGCCAACAGGCTCGAACCCACAAAACAGACGGCTACTTTCATGCGGTGGCGTCAGCCTTTAGTGTCTCGTTCGAATTCTGAAGAGAGTGGTTGATGTCCTTCAGTTGCTCGAGAATTCCTTCGTCCGGGTTCCAGTAACCTCGCGTATGCGCTTCCAGCAAGCGTTTGGCCAGCGAACGCAGCGAATGAGGATTCAATTCAAACAACCGGGCAAACATGATTGGATCGAGCAGGAACGTTTTCGAAATCTCTGTGTAGATCCATGGGTCGACCGCGTCCGCGGTCGCGCTCCAGCCAAAAGTGTTGGTTACGTGGTTCTCAATTTCAGCGACACCGCGGAAACCATGCTCCAGCATGCCTTCGTACCACTTCGGATTAAGCATTTTGGTACGCGTTTCCAGGCGAACCGTTTCTTCCAGCGACCGAACTTTAGTTTGCGGTGATAAGGAATCGGCCACGTATACAGCCGGGCGATTTTTCGCGCGACTTTGCACTGCCTTCGAAATGCCGCCCAGGTACTCAAAATAATGATCCACGTCCGTGATCCCGACTTCAAATGAATCAAGATTCTGATAAGTTGCATCAACGCGCGCGAGCGTGTCGTCCATTAGCTTGCGTGCTTCGCGACCTTCAATTGATCGGCCCTTCGAGTCGCGCGTGTAGGCAAAACTTTTGCGCGTTACGAAAAGTTCACCCAGGGTCTCCGCCGTGTCCCACTGCGAATCCATCACCATGAAATTCACGTTAGTGCCGTAGTTTCCGGGCGCATTTGAAAACACGCGCGTCACTGCATCGTCAAACTCCGTTTCGTGTTCAAGTGATTCCGCAACGTGTTGTCGCAGATAGTTTGCTTCGTGAGGCTCATCGAGAGCAGCTACCCGGCGCACGGCCTGGTCGAGCAACAACATCGTGGGCGCAAACAGATCCCGGAAAATGCCGGAGACGGTCATGACTACATCGATGCGGGGTCGCTTTAAGTCAGCCAACGGAATTACAGCAACATCTACCACGCGATTCAAAGCATCTCTAATCGGACGCACGCCCAACAACCAGAGCGCCTGGGCCACTCCCTCGCCTTGCGTCTTAATGTTGTCGAGTCCCCACAACACCAGGGCGATGGAACGTGGATAACGACCATGCTCCTCGCGGTAACGCGTCAACAAAGCATCTGCAGTAGTTTGAGCTCGAGAAAATGCGACGACCGATGGCACTGAATAAGGATTGACCGCGTGCGTGTTACGACCGGTAGGAAGAACTGACGGATTTTGAACAATATCGGCGCCGGGACCTGGAGCGATATATTCGCCGCGCAATGCGCGTAGCAACGCGGGCAACTCCTGATTGGAGTCGAGTCGGGCACAAATATTTGTCAGCATCACGAATATCGGCAGCGAATCTCGGGGATCAACCGCGGCCTTCTCATTCACAAACTTCACTGCGGCTTCCGCTCCGCCTTCACAGAAGCGCTCGATTGTTGCAGAGACAATGCTGTCGACTAGTTTTTGGGCTTCGCTAACGGCGCGCTCCTGAGCGAGCGCGTCATAATTTTCCACACCGAGACCTTCAGCAACTAACGCGGGCAACGAGCGCGCGCCGTGTTCCGGGCGGTCGAATGACGCCACCATTCTGAGCAGATCAGTTTTCTGTTTGAATTCCGCGGCACGCCCAAGAACGTGCAATCCGGTAGGAATAAGTCGCTGTTCGATCTCGGTCAGTTCTTCCCAGAGGCGCATGACGCGCGCGTCGCGCCCAATGGAATCCTGGCTTGTGGTCATGACAGGTCTGCGGCCCGTTACTGATGCTGACAAAGGATTAATCCGCAAAAGTTTTAGCCGAAAACTCCCAATGCAGCAAGCTGATAATGAGTTTTGCCCCCTCCCAGGAGAAGCGGGGAAAGAACATTCTTTCGTTTCCTTAATGCGATCTGCACGGGGGACACTCTCCGGAACCAGAGGGGCAACAAGCGATATGGCATCGGGTGAATTCTGTATGCCAAATCATGTCTGTTTCCCTGCTCATTTTCTATTGACACTTGGGACCTTTCGTAATAAATTTCCTGCACCTCTCATTGACCCCCGACAGTCGAATATCTTGCCCAGAGTGAGTTTGCGTTACGTGCGGCAGCAACCATGTCTAGCGATAGATTGGTTGGATTTGACGTCAACTTGTTTCAGTCTGGCCAATGAAGTACCACCTACCTCGTTTCGGCCAGCCCTTACGATCCCTCAGGTTTCCAGCAGGTTCCAGCGGTAACAGGAATCAGTGAACCTTTACGGGTTCGCTCCTTCTCACAACAACACCTTCAGAACAAAGAACTCCTAGGAGGGAGACTGAAATGTTAAGACTGATGAAGGTTTTAGCGCTCGCTCTTTTTGCGACGGCGCTCGCTCTGCCAATGTGGCTGCCTGGCTCAGCTGAAGGCCAGGCAGGAACCGAAGCCCTCACCACCGACATGGATGCAAAAACCCCGAACGATTTATTCAACGGTTTCGGAGCTCTGGGCACACCGGTGGATGAATGCGTTGCAGAACCCGAACCGCCGACTGCGCGCGGTAACGGCACTTTCGAAGAAAACAAATTTATCTTTAGCGAGCGCGAAACTGTTGATGATGGGCTTGGACCCACCTACAACGATGTTGGTTGCGTTGAGTGTCACCAGTCAATCGATGTTGGTGCGTTCAGCCAAGCCATGGAGTTTCGCGCTGGTCACATCACAAACGGAGCTTTCGTTGACGCGCCCGGTGGTCAACTAATTCACGCTCGCGGCACCGATTCTGACATTGTCGAACACATCACCACGGCCGAAACGGTCAAAGCATTTCGTGTTGTTACCAGCACGCTCGGCGATGGTTTTGTGGAGTGCATTGCGAATCAAACGCTGCAGAATAACGTCGCGGCCCAACCCGCAGCCCAACGGGGTGTATTAACTGCTGTCCCCGTGGTTGAGGCCAATAACACTCTGCGCATTGGAAGGTTTGGTTGGAAGGCGCAACAGGCGAGTCTCTTGTCGTTTGCTGGCGACGCGTATCTCAATGAGATGGGCATCACCAACAAGTTCGCCGGCGATGGCGGCCGCAGTTCCAACGATCCAAACGCAGGCCATTTCGAAAATCCCTGCAGTACGGCCGAGGGTGTTGTCAATTGCACTGGCGCGCCTTTCGATCCGGTTGCCGATCCTGAAGACGACGGCGGCGATGTACTTGCCTTCGCCGACTTCATGGCAGCAACCAGGGCACCGGGACGACAAAGCCCAATACCAGCAGCAGCAACGCGGGGCGACTCCCTCTTTACTGCTGTCGGTTGCGCGGTTTGTCACACCCGCACATTCCAAACAGCGGCTCCGGGAACGTCAATCAACGGCGGCGCGTTCAACGTGCCGACGGCTCTCGGAAACAAAATCATTCACCCGTTCAGCGATTTCGCTTTGCATAACGTCGGTACTGGTGACGGCATCGTTCAAAATGCCGGCCAGGGCTCTGCCAACATGATGCGAACTGCTCCCCTCTGGGGAATTCGGGCGCGTAATCGCCTGATGCATGAAGGACTGAACATCACTATCTTTGATTCAATTCAACTTCACGCGGGTCAAGCGACCACTGCGCGAAATAACTTCAATGCACTCACTGCCGGACAACGATCGGATCTGATTGCTTTCGTCTTATCGTTGTAGCAGTTGACGTTTGAAACTCGCCGGATGACAAGTCCGGCGAGTTTCCCTCACTAAGCTGATTTTCGCAAAAGAGGTGAACCATGTCCTTTAGCCGATTCATCGCAGTCGGAGGCTGTGCGCTACTGCTGCTTGTCAACGGCTGTTCATCTGCCCGGAAACAAGTTGCAGAGACGCCGCCGACGGCGGCTGCACAAGTAGAAGAATCTAAGACTGCGGCCAACCTAACGCCCGCAGATCCCCAATCCGCATCCGAAGCCGTGAAACGAGTATTCAAGGATTCGGTAACCATAAATACGGCCGCCCAACCCGCATTTATCGTTGGCGACTTCAACGGAGACGAATCAACCGACATCGCGGTTGCGGTCAAGCCTGTTCCCGAAAAACTTGCCGACCTGAATGAAGAATATCCGAGCTGGATCTTGCGCGATCCGTTTGGACCAGTTCAGTCAGCACCGCGACTTCGCATTGCTGCAAACGATTCCCTGCTGGCAGTGATTCATGGGTATGGATCGGAAGGCTGGCGTGATTCACAAGCAACACAGACATACTTGCTGAAGAATGCGGCGGGTTCCAGTATGTCAACGCGTTCAAAAAAGGACCTGCAAAAAGACTACGCCGGGAAGAAAATACCGCAACTGCGCGGCGATGTAATCGCAGAGGCAATTCAGGGTCAGCCGGGCTACCTGTACTTTTCCAGCGCTACCTACGGTTGGTACGACCCGAAAACATTTCAGGGTGAACCGGAGATGCGACGGGGCCATGGTGGAATGAGACAGAATTAAGACTAAACATCGGGAGGGAAAAATGCACTGGCGAATTTATCGACGCATCGTCTTGTTAGTCTTGTTTGCGAGTTGTCTCTACTTCACTTCCGCGTCTTACAGTCAGCAACAAAATGACCAGATCGCTCCGGTTCAATACATCGATGTCGAGGAGTTGAAAACACAAATGGCGCAGGGAGCGGTAACCGTTCTCGACGTGCGCGGCGGTTATGGTTCGGCTGACAGCAAAATCAAGGGCGCGATGCATGTGAAATTGCGCAAGCTCAAGTCGAGACTCTTGATGCCACCGTTGAAAGACGTTCCCAGGAGCCGCGAGATTGTTACTTACTGTGCCTGTCCCAACGACGAAGCGAGTATACGCGCGGCCGAGGTGCTTAACGAGTCAGGCTTTAAGAACGTTCGTGTTCTAAAAGGCGGTTGGGTCGCCTGGAAACAATCGAAGGGACCTGTCGAAGCAGTTGTCGTGCGCTAAGCCAATCCTCACGACGCGGCATCCCGCGTTTGCATGACGAATGCTTTTCCACCGAAAGTTCAATACAATGACTGCGCACGATACAGGACTACGCGGGAGGGCAATCAGCCATACTCGAAGTCGAAAACTTGGCATGCGTGCGTGGCGACCGCCGGTTGTTCCGCGATGTGAGCTTCGCGCTTAGCTCCGGAACGCTTCTGCAGCTTACCGGCGCGAATGGTAGCGGAAAGACAAGCCTGCTGCGGATACTTTGCGGACTTTTGAGTCCCGCGAGCGGCGAGGTGCGGTGGCAGGGAAAGCGAATCAAATCGCTCGGCGAAGAATACGCTCGCGACGTCACCTACATCGGTCACCGGCACGGAATTAAGGAAGAGTTAACGCCGCTTGAGAATCTGCGGATTTCGTCAGCGCTCGCCGGCTGCGAAGTGAAGCGCGTTGCAGCGCGCGCGGCGCTGGATCGGTTGGGGTTGCTTAGCCGTGAGAACCTACCGGCGCGATTCTTGTCGGAAGGACAGCGACGACGCGCGGCACTCGCGAGACTGCTGACCTGCAACACGTCTCTCTGGTTACTCGATGAAGTACTGGCGTCACTCGACCACAGCGCGCAAACGTTGGTTGAGGCGCTTATCGGCGAACATCTTGAGCGTGGGGGAATTGCAATTGTTTCTACCCATCAAAAAATCGATATCCAAACTAAATCGATGCACCGGCTCGAACTCGAATCGAATCAATCGAGCTACGTCACCTCAAATTAGAGCACGTGAACTCCCCCTCGACTCTCACAATGTTTCGCTGGCTCGTCGTACGCGATTTGATGCTCGCGTGGCGGCGTCGCGCAGATGTTTTGTCGACGTTGTTCTTCTTTGTGATCGTGATCAGCCTGTTTCCGCTCGGCATCGGACCGCAGCCGCAACTCTTACACTCGATCGCACCTGGCGTAGTTTGGGTTGCTGCCTTGTTGGCTTCGATGTTGTCGCTGGGGCGATTGTTTGCGGCTGACTATGAAGACGGCACACTGGAACAATTGCTAGTGACGCCACAGCCACTGTTTCTGGTAGTTTTGGCCAAGGTCTTTGCACAATGGCTGCTGTCGGAGCTGCCGCTGGTTTTGATTGCACCATTAGTCGGGGCGCAGTTTGATTTAGACGCACCGGCGCTCGGCGTGCTCGTTGTTTCGTTGTTATTGGGAACGCCGACGTTAAGCCTGATTGGATCGATCGGCGCAGCATTAACACTCGGCATACGCGGTGGTGGTGTTTTGATCGCGTTGCTAATCTTGCCGCTCTGTATTCCGGTGCTAATCTTCGGCGCCGGCGCGGTTGATGCGAGCATAAACGGAGTTAGCGGCGCGGCTAACCTTTATTTGCTAGGCGCCCTATTGGCGATAAGCCTGGTTTTCGCGCCGTGGGCAACGTCGGCTGCGTTACGGATATCTTTAGAATAGCGCATCTTGAATCTTGGAATCTGCAGTTTTCGTTTTTGTACTTTGTACTTAGTACTTGGTTCTTTGTAGTTAGTGGTTGGGAATTTGGTCCGACGAGCGCTAAAAACTGAAGCGTCCTACGAATAGACAAATGCTAAGTACTAAGTACAAAGCACCAAGTGCGATCAGCCACGTCCAAAAGCATTAAATAAGTCATGAATTGGTATAAATACGCATCCCCATCGGCCTTCTACCCGCTCGCGGGCAAGCTGGTTCCGTGGTTTGCGATACCCGCGGCGATTCTTTTCGCCGTTGGTCTCTACATTGGGTTTTTCGTGGCCCCGGCGACCGCTGGTGAGCAGAAGCAGGTTTATCACATAATATTCATTCACGTGGCGGCGGCCTGGATGGGCATGTTTTTGTACGTGCTGATGGCGATTTACGCAGGCATCGGCTGGGCATTCAATGCTCGGTTGGCATCGATGATGGCGTCGTCCATCGCGGTAACCGGGGCGATCTTCACGTTGATTTCTTTAATCACAGGATCTTTCTGGGGAAAACCAACTTGGGGAACATGGTGGGCGTGGGGAGATGCGCGGCTCATGTCGACTCTGATCCTCATGTTCCTATACATTGGTTTCATTTCGTTGCAGTCTGCGATTGACAATCAGCGCCGGGCAGATCGCGCTGGAGCGGTGATAGCTCTCGTCGGCGTCATCAATGTTCCGATCATCTATTACTCGGTGGTGTGGTGGAACACCCTCCACCAGGGCGCAACGATTAAGTTCACTGAAAAACCGAAAATGACTGCAGCCCAACTAAGTGCGATGGCCATCATAACCGCCGCCTGCTGGTTGTACTCGATCGCGGTAGTCCTAATGCGCGTGCGCAGTCTCATCATCGAACGAGAACAAACATCCGCACTCTTCGAAGAAGGAACTGCGTGAGCATGAACTGGTCGGAATTCTTTCACATGGGTGGCTACGGGTTTTATGTTTGGGGTTCTTACCTGATAGCGTTTGTGTTGTTAGTGGGCGAGGTTATTTTCCTGCGGCGACGACAAAAGGCATTACGCAAACGCGTCAGTCAGCATTCAGCGAGTGACGAATTATGAAACGTCGACATAAACGCATTGCTTTTATCATTGCAGGGTTGGCCGGATTGGCGATCGCTGCGACGCTTGTATTACGGGCTTTTCAAAACAATCTCGTCTTCTTTTTCAGTCCTACACAAGTCGTAGCGAAGGAAGCCCCGGTTAACAAAACGTTTCGCGTCGGCGGACTCGTTCAAGACGGTACCGTAGTCCGCGAGGGCGACGGTCTGACAGTTCGCTTTCTCGTGACTGATACCGCCAAGAGTATTCCAGTAGTTTATAAAGGAATTCTTCCCGACCTTTTTAAAGAAGGCAAAGGCTGCGTGGCGCAAGGTCGTCTGGGGTCCGATGGCGTGTTTTATGCCGATCAAGTGCTCGCCAAACACGACGAAAACTACATGCCACCCGAGGCGGGTAAAGCCATCGACACCGCCAAGCACGAGCGAGAAGCTGCGAAGAGCGTCGTAAACTACTAAACACGTCTATGGTTCCTGAAGTCGGACAGTTTGCATTAATACTGGCCCTGTTGCTTGCGATAACGCAGTGTGTCGTTCCCATGGTTGGCGCAGCGCGAGGCACACGTTCGTGGATGGCTGTGGCTGTTCCCGCGGGCCAGGCGCAATTTATCTTTGTCACAATCGCCTTCGGCTGCCTTGCCTATTCATTTATCACCAACGACTTCTCCGTTTTAAACGTAGCCACCAACTCAAACTCGCAATTGCCATTGCAGTACCGGCTCGCTGCTACCTGGGGATCACACGAAGGCTCGTTGTTGTTGTGGACACTGATGCTCGGCCTGTGGACCGTTGCCGTGTCGCTCTTCAGCAGACATTTGCCGGAAGAGATGGTGGCGCGTGTGCTGGGCGTCATGGGTGTGATCAGTGTGGGCTTTCTTTTGTTCATGCTTACGACATCAAATCCATTTGCGCGCCAGATTCCTGCGCCAGTTGATGGCCGTGATCTAAATCCCTTGCTTCAGGATCCGGCGATGGTTGTGCATCCTCCCATGCTCTACATGGGTTACGTCGGTTTTTCTGTCGCGTTTGCATTTGCGATTTCAGCGTTGCTTAGCGGACGGCTCGACGCCACCTGGGCACGCTGGTCACGTCCGTGGACCACAGTAGCCTGGATGTTTCTCACCATTGGCATTGCGCTCGGAAGCTGGTGGGCTTACTACGAACTCGGCTGGGGCGGTTGGTGGTTTTGGGATCCGGTCGAGAATGCTTCTTTTATGCCCTGGTTGGTGGGGACGGCCCTAATTCATTCGCTGGCGGTCACTGAGAAGCGTGGCGGTTTCAAGAGTTGGACGGTACTGCTCGCGATCGCAGCGTTTTCCTTAAGTCTACTTGGGACATTCCTGGTTCGCTCAGGCGTGCTCACGTCGGTACACGCATTTGCCACGGATCCAAAGCGCGGGATTTTTATTCTCGCATTCCTCGCGTTTGTGATCGGTGGTTCGCTGCTTCTTTATGCCTGGCGCGCGAAGGAGGTCGGACTCGGTGGCAAGTTTGATTTGATATCGCGTGAGTCCATGTTGCTTTCAAACAACGTGCTGCTCGCGGTTGCCGCTGGCTCGGTTTTACTCGGCACTCTTTATCCGTTGATTGTCGACGCGCTCGGGATGGGTAAACTCTCTGTTGGACCTCCTTACTTCAACAGCGTGTTCGTTCCTTTGATGGTGCCGGCCGTATTTCTCATGGGAATAGGACCGATTGCTCGTTGGAAAAAAGCCACTTTGCCGGAACTGGCTGTGCGCTTGCGTTGGGCGTTTATTGCCAGCCTGATTGCCGGTCTCGTGCTTCCGCTGGTGCTGGGCAAATGGAGAGCACTGGCAAGTTTGGGACTTACGCTCGCGCTCTGGATCGTCACCACTGTGGCAGTCAATATTTATGAACGGGTTAAGTCGACCACCGGCCAGTCGACTGTTTTCAAAAAATTGCGCAGCCAGACTCGCAGTTATTACGGGATGCAATTAGCGCATGTCGGTGTGGCTGTTTTTATTGTGGGCGTCACCATAGTCACCGGATATCAATCGGAACAAGACGTTCGCATGGAAATCGGCGATACGGTCAATGCCGGTGGTTACACCTTCCGCCTTAATCAGATAAGACGCGTGACTGGTCCAAACTACGAGGCAGCGCAGGCGGAGATTCAAGTTACTAAGAACGGTCAAATTACCAATATGATGTTTCCGGAAAAGCGGAATTACACGGCATCCGGGAACGTGATGACTGAGACTGCGATCGATAGCGGCATTCTGCGCGATCTCTATATTTCGTTGGGTGAACCGGTGGCTGGCGGCGCATGGAGCGTCAGGGTTTACTACAAACCATTTGTTTCGTGGATCTGGGGCGGCGCCGTGCTGATGGCGCTGGGCGGGGGGCTCGCCCTCAGCGATCGGCGTTACGCCTTAGCAGCACGCAAACAACAAGAGGCAGTCAAACAAAGCGCTCAGCAACCAATACCGGCCGTGGCGATGGTCGCGAAAGAGTCATGAGTAGATTTATCATTCCGCTCGCGATCTTTTTGGTGCTGATCGTTTTTCTCGCCATTGGTCTAAATCGCGATCCGCATGAAATTCCTTCGCCGTTAATCAATAAGCCGGCGCCTGCCTTTCAGCTGGCTCAACTGAAAGACCCATCTAAAACGTTTTCTGCCGAAGAGATGAAGGGCAAGGTTTGGGTGCTCAACGTTTGGGCTTCGTGGTGTTTCTCGTGCCGCGATGAACATCCATTGTTGTTGCAGTACGCACGGTCAGGCGTCCTGCCGATCTATGGACTCAACTCCAAAGACAAGCGTGAAGATGCACTCGCGTGGCTGGGTGAGCTTGGCGACCCTTACGTGTTGAGTGTTTCCGATCTGGACGGACGCGTTGGCATTGATTATGGCGTTTACGGAGCGCCGGAAACATATTTGATCGATCGCGCGGGTGTAATTCGCTTCAAGCAAGTCGGGCCGGTAACACCAGACATCTGGGAACAAAAAATTCTGCCGCTGGCGAAGGAGTTGAGCAAATGAAACGCGCGGCAGCTTCCCTGCTCCTTCTGTTCTCGCTGTTCCTGCCCGGGTTCGCGAAGGAAGCGCAGCCCGCGGCTGCCGATCCGGTGCTTGAGGAACGCGTGATGCGACTCTCGAAAGAGTTGCGCTGTCTCGTTTGCCAGAACGAAACACTCGCGGATTCACGCGCTGATTTAGCCGAAGACCTGCGCTCGCAAATTCGCGAGCAAATGAAGGCTGGCAAGACTGATAAGGAGATCGTTGCTTATTTAACGCAGCGTTACGGCAAGTTCATTCTTTACAATCCGCCGGTCGATCCAACAACTTACTTCCTTTGGTTCGGACCATTCGTTCTTTTGCTGGCGGGATTGTTTGTGCTGTTTCGTTACGTCAAACAACGGCGCGAAATGATCGTGGAACAACCCCTCTCAGTGGACGACCGCCAGCGCGCTGAAGCGCTTTTGAATGCTCAACCAGGCAGCGAACCGTAAAGTAGCGCTTGTTGCTACCGGGAGCGTGGTTTAGTGCTGCAGTAGACTGTTAATCCATGATTTTATTTTGGCTCATTTGTGCTGGTCTGGCCGCAATCGCGTTGGCATTTGTTTTGCCGACACTCGTACAACGCGAACCGGTTGTCGACGCTGTCGACAAGCAACGGGCAAATGTTGACGTCTATCGCGATCAGTTGAGAGAGCTGGAAGGCGATCTGACAAACGGGCTGGTCAGCCAGGAACAATACAACCAGGACCGGACGGAGATTGAACGTCGCCTGCTTGAAGACGTTTCCAAACAGTTGCCCGAGGTAAAGGGTAAGCAGGCAAAGCCGGCCCGGGGGTTGGTGTATGTCGTAGCGCTCGCCCTGCCGATCGCTGCCGTTGGTTTGTACTTGCTTATTGGCAATCCGCGTGCGGCATCCGGCTCGCTTCCGCCGGCGACGACGAGTGACGGCCAGATGAGTCAGGCAGGTATTGAAGCCAATGTTGCCGCGCTCGCTAAACGTTTGGAACAAACACCAGACGATGCTGATGGTTGGGCCATGCTCGGGCGATCGTATCTCAATCTGGAGAAGTACAAAGAAGCAAGCGACGCCTACGCGCGCGCAACTGCGATCAAAACCGAAGACGCGGATCTCTTAACTGAGTACGCGTTCGTGCTCGCGATGAGCAATAACCGGCAATTGCAGGGCAAACCCACCGAATTAATTCAGAAGGCCCTGACGATTGCTCCCCAAAATCCCAAAGCGTTGGAGCTCGCAGGCAGTGCTGAGTTTCAGGCGAAGAACTACAAGAATGCAATTGTTTACTGGCAAAAAGTTTTGGAAAAAGCCGGCGCTGATTCAGAATTGGGCCGTTCGGTCGCGCAGCGAATTGATGAGGCAAGGAATTTAGAAAAGACTCCTTAGTAATTTTGAAGACGACATGACAAGAGACAATCTCTTATTCGCGATTATCGGTGTTCTGTTTGGTTTCATTGTGGGCTTTTTGTTCGCCACCAGCATGAGCCAGAAAATGGTATCGGCCCCCGCGGTCGCGTCGAGCGGTCAAATGCCCGCTGATCATCCAGCGATCGGAACGAGCGGCGGCGCTCCAGCTTCGGGAAATATGCAGGCTGAAGTCTCCGCATCAATTGAAAAGGCACGCAACGAGCCGAAAAACTTTGAGGCGCAAGTAAAAGCCGCCGAATTGTTCTACCAGATACAGCGTTACGACCCGGCAATCGAGTTCTTGTTAAAGGCCAACCAACTCAAGCCTGATGATTACCAAACTATCGTGGCACTGGGACTGGTCAACCTTGACGCCGGTCATTATGAGGTTGCCGAGAAATGGTACAAGGCTGCGTTGCTAAAGAAGAATGACGATGTGGTCACGCTGGCGGGCATGGCCGCAGCCACGCTGGGTAAGGGCGACGCCAAGGCCGCGGAACAAGCAATTGCGAATCTCGAGAAGGTCGATCCAAGTAGTGAAGACTTGCCGAGGTTTAAGCAGCGGTTGGAAACGCTAAAGACCCAATAAAGATGAATAAGCTTGGCTCAGTCGCTTGGACGCTGCTTCGCAGGTTCGAAAGCGGCTGCGACGAGTTTTTGCTAGCTGGTTTGTAGTTTGGCAATTGGCAATCGGCAATGTCCCGTCACTGGATCGTCATCCGTATTACATTCGACAACGGTATCCGCTGAATCTTGCCGTCCTTCCCAAAAACAACCACCTGACCGTTCTCAACCGTCACTCTACGGACAGTTGTCATATTACGATCGATCAAAGTGCCATCGACTGTTTCAATTACTAATCGTGGGCCACTTGCTTCGGGTTCAGGAGCCGCAGCGGTTTCACCTGGTTTGGTGGAAGTGTGCGCCCCTCTCGTTCGCCGAGGCGTGGTCGTAGTTGCGGTTGCAGATGGTTCCGCACTCTTTTCATCAGGCGTAGTTTTCTCGCTTTCACCCGCAGGCTGTTCGCCTGGTTCGGTTTTCGCCGTCTCCGCCGGTTTGGGTCGCACTGGACGAGGGCGCGCCCCTGGTCGACGCACCGGCCGCACAGTTCTGGTGGTTGTCTTCGGGGCTGCAGGCTTGGGTTCAGGTGCAATCACGTCGGGAGTTGGCTCAGGCTTGGGAACTTCGGCAACTTTGGGCGGCGGTTCGTAAATTATTTCTCCCGAGGACGAAACTCTGCGACCGCCGTTGCTAATACTTGCGGTCGTGGGTTCGGTTGGGTTTGCCTCCTCATGTTCGGCCAATGGCCCGGTCGTGATTGGTGCAAATGATCCACTGAACCTTAGTCGATAGGTAGCCGGATCGTCGCTTGGTGTTCGGCCCTCGACCCGCAGCATCAATACTTCCTGGCTGCGCAGATAAATACTTTTCGTGATTGCGCTAGCGCCGCCGGCATACACAGTAAACTTTAATAATGGTCGCATGCCGGTGTAGGTAAAGACGTCGATATCGCCGTTGAGGTTTTCACTATCCACGGTTATCAGCACATCGCCTGGAGTGCCAGTAAACGCGTAGTAGTGATCGGTTACACGCGGATCCCCGATGTCGCGCGCCGCAATCGTCCCCCGAATTTCATTGGTGCGGAGCGGCGTGGGCCAGGCAATGTCTGTGGATTGAGCGGCGGCTGAACCAGCAAGGACGCCTAGCGACACGACCAGCAAAGCTGCGGTGCGACTCAGGAATTGTCTGAAACAGATATTCATGAAAGCGTGGTTAGAATATCAGATTTAGAAAGGTGAAGGCATTGAACTGAACTACACGTACACGGGATTGGTGTAATTTCATGCGTTTTCCTTTCGCGTTTTTTCGTGGTTGGTTTTTGTATTCGACTAAAAGGAGATCAAACCACGAAAATATACGAAACGAAGGCACGAACTCACACGAAGAACGCCATGGCTGCATTAGCTATTTAATTACAACGGCAACCGCAGCAATGCTTCGCAGCCGCGCACGCCACGACGATTCTCAAGGCTCAAAGTGCCACCGTGTGCTTCGGCAATCTGTCGCGACAGCACCAAGCCAATGCCCGAACCATTTGCCTTGGTAGTAAAGAACGGTACGAAGAGGTTTGCCGTGTTCGCCAGACCGGGACCTTCGTCGCTAATCCATACTTCCACTTGCCCGTTGCTTTGCTGCCAGCCCACTCCAACAGTGCCCTTCGTTTCCATTGAAGCGTCGACAGCGTTACGTACGAGATTGATTAACAACTGTTCGAGCTGTACATCGTCGCCCTTGATCACCAACTCAGGTCCCGCTACAACCTGAACCGGCAAACGCGTTTCCAGATTCGCTACGCGTTGCACGAGCGAACCAATATTGAGCGGCTCAAAACGCGGTTGCGGTAAGCGTGCGAGTTTTGAATACGACTCGACAAACCGCGCAAGCGAGTCTGCGCGCGATGAAATCACTTCCAGCCCGCGCTGCATGTCGTCGCCCCAATCTTCCGGCCGCGGTTGACGGCCCAGCAAATCGGCAAGGCTGCCCGCCACCGATTTGATCGGCGCCAGTGAATTATTCAGCTCGTGAGCCAATACCCGCAGTAAACGTTGCCAGGCGCTGCGCTCTTCCTCGCGTAATGTTTGGCTCAGGTCAGTTAGCACCAACAATTGATGTTGCTCGCCCCCTTCGCGAAATGTACTGCGACGCACGTCCCAGCGACCAAAGCCTCCCGGAAATACCATCTGCAAAGTGTGTGGCCCTTCCCCGACCTGACTAAAACACGCCGCCAACCCCAATTCGGTGCTCGTGCGACCCAACAAACGGCTTGCTGGTTGCGCCAACAGCCGTTCACCCGCACGATTCACTAACCGCAGATGTTGTTCACCATCGAATGCAAACACGGCGGCTTCGATCTCTGCTATCACAGCGCGCAACAATGCCGTCGCTTCCAGGGCGCCGATTCGTTGCTCACGCAGCGTTTGTCCCAGGTCGTTGACTTCCAGCATCACTTCACCCAGCGCATCGCCGATCGAGGCCCGCCGGCCGCGAATGGAATAGTCGCCTTCGCGAATGGCGGCCAAAATATTAGAGAGGGTTTGCAGCGGGCGGACAATCCGCTCCTTTAAATTAAAGGCGACGCTCAGCCAGAAAATCAGCAGAAAGAGATCGACGGTCCATTGCACCCGTCCCGGATAACCGTCGTACCAAAGCAGGAAAGCGCAGAACGCAACTGCCGGAAAGCCCGCAATGAGCGACAAAAACGTCACGCGCCGCTCAAATTTGAGACGTTCCCCGCGTCGCAGCGCAGGATCAAGACTGGTCAGCGTTAGGTGCCTGGCAGGTCTGGCGGGTGTACTCACATCGCCTATGATAACCCATACTTTTGCAGCCGCCGGTACAGCGCGCTGCGACTGAGTCCAAGGGCTTCAGCCGCCCGGTTCGCGTTCCCATCGAACCGCGCCAGTGCTTTTGTGATTAGCACTCGTTCTGCATCTTCGAGACTCAACTCTTCCAGGCGTGAGGCGAGGCGCGCATCCGGCTTGGCCTGCAACGCCAGGTCAAAAGCGGTTACCACATCACTCGAGCTCATCAACAAGGCCCGCTCAACTACGTGATCAAGTTCGCGAACGTTCCCCGGCCACGAGTGTTCGCGGAGTGCATCGATGGCCTGCGGCGTAAAGCTCATGTTCCCGCGACGATAACGTTGCGCATGTTGCCGCAGGAAAAAATCAGACAGCGGGGGAATGTCATCACGACGGTCGCGCAGTGGCGGCAAATGAATTTCGACAGTGTTCAGCCGGAACAGCAAGTCCTGGCGAAATCTGCCTTGTGCTACCTCGTCGTGAAGATCCGCATTCGTCGCCGAGAGCACACGGACGTCGACCTTTTTTGTTTTTGAAGATCCCACTCGTTCAAATTCACCGGTTTCCAAAACACGAAGCAATTTTGGCTGTAGCGTAAGCGGCACGTTTGCAATCTCGTCTAGAAACAAGGTACCGCCGTCGGCAAGCTCAAACCGGCCCACCCGATCTGTTTTTGCGTCGGTAAATGCGCCGCGCACGTGACCAAATAGTTCGCTCTCGAAAACACCTTCTGCTAATGCGCCTGCGTTTAGCGAAACGAGCGGTTTGCTGGCGCGGGACGAAGTGGCATGAACAGCCCGCGCGATTACACCCTTGCCCGTGCCGTTCTCGCCGGTGATCAAGATATTCGCGTCGGCTGGACCAATCCGCTCAACCAGCTTAAGCACTGACTTCATAGCAGCCGATTCGGCAATGATGCTTGGTTGCTTGGCGCCCTCTTCGGCGACGCTATCGCGCAAGGCAAGGTTTTCTGCCTCCAGTCGTTGACCACGGCGCAGGGCCGATGCAAGTTCAATCTGCGTCTTGACAACTGCTAACAAGCGCGCGTTGTCCCAGGGCTTTTGAATGAAGTCGCGCGCGCCTCGTCGCATGGCTTCGACTGCCAGATCCACGTTGCCCCACGCAGTCATGACGACGACCGGCAACGTAGGATCCATGGCCTGAATCCTGGTCAAAAGATCGAGACCTTCACTACCTGACGTGGTGTCACGTGCGTAGTTGAGGTCCATCAGCACGGCGTCGAGCTCGGTGGCGCTGACTGCCGCCAAAACCTCGGTTGGCGATGACGCAGTCCTGATCTCACACCCATTCCCCTTCAACAGCAGGCGCAGTGCGGTCAGTACGTCAGTTTGATCGTCGGCGATTAGGATTCGAGACATGGAACAGTCGTCAGTCAGTGGTCAGTGATCATATTGCCGATTGCCAATTTCCAAATGCCAATTACTTACAAACATAGGAAAACGTTCTTCAGGGATCGACAGTTCACAATCGGCAATTGCCAATTTGGCAATTGGAAATTGGCAATGTTCCTCATTCTTCTCGCAACGCTACCAGCGGATCAACTCGAGTAGCCTTCACCGCGGGTACCGTGCAAGCCAATAACGCGATTGTTACGAGCATAAGCGCGATGCCGCCAAACGTTATCGGGTCAGTCGCACTCACACCAAACAGCATCTTCGTCAACAGTCGCGTCAGCGCAAACGAACCCAGTAAACCAACAACCACACCTGTGAGAATCATCTTCATCCCGTGATTCAGGACCAGCTGGACCACGTCGCGACGTTGCGCGCCCAGCGCGATTCGGATACCAAGTTCATGCGTGCGCTGGCCTACCAGGTAGGAGATGACACCATAGATTCCCAGGCTTGCCAAAAGCAAAGCCACCAGCGCGAATGAACCCAACAGAATCATCGAGAACCTGCGGTCGGACAGTGAATCCAGTATCACTCGCTGCATGGTTCGTGAATTCGAGACTACATTCTGACTGTTTTGCTGCCCTGTCACATTGGCCAGCGTACTCAACAACCCCGTACTGGCGTCGGTTGGACCGTCCCATCGCACTGCGACCGATGTACTTGGGCCTACTTGATTGTCCGGCAATCCGCGAAACGGCAAGTACAGTTGCGCCTGAAGGTTATCGGTATCGGTGTTATCGAGGCTCCACTGCTTCACATGACCAACCACACCAATGATCTGCGAAGGCGTGTCACCTCCCACGTGGATCCTTCGGCCAATCGGGTTCTCGTCGTGAAAGTACTGCCGCGCAAAAGTTTCGTCGATAACTGCCACTGGCGTAGCGCGGTTGTCATCCTGATCTGTGAAGAACCGGCCTTGCTTGAGCGGGATGTCCGTTACTTTGAGATAGTCTGGCTCGACTCGATAAACCAGCGCCATGTTCATCTCGCTCGTGCTGGCCGGCTTTGGTTTACCGTCAATCCAGAAAAACAAGTCGTCCTCACCGAGCAGCGGAAATGCGAAGTCAGTAAAGGCCATTGCCCGCACACCCGGCGTAGCCCGCAATTTGTCACTCAAATCGCGCAATGTCGTGCGCGTTTCTTCCGGCGTGGCGTTTCGCATCGACGGTGAAAGGTTCAAAGTGAATATCATGAGATGATCGGTCTGAAAGCCGGGGTCGACACGCCACAGGGCGGACAAACTTCTGATCATCAATCCCGAACCAATCAAGAGCACCAGCGCAAGCGCTATCTCAACGGCGACAAAAACACCTTGTGCCTTGACCCGGCCGGCACTCGTTCCGCGTCCACCCTCCTTGAGTGAGTCTGAAAAGCGCGAGCGCGATGTCCTGAGCGCGGGCATTAACCCCGCAAGCACACCAGTCAACAGGGAAATCACGAACGTAAAAATGAGCACACGGCCATCCAGCGTAACTTCATCAGCTCGCGGTATTGCGGTCGGTAATATCGCCAGCGCCGCTTTGGTTCCCCAGGCGGCCACCAGCAATCCAAAACTGCCGCCCAGCAAGGCCAGCAGCGTGCTCTCAGTGAGTGATTGGATGACCAAACGACGACGACCAGCGCCTAACGCTGAACGAATTGCGTATTCACGCATGCGAGCGTTTGATCTTGCCAGCAGCAGATTGCTAACGTTCACGCAAGCAATCAAGAGCACAAAACCGACTGCGCCAAGCAGCAACCAAAGAACCGGTTGAATATCGCCCACCACTCCCTCTCGCAACGCAATTAGTTTTGAACCTTGTCCCCGATTTGTTTGGGGATAGGTCAATGCTAGTTCCTGCATAATGCGATTGAGATCTGCTTGCCCTTGCTCGAGGGTGACACCCGGTTTGAGTCTGCCGATGCCATGGATACCCAGCGCAGCGCTGCGGCTCTTGAGAGCTGGAGAATTCCACTGTCCAATCGGAACGTACACGTCGACGTCCCGCACCAGGCTGAAGCTCGCGGGAATCACGCCGATGATCGAATAGCTCTTCTCGTCGAGCGTAATGCCTTTCTGTAACACGTCCTGGGCAGCACCAAACTTCCGTCTCCACAATCCCTCGCTGATTAGCGCGACCGGGGCCGCACCGCTCTCGTCTTCTCCCGGCATCAAGGTCCGACCGAGCACTGGGTTCAGGCCAAGCACCGAAAAGAAATCCGACGTGATGAGTCTTGCTCTCACGCGCTGAGTTTCGCCCGCGCCAACCAGGGTGAAACCGAAGGGACGCGAGATGGCCATTGCGGAGAACGTCGTGTTTCGGTCCTTTAAGTCGCGAAAATTTGGATAAGGAATTGCTCCGGCTTCGAAGTTCGGCTTGCTCTGATGCATGGTAACCAGTTGTTCAGGCTGGGGATACGGCAGTGGTTTCAGTAACACACCATTGACTACTGAAAAGATCGCAGTGTTTGCGCCAATGCCCAACGCGAGCGAACAAATCGCGATTAGCGAAAAACCGGGTTGACGTAATAAGCTACGCAGGCCGTAGCGCAGGTCCTGAAACAAGTTAGTCATTGGCTCACCTCATTCGTAATGCAAGGCTTGCAACGGATCGAGCCGTGTTGCTCGCCTTGCGGGGATGTAACAGGCTAAAAGTGCGACCAGCGAAAGAATGACCGCTACGACGATGAATGTTATTGGATCTTTTCCTGTCACTCCGAAAAGCAAACTCTTCACCAAAACGGTCGACGCGTATGCGCCCACTAAACCAATCGCGAGTCCGATCCACACCAGTTTTAGTCCTTGAAAAACGATCAGCGCCAGGACGTCTTTAGTTTGAGCGCCCAACGCCATGCGAATACCAATCTCATTCGTTCGTTGCGCGACTGAATAACTCATCACCCCGTAAAGCCCAACGATCGTCAGTATTAGAGCTACGGCTGCAAAGATACCGAGCAATGTGCTGTTGAACCGCGGGGCGGCAACCGTGGCGGAAATGTATTCCTCCATTGTCTTCACGCTGAAGACCGGCACATCAGGATCCATCGCGTGCACTTCGTTCTGAACCTGGGTCACCAATGTATGCGGGTCATTAACAGTCCTGACTACAAGGGACATTTGACTAAACGGGATCTGTGACTGTGGCAGGAAATACCCCGGACGCAATTCTGAGCTGAGGTTTCGGTTGCGTACATCCGCCACGACTCCGACCACCTCACGCCAGTCAGGCTTTGTTTCGCCAGTGGAAATGCCAGGCTTGAGCCGTTTGCCAATCGGGTCTTCGTTTGGAAAGTACTTCGCGGCGAAGGCTTCGTTAACGATAATCACTCCAGGCGATTTGGCGCTGTCGCGTTGGTTGAATTCCCGGCCTTTGACCATCCGCACACCGAGAGTTTTGAAGTAATCATCGCTGACTGCGAAAAAGTCCGCCGAGGGCTGATCGCCTTTCGCGACCGGGTGACCTTCCTGTTCAAAAGAGATGCGGAACATATCGCCCGTAAGTGGCAATGGGATCACAGCACCCGCGCTGCGAACTCCCGGGATCGCCTGGACTCGCGAAACCAGTTCTCGGAAAAACTGATCCTGTCGTTCCGATTTGTACTTAACTTCCGGAATGGCAACTGCAAACGTCAGCAAGTTTTGGGCTTCAAAGCCGGGGCTAACGTTGCGCAAGCGCCAGAGACTTTGAATCAGGAGTCCCGCAACAACTAACAAGACCACTGCAATGGCCAGCTCACTGATCACCAGGATGCCGCGCACACGATGACGACGAGCGCCTTCGCTAGCTCCGCGACTGCCCTCTTTCAAGGATTCATTCAGGTCGGTCTTTGAAGAGTGTAAGGCGGGCACCAGGCCGAAAATGATGCCGGTGAGCACTGACACTACCAGGTTGAAAGTGAGCACATGCCAATCAAGTCCCACTTGCATTGCTCGCGGAATGTTGTCCTTGCCGAGTGCGACAAGCAGGTCGGCCCACCAGGCCGCAAGCACCAGTCCCAACAATCCGCCGGTGAGAGACAGCACGAGGCTTTCTGTAAGTAATTGACGAATGACTCGAATCCGGCTGGCGCCGAGCGCCGAACGAATTGCCATTTCCTTTTGTCGCCCCATCGCGCGCGCCAGCAATAGGTTAGCTACGTTAGCGCAGGCGATTAACAGAACGCATCCGACAGCGCCTAACAAAATAAACAAGGCCGGACGAATGTCACCGACCAGCGCTTCGAGCGTTGGCTCAAGGCGAATGCTCTTGTGAAGATTCTTATCGGCGTACTGCTGCTCCAGCCGGCTGCCAATCGCAGTCATTTCAGCCTGCGCTTGCTCTCTTGCAACTCCCGGTTTGAGACGCGCGATAACATTCATGTAGTGAGCGCCGCGTTCTTCAGTGATCGGTTCTTCACCCTCACGGTCCACGGCGACAGTGGTCCATAAGTCCACCGGATCGTTTTGTACGGGGAACTGAAACGCCTCCGGCATCACGCCAACAATTGCGTATGGCTTTCCGTCGAGGACCATCGACTGGTTGATGACATTCGGATCGGCCCCGAAGCGTTTCTGGAATAGCTGTTGACTTAACAACACGACACGTCCACTTTCACCGGGCTTGTCTTCTTCCGGACGGAAAGCGCGGCCAATTATCGGAGAGGCCTGGAGCATAGGAAACAAGTCGGCATTTACCACGGCGCCCTGCAATCGCGTCGAATCACCGCGACCAGTGAAGATGAAATCCGCCGTGTGGTAGCTCGCCATCTGGGTGAACGAATGGCTTTGGTCGCGCCAGTCAGCAAAGTTTGGGTACGAGGCGCTGCCACGCTGCGAGCCGCGCACTGAATCAGTTTCCCAAACGTTGAATAACTGATCAGCATTTGCAAATGGCAAAGGGCGCAGGAGCACCGTGTTCACCACACTGAAGATCGCCGTGTTGGCTCCAATTCCGAGTGCGAGCGCAATGGTGGCGACGATGCTTACGCTTGGCGCCTTCAACAACATGCGAATTCCGTAACGCAAGTCCTGCCAAAACATTTCCATGACTAATTCCCTTCCTTGTTTCTTCTTACTCGTAACGTAGCGCAACCAACGGATCCACTTTCGTCGCGCGCCGCGCGGGGATGTAACAAGCCGCGAAAGCGACGAGTGTCAGCAATGCACTGATAGCCACGTAGGTAAGCGGATCCGTTGCGCTCACGCCATAAAGCAGGCTCGCCATCAAGCGCGTTAATGCGATGGCGCCGGCCAAACCGATCGCGATTCCGAGCCAAACCAGAAGCATGCCCTTCTTAAGAACCAGCTCGACGATTTTTACTCGTTGCGCGCCCAGGGCCATGCGCACACCAATTTCCTGGGTATGTTGGACTACGAAGTAGGCCAGCACTCCGTAGATTCCGAGACTGGCCAATAACAAAGCCACCGCGGCAAAAACAGTAAGGAGTGTCATGCCTAAGCGACGTGCGGCAGTTTCCTCACCAAGCACTGTGTCCATGGTGCGGATGTTTGAAATCGGTTGATCCGGATCGACCTGATGAATTTCGTTGCGAACCGAACCGACCATGCTGAGGGGGTCGACCTTAGTGCGAATAGCCAGATCGCGTGGCGCATAAAAGCCCATCCCGTTGTTCTGCTCGTAAGGCAAATACATTTCTGCCTTGACAGGCTTGTCGATACCCATCTGCCGGACGTCAGCAGAAATGCCGACAACCGTAATCCAGGGCGCGTCCTCGCCGGGACCGCCAAACTTCATCCGTTTACCGATCGCGTTTTCGCCGCGCCAGTACTGCTGCGCCATCGTCTCGTTGATTATTGCCACGCGAACGTTTTGCTCATTGTCCGCGTTTGTGAAGGCACGGCCCTCGCGAATGGCAATGCCCATTGTCTTGAAATAATCAGGACTAACCTGGCGATGATTGGCATCGAACGTGTCACCACTTGCCAGAGCTTGATCAACTGTTCGCCCTTCGATCCAAAAGCCATTTGTGCCGCCCTTCATCGACAGTGGCACGCCGGTTACGTAGCCCGCCGAGACCACACCCGGCAATGCAGACACGCGTTCGAGAACTTGTTTATAGAAATTCACGCGCTGCGAATGCTCAGGATATTTGTTGCGCGGCAGCACAGTACGCAGCGTTAGCACCTTGTCAGCGCGCAGGGCGGCGTATTGGTTCTGAAGATTAAGGAAGGTCTTAATGAGGAGTCCGGCGCCAACCAGTAACACGAGAGCCAGGGCCACTTCAGCGACAACCAGCGCACTGCGAAGACGATTACCGCCGGCGTTCAAGCCCGTTCGACCGCCGCCCTGCTTCAATGCTTCATTAAGATCGAGTTTCGACGCCTGTAAGGCGGGCACCATGCCGAACAACATCGCGGTCACTAACATCAGGACAAAACTAAAGAGGAGCACCAGCGGGTCGAGCGTCAGATGCGAAGAAAGCAAAAGCCCGTCAGGAATCAGCTTTTGTAGAAAACCAAAGCTCCACCAGGCAAAAGCCAAACCCAGCAACAGTCCAAACGACGAAAGCAAAAGACTTTCGATCAATAGTTGGCGGACGATCTGTAAACGATTGGCTCCAAGTGCAGTGCGCAGGGCCATCTCTTTTCGCCGGCTGGTCGCGCGCGAAAGTAGCAAGCTTGCCACGTTGGCGCACGCTATCAATAAGACAAACCCGACTGCTGCTAACAGAACGAGCAGTGGTCGTCGCATTTCGCCTGAGATTTGTTCGTTGAATGAAATTGCGTAGGCTGAGGTTTTACCTGCTTCCTTCGGATGTGCTTCAGCCACGCGACGCTGTAATGTGTGAATTTCAGCATCAGCCTGGGCCAAACTGACGCCCGGCTTCATCCGCCCGAAGACAGTCAGGTAGTGACGGCCGTAACTCGCCAACTGTTCTGCGGTGAATGCAATCGGCACCCACATTCCGATCTTGCTGTCGGAAAACTGGAAATTTCCGGGCATCACACCCACCACGGTGTACTTTTGACCGCTCAACAACAGTGAACGACCAATGATGTTTTGATCGCCACCGTAGCGCTTTTGCCAGAGGCTGTTGCTAATTACAACCACATTCGTCGCTTGAGGTTTATCTTCTTCCGGAAGAAAAGTCCTTCCCAGTACCGGCTTCACGCCCAGTAACGGAAAAAAGTTTGCGGTGACACCAAACGCATCGACCTTTTCCGGTTCGCCATCGCCCGTCAAGTTGAAACTGCGATTGTCCTGCGCTGCGATGCCTTCGAATACGGTGTTTTGATTTTTCCAGTCGTTATATTCCGCCGCCGATGGAGTATTCCGCGGAAAACCTGCAAACGACGCGTCTTGCCAAAGCATCACCAGGCGGTCCGGGTCAGCGAACGGCAATGGTCTCAGCAATACGGCATTCACAACACTGAAGATTGCAGTCGTTGCTCCGATGGCCAGCGCGAGCGTAATCACCGAAGTAAATGTGAAGCCGGGCCGTTTCAGCAAAGTCCGGAATGAGTATTGAAAATCTTTGAATAAGTTGTTCATAGTTACCTACCTATTCCCCACCAGAACCTATTCGTAACGAAGCGCGACGAGTGGATCGACCTTCGTCGCGCGGCGAGCGGGAATGTAACAAGCGAGTAACGCCACCACGAAGAGTGATCCCAACACCACGGCGAACGTGGTTACGTCTGTTGCTTGTACTTCGAAAAGTAAGGCGCGAAGCCAACGCGTTAGACCAAGCGCGGCAATGACTCCCAGCATCATTCCTGCTCCCGCTAACGTCAGGCCCTGACGCAAGACCATCTTCAGGATGTCCGACGTTTGAGCGCCAAGCGCCATGCGCACGCCGATGTAGTGCGTCTGTTGACTAACGGAGTAAGAAACAACTCCGTAGATCCCAATCGATGCCAACAGCAGAGCAACTGCTGCAAAGATTCCAATCAACAACGCAGGAAACCGGCGCATGAAGGCTGCGGGCGTGTCGGATATCACCTGACCCATCGCCTTCAAATTAAAAATCGCTGCATCAGGTTCGAGCGAGCGTATTTCGTTGCGCACAGCTGCTGCCAAAGCATTTGGATCGCTGCTGGTGCGGACCACCAGGTTGGTTCCGGCGCCCGGGTTCTGACGGAATGGGTAATAAAGAACTGGCCGCAAGTCGTCGTCTAAACCACCGATCTTGACGTTGCCAACCACGCCGACCACGGTGATTGGTGGCGCTTGCACCCCGGTGTAGACGAGCCGGCGTCCAATCGGATCTCGTCCGGCGAAGACCTGGTCGGCCGTGGTCTTTCCAATAATGACGACCTGCGGGGGGCCTGCCGGCTGCGTCGGCGGGGCGGAGCCTGCGGGTGGCGTGGGTGGTGCGTTGTCGCGTTGGTCAAACATCCGACCGGCAATCAACGGCACACCGAGCGTTTTGAAATAGTCCTCATCAACCACGCGGATATTTGCTTCCACTTCCTGTCCTGGCGGCGGCACCGGATCGCCTTCAACGTTGAAGCGCGTCGTATTGCCAGCCTGCAACGGCAGGATGTTCACGGTGCCGCTGCCTTTCACTCCAGGCAACGACTCGACGCGGGCCTTCAGTTGATCGAAATAATCAATCTGTTTGTTGACGTCAGTGTATTTCGCCGCGGGTAGCGCAATGGTCATGGTGAGGAGATTATCTGGATTGAAGCCAATGTTGGTTTCCAGCAAGCGGAACAAACTCTTCATCATCAGTCCCGCACCTACCAGGAGGACCACAGCGAGCGCAATTTCGCTGACTACGAGTGCGCCGCGAAGTCGATGACTCGCACCGCTCGCAGTATTGCGTCCGCCTTCTTTCAATACTTCGTTCAAATCCGGACGCGACGATTGCAGCGCCGGCACCAGACCGAAAATAACTCCTGTCAGCAAGGACAGGCCGAATGAAAACAGCAGCACCCTGACGTCGAGATGTAATGTTTTGAGAAACGGCAGACTGTTAATTTGATTATCAGGTAGCGCCGCAACCAAACCGTGAACGCCCCAGTAAGCAACGATTAACCCGGCGACGCCACCAATCACGGAGAGCAAGAGTGACTCGGTCAGCAGTTGTCTCACTACGCGCGCACGACTTGCGCCCATGGCCGCGCGTATCGCGACTTCTTTTTGACGCGCCAGCGATCGCGTGAGCAAAAGGCTGGCCACGTTGGCACACGCAATAAGCAGCACAAACCCAACTGCGGTGAGCAAAACAAACAGGATGGGTTTCACCTGGCCGACAACGTTTTCCTGCAACGGCACTAACCTGAGTCCCGTGTTCGCATGCGAAGCCATGTTTTCCTGTTCAATGCGTTTGGTGATAACGGCAAGCTCCGATTGGGCCTGTTCTGGCGTTACACCCGGTTTGAGACGGCCAATTAAGTTTGTGCCGTGCATGAAGCGACGCGTCCGCTGACTGTCAGTCGGTTGATAAGGACGCCACATGTCCGAAGCTCGCATTGCAAATTGAAAGCTTGCCGGCAGAACGCCAATAACCGTGTAGTCATCGCCGTTAATCTTCAGCGATTTGCCCAGCACGCCACTATCACCGCCAAATCGTCTCTGCCACATGCCGTAAGTCAAAACAACCACCCGTGGCGCGCCTGGCTTGTCTTCACCTGGCTGAAACGTGCGACCCAGAATCGGTTCAACGCCAAGCACGGAAAAGAAATTTGCGCTGGCTACCGGAGCAAACACGCGTTCTGGCTCTCCGTTGCCGCTCAGGATTGCGCCCTGCCCGCCGTAGGCAGCGAGTCCCTCCAGCACTTGATTGTTCTGATAATCAACATAGTCGGGATATGAAAACTCGCGCTGGTTGAATTCCTTTTGCGGCGTCGTTTCAAACAGGTGGTAAAGACGATCAGGCTGCTTGTAGGGAAGTCCACGCAATAGTGCAGCATCTACAATGGTGAAGATCGCAGTGCTACCACCAATGCCGAGTGCCAGAGTTGCGACAGCAATCAAGGCAAAGGCCGGACGCTTAAGCATCGTGCGAATTGCGAAACGTAGATCCTGAAGTAGTCTGAACATGTCGTTAACCTCTTGATTTGAAGGTTCCTGCTATTCGTAACGTAACGCCACCAGGGGATCGACCTTCGTGGCACGACGCGCCGGGATGTAACAAGCGACCAGAGCTGCAACTAGCAAACCCAACGCAACGAGCGAAAAAGTAAGCACGTCAATTGGCTTCACATCGAACAATAAGCTTGCTATCAACCTCGTGAGTGCGAGCGCCCCGACCAGACCCACACCTATGCCGATCACTGCGAGGAACATTCCACTTTGGAACACAAGTTTCATTATGTCGGCGACGCGCGCACCCAAAGCGAGGCGAATTCCAATCTCCTGTGTTTGTTGGGTAACGTAATACGCGGTTACTCCGTAAATTCCGATCATGGCCAGCAACAACGCCATGGCCGCAAACGCGCTGAGTAACTGCATCGACACGCGCCGTTGCGCCAGCGAGGTGGCTAGCACGTCGTCCATCGTTTTCAGGTTGTAAATTGGGATGCCTTTGTCTTGCGCTCGAATCTCAGCGCGCACGGCCGTAATTACACTGGAGGGTGCATCCGAAGTACGGATAACTAGCGACATGGATCCCCAGCCGGAATCCTGCGCGTAGGGCACGTACATTTGAGAATCAGGCTCGTCCTCCAGGGCCATCTTTGTGTCGCCTACCACCCCAACAATTTCACGCGGGAATTTTTCATCGCGCCAGATAGTGATGCGCCGGCCCACCGGACTTTCCCCGGGCCAGAGCTTTCGGGCCAGGCTTTCGTTAACGATGACAACCTTGGGCGCGCTATCGGTATCTCGATCTGAAAAGAGTCGGCCGGCAATTAAAGGAATGTTGAGAGTTTGGAAGTAACCTGGCGTTGCGGCGAGGTAGGTTGAGTTGGCAGACTCTTCGGGTGTTGCCGGTCGGCCTTCCCGAATATATGAGCGACCAACGTTAAAAGTGTCACCACTCAAGGGCAAACTTAGGATCGCCCCTGCTCCGCGAACATTTGGCAGCGACGCTAGCCGGGTCAGAAGTTGGTTCAGGAGTTGTGTGCGAGGTTCCCCCGCCGCATATTTAGATGATAAAAGCGAGACGCGCATCGTCAGGACGTTTTCCGACGAAAACCCAGGACTGACATCGCGCAGGTTCAGAAAGCTCTTGATCAAAAGCCCCGCCCCCACCAACAACATGAATGAGAGAGCAATCTCTGAGACCATCAGCACACTGCGCATTCGTTTGTTGTGAGCTGCGCCTGAACCGGTCCGTGCCGCATCCTTCAAACTAGTATTCAAGTCTGCACGCGATGCGTGAATTGCGGGCGCAAGTCCAAAGACGAGACCCGTCAGCGCAGTCAAACCAATTGTGAAGAGCAGGACGCGACTGTCCGGTGAAATCTCGTCAAAGCGCGGAGTGTTCGCGGGGCTGATTGACACCAATAACTTCGCCAGCCAAACGCCTAATAACAGTCCCACCACGCCACCGATTGTCGACAACAACAGACTTTCGGTTAGTAATTGACGAACTACTCGCCAACGGCTGGCGCCCAGCGCCGCACGCACCGCTATTTCGCGCTGGCGGCCACTCGCGCGCGCGAGCAGCAGGTTCGCCACGTTCGCGCATGCGATCAATAAGACAAAGGCAACCGCCCCGAGCAATACCAACAGTGGCTTGCGGATTGAACCTACCAGCCTTTCCTGTAAGTTAGTGATACGAACGGTCCAGCCGCTGTTAGTTTCAACATAGGTTTGGGCCAGGCGGTGATTGATGGTGTCCAGTTCCGCCTGCGCTTGCTTGACTGAAACAGCGGGACGTAATCGCGCGACCACATTGATGAAACGGTTGTCGCGCCGCTCGGCACCAGGATCAAACCGATATGGAGCCCACAGTTCAGACTGTTGCGGGTAGTCGAAGCTGTTTGGCATCACGCCAACGACTGTCGTTGGTCTCCCACCGAGAGTAAGTTTTTTCCCGACGATGTCTGGAACGCCACCGAACCGCCGTTGCCATAGACCGAAGCTTAACACCACAACCGACTCGTGATCCTTTTCCAGGTCGTCGGGGGTAAAGGTTCGGCCAAGGAGTGGTCCAGTTTTGAAAAGCGGGAAAAAGTCGGCGGTTACCCCGGTGGATCGCACACGTTCGGTTTCATCGCCATTGGTAAGCAAAGATCCACCTGAAACAAAACCGGCAAGCTGCTCAAACGACTGGTTCTGACTTTGCCAATCCGCAAAATCAGGTATCGACATGTTGCTTGCATCAATACCCTTACCTGGATTGATTCCCTCGATCATGACGATCCGGCTGGCGTCAGGGTAAGGAAGCGGACGAAGCAGGACAGCATTTACGGTACTGAACATCGCGCTATTTGCGCCGATGCCCAGCGCCAGGGTAAGTGCCGCTACTGCCGTGAACCCTGGATGTTTCAACAGCGCGCGAAAGCCGTAGCGAATGTCTTTCAGTAACTGTTCCATAACTCCCTTCCGTTTTGGTTTTTGGTCCATGGATAAGCGCTAAGAATTGCCGATCTCATCCGTCAACCACTAAGTACAAAGTTCAAAGTACAAAAAAACAAAACTCAAAGACACAAGTCCAAAGACCTAAGACCAAATATTCACTCGTAACGTAACGCCACTAGCGGATCGACTTTCGTCGCCCGCCGCGCCGGTATGTAACAAGCAACCAGCACAACGAACAAAAGAATTCCTGAGACGGCGATGAATGTGGTCGCATCTGTCGGCGTGACGTTGAATAGCAAACTGCTCAGCAATCGAGTCATCGCCAGCGCGCCACCGATCCCGAGAACCAATCCAACCAAAGACAGCGTCAATCCGCCTCCCAAAACCAGTCGCAATACGTCCTTAAGTTGAGCGCCAAGCGCCAGTCGTATCCCAATCTCCTGCGTCCGCTGGGTCACCGAGTAGGACATCACGCCATAAATACCAACCGCCGCCAACAACATCGCAACCACGGCAAACGCGCTGAAAAGAATTGCATACAAGCGGTTCTGCCAGATCGATTGCGATACAACGTCGTCCATCGTCATCAGGCTGATCACCGGCAGATCTGGATCCATTTCTTTAACCTGGCTGCGCACAGCGCTGGCCAGATTTAATGGCTCCCTTGCGCGCACCACGACTGACAACCCACCGACCGCAACTTCAAGGTGCGGCAGGTACACACTCTTTCTTGTCTCAGCATCCAGCCGCTGATGACGTATGGCGCCAACCACGCCGACGACCGTGTGCCATGGTTCGTTAGCTTCAGGTGGTCCAAACCGAACGCGCTTGCCGACGGCACTTTCGTTTGGCCAATACTCGCGCGCCAACCGTTCATCGATGATCGTTACTTTTTCCGAATCGTTGGTGTCCCAATCGGTGAAATCGCGGCCGGCAATAATTGGAATTCCGAGGGTCTGAAAATAACCGGGCGTGACGACGGTGTGCTGGATCATTGGCGCCTGACCGACAGATAGGACGGGATAACCCTCGACGGTAAGACTCCGACCCCAGTTATCGCCGCTCAATGGCAAGGTGGTAGTCGCTGCCGCCGCTTGAACACCGGGCAGCGCGCGAACGCGAGTCAACAGCGAGCGAAAGAATTCGGCGCGTTGTGGGCGCTCCGGGTACTTTGCCTGCGGCAGGATTACTCCAAACGTAAGTACGTTGTTTTCATTGAATCCCGGACCAACATGTCTCAGGCGCAAGAAGCTCTGGATCATCAACCCCGCTCCCACCAGCACGATCAGCGCGAGCGCAACTTCGGCGACGACGAGCAAATCGCGCGTACGGTGTCGTACTGAGGTGGCGCTGCGTCCGCCCTCCTTTAGCGTGTGATTCAAATCGACGCGCGTGCCGAAGATCGCCGGCATCGTCCCGAAGATTAGAGCTGTCAACAGAGAGATAGCCGAGGTGAACGCGAGGACACGCAGGTCTAGAGTGAAGTTCATCCAGAACGGCAACTTGACCGGGATCAAACTCAATAGAAGCTTGATTCCCCACATTGCCAGGAGCAGACCCAATCCAGCGCCGAGCAGGCTTAACAACAGACTTTCAGTAAGAGCCTGCCGGACAATTCTCCAGCGACTCGCGCCCATGGCGGCACGTACAGCAAACTCCTTTTGCCGCGCCGAGGTGCGGGCCAACATCAGGTTCGCGACGTTGGCGCAAGCAACCAGCAGTACGAAGCCAACTACCCCGAGGAGGATCAAGAGTGCTTTCCGGTAGTCTCCAGCTAAAACAGTGTGGAGACCATTAACGCTCACGCCGAGGCCTTCATTGGTGACGGGATTTTGCTCCTCAATGCGTCGCGCAATAAGATCCATTTCTGCCTGGGCCTGAGCCAGGCTTACGTTGTCCTTGAGCCGCGCAATGCAACCCAACCCGTGGTCGGTGCGGGTAAACATGGTGGTGTCGAGGCCCAGTGGCACCCACAACTCGGCAGAATCAGGAAACTTGAATTCTGCCGGCATAACGCCGACCACGGTGCGCGCCCGGCTATTCAAGACCACAGTTTTGCCGACTATTTGCGAATCGCTACTGAAACGACGTTGCCAGAGACTATAGCCAAGGATAACCACGCCATCTTGCTTCGGCCGATCCTCTTCCGCTGTGAAGGTCCGACCTAACAGGGGAGCGACGCGCAGCAGTTCAAAAGTGCCCTGCGAAATCGACACGCCCCGCACTCGCTCAGGTTCGCCTCCGCCGGTTAACGAAAAATTGCGGCCGGTGTCAAAGCTGGCGATATCCTCAAAGACATGGTTCTGCGCGCGCCAGTCGAGGAAATTTGGAAACGAAATACTCATGGCCGGAATGCCTTGCTTCCAGGCCGTCTCGTTGATCACCACCAGTCGTTCGGACTCCGGATACGGTAGTGGCCGCAACAGAATGCCGTTAACAAAACTAAAGATGGTGCTATTGGCACCGATGCCGATCGCCAAAGTTAGAAGCGCAGTTGCGGCGAAGGTAGGATTCTTGAGCAAGTGCCTAACGCCGTAGCGAATGTCTTTAAATAACTCGTTCATGACTTAGATCACCTGTTGGTGCTTGATCTCAGGCCTTCGGACTTTGGACTTTGGATAAGAGCTAAGAATCGCCGATCTCATCTGTCAACGACCAAGTACAAAGTTCGAAGTACAAAGAACCAATTCAAAAACCAAAGTCCAAAGACCCAATCTGCTCATTCATATCTCAGCGCCACTAGCGGGTCGACTTTCGTTGCACGCCGCGCCGGTATGTAACAAGCAACTGACGCAACCACTGCTACCGCCCCCGCAACTATGCTGAACGTGGCGGCGTCAGTCGGACTTACTTCAAACAACATGCTGGTTAACAGACGCGTTAGGCCGAACGCCGCGGCAACTCCGACAACAATTCCAATCGTCGTCAGGCCCATTCCCTGCCCGAGGACCATTCGCAGTACGTCCCACCGGTGAGCGCCGAGGGCCATCCTGATGCCAATCTCGTGTGTGCGCTCGCTGACTGAAAACGAAATGACGCCATAGACGCCCACCATCGCGAGCGCGATCGCCACGGTCGCCAACGAACCAAGTAGCAACATGATGAAGCGCCGCTGTGCTACCGATGCACTCAGCAAGTTGTTCATCGGCTCGATTGCGTAGACAGGTTGGGTGGGATCAATTGATGCGAGCTCTTTCCGGACCGCCCCAGTTAAACTGGCAGGATCACTGGTCGCCTTGATCACGAAGCCCATGCGCGGCCACGATTCGAGATCCTGGTGATAAGAGATGAACGCTGTCGGTACCGGCGGTTCATTAAGACTGGCGTGACGGTTGTCGCCGACAACGCCAACGATGGTGCGCCATGACGTGTCTTTCGAACTGTCGCCGATCGCCATGCGCTTGCCCACCGGATCTTCACTGGGCCAGTACTGGCGGGCCATGGTCTCGTTAATGACGATGACACGTTCACTGTTTTCAGTGTCTGCCTCGGTTAGGCCGCGACCTCGCTTCACCGGAATTTGAAGTGTGGGGAAATAACTCGGGCTCACGATCTGAAAATCCATCGTGATGTTTTCGTCTGGCTTCGGGTCCGGACGGCCTTCCGTGCGGAAACCGCGGTTCATACTCGAACCACTCAACGGCAAACTCATGACCATTCCGGCCGACTCAACGCCGGGCATGTGTTCCAGGTGATCCAGGATGGTGCCGTAGAACGCGCTGCGGGCCTTTGGATCGGGATACTTTTTCCGGGCGGGTGCGATCTTCGCAGTTAGAACTCGATCCGCATTAAAGCCGGGATTGATCTGGGAAACACGAACGTAACTGAGTGCCAACAACGCCGCTCCTACCAGCAACACCTGGGCGAGCGCAACTTCAGTGATAACCAAACCGTTGCGCGCATTACGTCGCTGCCGACCTTCAGTCGCCTTAGTGCCACCGTCTTTGAGCGCAGTGTTTAGATTTGCCCGTGACGCTTGAAAGGCTGGCAGTAAACCGAAACCGAGTCCGGTCAACAGTGAAATTAGCAAGGCGAACCCCAACAGCAATGGATCCACGCTCGCTTCGTTCAGCCGCGGAATGTCTCCCGGACTTAGTTTGATAAAAAGATCGACCACCCAGATCGAAACGACGAGTCCCGCCAAACCGCCAAGCGTACTGAGCAGAACGCTTTCGGTTAGGAGTTGACGCACCAAACGACGACGACTGGCGCCCACGGCAGCGCGGATCGCAATCTCACGATCACGCTGGGACGCGCGCGCCAGCATGAGGTTCGCAACATTAGTGCATGCGATCAGAAGCACCAGGCCGACAGCACCCAGCAAGATGAACAGCGTCTTGCGAACGTCGCCGACCACTTGCGTATGCAAAGGAACAAGATTGGAGCCCAGACCGCCATTTGTTTTGGGGAAGTCTTCTTCAAGACGCCGGGTGATGCCGGCGATATCGGACTGCCCTTGAGAAAGCGTAACGCCGGGCCTAAGTCGACCAATCACGCCGATGAAGTGCGCGTCACGTTCATGTGTCCAATCGTTATCCGGAACCTGAGCAATCAGCGACAGCGGAATTGCGCCGCGATTCCGGCCCAGCACCCACATCTGTGAACGTTGCGGATACTGAAAACCCTCGGGCATGACTCCGATAATCGTGTGGGGCAACTCATCCACGATCATCGTGCGACCCACGACATCAGTGGCGCCACCAAACCGGCGCTGCCATAGACCATGACTGATCATCACCAGGTTGCGGTCCTGGTGGTTGTCGTCCTCTGCTTCGAAGCTTCTGCCGAGTTGCGGCCGCACGCCCAGGACTTTCATGAGGTTTGACGTGACAGTCGAACCATCAACCCGATCAGCCTCGCCATCACCGGTCACATTGAAGTTGCCATAAAAAGTCGCCGCCAATTCCTGGAACGACTTGTTCTGATCGCGCCAATCGACAAAGTTTCCCGGGGCAACAGAGCGTTGATCGCTGCCCGGCATGGTTTCCCAAAGAGTCACCAGACGATCCGGTTCAGCGTAAGGCAACGGTCGTAACACAACCGCATTCACTACACTGAAGATCGCTGTATTCGCACCGATGCCGAGTGCAAGCGTGATCAGTGCAACAGCCGTCAGGCCCGGGTGCTTCACCAAACTCCTGATTGCGTAGCGTATGTCTTGAATTAATGTTTCCATGATTCACCCGAGGCCCCGCCTATTCGTATCGCAGTGCCACCAACGGATCGACGTGAGAAGCGCGACGGGCCGGCAAATAACCAGCCAATGTCGCCACCAGCGTCAAAACTATTACCGCTGCAACCAGTGTCACGGGATCGGTTGTGCCTAAACCGAAGAGTTGGCTGGAGACCAACTGCGCGGCGGCCCAAGAAGCCGGCAAACCAACGACCAGCCCCAGGGCCACGAGCAATAGACTTTCCCTGAGTACCAGCCAAACTATGTGACTACGTTCGGCGCCTAACGCCATGCGCACGCCAATTTCATTCGTACGACGCACCACTGCATGGGCCATGATTCCGTATAGACCAACACAACACAGCAACAGTCCCAGCAAGCCAAAGAAGCTGACTAGCTGTGCCACCAACTTCTCCTGTCGCAACGCTTCCTCTGTTTGCAGGCGCAGGGTGGTAACATTCAGGATAGGAATCTTGTTGTTGACTTCGGTGATCGCGGCCCTGACCTGAGGAGCTATGTTCAACGGGTCGCCAATCGTCCGCACCTCGAAGACATTGTTGAAGGTCTGCTGGTCTTGAACTTGAAAGATCGGCCGATAAACACTGCGGTCGGCTTTGTCTTTGGCACTCTGGTACTTCGCATCGCCGATGACACCAACAATTTCAAAATCATCCTTGTCGGAGGACTCGTCGAATGTCATACGCTTGCCAATCGGGTTTTGATCGTGGAAGAAAGCTTCAGCAAAGGATTGGTTCACCAGCGCCACCTTCAGCGATGCAGGAGTGTCCTGTAAGCCGATGTCTCGTCCTCTTAACAACGGTACGCCCAGCGTCTCGGTAAAATTTGGCCCCACCTGCATGTCGGTGACGGCCATGTTCTCGTCTTTAGCCGGTGTGTAACCTCGGATTGTCACCGTGCTACTCGAATTCGAGCCCGACATGGGGCTGGTGCTGGCGATGCTGGCCGATTGAATATTCGGGATCGCACTTATCCGATCGTAGATTTGCCGGTAAACTGCGCTCAGTTCCTCAGGCTTATAGCCCGCCAGTCTCATGTCAGTGTTGACCAACAACACGTTGTCGCGATCGAAGCCAAGGTCCTCCTGCTGCAGTTTCATTAGGCTGCGTGCGAACAACCCCGCACCAACCAGTAAAATCAGCGACACTGAAACCTGCGCCACCACCAGTGCTGAACCTAAATTGAAGCGGCGGTTTCGACCCTTTACGGTCTTGTCTTTCAGAGCTGAGGTGAGATCCGTCCTGGTGGCGCGAAGTGCCGGAGCAATTCCAAACAGGACGCCGGAAACAACCGAGACGCCCAGCGTGAAAACCAGAATGGACAGATCGGGTTTGACGTCCAGCGGCGAAGTCGAGGCCAGGCGTGAGACGAGTAGACTTACGCCCCACTGGGCCAGGAGGATCCCGGCCAGGCCACCAATCAGCGAGAGCAATAAACTCTCAGTCAATAGTTGCCTTAAAAGTCGCCAACGGCTAGCGCCTAAAGCCTGACGCAAAGAGATCTCAGGTTGACGTGCAGCCGCTCGAGACAGGAGGAGGTTGCCCACATTTGCGCAGGCAATTAACAGCACCATTACCACTATGACCATCAACATGCGCAACGCTTTTGAGTAGAAAGAGCGAAGGCCCGACAAGCCTCGAGCGCCCGACGAGAGTGTCACGTAGCTGTTTTCAATCGAGCGACGCCGGTCATCATTGAGTTGACTCCCGGAAGACTCAGTTAGGAATTGCCGCAGTTGAAGATTCGCCTCGGCTTGTGCTTGTTCAATTGACACACCGGTCTTAAGTCGCCCGATCATGTTCAGCCAGTAGACGGTGTTGTCCGCAGCATACGGACGGCGAAGTTCGATTTGCGGTTGGAAGGCGAGCGGCACCCAATAATCGGGTGAACGCCTGACTCGTGTACCGAAAAACTCGCGTGGCATTACGCCGACGATGGTGAAGCCAGTCCCGTTAAGCATCACACTGCGACCCACTACTTGCGGATCGCCGCCGAGCTTCTGTTGCCAATAGGCATTGCTCACGACGGCCGCAGGATTGGCCGCCGCATTGTCGTCTTCATTCGTGAGCACCCTTCCTTGCTTAGCGTTCACACCGAGAACTGCGAAATAGTTTCCCGAAACCAGATGCGCCGAAGCGCGCTCCGCCGCTTCGCCGGACTGTGCGTTTGGTCTGCGCACGCTGACGCGACTTTCGCCATGACGGAAGGCGCTTAGCTCTTGAAATGATTGATTGTGTTCGCGGAAATAACGATAGCCAGGATACGAAAAAATATCTGCGCGGCCTGCGAAGATATCGCCGTCAGATACCCTCGTGCCCTCGCTGGCAGAATCGTTGAACAACACCAGCTCGTCAGGTTTGTTAACGGGTAAGGTTTTCAGTACTACGGCGTTAATCAACGTAAAGATCGCCGTGTTGGCGCCGATACCCAGCGCGAGTATTACGAGAGCAATCAGCGTAAACCCGGGACGCTTCAACAGCAGACGAAAACTAAACCGCACGTCTTTTACTAACGACTCAAACATATGCCCCCCTTACTTCGAATCCAGTAATACTTTTACTCGTATCGCAGTGAAATCATTGGATCGACTTTGGTTGCGCGCCGGCCCGGCACATAACAGGCAACCAGCGCGACCACACTAAGCAGAATTGTGATGGCCGCAAACGTTGCCGGATCAGTTGGCTGAATGTCGAACAACATCGTGGCCATCAAACGCGTGAGCGCGTAGGCGCCTACCAGCCCAAGCCCCACGCCGATAAACGCGAGCAACATTCCCTGTCTAATAACCATGCGAAACACATCGCCGGGCTGCGCTCCGATTGCCATGCGAATACCAATCTCGTGCGTGCGCTGCGTCACTGAGTAAGACATCACGCCATAAATTCCGACCATCGCCAGGACTAACGCGATTCCGGCGAAAATGCTGAGTAGCGTTAAGTTCAGACGTTCGGGCGCTACTGACTCCGCGCGGATCTCATCCATGGTGCGAATGGCGTAAATTGGTTGATCGGGATCGATTGACTTAACCTGCTGGCGCGCGGCCGCGATCAGTTGATTGGGATCGCCCGAAGCTTTCATGATCACCGTCATGCTGTCGTTGGGGATTTGTTTGAACGGGAAATAACCCTGAACACGTTTCGAGTCAGTACTCAAACCTTCCATCTTCACGCGACCAACGACACCGAGTACGGTGAGGTATCGGGGATTTTCGTCGCTGCCCATTTTTATTCGCTTGCCGACCGGATCCTGGTCCGGCCAGTAGCGGCGCGCGAACTCCTCATCAATGACCACGGTATTAAGCGGCGCCATTTCCTGTTCCACTTCGTTTAGCTTGCTCAGATCCTTGCCGGCGATCCACGAACGATCGTCGTGGTCGTTGAAGACCCGTCCGCGTTGCAACGGGATATTCATGGCGCGAAAGTAATCCGGAGTTACCAGACATGCTTCCATCAAGGGCGTTTGACCGGGTGCTGGTTTTGGCTGGCCCTCGATCTCGAAAGATGTTTGCCAACCATTGTTTCCCAGCGGCAAGCCGGAAGCAGCGGCTGCCGATTCCACCCCGGGCAGGTTGCGCAGATTCTCCAGCAGCCGTGTGTAAAACTGGTCCTGTTGTTCCGATGTTTTGTATTTCTTTGCGGGAAGCGCGAGAGTAAAACTTGTCAGGTGTTCATAGGAGAACCCTGGGTTCACCTGATGAAGCCGGTAGAAACTGCGGATCATTAATCCGGCGCCGATCAGCAACACTAGTGTCGTGCCCACTTCAACGATCACCAGCGAACTGCGCAGCCAGTGACGGCCACTCACGCCGCGTCCTGCTTCCTTCAGAGTTTCGTGAACGTCGACGATGCCCGCCTGTAATGCCGGTACCAAGCCGAAAAGAATTCCGGTGACGAATGAAAGTCCCAGTGTGAATAGCAAGACGCGCCAGTCAAGCGAGATTTCTTTCGAGCGCGGGATAGCGTCGGGACTCACGTAAAGAATGAGCTTGATGCCCCATTGCGCGATGAGAAGTCCCAGTGTGCCGCCAATCAGTGCCAGCAAGACGCTTTCGGTGAGCAACTGGCGCGCGATGCGCCAGCGACCAGCGCCCATCGCCGAGCGTATCGCCATTTCCTTCTGACGAGATTGCGCGCGCGCGAGCAACAAGTTTGCGATGTTGGCGCAGGCAATTAGTAGAACGAACGCGACGGCCGCGAACAAAACCCACAAAGCCCGCCGCACATCACCAACGAAGATCTCAATTAGCGGTCGCAAGCCAATTCCGTTGCCTGCGTTTGAATCGCTGTATTGATTCGCGAGGTTTGCGCCTATCGCGTCCATCTCGGCCTTGGCCTGGGTGAAACTCACGCCCGGCTTAAGCCGCGCAACACCATAGAGTCCCGGATGATTGCCGCGATGCTTCCAACTCTCCTGGCCTGATAGTTGTCCCACCGGCACCCACATCTCCGCGCGACTCGGAAAACGAAAACCCTGGGGCATCACGCCGAGCACTGTGTAGCTCTTGTTGTTGAGAGTGATTTGTTGATTCACGAGACTGGCCTGACCGCCAAAGCGTTTTTGCCAGAGGTCGTAACTCAATAGCACCACGGGCGTACCGCCCGGCTGGTCTTCTTCATTGGTGTAAATGCGGCCTAGCAGCGGATTGATGCGCAACGCCGAAAAGGCATCCGACGACATTTGTGCAGTGACAATGCGTTCCGGCTCGCCCACGCCTGTGAGGTTGTAACTACCGCGGTTGTAGACGCCGATGTATTCGAACGAATGGTTTTGATTGCGCCAGTCGGTGAAGTTTGGATAGGAGATCGAGATCTCATCCATTGCCCTGCTGGTCTCATTCAAGAAGACGAGGCGATCGGAATCCGGATAAGGCAAGGGGCGCAGTAAGACTGAATCTACGACACTGAAGATTGCAGTATTTGCGCCAATGCCCAGCGCCAGTGCCAGCACCACAACGAAAGTGATTCCCGGGTTCTTTAGTAACATTCGAACGCCGTAGCGTAAGTCTTGCCAAACTCGCATCATCGTTCTCCTTGATAACTTGAAACTTCTGTGAACTTCATTGCCGATTACCAAATGCCGATTGCCGGGCAAGGGCTGAAATACCCGATACCATGCCCGCCCTCTGATCTCTGATCTCTGACCTCTGGCTCATTCGTGGCGAAGCGCAACTAAAGGATCGACCCTCGTTGCTCGTCTCGCCGGGATGTAACAAGCCAATGCGGCAACTGCACCAAGCAACAATGTCAGACCCACATAAGTCAGAACATCGGTCGGTCCAATTCCAAACAACAATCCCCGAATCAAACGCGTTAACACGAATGCGCCTACCAATCCGATACCAACACCTACCAGAGTGAGTCGCATTCCCTGTTTCAATAACCACCGCAGAATATTTCCCGTGCTCGCTCCGAGTGCCAAGCGAATTCCGATTTCACGGGTTCGTTGCGTCACCGCAAAAGCCATTACTCCGTAAATCCCGACGCCCGCGAGTAGCAACGCGAGCACGCCAAACAGGCTGATGATCTGCATTGCGAACCGGCGCTGCGCGACAGATGACGAAACGACGTTTTCCATGGTCGTCTCGCCAAACAACGGCAGATTGGGATCAACTGCCTGCACTTCGCGACGCAAGGCTTGCGTCAAGCCGAGGGGATTGCCCTCAGTTCGCAAGTAAACAGCCATTGCGTAACCCGGGCCCTGAAGAATGGGAAAGTAGACGTGGGGTTGTTCCGGCCGATCGATACCGTCGGTCTTTATGTTTCCGACAACGCCGACTACGGTCATCCATGGCGCATTCGACTCGCGTGGCCCAGGCTTAAGGTGACGTCCTACTGGGTCGACATTGGGAAAAAATCGGCTGGCAAACAGTTGGTCGACCAGCACCACGCGCGGTTTGTCTTGTTCGTCGCCAGATTCGAAGTAGCGACCGCGAAGGAGCGGCGTTCCGAGTACGCGGAAATAGTCGGGACTAACCGCAGTAAATTTCGTGCGCGGCAAGTTCGCGTCCGGATTTGCCTGATCTTCAATGCTGAACGCGCCAGGCTTCGTTTCGTCCATCAACGGCACGCCATTGCCGGCAGCCATTGCCGCATAGCGCACTCCCGGCAACGCGCTGGTTCGTCTCAGCACTTCTTTCATGAAAGCCGCACGCTTGGCAGGCGGGCGGTAAGGATCGCGCTCGGGATTATTCGGAACCGGCAACCAGATGCGGGCCAGCAGCACGTTGCTCGAATCAAATCCCGGCTCGACGTTCATCAAGCGCACGAAACTCCTCAAGAGCAAGCCCGCCGTGATCATCATCATCAGCGATAAGGCAAACTCAATTATCACCAGCCCGCTGCGAAAACGATGATGCCGCGCGCCGGCGCCTGATCCCTGGCTTCCTTCTTTCAAATTGACGACGAGATCCGGACGCGAGGCTTGTAACGCGGGAATTAATCCAAAGAGCAAGCCGGTGACAGTTGCAACCGCCAGCGCAAAAAGCAGCACCCCACCGTTGACACCTACTTCATGAAGTCGGGGCGTGTTTGCGGGAACCAGTCCCAGCAAAACATTCTTGAGTAATGACACAATTAAAACTGCAACTGCGCCACCAATCAGCGACAGCAAGAGACTCTCGGTAAGTAGTTGTGCAATCAGTCGCCCGCGTCGGGCTCCCATTGCTAGTCGTATTGCCATCTCGCGTTGTCGCGCTGACGATCTTGCCAATAACAAGTTAGCGATGTTCACACATCCGATCAGCAGCACTAACCCAACTGCGCCGAGCAGCAGCAGCAACGTGCTTTGCACGTTTCCGACTAACAAATCACGGGCAGGCTGGAGACGAATGGTCCAACCCAGTTCATTCGGATACTCTTTGGGAAATTCATTGCGAAGGCCGGCCACAAATGTATCCAGCTTCGCCTGCGCCTGAGATGTGTTCAATTCCGGTTTGATTCGGCCAATAGCGCCGGGAAGGATTCGCTGATTGCGAACCGGTGGCCCAAATGGATTCGCGGCGAAACCCGCCGTCGCCCACATCTCAACATCATTACGAAGTGTCTTGCCGGGATGACGAAACTCCGGCGGCATCACGCCGATGACTTTGTAAAGATCGCTGTCCATGTAGACGTTCCGACCCAGCACATTTGGATCGGAAGCGAATAGCCGGCGCCAGAGACTGTCGCTAATCACGACGCCTTCAGCGAACCCGGGCGTTTTTTCCTGTTCACTAAAGACGCGTCCAAGTTGAGCGTTCGCGCCCAACAACGAAAAATAATTGGGACTGACTGCGAGTACTTCGATTCGTTCTGGACGGTCGGAACCGGTGAGGTTCGCGTCGATGGGCCACAGTGCCGAGACTTCCTGGAAAACGCCGGAACGCTCTTGCAGATCTTTCAGCTCATCGACTGACAGGCCGACGTCTTGAACCTGACGTCCCGGCAAATCGTCGCGTAGCAGGACGATGTTTTCGGGTTTCGGAAACGGGAGTGGTCGCAGCAAAATTGCATCGACGACACTGAAGATCGCCGTGTTTGCGCCAATACCCAGACTCAAAGTGATGATTGCGATCGCAGAGAATCCCGGCGATTTGCGCAGCATTCGCGCGGCGTAGCGCAGGTCATTAATGATCGTTCCTATCATCCCTCGCTCCAGTTTCTCCAATTATTCGTTTCGTAGCGTCACTATCGGATCAAGTTTCGCGGCACGTCGTCCCGGCACGTAACAGGCGAGCATTGCTGGAAAGCTTTCCAGCACAGTGGGATCCGAAGCTTGGAATTCACGTGACTTGAAGTCGCGG
>JADMIO010814440.1_pt1 | contig 122318 bp, 85 predicted proteins | sample 8958161 | NCBI WGS metagenome assembly JADMIO01 (sample SAMN16585339, study PRJNA669376) | soil metagenome | isolation source: Crop rotation soil | place: USA: Cullars Rotation, Alabama | collected 2011 | reverse complement strand
CAACTTGTCCACGTGGAATTCTAAGCTTAGGATCCCAATGTGCTGGAAAGGAGCGCACGAAGGGACTGGACCGAGTAAAGGAGGCTGTAGCTGTGCCGGGTGTCCAAACCGGAGAGGCGAATCGTCTCGGTCGTGACCGGGCCGGTTTTCTGGAGAACGACAGGCAGCGAGGCACCGGGAGCGGCAAATGGAATCAGAACCGCGAACAGGACGGATCGGAGAAACAGCATCGACATGCGATTCTTACAATTGTAGTCGGTGAACCGTGAAAGGTGTAAGCGTTATACCGCGCTGTCGGCGTGATAGGAACTCCGCACGAGCGGCCCGGCTTCCACGTGAGTGAACCCCATGGCCCGGCCTTTGTCGCGGAAAACGTCGAACTCGGCGGCTGAGACGTACCGGATGATCGGCAGATGCTTTTGCGAAGGCCGCAGGTACTGTCCGAGTGTCAGAATATCCACGCTGTGCGCGATCAGTTCGCGCATCACAGACAGCACCTCGTCTTCCATCTCGCCCAGTCCGAGCATCAGCCCCGATTTCGTCGGAATCCCCGGCCGGAGCTTCTTTGCATACGCCAGCATCTCGAGCGAACGCTCATACCGCGCGCCGAGCCGCACCTGACGATACAACCGCGGCACGGTCTCCGTGTTGTGATTCAGAACGTCCGGCGCGGCTTCCATAACGATTTCCATTGCCGCGTGCGAGCCCTGAAAATCGGGCACCAGCACCTCGACGCGGCAGCCGGGGATGCGGTCGCGGATGGCTCGAATGGTGGCTGCGAAGAGCGAGGCTCCCCCGTCCTTGCGATCGTCGCGATTCACGCTCGTGATGACGGCGTACTTCAAACCGAGGGCGGCACAGGCCTCCGCGACGCGGCGCGGCTCGTCGTGATCCACCTCGAGGGGCGCGCCTTTCTGGACGGCGCAAAATCCGCATCGGCGCGTACAAACGTTCCCCAGGATCATGAACGTTGCTGTCCGGCGGTTCCAGCACTCGCCGACGTTGGGGCAGGCGGCGCTTTCGCAGACCGTGTGCAGTTTCAGATCGGTGACCAGCTGCTTTAGTTCGCGGTAATTTGCCCCGACGGGCGCGGGCGCGCGAAGCCACGACGGACGCTCAGGCGATCGGGCGATGTGGACGAGCACTACCAATAGTTTACGGGAGCGCCTCGCGAATGCGGCGATCCAGCACGTTGGCGGCTGTGAGATTCTCCGCGTGGAGCCAGTAGCCCGCTGCCGCTTCCAGTGCCGCGGACGGGATCAGCCCGATAATTTCTGTCCCCGCGATCTCGACGCCCAGGATGACGGCCTCGCGCCGGATCGCTTCAAATACGACGTGGAGCGGTGTGATCTCGTAATCCGTCAGGTTCATCGAGATCTGCGCCTGATTCCGCTGCTTCAGCATGAGGCCGAGCGCTTTGACACAGCGCAATCCGCCGGAGGACGCGCGAATTTTCCGCGCTATCGTTTTCGCGGCCGCAAGGTCAGGTGTGGTCAGATTGACGTTCCAGGCGATCAGGATCTTTCGAGCTCCGACGATGACGGCTCCCGCGGTAGGGTGCAGATCCGGTCCACCGACGTCAGGCGTCTTTGTCTCGTCGGTAAGTACGGAGCTGCGCAGGATTTCAAATCCGCCGCGCCGAACGTTCTCGAGCCGCTCACGCTCGGGCCGGCGAGCCGCTGCTTCGTAGAAATAAACGGGGACGCCCGTGCTGCGCCAGATTTCATCGCCTGTGTTGTGCGCGAGCGCTGCGCATTCCTCCAACGTCACGCCGTCGATCGGAATAAATGGAATTACGTCCGCGGCTCCTAACCGAGGATGCACGCCCGTGTGCTTCGTCAGGTCGATCAATTCAGCGGCGGCAGCGACGGCGCGGACGGCCGCGGAAGCAACGCCGCCTGGCGCACCAGCGAAGGTGATGACACTCCGGTTGTGATCGGGATCGGAAGTCTGGTGAATGACCGCGACGCCGGCGCCCTGCGCAATCACCTCGCAGATTGCCCCGATTATCGCAGGATCACGGCCTTCGGAGAAATTCGCGGCGCATTCGATTATTCGCCGCCCCACGTCAGCGCTCCCTCGCGGTAAACCACCTGCCCCCGCCGCAGAGCCATAGACACCGTATTCCCGCCGAACAACAGCGGAATATCGCGATAGTCGGAGACATTTAGGATCAGTAAGTCGGCATCTTTCCCGAACTCAAGCGAACCGCATCGCGAACCCAAGCCCAGAGCATGAGCACCATTGATGGTAGAAGCCGAAATTGCTTCCTCGGGCGACATGCCCATATGGCTGCACGCGAGCGAGATTACTGTCTGCATGCTGTACGTGGACGGAGCGGACGGATCGAAGCACGAAGCGAGAGCGACCGCTGCTCCGGCGTCGATCAGGCGGCGCGCCGGCGCGAACTGTTGAGTGATCCCGAGGTGCACGGGCGCGGGCATCAGCGTCGCAACCGTTGATGAACGCGCGAGGAGGTCAATCTCCTCCTGCCCGATTGCGTTCAAACCGTCAGCACTGACGGCGTTGAACTCGAGGGCGAGGCGTGTTCCTCCACTCGGGCCTGACGTGTCGGCGTGAACTTTAGCCGGAATTCCAAACCGCAGCGCGGTTTCCAGATACGGCCGGGCCTCCTCGGCGGAGAAGCCGGATGAATCACAGAGAACATCCGCAAAGCGGGCCAGCTTTCGTTCCCGGACCTTCGGCAGCAATTCAGAACAGACCGTCTGGATCCACGCCGCAGGATTCTCTGATTCGGGCGGCACGGCATGCCCGCCAAAGAACGTCGGCACGACGCGGACGCACGTTTCATTGAACGCATTCAGGACCCGGAGCATTTTCATCTCCGATGACGCGTTCAGACCGTATCCCGATTTGCCTTCAAGAGTGGTTGTGCCATGGCGCAGGCACCACTCCGCATGCTTCCGAGCCTGAAACTCGAGATTTGCCGCCGTCGCGGTGCGGACATAATGGAGAGCCGCGGCCATGCCGGCAGCCTTCGAGTACACCGTGGAATGAGCTCCGTTGGCTGTACGAACCTGAAACAGCCGCTGAGGCGCCGAAATCAGGTGCGTATGACTGTCGATAAATCCCGGCATCACCACGCGCCCGGCGGCGTTGATTTCTTCGGCGGTGCGGGCTTCCGCGAGGTTTTCGATTCGCCGGGTCGGACCGACGCTGGCGACGGCTCCGTTTACGACCAGAACCGATCCGTCCTCGATGATTCCGAGATTGCGCATCGCGTCTCCCCGGCGCGGATCACCAGGTCCGTGCAGAGTAAGCAACTGGCGTGCTCCCCTGATGAGGATACTGCGTTTCATTGACAGGTTGCGTTAGCGAGACAGCGAGGCGTTCTGCGCGCCGATCCGGCGGGAACGCGCTTCAAGCCCCAATTATACGTGTTTAGAACATAAAAAGCCGTTTTGGTTTCAATTAAATACACGTAATCAGTAGCGCTTAGCGCAATAATACAGGATTTACCCGGTTGCAGGCGCGCTGCCTAATGTGAATTGGGTCTTGCAGATGAACGAGTGCTAATCTTGGCTCGTGCGGCTCTTCACGGGAATCGCTCTGCCGGACGACGTTCGAAACAGCCTTTCGCTGCTGATCGAGCGGCTGCGCCCTATCGCGCAACTGCGGTGGAGCGCTCCTTACAACCTGCACGTCACAACCAAGTTCATTGGCGAGTTCCCTGAAGAACGACTGCCGGAACTCACCAAAGTGCTTTCGCGACTCGGCTCACGTTCCGCTATCCCGATAGAGGTCCGAGGCATCGGATGGCTGCCCAACCCACATTCGCCACGGGTTTTGTTCACCGGCATCAGGGCGGGTTCGGAACTCGAATCGCTTGCGGGAGCAACGGAAGACGCCGCCGCGACTCTTGGAATTCCGAAGGAGAACCGCGCCTTCCGTCCGCATCTGACGCTCGCAAGGATCAAAGACTCGGCGGGTTCGCTCGCGCACCTGCGTCAGGCGGTCGCCTCCCTCGATTCCACGGACTTCGGCTCCTTTACGGCGGATCGGTTCGTTCTGTACCGCAGTCAGACCGGCCCATCGGGCTCGATCTATACTCAATTGGCGGAGATTCCTTTCACCGCCTGAAACAATGAATTCTTATCTTGTTCTGGCAGTGGCGTACCTGACAGGCGCCATTCCGTTCGGGTACCTCCTGGTCCGGCTCCGCAGCGGTCACGACGTGCGGAGCATGGGAAGCGGTAATATCGGAGCGACAAACGTTCTTCGGACCACCGGCCGCACGCTGGGGATTCTAACCCTGCTTCTTGATATCGGCAAAGGAGTGTTCGCGGTCTGGCTCGCTGACCGCGTCACACACGGGTCGCCTTACTGGATGAGTCTGGCGGCACTCGCGGTCATGGCGGGGCACGCGTTTCCTGTGTTCCTGCGCTTTCGCGGCGGCAAGGCGGTGGCGAGCTTTGTCGGCGCGTTCCTGTATCTCACGCCGGTCCCGCTGCTCGCAACGCTGGTCCTGTTCGTTATGACGGTTGCCGCAAGCCGATACATCTCCCTCGGGTCCATGGTGGCAGCGGGCCTTTTTCCGTTTGCCGTGTGGCTGATCGAGCATCCGCCTTTGTCGGTGTTAGCCGCGGCTTTGATTGCAGGAGCGTTCATTGTCTACCGGCACCGAAGCAACATCGGTCGTATCCGCTCAGGCTCTGAACATGTATTTACGTTCGGAGGAGGGCGGCGCAGTTGAGGAAGATCGCCGTCGTGGGCGCCGGCAGTTGGGGTACTGCGCTCTCGATCGTCCTCGCTCCGCGCGCCGAACAGATCGGGCTGTGGGTTCATGATGACGGGCTCGCGGCGGAAATCGAAGCGACGCGCGAAAACGGACCATATTTGCCGGGTTTCAAGATCCCGAACAACGTTGCACCTGCGGACTCACTCGCCGCGATTGTCTGTGACGCGGACTACGTGCTGCTGGTCGTGCCGACGCACTACCTGAGGGGTGTCTTTCGGCGCGTCGTGCCTCTGGTGCGGGGCACGGAGGTCTTCGTCAGCGCTACGAAGGGTATCGAAAACACGTCGCTGATGCGTATGTCCGAGGTACTTCGCCAGGAGGCAGCCAGCCGATTCGAGGCGAGGATTGCCGTGCTGTCCGGCCCTACGTTCGCCCGTGAGATTGCCGGAGGAGAGCCTGCCGCCGTGACGGTCGCGTCCGCCGATCCGGATCTCGCCTCGGCTGTCCAGCACGCTTTCTCAGGACCCGCTTTCCGTCTGTACACGAACGACGACGTGGCGGGCGTAGAGATCGGCGCATCGCTGAAGAATGTCATCGCGATCGCCGCCGGAATCGTACAGGGCCTTGGGCTTGGCAATAATACGAAAGCGGCGCTGGTCACCCGTGGCCTCGCGGAGATCACGCGCCTGGCGGTCGCGCTCGGCGGTCGGGAAAAAACGCTCGCCGGCCTCGCGGGACTCGGGGACCTGCTGCTTACCTGCACGGGCGAACTGAGCCGGAACCGACGCGTCGGGATCGAACTGGCATCGGGCAAACGGATCGGCGAGACGCTCGCCGGTACCCGCATGGTCGCCGAAGGCATCGAGACGACTCAGGCTGCCGTGGATCTGGCCCGCAAGCACGGCGTCGACATGCCCATCACGTTCGAAATGCGAAAGGTGCTGTGGGAGGGGAAGTCGCCCCGCGACGGCATCCGTGACCTGATGGACCGGGCGCTTCGCAGTGAGTAATCTCCCGCCGTGATATAAAGGCTTACATACGTACAGCTAGCGCGGTACCCTGGCCGTCAGCCGGGATGCCGTGAAAAAGGTGGCCCCATGAGCGCAGTCTGTCCGCAACCTTGCGGGATGACTCGGGTTAACACGAATATGGTGGCTGCAGCAGCCCTCGAACGGGACGCGGAGCTGATGCTCCAGGTTCGTGAGGGGGATCCGGCGAGTTTCGCTCTGCTGCTTGAACGCCATCGTGCCCCGGTCATAAATTTTTTGTACCGGATGGTGCAGAACCAGGCTGTCGCCGAGGAACTGGCGCAGGACGTATTTCTGCGTGTGTATCGCTCGCGCGAATCGTACGAACCGACGGCGAGGTTTACTACCTGGCTGTTTCGGATTGCGACACACCTGGCACTGAACTACATTCGGGATGGCCGGCATGAAAAGGGTGTGGAACGTATCGACGCGGACCCGCGTGACGGAATCGTCCGGCAACTGGCGGATCTTCATCCGACGGTGGAGCAAAGGCTGCTCCGGGATGCCCGATTGCGCGAGGTGAAGCAGGCTATCGAGACCCTGCCCGCAAAACAAAAAGCCGCCGTTCTGATGCACAAATATCAGGAGCTGGAGTACACGCAAATCGCGTCGGCACTCTCCTGCTCGGAGTCGGCTGTCAAATCGTTATTGTTCCGCGCTTACGAAACGCTGCGATCGCGGCTGGCGCACATGGCATAGTGCGCCCCGAAAGGTGGGGAACATGCGCTGTCCGGTACAACAGGGAGACCCCGAGATCGTCCTGAATTTTTGCACGCGAAAGCTGGATCCCGACACCGCCGCCATTTTCAGGAAGCATGTGGTTCTCTGTCCGGAATGCCGCGACTTCGTCGATGCTCAGGAGGAGATCTGGCGCGAGTTGGACCGTCTGGAGCCCTGCGTTATCTCGCCTGATTTCGATGCCCGGCTCTACGCGCGCATTGAGGCCGAAGAAGCACGATCCTGGCGAACGCGGCTTTTCGGCCGCGTGCCCACGCGACAAGGCGCGCTGGCGCTGACTGCAGTCTGCGCGACCGTCGTCGCTGCGCTGTTCCTGCGGCCGTCGGCCGAACGCGGGACCGACCGAGAGCGACGCGAGACGGTAAGAATCGAGGCGCTCGAGCCCGAACAGATTGATCGCACCATCGAAGACATGGAAATGCTGCGGCAGTTCAGCACGCCGGGTCAGGTCCGAGCGCTGTAGGAATGTGGAGAGTCATTTCCATTCTGGTCCTCGTTGCGAGCGCGGCTGTCTCCCAGCCCAGGCGCGGCGGACCTCCTGCCGTGCCGCCGCATCTCCTGATTGAGCGGCTGAGCCGTATGACGCCCTCAGAGCGTGACCGCCTGCTGTCCCGACTGCCGGCAGAGCGGCGCTCGCTTCTCGAAGAACGTATCAGCAGGTACTCGAACATGCCCGAGGACGCTCGTAAGCGGCTGCGGGAGGAGTATGAGTTCTTCCAGCAACTGCCTGAGGACAAGCAGGCTCAAGTCCGAAAGCTGTACCGTCAGTTCAGCGACCTGCCGGACGAGCGCCGTCGCGAATTGCGCCGGGAACTGCTTCTGCTGCGCTCCATGGACTCCGACGGACGGTCGAAGCGCGTGGAATCCGAAGCGTTCCGCATGAGCTATGAGGAATCCGAGCGTCACATCCTGACCGGGCTGATTGAGATTCTGCAGCGCCACTCCGAACCCTCCTCAGCACGACCCTGACCTGGGGGGTGTGCGAATCTGAAAGTTCATCGACATGCTCCCGAACTTTCTCTTTCCGGAGGCTGAAGTCCAGAAGGACGGCGAAGGACTGGTGTTGCCTGTTGACGACGCCGCCGGGAAAACGATTCAAATTACCCTCGGAATCACGGACACCGTCGAGCAGGAGAGTCTCGAAGTGCTGGTGTTCGGTTCAGCAGACGGAGCCGACTGGACTGCGAAGCCGATCACATCCTTCCCACAGAAGTTCTACAAGGGTGTTTACACCGTCTTGCTGGATCTCTCAACGATGCCGGACATTCGCTTCCTGAAGATTAAGTACAAAGCAGGCCGGTGGGGGCACTGGACGAGCGGCCCGCAGTTCCGGTTTTACGTTTTTGCTGAAGTGCTCCCGGTGTAGTGTCAGGTCGATGGCAGACCATGGCGGCTCCGGCCGCAGGAGTCGTGCCAGCGCCGCAGCACGTCAAGCATCCGGATGACCGTTTCCGGATTCTTCGACGCGACGTTCGTGGTCTCCGCACGATCGGAGTCCAAATCGAACAGTAGGGCCTCTGCGGGGCGATCGAAATTGGCGAGCAGTTTGAAGCGATCCTCAATCAGCGCAAGCTTAGCGGATCCTCGGGTGTCGCCGATCGTTTCGAATGCTATCGGTGCAGCGCGGCGTTGAGCACGCTTTTCCAGTAGCGGCAAAAGATCGATGCCGTCCAGTTCGGCGCCTTTCGCGACAGGTTGGCCCAGCGCCGACAGAATGGTCGGCAGATAGTCGCTTGTCGAGGCAGCCGCATGCATAATGAAGGGCTTCCGAAACCGCCGCGGCCACTCGAGAATACCTGGCACGCGGACGCCTCCCTCAAACAGGCTTCGCTTCCGGCCGCGCCAGGGGCCGGCCGTGCCCGGCGAATCGTCGCTCTCCCGATCCCCTTCGGGACCGTTGTCACTGGCGTACCAGAGCATCGTGTCCTGCCGCACGCCCAGCACGTCGAGTGTGGATCGCAGCCGCCCCATTTGCTCGTCGAGCGACGCAATGGCTCCCCAGTAATGCTGCTTCGACTCGGGATACTGCGAGTAGGGGGCGCGATGCCTCGCCGTCGCCTTGAAAGGAATATGGGGCGCATGGAACCAGATCACGGCGAGGAACGGCTTGCCCGCCCTCACTGACCGCTGCATGAAGTCGAGCGCACGCGACGTGAGCAGTTCTGAATCGTCTCCCGGCATAACGCCCGGAATTCGTCCGTCTTTCGTCCAGTAGCCATCCGGATCTACAGTCGCGACCTTACGGGTTGTCGAGAAGAACTCGTCGAATCCGTTGTCGGTCGGTGCCGATCGTTTTGGTCCCTGGAAATCGCCCAGATGCCACTTGCCAAAGTGGCCGCATGTGTAGCCGAGCGGCTTCAAATACTCGGCGATCGTTCGCTCGCGATCCGGCAAGACGTACTTCGATGGATCGTCGGCACCAGTGTCGGCATTCGCGAAGAAGATGCCATACCGAAACGGATGACGCCCGGTCAGGCAACTGCCGCGCGTCGGCGAACAAACGGGTGCGCCGGAATAAAACCGGTCAAAGCGAATGCCCGATTTCGCCATCGCGTCGAGACTCGGTGTCTTCAGCACCGGGTGGCCGTTGTATGACGTGTCGCCCCAGCCCTGATCGTCTGCCATCGCCAGGATGATGTTCGGCCTCCGCGCGTCAGCCGCACAGGCGATCGACGCGCCGGCCTCCGCAAGCAGGAAAGTCCTCCGGCTGACCATCAGAAATAAAACCTGAGCGCAAACTGAATGATCCGTGGAGCACGTGCCGACGTGAGCTCTCCGAGGCGGTTGTTCACCTGATTGCCCTGTGGATCGAACCGGGCCGTCGTGTCCACGCCGATGAACTGCGTGTGATTCCACGCGTTGTACGTCTCGCATCGGAACTGCAGCCGCAGAGGCTCGCGGATGAAGAAGTTCTTGAACACCGCCCAGTCCTGGTTGTTGATGCCCGGTCCGCGCAGATTGAACTTTGCGGCGTTCCCGATCGTGCCAACCGCGGGGAGGCGAACAACTGACGTGTCGAAGAAGCGTGTGCGGGTTTGCTCGCTTCGTGAGAGTGTGGGTTCTCCTGTGAGCACCACGCGAGCGCCGTCCGTCGGAGAACCGGTGATGTCCACGGGGACCGTCGTGCCGTAGCCGATTGCCAGAGGCTGTCCGCTTGCGAATGTCACGATGCTGGACAGTTGCCAGCCGTCGAGCACCTGTCTCACGACGGGGTTTGCGACTCTGGAGCGCGGAAGATCCCATACTCCGCTCAGCTTGACAACGTGCGTCCGGTCGTAGGAAGACAGGCCGTAATTCCACACCCGCACGTCCGTCAGCGTGCTCACGAGATCCGTATCGTTGCTGTTGAAGTCCATCGACTTCGACCATGTCCACGAACCGATGAACTGCAGTCCTTTTGAGAATCGGCGGTTCGCCTGCACCTGCAACGAGTGGTAGTTGGTCGAGGAAGCAAATTCACGCATATTAACGTTGTTGTATCCGCGCAGCGGCCGTAACAAGGCTTGCGGCAGCGGCGAACCGGGCGCACTCGCATCCTGATTTTCAGGCAGGAAGTTCGCTCCGAACGGGATCGCATTCAGATTCCGCTGCCACATGAGGTGGCGTCCCAGATTGCCGACGTAGCCGACGTCCAGCACCGTATTGAAGCCGATGTTCTGCTGTACCGAGAAGCTGAAGTTCATCACGGTCGGAACCTTGCCTTCACCGTCGATGCCGTTGACGGCTTGCGGAAACAGCAACCCGGTCGACGTGCCGAGTTCCGACATGCGGCCGAAGTTGATTACCGGCGTCTGCACGAGAGGCGGAGAACTCGTATATGGATTCAGAACGGCATCGAGGTTCATCCGGTTATAAAAGATGCCAAAGCCTCCGCGGACAGCGGTTCTTGCATTTCCGAAAACGTCCCAGGCGAAGCCGACCCTCGGCCCCCACTGGATTCCGCGGTTTCTCAGGAACGAGCGCGGGACTGACGAATCGAGCGCAGCCACCACCATGCCGTTCGCAGGATCTCCGGAATTGGGGACCAGCGCACCGATCAAGCTTGCGGCGTAGGTCTGGCCCGTTTGCGGGTCGATGCCGATGCGCGTGTTCCCGGACCGTGCGGGTTCGATCAGCCGGGGAGCTTTTTGCGGATCCCACCGTTCAGGAAAAAACGCTGCGACGTTGTCGTTGTCTTCGTAAAGCGGATAGACCAGCGCCATGCGCAAGCCGAGGTCAAGGGTGAGCCGCCGCGTCAGCTTCCAGTTGTCCTGTGCAAACCACTCGAGATTCGAAACGCGAAAGTAGGCAAACGGGCGCGCAGACGCTTCGCTGTAGCTGTTGAAGACGCCCAGCGCCGCGTTGGCGTAAGCGTAGCCCGTATCGAGCGCATTATTCGCATTCGTGCCGAAGTTATACTCGCCGTTGAAGACCACGGCATTATCGGCGTTCCGCCAGATTCGATCCCAATACACGCCCATCTTGAGCGTGTGCGCTCGTAACGTCTTCGTCAGGTTGTCCGAGATCGACATCGAATCGTGCGTCGAACGGAGCGGGAAGCGCCCCTCGATCATGAGATTCGCCGGCTGTGACAGGCCGCCAAAGGTCGCGTTCGGTATGACACCGAGAGGGTTGGATGACGGATTCAGCTGAGGGGTCTGGAATCCGACCGTTGAACGCAAATTGCGTGTGAGCTCGTCATCTTCAACCACATCGTTCGCGGGGCGCTTGACTGCGCCGAGATTGAACTCGTTGACGAGCGTTGGTGAGAAGATCCTCTGATACCGCCCGACATACGCCCAGCCGCGATTGTCAAATCGCTTCCTCAGCTGCTCCCAGTTCGTGCCGCCCGATGATGCGATGCCGGTAGCTCCGATCTGCTGGTCCGAGTACGATGTGAAATTACCCGATACTACATTGCTCGGATTCACGTTGTAGTCCAGCTTGAGCGTGTTAGTACGCTGCGGCGTCTCGTTCTGCCCGACGAACACGTAGTTGTAGCGTCCGGCCGAGATGCTGCGGTCAAAAAAGTTTGGAGCCGGAAACGTCTTTAGCAGTGCGAGCCCGCTCGAGTTCAGCCGGTTGGCTGGAATAATGTTGTTCGGAAACGGATTTCTGCCGTTGTCCGGATCGCGCACAACAATCTGACGATTGTTGAGATCCACCGACTGGCTGAAGTTGCCGGCGCGCTCCAGTTCTGTCGGAACCGTCAACTGTGTGACAGGGCGCGCCACTTTGATCGGCCAGAATTCCTGGCTCCAGAAGAAGAACAGTTTCTCGCGATTCCGGTTGAACAGTTTCGGGATGGTAACCGGACCGCCGACGTTGTAGTTCCACGTGTTGTACCGATAGCGCGCCTTCGGCTGCCCGAGCAAATTGTTGAAGAAGTTATTCGCGTTGAACTGTTCGTGCCGCTTAAAGTACGACCCCAGACCGTGAAAGTCGCGCGTACCGGATTTGCTGACGATCTGGATGTTCGCGCCCGACATGCGGCCGAACTCCGCCTGGTAATTCGATAACAGGACGCGCACCTCTGCGACTGCGTCCTGGCTGATTCCGACCGTCGCGTTGTTGTTGTTTCCGAGCGCGTTCAGCGCCATTCCGTCGAGCGACACGTTCGACGTGTTCCGGCGGTTGCCATTGACGTTCAGGTTCCAGTCGCGTGAAATCGCCTCCGACTCGCTGTTGTCGATCACGCCCGGCAGAAGTTGAAGCAGGCTCATGACATTGCGGCTTCGTATGAGCACGCTGTCTACCTGCGTACTCGTGATGGTGCCGGCACGCTCAGCGCTCGACGTTTGGATCTGCACCGCCGATGCGGACACCATCACGGATTCGGTGACCTGTCCAACCTCAAGCTGAATACGTCCCATGCCGACCGTCTCGGACGCGCTGACCTCGACGCCGGTTCGTTCCAGCTTCTTAAAGCCCGGGTGCGTAACCTCGACGTTGTAACGCCCTGGCGTGACGCTGCCGAAGAGAAAATCGCCCAGCTCATTTGTCACTGTCTGACGAACGGCACCGGTAGTTATCTGTCGAAGCGAGACCTCCGCACCCGCGATCGCCAGCCCTCCCGGGTCGTTCACCGTGCCCGTTACGGTACTCGTAATGGTCTGCGCGGGGGCGAGAAGAGCCGCGAGCAGCATCATCAGCGCGGAACGAACAACACACCGGTTGCGCATAGTAGCTCCCGAGCCAGCCTCTCGCGGTGGTGCAAAGCTCAGCGAGCGGCGCGCTGGTTTTTCGAGTCGATATACGCTATCAGGTTTTCAACGTCAGCGGGAGTAAAGCGCGGCCAGGACACACCTTTGGCCTTCATCTCGCTGAGCATTCGCGGACCGTGTCTCCACAAAGCGGACGTCAGCTTTACAACGGAATACGGGCCCTGCAGGCTCGTGAAGGCCGGCGCGGGGCCCCCGCCACTCTCGTGACAGGTCACGCACTTTCGGGACTCGACGAGCTGCCTTCCCTTTGCCGGGCTGCCCGCCGGATACAGAAACTGGCGTGCCCAGATGTAGAGAACGATCTTCCGCATGTCTTCCACCGCGATCGCGGGCGGAAGCTGCGCCATGTGAGGTCCGTGATTCCACATGGCTGCGGCGACGTCCGTCAGCGTGCGGTCCGCGAGCCGCCGATCGAGCGACAAGTCGCCCTTGTGGCATCCCGTACACTGATAGGTTCCGATCAGCGTCTCGGCTCCCGCCAACTGCGGGAAGTCCAGCATCACTGGTTTCTGACTGGATTGCTTGCGCATGCCCCGCGCGTACACAAGAATGTCCGACAACTCGTGGGAAGTCAGTGTCGGCCACTTGATTGAACGCTTCAGCATTTGCGCTCGCATCTGCGGGACGTGGTTCCACATGCGCCCGACGAGCTCAATCGGGTCACCGAGCGAATCCCACTGCGCTAATGTCTTTGCAACTCCGGCGCCGGTCGCGTGGCACTCGGCACACTTCTTCGACTCGAACAGGCGTGCGCCGCGAGAGGCTTCACCCATCGGCTCGAAGTAACGAAGCGAAGCGAAGTAGGCGAATACGTCGGCAGCATCCTGTTCTGACAGCTGAGGCTGTTTCATCCCCTTGGCTGCGATCGCACCCCACATCGCGGGAGCGTGGTTCCACAGAGTTGCCGTCAACCCGGCGGGCGTGTACTCCCGGTTCAGGGGACGGCTGAGTGTCATTGCAGACACGGTGGGACCGATCGCGCCGACAGCGTGGCAATTGATGCATCCCTGATCCCGCAGAACGGAAGGCCCTCTTTCCGCACTCGCCTGTACGTCGGCCAACAGGCAAACCGGCGCAAGAATTGCGAAGACCACCAGCGTTAGCCGTACCATTTGGCTCTTAAAATACCACGACTTCCGGCAGGAAAGTCGGGTCTTCTACAATTAATACGGACGCGTGCTCAGCAAATCCCACAAGGCGGAGACCGCCGTACACCACCCATTCCGATTCGCGATCGCAGCGACATTTACGGCAGAACCGCTGCGGCCCGCCATTGCGTTCTGGGGCAAAACGATCGGTATGGATGTGGAGATTTGTTTTGCACCGTACAATCAGGTGCTGCAGACTCTCCTCGACCCCGGCAGCGACTTCGGCACCAACACGAACGGCATCGATGTTGTTCTAGCCCGCCTCTCTGATCTGGGCGACGCGTCTCAGATCGAGGCGAACATTCTCAGCCTTGGTGAGGAACTCCGAGCCGCCCCCGCGCGCCTCCACGTGCCCCTCATCTTCTGCCTTTGCCCATCGGTGCACAACGAGGCGCGATGGGAATCGCTAATTGAGTCGGCGCTTGAAGAAGCTCCGGGAGTGCAGTTCGTCAGCTACCGGGACGTTGAGCGGCTTTATCCCGTCGACGAGGTACACGACCCGGGGGGCGAGCGACTCGGCCGCATTCCCTACACGGACGCGTTCTTTGCCGCGCTCGGCACCGCGCTCGTGCGACGCACGCACGCACTGATCCGCGCTCCTTTTAAGCTGATCGCCCTTGACTGTGACAACACGCTCTGGGACGGCATCTGCGGTGAAGACGGCCCGGAAGGCGTAACCCTCGATGCACCACGGCGTGCGCTGCATGATGCGATGATCGAGCAGCGCGAAGCCGGGATGCTGCTTGCGATGGCCAGCAAGAATAACGAAGACGACGTGCTCGAGACGTTCCGTGTCCATCCCGAGATGCCGCTGGAACTCCGGCACTTCGTGACATGGCGGCTGAATTGGGAACCCAAAGCCGATAATCTGCTGTCGATCGCGGAGCAGATCGGGATTGGCGTTGATACCTTCGTTTTCATCGACGACAACCCGAAGGAGTGCGCCGAACTCGAAGAGGCTCTGCCCGAGGTCCTTACACTGGCACTGCCGGAGGACATCAGCCAGACTCCTCATTTTCTCGATCACGTGTGGGCGTTCGACCACCTCGTGGTCACCGAAGAAGACCGGAACCGCTCGGCATCGTATGCGCGTGCTGCAGAGTTTGGGAATGAAGCGCGCCGCGCGGGGAGCCTGCGAGAGTTCATCGAATCGCTAGGTCTGCGCGTGACGATCACCGCAATTACACCTGATAAGCTGCCGAGAGCCGCCCAACTGACGCAGCGCACAAATCAGTTCAATACGACAACGATCCGCAGGACGGAGCCCGAATTGAATGAGTTGCTCCGAGCCGGGTACGAGATCTATACGACCGACGTCGCCGACCGCTTCGGTGAGTACGGGCTCACGGGCTTGCTTATCGTTCGAACCGACATTGGAACAATGACGGTGGACTCACTGCTGCTGAGCTGCCGCGTCCTCGGCCGAAGTGTCGAGCATCGAGTGCTCTCGTGGCTCGGACGCGAAGCCGTCGCCCGCGGCATCGAAACGGTCGACATTCCGTATGTGCGGACCGCCAGGAGCAGTCCCGCGCGAAAGTTTCTCGAGAGCCTTGGCACCGTGAATCCTTTTGACAGCGGCTTTACTGTGCGTATGGCCGCAGCCGAACTCGCGGAGCTTGAGTGGAAGCCGCCCACCGACGCGCCCACTGCGATCGCCAGAGACGAGCGGCCGCGAGTCGAGCGCCGTGCGATCGATTACGCGAAGATCGCGACCGAGCTTTCCACGGTGCCGGAGATCCTCGCAGCGATGCGTCGATCCGCCGCGCCGGAACAGAAAGATGCGTCGATGTCCGATACGGAACGGGCGCTCGCGCAGATTTGGGCTGAACTTCTCGAAAAGCCCGCCGTAGTCGCAACGGACAATTTCTTCGATCTCGGCGGTCATTCTCTCCTTGCCGTACTGCTCCTCCTGCGTATCCGTGAGACCTTCGGCGTCGAATTATCCATCGACGACGTTTATTCCGGGTCGCTGACGCTTGCGGATCTGGCGGCACGGATCGAAGCGGCAGAACTAGGCAACATCGATCCCGAAGAGTATGCGGCCCTGCTGGCGGAAATTGAGAATCTTAGTGATGAGGAAGCTCGTGAACTCCTCGCGCGGGAGAACCTCGGTCAGTCCTGATGCGCGTCCTGCTGACCGCGAACGCATCGTACGATCCGCCGAAGGGCGGGTCAACGCGCAGTAACCTGGTCTGGCTTTCCGAAATCCCCGAGCATCGCATCGTGTGCGGCGGCGACACGGATTCCATTTCGGGCAAGGTACATACGGTGCGCGATCTTGGACGGCGCGCGTCGGTGCTGCGCGAGCACATTGCGGAATACGAACCGGACTGGGTTCTCGTATCCAGCGAAGACGTTGCGCATACGCTCTTGCGCGAGGCGTACGCCGGTGCGCCCGACCGTCTGGTGTATCTGGCTCACACCCCGCAGTGGTATCCGTTCGGTCCCGCGTGCTGGCATCCTGACCCGCAGGCGACCGCCATCATACGCAAAGCTCGTGCCGTCGTGGCGATCGCACAAACGACGGCACGATACATTCGGGCACACGCCGGTGTTGAAGCGCGTGTGATTCATCCGCCGATGTATGGTTCCCCTCCGTGGCCTCTTTTCGGGTCCTTCGATACGGGCTACGTGCTGATGATCAACCCGTCGGCGGTAAAGGGCATCTCGATTTTTCTGGAGATGGCGCGCCGTTTTCCAGACGTACCGTTCGCAGGACTTGCCGGATGGGGCACAACCTCCGCTGACCGCGCCGCCATGTCCGCACTCCCGAATGTGACGGTTCTCGAAAGCGTTCCGGCAATCGACGACGTCCTGAAACATGCGCGTTTGCTGTTGATGCCATCGTTGTGGTTTGAAGGCTTCGGACTGATTGCGATGGAGGCCATGCTGCGAGGCCTGCCCGTTGTCGCGAGTGACGCTGGCGGTCTGGTGGAGGCGAAGCAGGGGACAGGGTATGTCATTCCGGTTCGTGCCATCGAGCGCTTCGGATCCACGTTCGATGAAACGCACATGCCCAAACCAATCGAACCTCCTCAGGATTTCCAGCCGTGGGAAGAGGCGTTGCGCGATCTGTTGACGAACCGCAGTGCGTATGAAAAAGAAGCTGCACGATCGCGCGCTGCGGCAGAGCCGTTTGTCAGCTCGTTGCGGGCTGCCGATTTCATCGATATGCTCCGCACGCTGACCAGGGGCTCGGCCGAAACAGATGCCGCACCCGTTCACAAGCCGCTCACGCCGGCGCAGCGAGCGCTCCTCCTGCAGAAGCTGAAGCGCCGGAACTCCTGATGCGGATCCTGCTGGCGCACAACTCTCTGTATTACCCGTCCCACGGCGGCGGCGACAGATCGAACCGCCTGCTGATGGAGGCGCTCGCAGCGCGCGGGCACCAGGTCCGTGCGGTCGCGCGAGTCGAGCGCTTTGGCGCACACGATTACGAAAAGCTCCTGTCTGATCTCGCCATTCGAGGAGTGACGGCGAAGACGGAAGATGGCGGCGTGGTCCGATTCGAATTGAACGGCGTAGACGTGTGTACCGTCGCACGCGAGCCCGCGATCCGCGCGTACTTCTCGGGTCACATCGCAACATTCAACCCTGATGTCATCGTCACCTCTACTGACGATCCTGGTCAGATCCTTTTTGATCTCGCGATCAAAGCTCCTCGTGCGCGTGTGGTGTATCTCGTGCGTGCGACGATCGCCGTTCCGTTCGGTCCCGACAGTTCAGCCCCGAATGCCGCGAAAGCGGAGATGCTGTGCCACGCCGACGGAGTGGTGGGGGTCAGTCAGTACGTCGCGAACTACTGCCGTGAACACGGAAACCTCGAAGCGATCCATGTGCCGATCTCGCTGCTTGAGCCCGGCCTCGGATATCCGGATCTCGGCCGCTTCGACAGCCCGTACGTAACGTTCGTGAATCCCTGCGCCGTGAAGGGCATCTCAATCTTCCTCGCGCTTGCCGACCGCATGCCGCACGTGCGTTTTGCCGCCGTACCGACCTGGGGCACAAACGCCGAAGATTCGGTCGAACTGCTCAAACGCCAGAACGTCGAAGTACTGCCGCCCGTCGATAACATCGACGAGTTGCTCGCGCAAACTCGAGTGCTTCTTGTCCCTTCTGTATGGGCTGAGGCGCGATCGCGCATCGTAGTCGAGGCAATGTCGCGCTCAGTGCCTGTGATCTCCAGCGACGCCGGAGGCCTGCCCGAGGCGCACATGGGTGTCGAGTATGTGATTCCGGTGAAGACGATCCGGCATTACAAGCCTTTGGTTGACGTGAACATGGTTCCTGTCGCCGAGGTGCCGCAGCAGGAGATTGAGCCGTGGCAGAGCGCGCTCGAACTGCTGACCGGAGATCGCGCGCACTGGGAAGATGTGTCGCGGAGGTCGCGGGATGCGGCCCTCGAGTACGCGCGCAACCTTACGGTTGAGCCATTCGAAGAGTATCTGCAACTTCTACTCTCGCGGCCGAAGAACTCGGTGCCCGTTGCCGCTCTTTCCGACGACAAACGCCGCCTGCTTGCGCTGCGGCTGAAGCAAAAAGCCGCGGCGCGCCCCGCGAACCCGTGGTTTCCAGGGTTGGAGGACCTCCCCGCCGGCGAGTCCGTACTCATCTGTTTTCCCTGGGCCGGCGCCGGGACGATTGCGTTCCGCGAGTGGAGCGATGCTCTGGCTGCGGCCGCTCCCGTGCTCCCCGTACGTCTGCCGGGACGGGAGACGCGTGCTTCGGAGATGCCATTCTCGTCAATGGAAGCGCTGGTCTCCGCAGCAGTCCGGGCCCTTGAGCCCGTCGTCCGCGAGCGGCGCTTCGTGCTCTTCGGCCACAGCATGGGCGCCGGGATCGCCTACGAGATTGCCCGCGTGCTGAAGCCATCGGCGCTGATCGTGTCTGCCGCCCGCGCGCCGCAGTTCCGCACGGAACTTCCGTCAAGCCCCGATCCGACGGACGACGAACTCCTCGATGCGGTGCTGAACCTCGGCGGCATCTCCTCGGACCTGATTGGCACGCCGGCGCTGCTCCGATCGTTTCTTCCGATGCTTCATGCGGACACGCGATTGTATCGGCGATACGTATGGCGTCCCGGGCCGCCGCTCGATATCCCGATTCTTGCGTACGGCGGTACTGAGGACCCGAATCTGAAATCGGATGACATAGCGGCGTGGCAAGCTCAGACCACGGCTGCCTTTGTACGCCGCGAATTCCCTGGGGGCCACTTCTATCTGCAGAATCCGGCTTCGGGCTTTCTTGCGCAGCTCGCATCGGATGTTCGGTCGGTTCTGCGCTGATTGTGTGAAACATTCGAGGTAAAGTTGTTATCCAACTCATCGCGTGAGTTCCCGGTTCGCACTCGTCGCGCTCATAGTTGTCGCCTTTACGGCGTGTAGCAGAGTCCCGCAGAGTATGCGGGAGCGCAAGTCTCTTCGGCCTCCCGTCACCAGCGCAGCCGTTGTCCAGAACGACGACGGACAGTGGCTGATGGCTGCCAAGGACTACGGCAACAATCGTTTCAGCGGCCTCAGCGAGATCAACACCGGAAACGTTCGCAATCTGCGGCTTGCGTGGATGTTCTCGACGGGTGTCGAACGCGGCCATGAAGCAGCGCCGCTCGTGGTGGGCGACACGATGTACTACGTGACGCCGTACCCGAATTCCCTGTATGCACTCGACCTGGGAAAATCCGGGGCGAAGAAGTGGCAGTACGTGCCGAGGACCATACGGGCTGCCAAAGGGGTCGCCTGCTGCGACGTCGTAAATCGGGGCGCCGCATATTGGGACGGCAAGATCATCTACAACACGCTGGATGCCCAGACCGTGGCCGTCGATGCCGCAACCGGTCAGGAAGTCTGGAGGACGCAGATCGGCGATATCAATCGCGGCGAGTCCGTCACCATGGCTCCCATCGTGGTTAAAGGCAAGGTATTGTCGGGCAACAGCGGCGGCGAGTTCGGCGTACGCGGATGGCTCGTCTCGCTCGACGCGGATAACGGGCATATCCTGTGGCGGGCGTACAGCACCGGCCCCGATAAAGATGTGCTGATCGGGCCTCGTTTCCACCCGTTCTATCGCACCGATCAGGGCAAGGATCTTGGTGCGAGCAGTTGGCCGAAAGAGCACTGGAAAGTCGGCGGGGGGTCCGTGTGGGGCTGGGTCTCCTACGATCCCGAACTGGATCTGATCTACTACGGCACGGGAAATCCCGGGCCGTGGGATGCGGATCTGCGGCCAGGAGATAACAAGTGGACGGCCGGAATCTTCGCGCGCGATCCCGATACCGGCGAGGCGGCGTGGGCCTATCAGTGGAGCCCGCACGATCTCTATGACTACGACGGCATCAATGAGAACGTGCTGCTCGAACTGCCGATCAACGGTCAGAACCGGAAAGTGCTGGTCCGGCCGGAACGCAACGGATATATGTACGTGATGGACCGCGCGACGGGTGAGGTCCTGTCCGCGGATCCTTTCGTCTACACGAACACCAACCTTGGTTTCGACTACAAGACCGGGAAGATGATCGAGAACAAGAGCAAAGCTACGGGTATGGGAAAGACCGTCTCGGATATATGCCCGGCCGCTCCCGGGGGCAAGGACTGGCAGCCCACATCGTGGTCACCCCGCACTCGTCTGCTGTATGTTCCGCACAACAATCTGTGCATGGAGTACACGGGCACGGAAGCAAACTACATGGCGGGTACGCCATACGTCGGAGCCGTTGTGAAAATGTACGCAGGGCCTGGCGGTAATCGCGGCGAGTTTACCGCATGGGACCCTGTTGCGCGCAAGAAGGTGTGGAGCATCAAAGAAAAATTCCCGGCGTGGAGCGGCGCGCTGGCCACGGCAGGCGACGTAGTGTTCTATGGCACGATGGACCGCTACTTCAAGGCAGTCGATGCACGATCGGGCGAGGTGCTGTGGCAGTTCCGCACCGGATCGGGGATCATCGGCCAGCCGATCAGCTTCAAAGGCCCCGATGGCAAACAGTACATCGCGATCGCCGATGGTGTCGGCGGCTGGTCAGGTGCGGTGGTGGCCGGCGGTCTCGACCCGCGAGACAGCACTGGCGCCCTGGGGTTTGTTGGAGCGATGGGCGACCTTCCCGCCGACACGACGAAAGGCGGGGTCATTTACGTGTTCGCTTTACCGTAAATTGAAGACGTGCTGACTCGCCGGCGTCTACTATCTGTGGCTGTCGCTTTCGCTGCTGGTGAGGGACGTCTTAGTGTTCGCCCGAAGGCTCCATCGGGCGAGCGATACCGCGCCGGTACCCACAAGATTGCCGTTCCAAAGGGTAGGGAAGCGCTCCTCTACTTGCCGGATTCGGCCGATCTTATGCGTCAGATCCCATTGGTTGTGTCTTTACACGGCGCTGGTGGAAATGCCACAAATGCTCTGCGTGGGTGGCGAGAAGAAGCTGACCGCAACGGTTTCGCCGTGCTGTCGCCAGCCTCCCGCAGCGATACGTGGGATGTTATCGTCGGCGGTTTCGGCCCGGATGTCTCAATGCTCGATGCCGTGCTCGCTGCCGTCTTCGATCGGGTAAGCGTCGCACCCGATCGAGTGGCGGTGTCGGGATTCTCCGACGGCGCGTCCTACGCACTGTCCATCGGTGTCACGAACGGCGATCTCTTCCGTGACATCCTCGCGTTTTCTCCGGGATTTATGACAGCGCCGGCGAAGCAGGGGAAGCCGGACATCTTCGTCTCACACGGTACCCGCGATGAGGTGCTCCCGATTGACCGCTGTAGCCGTGTGCTCGTGCCGAAACTCCGGCAAGCTGGATACAAGGTCGAATACCGGGAGTTCGACGGTCCACATACCGTGCCTGGGGCGATTCGCGCCGACGCTATCGCATGGTGGAATCGGTTGCGGTAAGACGAACTGGCATCATAGACACATGGTCTCTTTTTGGCGCCATGCGGCTGTGGTTTGTGCCGCGTGTGCGAATTTGTGCGCGCAACAGCGAACGACATGGAGCGATTACGGTGGTTCGGCCGATTCCGCTCAGTACTCCTCGCTCGCGCAGATCAACCGGTCAAACGTTAAGCAGCTTCAGGTTGCGTGGACCTGGTCGACGGGCGACGGGAAGAAGTATAACTTCAATCCGGTCGTGGTTGATCGCACGATGTATGTTCTCGGGCGCAATAACTCGATCGTCGCGCTCGACGCTGCTTCAGGGCGCGAGTTGTGGTCCCATCCTGCCGACCCGGACACAACGCTGATTACTCATCGCGGCATAAACTACTGGGAAAGCGCTGACAGGTCGGACCGGCGGCTACTGTACTCAAGCAATCACTACCTGCGCGCCATCGACGCACGCAACGGTAAGACGATTGAGTCATTCGGAGACAAAGGACGCGTTGACCTGAAGCAGGGCCTCGACCGCGACCCCGCCACTCTTCGACTGGTCCAATCGACCACTCCAGGGCGGGTCTTCGAGAACCTGGTGATCCTCGGTTCCGCGACCAACCAGGGCTACGGCTCCGCGCCGGGCGATATCCGCGCCTTCGATGTGCGTACAGGCAAGCAGGTGTGGAGCTTTCATACGGTGCCGCGCCCGGGCGAGTTCGGTTATGAAACCTGGCCGAAAGACGCGTGGAAGCGGGTCGGCGGTGCGAACGTATGGAGCGAGTTGTCGCTCGATGTGAAGCGCGGGATCGTGTACGCCCCGACAGCAAGCGCTAAGTACAACTTCTACGGGGCTGACCGAACCGGAGCGAATCTATTCAGCGACTGTCTGCTCGCGCTCGATGCGCGGACGGGCAAACGGCTCTGGCACTACCAGATGGTCCACCACGATATCTGGGACTACGACGGTGCGACGGCTCCGAAACTGCTGACTGTTCGGCACGAGGGCAAACTCGTCGACATCGTCGCGCTGCCGACCAAGCAGGGTTTTCTGTGGGTCTTTGATCGCGTGACAGGGAAGCCGCTGTGGCCGGTCGAGGAGCGCCCTGTTCCCAAGTCAGACATGCCCGGCGAGCAGACTTCGGCGACGCAGCCCTTCCCGATAAAGCCTCCTCCGTTCGCGCGGCAGAAGTTCACGGTTGAGGACCTGAGCCCACATCTGTCTCCGGCCGACCGCGCCCGTTTTCGCGACGAGATACTGAGTGCACGCAATGAAGGTCTGTTCACCCCGCCCGGTCCGCGAAATACCGTTCAGATGCCGGGCAACAACGGCGGCGCAAACTGGGGCGGCACGGCTGTTGACCCCGAGCACGGATCGATCTTCGTTGTCTCGAAGGACCTCCCGTCCATGCTCAAGCTGGCGAAAGATCCGGCGGAAGACGCGAAACTCGCCGCGTCTGCCGGTGAGGACCGTTATTACAGCGGCTTCGGTTTCATGATTGCCAGTGACGGATTGTCGCCAATCGCGCCACCGTGGACGAGCCTGACTGCCTATGATCTCAACGAGGGCACAATTAAATGGAAGGTCCCGCTGGGCGAGGTACCTCAACTGGCGGCGAAGGGCATCCGCAACACCGGTACGCATTATCCCAAGGTCGGACCCGTCGTCACGGCAGGCGGCCTGATCTTCACCGGCACGCGTGACCGCAAGGTCCGCGCACTTGACGTCGACACCGGCAAGGTACTGTGGGAGCACGAACTCGACGCGGCGCTCGAGGGCATGCCGGCCGTGTACGAAGTCGACGGCCGGGAATATATCGTGTTCTGCGCTGCTGCACAGGTGGGCCTCACGCCTGCGACGCAGGCTCCGATTCGCGGCGCATACGTGGCCTTCGCGTTGCCACGGACGCGCTGATACACTCTTGTGGTGTTTCTCCGTACCTTCCTGTGGTGACCGCGAAAACGATGTCGAGCCGTCCCGGACCGACGATCACGAGAATACGCCTGCCGTTCGTGCCGTGCCACCACCGACGCTGAGCCCCTCCGCTCAGCCCGTGCCTCCCGCGCAGATTCAAAAGCTCAGCAGGTGGTGCAACAATCTCATCGCCACCGCTGGCCAGCGGGCTTCGAGGGCTCAACCTGAGGCGGAGGATCGGTCCGATTCGCGTCCATCCACGCCGCCAACTCCCGTACGATCTTCGGGTGTTCCGCCGCCAGGTTCCGCGTTTCCGCGCCGTCAGCGCTCAGATCGTACAACTCCCACGGTGTGTCCGCCTGATCGCGCACCAGCTTCCATTGCCCGTGCCGGCATGCCTGCTGCTTCGGTGCACCGTAATTCGTGGACATGCCCGAGCGGTTCATCTCCCAATACATCGTCCGGTTCCGGTCAACCTTTCCCTTGCCGAACAGCTCAGGCGCAACCGAAACGCCGTCCAGCTTTGTGGGCAGGAAGTCACGCGCGCCGGCCACATCGGCAAACGTCGGCATCATATCCGGAAAATAGATGGGGGCGTCGCTTACCGCCCCGGCCTTGATGCGGCCCGGCCACCGAGCGACAAAAGGAACTCGGATCCCACCTTCATACAGGGACGTTTTCATTCCCCGAAGCCCGCCTGTGGAGTCAAGCTCACCCTCGAAGCGATTGGGCGCTCCGTTATCCGACGCGTAGATGACAAGCGTGTTGGAATCCAGCCCAAGCTCCTTCAGCAGAGCCATCGTCTCGCCGACCATTCGGTCGGCAGCCGTGATGTAAGCCGCGTGAACGCGGGCCCGCATCGACCACGGCTTGTCCTTGTAGAGCGCCCATGCCGGATCGCTGTCAGGAATTTCATATCGACCGTGCGGCAGTGTCCATGGCGCATAACAAAAGAAGGATCGGTCCTTATTGTCCCGGATCCACTTCTTCATCTCGTCGAAGATCAGGTATCCGCTGAACTGCCGGTGTTCACCGCCCGGACCTTTCAGGGAGAACGCACCGGAATCCGGCTCCGGCGAGTAGAACCCTGCATTGCCGGGCAGCGGGACCTTCTTGCCGGTATCGATCAGGTATTCCGGGTAGAAATAATGCGCGTGTACCTGATGGTAGTAGCCGTAGAACTTGTTGAACCCGTGCCGCTCGGGCACCCCTTCCGTGTCCAGGTCCCCGAGTCCCCACTTCCCGAATCCGCCGCTGACATAACCGGGCTTCGCGAGCATCTGCGCGACCGTGAAGTCTTCGGCACGAATCGGAACACCGCCGGGGTTCGTCCGTACAGACGTGTGCCCCATGTGCGTCCCGGTCATCAGAGTGCTCCGCGCGGGAGCACAAACCGTGCAGCCGGAATACGCGTTGTCGAACTTCATGCCTTCGGCCGCGAGCCGGTCGATGTTCGGAGTGTGTATCTCCTTCGATCCGAAGCATGCCGCGTCCGCCGTTCCCTGGTCGTCGAACATGATGTAAACGATGTTTGGCTTGCGGGCCGGCGCGGAAAGGCCAAGGGTTGCTGCGCCGAGCGATTGCACGGTGAACGAACGGCGGGTGATCGGAGTCATCGATTCACTTTATCGCGGAGGCATCGGGACGTCGAGCCGTGTTTCCCGATGAAAACGGCCCCTCATTGAGCCGAGCCACTCCCATTCATACCGTCGGTTCAGGTCAACGACAGCGTGGGCAACCGTTCCATTTTGTTCGGTCGAGGCAAGCGTCTCGCCTTTCGGATCAAGAATGAGGCTCGGTATGTCATACCCGGAAGTGGCCAGAAACACATTGTTCTCAATTGCACGCGCCCGCGTGAGCATCAGGTTGCCTCCCCAGATGGGCAGCGCGACGATCTCCGCGCCCCGCAACGCGAGCGCCCGTGCAGGGTCCGGATACTGCACGTCCCAGCAGATCATCAGACCCAACTTCCCGAAGTCGGTCTGGAACACGGGATACTCGTTCCCCGGCGTCAGTCCGGCGTCGATCTCTTCGCGCGGCAGATACACCTTGCGGTATTTACCTGCAAACCGTCCCTGCCGGTCCAGAAGGACGGCTGTGTTGTAGATCGCCGGACCGCTGCGCTCGTAGATCCCCGCTACAACCCAGGCATTCAGTTCCTTCGCGAGTTTGCCGAGACGCTCGGTCGACGGGCCTGGTATCGTCTCTGCAACTCCGGCGTAAGACTTGCCGGTTCCAACAACGGTCATGCCTTCAGGGAGAATCACCAGGTCGGCAGGCTGCCCATCTTTTTGAACAGTGGCCGCGAAGAGTTCCCGATTTTCGTCCGCACCCGCCGATTTCGACGGGCGCAGCCGTACGGCCGAAATACGAACGAGGCGGGGTGACGGCTGATCAGTCTCCTCCAGTTGAATGTCGTCCCACCACACCGTAGAGCGCGGAGCATTCTGAAGCAGCAGCTGAATTTGAGCGGCGGCGGCGCCTGCGGGCGCTGGCGCTGTTATCGTCAGACGGCGCCAGTCGCCCTCGCGGGTCACTTCCCAGGCGAAATCCGGCTGACCAGTCTTGCGGCCGTCGAATCGAAGCCATCCCAGACGGCACACAACCTGATTCGACTCGGAGGTAAGCCCTTCCGGGAGGTACCAGGCGGTCAGCTTGTACCATTTTCCGGGCTGGACCCCCGGCACCGAACGTTCCCATCCTCCACTTGCGGCAGGATTGCCGCCACCGTGAACCATCAGCGCGCCCGGTTCCGACCGGGAATGACGGCCGTCCACTCGGACCTCGGGAGCGATCTCCTCGCGTGCCGCCAACCGGTGCCACGACCCCGGCCCATTCTCAAATGACCCCTCGCGGCTGAGCACGCCCGCGCTCAGGGCTGGCAAAAGGAGGATGAAAACTAACACTGCGGGAGTCATTGGCCCACGATATCAGGTTCCTGATGAGAATCGAAAAAACCGCTATTACTCGCCGCACCCATCGCCGATATGAGCAGCGAGGCCAAAACAGAAGGCCGTTAATCGGAGACCAAAAACTAACATGAAAATTGCAATGGGATTGCTTCTGCTTTCCTCGACCTTCGCGTTCGCCGACGTCCACGTGTCTACCGCGGACGCCCTTAAGAACGCCACGACCAAACCGCAGCCGACGTACAGCCCCGTGGCTCGCCAGATGAAAGTGGCCGGGAAGGTGGAGATCGAGGTCACTGTCGACACGACCGGAAGCGTCGAGTCCGTCAAGGCGCTCACGGGCAACCCGCTCCTGACGCAGTCTGCCGTGTCTGCTGTCCAGAAATGGAAATTCACGCCGTTTACTGCCGATGGTCAGCCGACGAAAGCTGTCGCAACGCTGAGCTTCGACTTTAAGCCGTAACAAAAGCAGGAGAACCCGGGGACAAGCACATGAACAAGAACTGGACAATCGGCACCAAACTCGGAGCGAGCTTCGGGTGTGTGCTGGCACTTGTGCTGATCATGGGAGGCGCGGCTCTTCAGACGAGCAGCAAACTTGGCCAGGAGCTGGACCGCGCGGTCAAGGTCGTTGCCCGTACGGAACTTGCAGCCGGCGAGGCGGCGAGTGCCGCAGCCAGTATGGAGGCCAGCGAGCGCGCGATTGCGTTCGCGCTCGTCCTGCAGCAGTTCGATAAGGCGGCCGCCATGAAGCGATCGTATGAAGACGGTGAGACGCGGCTTGCCGAGCGGTTGCGGCAGCTTTCCTCTGTTGCGCAAACGGCCGAGGATCGCGAGGCCGCCCGGGTGTTGCACGATAAAGCCACCGCTCAGAGCCGTGCCCATCGCGAGTTCCTCAGTCTGCTTGGCAATCAGCAGATCGACATTGCTCTAAAAATGTTCGACGACCGGCTCGCGCCTGGGCTGCTCGACATCACGAGAACCGCCGGCGTGCTGCTTTCACGTCAGGATGCGCAACTGTCGGGCGTTGCAGCGGACTCCGAGGCGCTGCGGGCACGGACCAGTTGGATGCTGCTCGTCATTTGCGCTCTGACCGTACCCGTCGCAATCGGGGTTGTCTATGGCATCCGGAATGCCACCGGTACGCTGCGCCGGCTGACGGCGCAGATCGCGGGAGCGGCTGACCAGGTGTCAGATGCGTCGAAACAGATCACCACGGCGAGCCGGGCCGTCGCGGAAGGTGCATCAAAACAGGCCGGCTCGCTCGAGGAGACTTCGGCGTCGAGCCATGAACTCAGCTCTCTGACGCAGAAGAACGCTGAACAGTCCCGCACCGCCGCCCAGATGATGGAAGAGGTCGATGGCCGCGTCCGTACAGCGAATGCCACACTCGAGCAGATGGTCGCCAGTATGCGCGACATCAATTCATCGAGCGAGAAGATCGCAAAAATCATTAAAGTGATCGACGAGATCTCGTTCCAGACCAACATTCTGGCCCTCAACGCGGCTGTTGAGGCGGCTCGGGCCGGTGACGCAGGCATGGGCTTTGCAGTCGTTGCGGATGAAGTTCGACGCCTCGCCCAGCGCTGTGCCCAGGCAGCCAAGGACACCGCAGCCCTGATCGAAGAATCGATTTCGACGTCTTCCGAAGGGTCCCGCAAGATCGAGCAGATGACAGGCTCGATCGTGAGCATCACGGAGAGTGCGACCCGCGTCAAGCAGATTGTAGACGAACTCAACTACAGCAGCCAGGAGCAGGCCCAGGGTATCGAGCTCATTTCCTCCGCCCTTACCCAGTTGGAGGGAGTTACACAACAAGCCGCCGCGAGCGCCGAGCAGAGCGCGTCCGCGAGCGACGCGATGGCAACGCAGTCCGACGTCATGAAGTCGGTCGTGACGCAACTGGTCTCGCTGGTCGGTTCAGGCGGTCGGTAGGAGCACTCGGCCGCCGGGTTTCACTTATGGAACTCCGGCGGCCGTTTCTTCTATTTTCTGGAGGAATCTGGCGTCGTGGCATGGGAAATCAACGGTTTGCAGGATTGGTGCATGACGTGCTCTGGCCGTAGTGGGTTGTTGAGGTCTTTTTCCTTTGGTGTTGGTTGTCTCCTTCGTTAAAGCGCTTCTTCGGAAGCGCTTTCTCTTTTAAATCAGTGTTAAACTGACAGAACTTGCTTCGCAAGTTTCCCGCTCCGTGAACATCGCTTCCTTTATCGATCACACGATCCTGAAACCGGAAACCGTCCGTGCCGATGTCCTTCGCGTGTGCGCCGAGGCCCGGCAATACCGGTTCGCGAGCGTGTGCGTCAATGGTTGCTGGGTCCCGCTGGTCGCTGATGAGCTTGCCGGGTCCGGTGTAACGGTCTGTTCTGTCGTTGCGTTTCCGCTCGGCGTCATGGCGTCTGATGCAAAACGCGCCGAAGCCGAAATAGCCGTCCGGGAAGGCGCCACCGAACTCGATATGGTGATCAATGTCGGTGCACTGAAGGCCCGCGACTTTGATTACGTCCGCTCTGACATTGCAGCTGTCGTGAGCGCCGGTGTGCCCGTCAAAACCATTCTTGAAACCTGTTTACTGACCGACGACGAGAAGCGCACCGCGTGCCGGTTGGCCGTGGAGGCGGGTGCGGTATTCGTAAAGACCTCAACTGGCTTCGGATCGGAGGGTGCGACCGTAGCGGATGTGGCGTTGATGCGGGCGGCCGTGGGGCCGGAGGTTGGCGTAAAAGCCTCTGGCGGCATCCGAACGCTCGAGCAGTTCCGCGCAGTTGTTGACGCCGGCGCAAATCGCGTTGGCGCCAGTGCCAGCGTGGCAATCGTCGAGGCTGCGGCTGGATAATCGAATGGCCGGCGCTGGAAACAAGGCGGTTCAGTTTCGGGAACGCGAGGAACTCCTCGACTTCCTGCTTGAACTCTCGACCGTTACTGCAGAAACTCTGGACCTCGACCGACTGCTTCCCGCCGTCGCCGACTTCATCAACCGTGTCATCCCGCACGACGTGTTCGCAATTTTGTTGCACACCGACAAGACTCAGGGCCTTCGCATCCGGTACGCGAGGGGCCATCGCGACGAAGTCGTTCGCAGTCTTGTCATTCCGCTGGGGGAGGGAATCACCGGCGCCGCGGCCGCTACCCGGCAGCCGATCCTCGCTAATGACGTGCTTGGCGATCCTCGCTACCTCCCTGCGCTCGACGCCGTACGGTCGGAACTTGCAGTGCCGATGGTCGCCCGGAACAAGCTCGTAGGTGTCATCGACGTTCAGTCAACGCGGCTGAACGCGTTCAGCGAGTCAGACCGAAGCCTGCTTCGTCTGATGGCTGCGCGTGTGGCTTCCTCGATCGATAACGCCCGCCTCTACAAACGCGTCCTGCAAGCGAATCGCACATCGCGTATGCTGGCGCACCTGTCGCATGAGTTCTCGTCCATCCTGCAGATCGACGAGTTGCTCGCGAAAATTGCGAAGTCGCTGCGGACCCTGATTCACTACGATGCTTTTAGTGTCCTGCTTGTCGATATCGAGCAGCAATGCCTGAAGCACCGGTTCAGTGAGCGTTACGACGAGCGCGTGACTCTCGACAATATTCCGATCGGCAAAGGCATCACTGGCGCAGCCGCGCAGGGCAGGGAAACCGTGCGCGTCGATGACACTATGGCTGATCCCAGGTACATCGCGTCGCACCCGGATATCCGGTCCGAAGTGGCTGTGCCGCTCGTGGTGCAGGACAGGGTCATCGGCGTGCTCGACCTCGAAAGCGAACGGATCGGGTACTTTACGGATGAGCACGTTCGAACGCTTTCGCTGCTCGCGCCGCAGATCGCGAGTTCGGTGGAAAACGCCCGCTTGTACGAGGAGCTGGCACAACGCGAGCAACGGATGGAGCAGGATCTTCTGGCTGCGCGACGAGTGCAGTCCATCCTGCTGCCGCGCGAAGACCCGGCACTGCCCGGACTTGAAATCGCCGTCCGATGGCGTCCCGCGCGCGAAGTGAGCGGCGATCTGTACGACTTTTTCGAACCCGGTCCAGACGAGGGCGTTATCGCGTTTGGCGATTCGAGCGGCAAAGGTGCCGCTGCAGCGCTTTACGGGGCTCTGGTGAGCGGACTCCTTCGTACGCTCGCACCCCGCATCAAGCAACCCTCGGCGCTGATGGCCCGTGTCAACGAAGTATTACTCCAGCGACGTGTCGACGCCCAATATGTGACCCTGCTGCTCATCTACTGGACGCATAGCCGGCGCACCCTGACGATCTCGAACGCAGGCGGGCTGTTGCCCATGGTCTGCCGCGGCGGTCAAAGAATTCGGATCTCGGCGGAAGGGATTCCCCTGGGTTTGCTTGAAGGCCGTGAATACGATGAGGTCGTTTTTCAGGCCGAACCCGGTGACGTCGTACTGCTGTGCTCGGACGGCGTCGCCGATCAGACGAACACGGAGGACGACGAGTATGGAACGGCGCGCGTGTTTCGGGCGCTCAAGAAGTATTGTAACGAGCCTGCGGAGCGGATACTCGACGCGATTTTCGCAGACCTCGATGAGTTTCGGGGTGAAACTCCGCTGTCCGATGATCAAACTGTAATAGCGATCCGAGTTCTCTAACGCGTCAGGCAGCGGTCCAGGCGAATATATTGGACCCGATGTGCTCGGCCCAGTGCAGCACAGCTTCCGGTTTTTCCTTGACCCAGACCGCGTACCGCCGATCTGAACCGAGCATATGCTCGTGCACCCACGTGCGGATGTAGGGCACACAGTCCTTCACGTCTATTTCGCCGCGCTCTATGGACGAAACCAACTGGGCCATGCGGCGGCGGCACTCGGAATGCTCCCGGCGGTGCTCCTCGATATCCGGGTATTCGACGGCGGCCATCAACTGTTCTTCCGAGCTGAAATGCTGAGCCAGATACCAGAGGAGGTGCGTCAGCACCATATCGCACGTCCTGGCTCCGTCACCGGAAGCTGATGCAACTTCCAGCGAATTAACCAAAGCGACGATGTGCTGATGTTGCCGGTCAATCTCGTCGTTACCGATCCTGTATTCGTCGGTCCAAATAACAACTGCCATGGGTTCGGCTCCAGCCTGCTCCCACTGTATCAACGGCCGTGATTTCTCGCATTGATCTTAGGCGGGGGATTTGGGGCCCAATAGAGGGGGAATGGGCAGGTGTTTACCCGAGGGAGGCGCGGAGATTGCCTGAGTACGGCGCGTGATTTCCGGGAGATACGAAGTATCCCCCGGAAATGCTCGGACTATTGACGGACGTAGACGTTCACGGTTTGACTTCCGCTCGCGCCGATCGTCAGCTCGACTGGCACCGCTCCGGCGGGCGTGCTTTCAGGAATTCTCGCGTTCACCTGCAAAAGGCCAAAGATTTGGCCCGCCACCGAACCGGCGTATACGACCTCAGCCTGTCGGCCGCCGATTGTCACGGACACGGGGAGTACAGGACGCGCAGGATTGGTCGCCGAAACTATACCGCCGGCCGTACCCGCAGGGTTCGTCTGACCTTCGCCTGTTCCGAACAACTGGATAATCGTGCCGGGCCGCGCAGCGTTTTGCGCCGTGTTGTACGAGGAGTCCTCATTCAGGATCGCACCCGCCGGCCCGGCTCCTGCCATGAACAGGCCTGGAGCCGACTCCGCTACGGAAATCTCGCGAGCCTCAGACACCACACTTCTGTATTCGATCTGCACGCGAGCGTTGCGCATTCCGGCGAGCGTATAGGGCGCAATGACGGTGACCTGGCCTTCCACGGCATGCAAAATTGGGGCCTGCGTTTCGTTAAACCAGACGCGGACAGTATCAAGCGTCGTGTCGATGTTTCCCGACGGCGTCAGTCGAAACTCCGTAAGAGTGGCCGGTCCAAGATTCGACCCACGGATCGTAACGATTTCGCCCGGTGCAATTGGGCCTGGCTGGAAACTCGCTCCATTCACCACAGCCGAGATTGCGGGCGTCGGCCGGCCGTTGACCGTAAGCGCGACCGGCACTACGACGGGAGGTGTTCCCCCTACGCCGGTGATGGTTATCGTTCCGCTGTAAGTGGCTGGCGCAAGTGACGTCGGGCTGACGGACACCTGCAACGTAGCCGGCGTGGTGCCGGCGGAAGGAGAAACTGACAGCCACGTTCCGCCCTGAACCGTCGTCGTGAAGGGGAAGGCGGCGCTGCCCGCGGTCGAAGCGACGGAAAGAGATTGCGGGGAGGGTACGGTTCCTCCGGACGAGTAAACGAATCGAAGAGATGCCGGCGAAACGACGGCCGGAAGGGAAGGCTGAGTCGGGGTCGTTGACGTGACCGTCAGGCGCACGGGCACCGCCACGGGGCTGTTGGTTGCGGCCGAAGCGATCGAGATCGAGCCGTTGTACGTGCCCTCCTGCAAAGCCGCGGCATCGGTAATCCGCACGGATATGACGTCGGGAGTCGTTCCGGATCCCTTGCCCAGGCTCAGCCACCCCGTTTCAGAAGTCGCCGTGGCAGTGAACGGAATTCTGGCGTCGCCGGTGCCTGCGGAGATTTGCTGCTCGGCGGGTGCGCTGCCGCCGCGCGTCATGGTGAATGCCAGAGACGCTGGCGTCACGGTCATCTGAACCCGCGCAGACGGGGTACCGCTCTCAGCAACGAGCATCGTGAAGTCCCGTGTGACCGTCTTGCCGCACGCATCAGTGGCTCGCAAACTGAACGCAAAAGTCCCTGTCGCTGTCGGCGTCCCTGCAATCGTGTAAACGCCGCTCGATGGACTGGTGAACGCGACACCGGGCGGCAACGAACCGGCAGTCAACTCTATACGCCCGGGGTTGAACGGGTTTTGGCAGGCACCGACGAGCGCCACCGTGTGTGAATACGATGCGTTCAGAACAGCCGGCGGGAAATTCGTAACCGCGAAAGCGAAATCCGGAGCGCCCGTTGCAGTCGCTGAAACCGTAAAGGTCTGGGTCACCGTATTCCCCGCGGCGTCCCGAGCTGTGACCGGAATCTGATATGTCCCAGCCGTTGAGAACGTGCCGCTGAGGACCCCGGTGCTGCTGTTCAGGCTAATGCCCGCCGGCAAGGATCCCGTTGCGGTCCATGTGTACGGAGGCGTTCCGCCAGCGACCGCAAGAGTCTCCGAGTACGCCTGATTGAGAACGGCGTTGCGCAACTGGGTATTTCCCGTAAATACGAGCGTCCCCGTTGAGCCTGAACCTGCCTGCGTGATCTGGTAATCGCGGCCTGCGATCGTGATCACTCCCGTCCGTCCGGCGCCCGTGTTCGCCTCGACGCGGTACGAAACGCGCCCCGCTCCGGTTCCGCTGACGGGTTGCTCGAGCGTGAGCCAGGAAGCGTTGGAGTTGGCCGTCCAGACGCAATTGGTGCTGTTCGAGGTGAAGTTGATTTGTCCCGCACCCGCGGCTGCCGTGAAGTTGTTCGACGCCGTTCCCGTGAAGGTGATCAGGCACCGCTGTGCCGCCCTGATCTCGAGGGGAATCTCGCGGAACAGGACGTCGCCTCTGATCAGCATTAATCGTCCGTTCCCAGCGACCTCATTCAGTCGCAGGTTGCAAGTGGCGATGCCGTTCTCGTTCGTGAGCACCACTCCGCCGGGCGCGTCGCACGTGCCGGTCGGATACGTCAGCGGATCCGATCCCTCAGGGATACCCGTGCGGACCGCAACGTTTGGAATCGGCCTCCCCGCCAGAAAGCCTGCGGCGGTAGCCACCTGCAGGCTGAAAGCGGCAGGAACAACCGCACCTGCCGCGCCTGAGATGGTCGTCGGGCTGTCGTTCGTGAGGTTCGCTGTCGCGCCCTGTCCACCGGCAAAGAGGACGGTGGTGACATAGAACGTCGCGGTGGAGGGCCCTGCGGTGGCTGTTATGGTCAGGGGGAGTTGCGAGAGGCCGATCTGAAGGCTTGTACCTGTGACAGTCGCGCTTGCGAGCCCCTGGGCGTCCGTTCTCTCCGACAAAACGTTGAGACTGACCTGTCCGGCAGGCGCGGCCCACGTAACGGGTTGACCGGCCATCGGAGTGCCGTTTGCGTCCGTGACGCGAACTACCATGGGATTGCTGCGGAACTGCTCAAACACGAGCTGTCCCTGGCCGGAGACGATCGATATCTGCTGCGCCGCAACCGGCAGCGCACAACACGCCGAAAACAATAGAACGAACTGTTTCATACTATGTTGTCGTGGAAACGCTCATGATTTTATCACCAGATTCCGGTGTACAGATCCTTTCCGTTGAATTGGCCAGGGAAGTAACAGTAAATGCACGAAGATCACCGCGTAAGCGTGCGAATTTCAATTTCCATTCAAATGCCTCCGACGCGGTGCATCGGTTCCTGAATGTGCTGCTGGAGGGCACGTATGTGCAGCCGCACAGACACTCGCACCCGCCGAAACATGAGTCGTTCGTTGCCTTGCGAGGATCCGCCGTTGTGTTCCTGTTCGACGACTCCGGAGAAGTCACAGCCATTCACCGGATCGATGCAGGCGGGCCGGTTCTCGGCGTGGACCTGCCGGCAGGCGTATGGCACACGGTGGCTGCTCTTACCAGCGAAGTCATCTGTTTCGAAGTGAAGCCCGGGCCGTGGGATGTGGCGACCGACAAGGAATTTGCGACGTGGGCGCCCCCGGAGTCAGAGCCTGCCCGCGCGGCCGAGTACCTCGGCAGCCTGCTTGCGCGGTTGTCCGATTGAAAGCAGAATGCCGGTCGCAATTACCACAACGGCGCCCACGACGTTGTACCAGAGGAAGGCTCCGGTATACTGCGCCGTCAGAAATATCGCTGCCTCGCCGGCCAGAACGGCGATGAATGCAGCGTTCCCACCCACGCGGGGAAAGTAGAATGCGAGCGCAAAAACGCCCAGCATTCCACCGTAGAAATATGACCCCAGCCGGTTTACGGCAACGATGAGCGACCCGAAGCTTTCGCCGAATTGTGCAGTCACAATGGCATAAAGGCACCAGAATGCCGTGAACAGGCGGGATGCGAGCAGGTAGTGAGCATCGGCTGCGTCCTTGCGCACATGTCTGCGGTACACGTCGATGACGCTGACGGTAGCGAGCGAATTCACCTCCGCGGAAATGGTTGACATTGCCGCAGCGAATATTGCGGCCATAATCAGCCCGACCGCTCCGGCGGGAAGGTGCTTTGTAACGAACGTGAGGAAGATATAATTCGTGTCATTCGCTTTCGCGTCTTTGCGAACTCGTTCCAGCCGCAAGTTCGCCGCGCGGAACGCCTCGAGATCGGTCCAGTCTCTGGTGCGGAGGTACGACTGAGCAGCCGTCCGTCGCTCGTTGAAAGCTTCATCGAACTGGCGCGCGAGATCTGCGTATCCTGCCGACTGCTGCGCCTTTGCCGCCTCGCCGGGATTGAAGATCATCGGCGGCTTCTCGAACGTGTAGAAGACGAAAACCAGTGCGCCCGTCAGCAGAATCAGAAACTGCATCGGGATCTTCGCCACGGCGTTGAACAGCAGGCTGAGCCGGCTCTGTGCAATGGATTTCCCTGTCAGATATCGCTGGACCTGCGACTGGTCAGTCCCGAAATATGCCAGCGCCAGGAACATGCCTCCGAAAAGCCCGGTCCAGATGTTGAACTGGTCGTAGGGATCGAATTTCAGCACGACGGGATTGAGCCGGCCCGCTGCTCCGGCCAGCGCGAGAGCGTCGAACAGCGAAGTGTTTCCGGGCAATAGCGCCACGGCAGCAATAAGCGCCACGAACACACCGAGAAACATAATCAGCATTTGCTGGAAATCGGTCCACGTAACCGCCGCAATTCCGCCGACTACCGTATAGCCGAGCACGAGGACACCCATCAGCACCGTGGTCAGCGATGCAGGCCACCCCAGGAGGACTGTGAGCACGACCGCGGGCGCCGATAACGCCACACCCACGGCGAGGCCGCGCGAGATCAGAAAAACGATACTGACTAAGGCGCGCGTCTTTGCGTCAAACCGCACTTCCAGATACTCGTACGCGGTATAGACTCCGGAGCGGTGGAAAATGGGGACGGCCGTGATCGCAAGGATGACCATGGCAATCGGCAGACCAAAATAGAACTGCACGAACCGCATCCCGTCCACATAGCCCTGAGAAGTGGTGGAGATGAACGTGATCGCGCTGGCTTGGGTCGCCATGATCGACAACGCCATCGCATACCACGGCATCGTCTTCCCGGCGAGCAGATAATCGCCTGTTGTCTTTGACCCGCGCCCGCGCCAGAGACCGTAGGAAACGATAAAAACAAGTGAAAATGCGAGTACCGCGACGTCGAGTGGCCGCATTACCGATTCCAGCTGCGGGTGAACCAGTAAAACAGCAGAATCAGGGTTGCCGTATAGCCGAGCACCGCGGCGTACACCCGGGCCCAGGTGCCCAGAACCGGTGGGCGCTCGTCGTCGTGTTCGTTCATTGAGGACGGCCCGCGCTCAGCAGATTGGCGAAGATGCGGTACGCGCCCGGAACGCCAGCGGGAAGCTGGCGAAACCAGGACAGGGGCGTAAAGACGTACGTACCTTTACCAACGCGGCCGTAAATGATCCCGCCGGTGAGCGCAGGTTCTCCGGGGTCGTGCATGGCGATAAGCGTTTCATACCTAGGGTCCCATTTCGACGCGAAGTAAAGTCCGCGTTCCTGAACCCAGCCTTCCCAGTCCGCCGAGACGATGCGGTTGGGGGACGTGAGCAGGGGGTGACCGGATTTCAGAAGCTCTACGGGTGCTTCCTCCACCGTGACGCGCTCCCGGCCGACGGTCAGCGGCCACGGGCCGATGTTGTCGAGCACTTTCGGGTCGCCGCCGCCGAAGCCGCCTTCAGCGACGTTGTACTGCACGATTACGGCACCCCCGTTCTCCGCGTATTGCATCAGGCGAGACTGGTTCGCGCGAAGGTCCGGCCGGGTGTTGTACGCCCGAACCCCGGTTACGATTGCATCGAATCGGCTAAGATCGCCCCGGGCCAGGTCTTCGGGCCCGAGAAACGTCACGTCACAACCGATCTGCCTGAGCGCGGCCGGGACGTCGTCACCGGATCCCACGACATACCCAACGCTCTTCGCGCGAACAACAATGTCGGCTCGAACCACTCGGGCGATGGCCCGTCCGAAGACTGTCTGAGCGGGAATGTGCGGGTAGTCGATCACCAGCACTGACGAGGTCACTTTCGTCCCGCCCGTTTCGGCAACGGCGGCGAGGTCGGCAGAAGAGGCACCACCGGGTGGCGTCACCTCGAACCGGAGCAGCGTCTCTTCGCCGTCTCGCGACAAGCGGAACTCCTGCGACGTGGGCGCGACCTTCCAACCTGCAGTAGCTTGTAACTGAACGGTTCCGGCACGCGGTCCGTCCTGCGCTCTGACCGTAACCGCAATCACGCGCGGTGCGGCAGTTGGAAACACCACCGCGTGGTCGGCGACGGAGAGCGATACTGGCGGAACCACTTCAAACGGACGTGTCAGTTCGCCGCGGACCTTGTCCACGTACCGATGTTGCACGGGACGCTCGATCCGGATTTCTTCGCCGCCAATGCGGATCGCGAACGTGGCCGTCAGCACAGGAGCAGGCTCGGGCATAACTCCGGGATCGCGCGGCGCAACGTCCGCAGCCGTCCACTGTACGGTTTTGACGGTCGGTGCATTGAAAGCGAGCTGTTGACCAATGGGCAAAGCGGCACCGCCGGAAAGAGTTGCTGCCAGCAACTCGGCCGGCGTACGAGACCGCATCACGGCCTGTAGCGTCACCCGTACGTTCGAGCCCGCCGCGGCGGCAGGCCTGTCGGCAGACGCGTCCAACCAGAGCCCTGCCGCATCGGCGATCGCCTCATCGACTTCATGCGGGTTGGCTGCCTTCGCTCGTGCTTTCAGCAGAAGCGGCACAACGGTTTCCGGCTCGCGCGGGCGAAAGGTTCGAACGGCTTCCTTGAGTTCAGGAATTCCCGAATCCATGCGAACGCCATCGAACAGATCTGTTTTCGCGGGCTCGCCTGCGACATGCGCCAGGAAGTTCGGTACCGATCCTCGCCGCTCCGGACTTCCCATTCCCTGGCTGCGATGCTGAGACCGGCTCATCCCGGCGATCTCCGAATACGAATAGCCGAGGAGCGGATCGAATGCGCCGAGATCCACCGGCAGTCGATTCGGCATGGCCGAAGCTTCTTTCTCCTGATCGCGCGTAAAGGAGAACGCATTCCACACGAGCCGTTTTGCCTGCCAGGGCTTCACGGTCCTGAGCTGCTCGGGAAATCGGGAGGGATCGGCGGCGGCGGCAAATGCTTCCTTGCCGAGGATCGCCGAAGCCTGATGCTGACCGTGGCCGTCCCGCGGAGTTCCGGAGAAGCGCAGGATGATGACGTCGGGCCGGAAGGACCGGATCACATAAACGATGTCGCCGAGCACGCGTTCACGATCCCAGATGCGGAGCGTCTCTTCGGCGGTCTTAGTGAAACCGAAATCAACGGCATGTGTGAAGAACTGCTGAGCGCCGTCAAGCCTGCGCGCCGCAAGCAATTCCTGCGTGCGTATGACCCCGAGGAGGGCTCCCTGCTCGGAGCCGATGAGGTTCTGGCCGCCCTCTCCGCGCGTCAGCGACAAGTAGCCGGTTCGAACGTTGCGGCCCAGCGCGAGCCAGGCCAGTAGAGCGGTGTTCTCGTCATCAGGGTGCGCCGCGATCATCAGCGCGCTGGCGGCTGTGTTCAGACGTTCGAGACGGTGCTGGAGACCCGCCGATCCCGAAAGGAGGCGCTGCGCGTCCGCGCCTTGTGCACACGCAACCGCAAGAAGAGCGGCGGCCATAATGACCGGTGCCCCCCTGCGGAGCCGCCACGGCAAGGGACCGGTGGTTGCCTTCGGCAAGCGCTTAGTGGCCTTCGCCTTCAATCTGCTGTGCGAGGTAATTCTCTATCCCGACTTCCTGGATGACGTTGAGCTGTGCTTCGAGATAATCGACATGATGTTCCTCGTCTTGCAGAATCTTCACAATCAGCTCTCGAGAACCGTTGTCGCCCGCATCTTCACAGGTCTTGACGCCACCGTTCAGGCGCGCCACTGCTTCATACTCGAGTTGCAGGTCGTTCTGGATCTGCTCCTTCACACTGCGGCCAATACGAAGGGGAAACAGTTCGTTCATTGTGGGCGTCCCATCCAGGTAGAGGATTCGCTCCATCAATGCCTCGGCGTGGCGCATCTCTTCGATGGACTCTTTGCGCCCGACAGCCGAGAGCTTTTTGTAGCCCCAGTTCTCGCACATCTCGGCATGCAGGAAGTACTGGTTAATGGCCGTCAGTTCGGCCTTTAGCACTTCGTTGAGGAGTGCGATTACTTGCTCGTTACCCTTCATTTGTTCTCCGTGATGCAGCGTTTGCTGCGAAGTGGCCGGTTAGTGCCGGGAAAGCGTCCATGGCCCCCGGCTGAAAGTGAATTTTAGCATTAGGGGGAAGAAGTACAATAGCTGCGATGAATAACGTGACTCCCGGGTCGGCGCGCGTGCTGGTGGTTGATGACGAAGAAACTCAGCGTAACGGTCTTGCCAGCATGATCGCGTCCTGGGGCTTTGCGCCGGAAACGGCTTGCGATGGTCAGGATGCGCTCGAAAAGCTGTCCGCCGGGGCCGTTCAGGTACTTGTGACCGACCTGATGATGCCGCGTATGGACGGCTTTGAGCTGCTGAAGAGGCTCGGTTCGCAGGGCAATATGCCTCCTGCCATTGTGCTGACTGCGTTCGGCAACATCGAGACCGCGATCGCTACCATTCACGATCTCGGTGCTTTCTGGTTTCTCGAGAAGCCCATCCAGCCGGCTGCCCTTCGCATCCTGCTCGAGCGGGCCGCTTCGCAAAGCAGGCTTGCCGAAGAGACGGAACGTCTGCAGCGGCAACTTGCGTATCAGGGCGTGCTGGTCGATCTGGTGGGCCAGTCCTCCCGCATGCAGCAGGTGTTCTCCATGATCCGGCAGGTAGCGCCGAGTAAAGCCAACGTTCTGGTGACCGGAGAGAGCGGTACAGGCAAGGAACTCGTCGCCCGTGCCATCCATCATCTGAGCAACCGCAGAGGCGGACCGTTCGTGGCTATTAACTGCGCGGCGATGCCCGAGACGCTGATGGAAAGCGAGCTCTTCGGTCACGAGAAGGGTGCCTTTACAGGCGCCGTCGAGCGCAGGGCCGGCTGTTTTGAACTCGCCCAGCACGGGACACTTCTGCTCGACGAACTCGCCGAGATGCCGATCGGGACGCAAGCCAAGCTCCTCCGCGTGCTTGAAGATTCCCGCGTACGGCGCCTTGGGGGTAAGCAGGAGATTGTGGTCGACGTCCGGGTGATCGCGTCAACCAACAAGCAGCCTGAGGAAGCGATCAAGAAAGGAGAACTGCGCGAGGACCTCTACTACCGCCTGAACGTCTTCCAGATCGAACTCCCGCCGCTCCGGCAGCGTGAAGGCGACGTCCCGTTGCTTACCGAGGCTCTGATCCGCGACATGAACCGGAAGCACGGCTGCAAGGTAACCGAAGCAAGCCGCGACGCGCTAGATCTGCTGCAGCGTCACGGATGGCCTGGCAACGTCCGCGAACTCCGGAATGTCATCGAACGGGCGGTGATTATTGCCGGCGAGGGAACGATCGGCCCGGCTCACTTGCCGCGCGACTTCGGTTCGGGCTCGGGTCCCAAGCCGCCGGTGGAATTCAATGAGCCAGATGCGGTCCGGCTGCCGGTCGGTACTACCGTGTCTGACGCGGAGAAGGCTCTGATCATGATCACGCTGCAGCATACGAAGAACAACAAGACTCGCGCAGCGGAGATTCTTGGGATCAGCCTGAAGACGCTTTTCAACAAACTGAAAGAGTACGGCCAGCAGGAGCAGCAAGAGCGGGACCAGGCCGCCGGCTCATAGCCGGGAGAAACGGTGGATTGTGAAATGCGTCACATATTGCGGAGGATAGTGTGGGATTCGGCGAGCGTCTGTCCATTCGGGCACGCCTGAGAATTTCCATTCTGTCGCTAGTCGCCGCTATTGTTATCGCACTCTCCGCGCTGCACGTTTTTGCGGTGATGGAGTTGCGTTTCAGCGATGTGGGCGACCGGGGCGCCGCCATCGCGGAGGCGGTAAATTCCTTCGTTGTCGATACGGTTAATCACAGCGCACGCCAGGAACTCACTCCCATCGAGGTCGTTCGGAGCAATACCGGCATTCAAGCCATGCTGCGCCGGTCGCTGTCGCGCAGCAGCGCGGTGCTGGATGTCATGCTGCTCGACGGCAACAGTCGCGTCATCTCGGCCGCGGATCCGGAGCGCATCGGCCGCATCGCGCCGCCTTCCCGCCGCTGGCAGGAGTGGCGCGGGAATGGACTTCTGTGGCAGTTGCTGGACATGTTCCGCAGCCACAGCAATCTCGCCATTGATGCTCCCATCGGGACAGCGACCGCAACTGCGCCGCTAATGAACGTCCGTGTTCTCATCTCCCCTGCGCTCCTGCGCGATGCGCTTGAGCCCCAGCTTCGCAGTCTGTTTGCCTTGTCGGCATTTTCGCTCGCAATTTCCGCATTTTTGGCGATTCTCGTTTCACGGCTGGTTGGCAACTCGCTGGAGCGCCTCGGTCACAAAATCGACCTCATCGCACGCGGTGACATGCAATCTGTGCAGGAGGACCGCTTCCAAAGCCCCGAATTGATTGACATCGATACCAAGCTGTCGTGGCTCGGACGGCAGTATACCGGAGCCCGATCCGACATCGTAAACCTCAAGAGCAGTGTCGAGCAAATGCTGCGGCAGGTGGATCAGGCGGTGTTCCTGTTCGGCCCCGACGGGCGCCTTCAGATTGCCGGCGAAGCAGCCGAACGTCTACTCGCTCGTCCGCGTTCCGAGTTGCTCGGGCGGACCGTGCAAAATCTGTTCCCTGAGTGGACCGGTGCGGGCTCGGCGATCAGCCGCGCGATTGCTTCGCGCGTCTGGCTGCGGGATGAGCGGGTCACACTCGAGCGCCCGAATCTGCCCTCCGCAAATCTTCTGGCGACAGTCGAGCCAGTGGAGTACGACGGTGGACCGGCCACGGGAACGATGATCGTTCTTCGCGACGCCGACGGGCGCAACGGCGGGCGCACGGACACGGAGGCGGCACGTCGTCTCGTCGCGCTGAGCCGTATCACCAGCGGCGTGGCCCACGAGATCAAAAACCCTTTGAACGCGATGATGCTGCACCTCGAGATCGCCAGCGAAAAGGCGCGGACGGAGCGGGATAACGGTACCGAGCTCGGAATCGTGAAATCGGAGCTGATGCGTCTAAATCGCGTGGTCAATACGCTGCTCGAGTTTCATAAGCCCGTCGACGTACGACTCGTGGAATGCGACCTGGCGCCAATCGCTCGGGAGATTGCGGCTCTCTTGCGGCCACAGGCGGAAGGGTGCGGCGTAAAGGTATGCCTGGACGTGCCGGATCACGTATTTCCCGTACTTGCAGACGTTGATCTGCTGAAGCAATGCGTATTGAACGTTGCGATCAACGGAATCGAAGCGATGACGAACGGTGGGAATCTCACGATTTCTGTGCGACGCGTCGACCGCGACTGTGTGTTGACGGTCGAGGATGAGGGGCCTGGCATACCTGCGGAGATTCGCGATCAGGTATTCAATCTTTACTTCACGACGAAGAAGACCGGCAGCGGCATCGGTCTTGCAATGGCGTATCGCATCATGCAGCTGCACGCCGGTTCGATCACGATCGAAAGTGAGGGCGGGAAGGGAAGCCGCTGTCATCTGGCGTTGCCTTCCCGCGAGTCGAAGGAGGCGGCTGCGTGAGGTGGCTTGCGATGCTCGGGGTTGCAATGCTGCTCGCCGCGTGCGGGAAAAAGAAGGTGCAGCCCGCCGTGATTCCTCCACCCCCAGCGCCGACTGTGTCGCAGACGCCTGCGCCCCCGAAGCGGCAGCCGCCCCGGCGCGCCGCTACGGCCCCGAAGACGCCAGCTTCCGATGCAACGACCCCGCCGGCACTGCAGCCGTATACGACGCCCGAGGAGCGCTCCGCTTTTACACGCGAGATTGACGATCGCGTCCGTGTGGCTGAGCAGAATCTGGCGCGGCTGCGTCAGCGCGGCGTTTCCGCGGAAGAGGCCGAGCGCGTGGCAAGTTTTGTTCGTCAGGCGCGTGCCGCTCAGGCAGACGGCGACTTCTCGTCGGCGAGGAATTTCGCAGCTCGTGCGGAGATTTTGTCGCGGGATCTGCTGGCGAGGTAGAAAGATTTCAGGCAACGGCGTTGCCGGCCGAGTCTCGGGCGTGAGTTAGACTTTGTCGATGATGGGGTGGCTGGAGGGGTTCGAACCCTCGGCCACTGGAACCACAATCCAGCGCTCTACCAGCTGAGCTACAGCCACCGTACGTGGTTAGAATAGCACGGTCAGCGCCGCAAACGTGACGCTGCTTTACGTTGGAAGCGGGTCCGGGCTGCGCGTCCGAGCAAGATCCGGTGATTAAAATAGAGTCGGTATGCGCACTGCCGAACGCGAGCAACTGGACCGCGCTGGCTATGTTGTCCTGCACGATTTTATCGACTGTTCGTGGCTTACCGCGTTACGCGAGCGAACCCTCGAGCTGTTCGAATCAGAAGGCGAGAACGCTGGAGCCGAATTTCGTCAGGAGCCGAACGCAAAGCGCCTCGCCAACCTCGTTGCAAAAGGCGAAGTGTACGAGCGCCTCGTCTCCGATACGCGGTTGCTCGAATATATCGGTGCCGTCCTGGGGCCAACCTTCAAGCTGAGCAGCTTGAATGCACGTTCCGCGGACCCGCACTCGTGGTCGCGCCAGCCGTTGCATGTGGACATGGGCCTTCTGCCCGATGAGCGTGGATATGCTATCTGCAACACCGTGTGGATGCTGGATCCGTTCACAGCGGACAACGGCGCGCTTCGCGTCGTGCCGGAATCGCACCGGTGGGGCCGCCGCCCCGTGGATGTGCTGCCGGCACCGGAAGCTGCACATCCCGACGAGATCCTCGTTACTGCAGAGGCGGGTACGGTAGTCGTCATGAACGCGCATCTGTGGCATGGCGGGACCGAGAACCGCACTGATGCGCCGCGATGCGCTCTCCATGCGTTCTACTGCAGGCATGACATCCCCCAACAGCAGTATCAAAAGCGGCTGATCCCCGATGACGTGCAGGCGCGATTCAGCCCCGCGCTGCGGGAAGTGCTTGCCCTGGACGATGCAGAGAACGATGGTCTGAGTGCTCCGATGCAGCGGGCCAGCGGCTTTCTGAAATGACAGTTCAGCGACGGGCCATGCGCGCCTCCCTCGCCGTCGGCATGCTGATGCTGATCGGCAAAACAGCGGCGTGGCGCCTGACCGGCTCGGCCGCGATTTTGTCGGACGCGGTTGAGTCCGTTGTGCACGTCGTCGCCGTCGCGTTCGCGGCCTGGAGTCTCCGCCTGTCGTACCGGCCTGCCGATTCGCGCCACCCGTACGGGTATGACCGAATCGCGTTCTTCTCGGCGGGGTTCGAGGGCGCCATGATCATTCTCGCGGCCGGCGTCATTATCGTGGAGGCTGTCGATCGCTGGATAGCGGGTGTTCTGCCGCAACGGCTTGGGCTCGGGACTGCTTTGGTTGCGGGCGCTTCACTGATGAACCTCGCGCTTGGACTCTACCTGGTGCGGACCGGCCGTCGTACCCGATCGCTAATCCTCGAGGCGAACGGGCAGCATGTACTGACGGATTCGTGGACCAGTTTCGGTGTGACTGGCGGGTTGCTGCTCGTGATCTGGACCGGATGGGCACCGTTCGACCCGCTGCTTGCGATAGCGGTGGCGCTCAACATTCTCTGGTCGGGCGGCCGACTCGTATGGCGCTCGGCACGCGGTCTCCTAGATTATGTCGATCCCATAGTGGACGCGCGAATCCGCGCGGAACTGAACCGGATCACATCCGCGCATGGCGTTGGTTACCACGAAGTTCGTATCCGTGGGACTGGTGCGCGGCACCTCGTTGAGGTGCATCTGCTCTTCTCATGGGACGTCCCGGTCGGCCGTGCCCATGAGATTGCCACTTGCATCGAAACCGAGTTGGAGAGCGCCGCTGGATCGCCGCTGTCGGTGGTCAGTCACCTCGAAGCGGTAGAGGATCACGACCGGGTGCACGCCGCGCCTCCCGGCCGGACTACTTGAGCAGCGCGTCGATCGCCGCCTGTGCAATCGCCTCGTCCACCTCTGAAGCGGCACCGCTCGCCGCAATGCCTCCGATGGTTTGACCGTCTACTTTGATCGGCAGGCCGCCCTGGTTTGGGAATGCGTTCGGATACGCGAGCAGGGCTACATTGCCGCTCTTCACCTGGTCGGCTCCGCTCTTCGACGGGCTACGAAACATCGCTGCGTGCCGTGCTTTCCGTTGTGCGAACTCGACAGTGTTGATGCCCGCTCCGTCCGCCTTTTGGAGGAATAGCAGATTCGCGCTGTCGTCGACGATGCAGATCGTTACCTGAACGTTCCGTTTCTTCGCCTCCGCTTCAGCGGCCGCGACCATTGTTTTGATGGCGTCGAGATTCAGCCACTTTCTCGACGGGAGTTCGACGGCGGCGACAATAAAGGCCGCACACAGCAACAGCACGGTGAACTTGAGCATTCGCAACATCGTACCTGAAATGCGAGTACGAATGCAGCACGCGCCGCATCCTAAAATTAGAGGGGTGGACCGCTCCCTGGCGCCTGTTCTTCGATGTGGGACAGCAGTGTACGTTCTGGTAAGCGTAAGCGCATGCCTCGCTCAACGGTCTGAGGTCCCGGACTGGCGGCGTGAAGCCGACCGCCTGAAGGCGAGCGGAGATGCGATGGGAGCGGTGTCGGTTCTCACTGATGCTGCAAAAAGTTTGAAGCCGTCACCCGCGCTCGAGGACGAGATCGGATTCCTTTTTGCCGTCCTCGGACGCAGGAACGACGCGATTCCTCACTTCCGACGCTCACTCGCGTTGAACTCCAAATTTGCTCCAGCAGCTTACCACCTCGGCATTGCCCTGTGGCTGGAGCAGCAGAAGACCGCTGCGCTTGCGTCGCTCGGGCTCGCCGCCAGCCTCGATCCGAAATCGTTCGATTACCGATTTCGCTACGGCTCGGCACTTCTCGAGGAGGGCCGGGCCGCAGACGCTTCAGGCGAGTTACGATCCGCAGCCGCAATCCGGCCGAAAGACGCAGAATGCCTGCGTCTGCTCGGCCTCGCACTGCAGGAAACCGGAAATCGCACCGAGGCCCTCGACGTCTTTGCGAAAGCTGTGGAACTCGCGCCCGCGAACGCGGACGCCCGGAATTCGTACGGCGTTCTACTCGTCGAAAGCGGCAAACACGAACAGGGCGTGCAGCAGTTCCAGGCCGTTCTCAAACAGCAACCGCGAAACGGAGCCGCCATCGGAAATATCGGATTCGCACTTCTCCAGAAGGGCGCTATCGATCGCGCTGTGGCGCAGTTTGAGCAGGCGCTTGAGATCGAGCCTGCGTCAGCGGCAATGCGTTACAACCTCGGAGTTGCGCTCAAACAGAAGGACAACCTCGATGGCGCGAAACAGCAGTTACAAAAGGCTATCGAACTAGATCCCATGCTGGTCGAAGCACATTACACGTTGGGCATTACTTACTGGCAAGCCGGAGAACTCGATGACGCAGTTCGACAGATGCGGCTGGCCGTTGCAAAACAACCAAATTACGCTGAGGCGTACTACATGCTGGGAACGGTGCTGAAGCAGACCGGCGAATTGAAGGAGGCGGCCGATGCGCTTCGGCAAGCGATCCGGTTGACCCCCGAAACTCCTGGCCCGTACACGATGCTGGGTCAGATTCTCCGCGCGCAGGGTGACTTGCAGGGCAGCGCCCGCATGTATGCCGAAGGCGCACGAATCAAGGCACGGAAAGAATCGGAGCAGAAAGCGATGTTCGACCGGTCCGTCACCGAAGGGGTGGGCGCCGTGACCGGCCGGAGGTCGCGGCGGTGAAGAAGAAATCACGACGCGAGCTGCTGCAGTCACTATGCCGGACGGCAACGGTGTTCAGCTTCGACCAGCTGGTCCGCGGGTCCGGGCTCGATCTCGAGTTCGTCAATGTCGCACGAAATGCAGGGCTGAACGCCAAGACAACCTTCGGGAGCGAGAAAACAAACAGGTACCTCGTCGAGACAACTGGATGCGGCGTCGCGTTCTTCGATTACGATCAGGACGGCTGGCTGGATATCTTCTTTGTAAACGGCAGCCGATTTGAAAGTAAGTTCCCGGAAGGCTCGCCATCGAATCGCCTGTACAAAAACAACCGCGACGGCACGTTCACCGACGTCACCGAAAAGGCTGGGCTCGTTCGATCAGGCTGGGGACAAGGGGTTTGTATAGGCGATTATGACAACGATGGTTGGAACGACTTGTTTGTCAGCTACTGGGGATCCAACGCACTGTATCGGAATAACGGAAACGGCACATTCACCGACGTGTCCGCAAAGGCGGGAGTCACAACGTCCGGCGGACGCATCCCACGATGGAATACCGGCTGCGCGTTCGTAGATTATGACCGCGACGGCTGGCTCGACTTATTCGTTGCGAACTATATTGATTTTGACATCAGGAAAGCGCCAGTCCCTGAGTCCGGAACATGCCTCTATAAAGGTTTGAAAGTTGCCTGTGGCCCCCCAGGCCTGCCGGGCGGAAAGAATATTCTGTTCCGCAACAACGGCGATGGAACCTTTACCGACGTTTCGAAACAGGCTGGAATTCTGAATACCCCCGGAACCTACAGTTTGGGGGTACTTGTGGCCGACTTCGACGACGATGGATGGCCCGACATCTATGTCGCAAATGACTCTACCTCTTCAGCCCTCTACAAGAACAATCATGATGGCACATTTTCCGAAATCGCCATCGAAGCCGCAGTGGCTTACAGCGCGGACGGTAAGTCACAGGCCGGCATGGGTGTGTCAGCCGGCGACTACGACGGTGACGGCCATCTCGATATTGTGAAGACCAATTTTGCAGGCGACACCTCGAGTTTGTACCGCAACGCCGGAGGGATGGTTTTTGACGACCAGACGTTCCAGTCCGGGCTTGGAAGAAACACGCGCTTTCTTGGATGGGGAGCCGCTTTCCTCGACCTCGACAACGATACATGGCCCGACATCCTGTTGTGCAACGGCCACGTTTATCCGGAGGTCGGTTCCTCAGGGACCGAGGCAGGGTATCGCCAACGCAAGGTCGTATATCGAAACCTTGGGAACGGCAAGTTCGCCGATGTTTCGCAGGCTGCAGGGCCGGGTATCCTCGAGACGGTCGCGGGCCGCGGAATGGCTGTAGGTGACTTCGACAATGACGGCGACCTGGATGTTGTTGTCAATTGCGTGAACGATTATCCACAACTGCTCCGTTGCGATCAGTCCGGCAGCAACCACTGGCTGAAGGTCAGGTGCGTCGGTACGAAATCAAATCGCAGTGCAATCGGAGCGCGGGTTGTCTGCACCACGACGGGTGGCCGACGAATGACGGATGAGGTCCGAAGCGGCGGAAGCTATTTGTCGCAAAGCGATCTCCGCGTTCATTTCGGACTCGGTAAGGCCGCATCCGCTGACGTAGAGGTCCGGTGGCCGAGCGGAACCGTGCAGAAGGTGCCGAACGTGAAGGCGAATCAGGTCCTGACTCTTACCGAGCCGGGGACTTCAGAAAGCCGGTGAACATCGCTCTATTCAACGGAGCGATGTTCATCGATCGTCCGCGGTTCTTAGAACGAGAGTTTCAGCGCCATCTGCCATTGGCGCGGAACGTAATTTGAGTACGTCCCAAATATCCTTCCTGCTACGCCCGGGCAATCAACGCAGGCGTTCGGGTTTGCCAGGTTCGTATGATTCAGGAAGTTGAACGCCTCTGCGCGGAACTGTAACCGGACGCGTTCCGTCAGATCAAAGCTCTTGAAGAACGACATGTCCATTTGGGCGAACGAGGGTCCTTCCAGCATGTTGCGCCCGATGGTACCGAACTGCCCCCGTTGCGGTCGCTGCCAGGGTCCGTTGATCTGGCCATTCGCCACCAGCGGCGTATCGGCCGTTCGAAACCAGCCGAACTGCCCTGGATTATCAATGCTGGCATCGCCGATCAGATCTGGCCGGCACCAGCCCGTATCCCGATCGGCATTGCAGTCGCGGTAACTGGGCGTAAACGGCGCCCCTGACAGCCAGTTGTAGGTTCCGTTCAACTGCCAGCCGCCGAGCGCTAGATCGAGTGCTCGCGGTCCGTCGGACAGAAACCGCCTGCCACGCCCAACTGGCAACTCGACCAGCGATCCCACGAAGAAGACATGCGCGCGGTTGTTGGTTGACGGTCCGCGTGCAAGCTTCGCATCGCGAGGATAGTACGTTCCGTCGTAGTCGATGTTCTTGGACCAGGTATAGTGCGAGGTGATCGAAAAGCCACTGGAGAACCGCTTGTCGAAACGGGTCTGCAGCGAGTGATAGTTGTTGCTGGCGTCACTTCCGTAGTACCGCAGGTTCTGCGACCATCCAAACTTCTGGAAGAAGGGCTTGCGCTGGTTTGTGGTCAACGTCCCGAATCCATTTACGTCGGCCTGGTTCGGGTCGTAGTCGCCACCTGTTCCGGCGAAGACGTGCGTCCCCTTCGTTCCAACGTACGCGGCCTCAACCGACATGTTCTGTCCCAGTTGATGCTGCACCGTGAAGTTCCAAGCGTCCACGGTCGGGAAACGTATCGGGTTCGTGATCGCGAATGCAGTCACACCGTTGGGGAGCATCGGCCGTCCATTAGGACCCTTGGGCTGTGACGCAAGCACCGTAGCCGGGTCGATCGCCGTCGGTCCCTGGTCGAGCCGAAACACGGCGTCGAAGTTCTGTGCCGGCTGATTGGACTGGATGGCCAGTACGGGAAGATTCTGCGTCACGTTGTGACCGAAGATGGAACCGAACACGCCGAGGTTGTAACCGCGTCCGTAACCCGTCCGGACGACGGTCTTGGGCGTCAACTGGTACGCGATGCCAAGGCGCGGCGCAAAGTTGGTCCAGGGAGCCTTCACGTTCAGATCGAGGCCAACGCCGTCGCTTCCAGCGACGAGTACTTCGCCGGTCCCGAGATCAACGAAGCCGCCGTTTCCGGCACCGTTAAGATACTGCGGCCGGTAGATTTCCCAGCGCAGCCCGTAGTTGACGGTCAGCTTGGCGGTTGCACGCCACGTATCCTGACCGAAGAAGAACCAGCGGTTCTGCGTCTCTCGCGCGTCCGTAACGGTGCTCACGTAACGCTCGAACCTGGAAACGTCACCGACGAGGAAGCTTGCCAGTCCCGATCCCCCGCCATTCGGCCCCTGGGTGCGTGCCGCGTCGAAGTTTAACTCGCCTGCCCGATGCCGATCGCTCGGAACCCGCAAATTATGTGCGCGGCGGATGTCGGCTCCGAATTTAAATGTGTGATTACCCTGTATGCGGGTCCAGTTGTTAACAAACTGGAATTGATTTTCATCCTGGATGAGCGGGCAGTTACATGCATTCACCCCGAGCGCATAGCCGAACCGAAACAGGTTGTTCCCGTATCCGTTGATGAAGAACGCAGGCATTCCGGAATTGAATTCATCGTCCGTGTTGAGGCCGGGGATGCCCGCGTCCTGCGCGGGTCTCGTGCCGATGCCATTAGGCTGCCCAAATACCTTGTACCGGAACCAGCCGAACCGGAAGTCTGTAAGCAGCGTCGGCGACACCGAGTAATCGGCACCCGCGGCAATGGAGTGATTCCGCGAGTCGGATGTGCCGGCATATGCCGTGGTGTTTCCTGACGGATCCAGCCCCGAACCTCCCGCAGCACCGAATGCACCGGGCGCATTCACGCGGTACTGCTGAAGACTGTAGCGTCCGAACAGGTGCAGTTTGTCGGTTGTGTAGTGATCCACGCGCGTGTTGAATCCCTCGTCGTTGAGCTTTACGCCGCCTGATGCGGCAAAGTTCGGCTGATCTGATGTGGCTGAAACGTTCGGCAACGGGATCAGCGCGAGAAGTTTTTGCGCCTGCGGTGAGAGCCGGTTCGCAGGAATGATATTGCCTGGAAACTGGGTTCGGGTGGCGGGCGTTGCGCCACTTGCCGGGTCGTAGATGTTGACGCCCAACCCGCTCAGGTCCCCGGTTCGCTCGGCCACGGTCGGAACACGGAGCAGCGTGCCACCTCCCGTATTGCGACGCGTCCCCTGGAAGTCACCGAAGTAAAAGAGCTTGTTTTTCTTAATAGGACCGCCGATCGATCCGCCGAACTGGTTCCACTGCGTGAGCGGAATCTTACGTCCGCCGGAGTTCGGGACGACCTGCGATTGAGTGAACGGATTCCGCGCCTGAAGGTGGTCATTGCGAAGAAATTCGAACAGCGATCCATGGATCTGGTTTGTTCCGGACTTGGTTTGAGCACTCACGACACCGGCGCTTGCAACGCCGAACTCCGCATCGTAGTTTGCAGTCGTGATCTTCGCTTCGGTGACGGACTCGAGCGTAGGGTTGATGACAATCCAGCCGAGAACGGCGTCGTGGTTATCGGTGCCGTCGAGCAGGTGACTTGTACCAGCGAAGCTTTGCCCGTTCACGAGGAGCCTGTATGACCCCTGTGGATTTTCGGCCAGAACGTTCGCCGCCGAACCCGACCACAGAACAACGCCCGGCGTCATGAGCTGGAAGTTTGTGAAGCGGCGATTTAACACGGGCAATTCCGTGATCATCTTCGTGCTATAGGTCGTGGACACCTCGCTGCGCTCTGTTTTCAGCAGCGATGCTTCGCCAGTGACCTCCACCGTTTGTGTCACGTCGCCCACGGCCATTTGCGCGTCCACACGAGTCTCCGAATCGACAGAAACGCTAATGTTGTCCTGAACAAAAACCTTGAAACCCGGCGCCTCCACACGGACGCGATACCTGCCAACAATGAGGAAACGCTGGGCAAAGTAGCCTGAGTCGTTCGATGTCGTAGCAGCGGCCACGTCGCGGCCTATATCCGTGATGGTCACCTTCGCGCCTGTAATGGCGGAACCCGATGGATCGACCACCGTGCCGACTATGGAGCCGTACACGGCCTGAGCCCGAACTGACGGGACCTGGAACGCAAAAAGAGCGATTAGTAAGACGGAAGGCACTAAACGAATGGCCAGCATCGCTTTGATCCTGCCCGAAGCTGCAACGACTGGGGAGACACCGAACTTTGAGGTCACCATAGACTCAGATCCCTCCTGGGCGATCTTGTTTACAGCAGAGAGTAACACTCGGGACGCGAAAGCTTTGTTACCTTTGACCGCGGCTTGCGACCGCGGCTTGCCGCGCCAATCAGATTGTCACGTTCGCCTATCCCCGTCAAGTATATGCCCCGTTGTCCGCGTCCGAGCGCGGATACTACGTCGGCATCAGGCTGCTCTTTTGTCCCTGTTTCGTGTAATATCTCGCTTGCACGTTGGCGAGCTATGTCAGGAGGATTGTGTTGAGAACTACAGTTTTGGCATTGGGTCTCGTCACGCTGGCCGCAACAAGTGTGATTGCGGCGCCCGTCGTGACCAACAGTGTGGTGTTATGCGTTTCGCAGCAAAGCTGCGAAACGCTGGAGTCAAGCCCAAACCCGATTGACAGTGTATGGACGCGTGGCACCGGCCAGGACCAGATTACGGTTGAGGGTATGGCCACGGCTGAGATTATGGGGAACTCGTTCGGCGTCAGGGCGCGGAGCAAGTACACCACGGCCGGGGTAACCGACGACTGGTCTCAGATCAATGCTGCCTCTCAAATCAGGTTCAACATGACGGTTGAGGGAACGGGAGTCGCCTCTATCGCACCCGTTTTCGACATCACGGGGGTAACAGGCAGAGCGGCCCTTGCCAACATGGTCATGTTCTACAACGATGGCCTTCACGGCCTTCAGACTGACAGCGAGTGGTTTGAGGACAGCAAAGTCGTAACGCTCGGACCGCTACCCGTGCAGCGTGGAATTCCCGTGCTGATGACGTTCGCGTTTTCGGCAACGACTTTCCCGGGGGCAGCGCAGGGACCCCAGGCGATAACAACCGATGAAGCGGACTATTCGCACACCGTCCTGCTGCGGGGAATTCAGATCTACGACGAAGCAGGTCGCCAGTTGGGAGCAGGCGTGCTGTCGGCAGATAGCCTCAACATCGCCGTGATCGTGCCCGAGCCCGGATATGCCTCCGAGCTCGCTGTCACTCTCGCGGCACTTGCAGCCGTTCGCCGCCGGATGCGGCGCTAACGCAGTCGCGGCGTTAGTCGATGTACTCGTAAGCCGCCGTTGTAAGGAATTCCTGGAAGTCGGTTCGAGTCATCATATCGGAGAAGATGCCCGCCGCAACCTTCTTGTTGGAGGTGCCGGGCTTCGACGATACTTCCTCGTCGATCGCCTGCTTTACCAGTTCGGGCGTGACGGGTGTCCCATCGTTGAGCGCGGCACCGTGCCGTACCCACTGCCAGACCTGCGATCGTGAGATCTCCGCAGTGGCTGCATCCTCCATCAGGTTATAGATCGGTACGCATCCGTTTCCGTTGAGCCATGCCTCAAGGTACTGAATGCCTATATCGACATTGGCGCGGAGTCCCGACATTGTGATGTCGCCTGTGTGCGGCCGCAGCAGGTCCTCGCGGGTGACGCGCACGTCCTCACGCTTCACATGTATTTGGTTCGGTCCTGGCATGTGCTCGTCGAAAATCTGTTTCGCCACACCGACGAGCCCGGGGTGGGCGACCCAGGTTCCGTCGTGTCCCGCCTTGACCTCGCGCAGTTTGTCCTGCCGCACTTTCTCGAGCGCGCGCTCGTTCGCTTCGGGATCATTCTTTATCGGGATCTGTGCGGCCATACCGCCCATGGCATGGATCTCCCGCCGGTGACACGTCTGGATCAGAAGGTCAACGTACGCCTTCAGGAATGCCTTGTCCATCGTGACCTGAGCGCGGTCGGGCAGGACGAACTCCGGCCGGTGGCCGAGCTTTTTGATGTAGCTGAAGATGTAGTCCCAGCGGCCGCAATTCAGGCCGGCCGAGTGATCGCGCAGTTCGTAAAGGATCTCGTCCATTTCGAAAGCGCCGAGGATCGTCTCGATCAGAACAGTGGCACGGACGGAGCCCTGCGGAATGCGGCGATAATTCTGCGCGAAGACGAACACGTCGTTCCAGAGCCGGGCCTCCAGATGACTCTCCATCTTCGGCAGGTAGAACCATGGCCCCCAGCCGCGATCGAGCAGCGCCGTGGCGTTGTGGAAGAAGTACAGCCCGAAGTCGAAAAACGAACCTGAGATCGGTTGTCCATCGACAAGAACATGCTTCTCGACGAGGTGCCAGCCGCGCGGGCGCACCAGCAGCACGGCCGTAGTCTCATTCACCTTGTAGGCCTTGCCTTCGGGGCTTGTGAAATCGATGGTGCCGTGGACGGCATCGCGAAGGTTGAGCTGGCCCTGAATGTTGTTGCCCCAGGTCGGTGAATTCGAATCTTCCAGATCCGCCATGAACATCGATGCTCCGGAGTTTAGGGCGTTGATGATCATTTTGCGGTCGACAGGACCGGTGATTTCTACGCGCCGGTCCAGCAGGCCGGCCGGAATCGGCGCGACTGTCCAGGTCGCGTCGCGGATGTGCTTCGTTTCGGGCAGGAAGTCCGGCAGTTTTCCCGCGCGCAACTCGTCCCACCGCTGATCGCGGTTGCGAAGCAGTTCCTGCCTCCGCGCCTCAAATCTGCGGCTGAGTTCAGCGACGAAGGCGACCGCTTCAGGGGAGAGAATTTCAGTCCATGGCGCGGGAATCGGGCGGGTGATTTCCACACCGGGAGCAACTCGAACAGGCGTCATCACGAGAACAGTAGAACGTTGCGGTCGGTATGTCAACCAGGAGAGAGACGAAGCGGTCGAGCGGTGTTAAGGCCCTGTGTGTAGCGACCACGCGTCATCGTGCAAAAGCCAACACATTACGGAGCAGCGCGAACGCGAGGTTTACGCGTTGTTACAACCGTCGCTTCATGCTCAATTTGCTGACAGTGTCCATTGCGAGTCGGCGGCTGTGGCTGGATTGCCGTCGGTGTCGGCGTCTCGAATCGCCGTTATGGGACGCCAGAAATTGTAGTGGAACTTCGCGTCCCAACACGCGATATACGCGTCCACGAGAGCGAGATTCATCAGCGCCAACAGCCGCGTATTATCCAGACATCGAGGCGTCGGACCGCTGGCACGTTCCCCGTAAGGCGGTTCCAGATCACGTTCCCGCTGCCCTCGACCGAGTGTTTGGAGAAAGGCAAGCGAGAGCGTGCCGACTGCATGGTCAACCTGCTTGTGGAGCCTTGGATGGATCCGCTGCGACGCGATCGGCACTACAAAGAACTGATCGACCACATCGGCCTGGCTACGGGTAAATCAGGTCCGAAACCATAAGGATCGGGATCTCTTTACAAAAAAAGCGGCTTGTTTGATCATTCGATCGCCTGTAGGGATGAATGGGTGCCTCCGGGAACGGAATTTCCGGAAGGCTCCGCGAATGGCTGCGGATTATGCGCCTGCAATGGCCCGCCCGCCCGGCACATCTGACCGCCGATAATTCAGGCTTGAGCGTGTCACCCGGAACCGCCATCAGAGTCCGACTGATGCCCATGGAAAGCGAATGGCAGCTGCAGGAGGCAAAGGCCCGCTTTAACGAAGTCTTTCGTCTGGCCCGGGAGCAGGGTCCGCAGTGTGTCTCCAAACACGGCAAAACAGCCGTCGTCGTGATCCCGGCTGAGCAGTACGACCAATTGCGCCGACCGCGAAAGCGTAAGCAGAGTCTGACGACGTTCTTTGCGCAGTCGCCCGTCGCGGCCTACGGCCTCGAAATCGACCGTCCAACGGATCCGCGGAGATACATTGATCCGTGAGCGGCTTCCTGTCGGACACAACATCGTTTCCGAACTGAACAAGCCGCAACCCGAACCAAACGTCGTCCGCTGGGTTGACAGCGCCAACGAGGAACTTCTTTCCTGAGTGTCATAATGCTCGGAGAGATCCGAAAAGGGGTTATGCGACTGGACTGGGGCAAGCGCCGGAGGCGACTCGAGTTATGGTTGGAACAGGATCTGCCACTGCGGTTTGAAGGGCGCGTTTTGACTGTTGACCGCGAAGTCGCAGACCGATGGGGTACCCTCTCCGCGGTGACTGCGGCGCTCGGAACATCGCTGCCGGTTATTGACAGACTGCTTGATGCGACCGTCCTGCACCATAACCTTACGTTGGTCACACGGAATACCGCTGACGTGGACGCGACCGATGTACATGTCCTGAATTCGTGGCTGCCGGGTAAATACTTACGGGCGGCGAAAGCGGACGGGATCTGGTCATCAGAAAGTAGCGGTCCACCGAGACACCGGAGTCGGCTTTCGAGCGGCGTTACCTCGGCACTTTCGACATCGAAGGACCCCCTATGGTGCAGATTGGGAGGAATCGCTTCCGGTTTGTCCGTAATCCGACTGCAATCGCGCAAGAGTTGATTAGACGGTTGGAGCGGGCCTCCTGCAGTCGGCCAGCCCTACCGATGCTCAATGGCGCGAGGCACCGTAACAGTTCACGTTGTCTGCAACGAAAAACGCTGAAAATGTTCAATTTGACCTGGATCTTTGAACCAAAACCTGGCAATGTGGATGTTTGAGGGCTTCGAATCGTCGGCACCGCTCGTCGTCGCCAGCAAGACCACCTGCACCGGAGTGGCGGAAGCTGGAACGCGAGAACGAGCGTCTGAGTCGGGATAACGAGAGATTGCGCGAAGAGTTGCTGGACAAGGAGCAGCGCCTTCGCGATGCCGAAAAGAAGATTGCCGATGCGGAAAAGCAGATCAGGGACCTCGAGCGGAAGCTGGCTCTGCGGTTGCAGAACTCAGTCACTTCTTCCAAACCACCTTCATCCGACGGACTGGCTGGTGAGCAACGCCCGCGCGGCAGCAGGAGAAAGAAGAGCCGGCGTAAGCCGGGCGGCCAGCCGGGCCATCCCGGACGCTGGCGCGGACGGGCCCCGGCGAGTCGTGTCGATACTGTCATCAGGCTGTTTCCCACTCGTTGCTCTCACTGCGATGGCCGATTAACCGCGGGCGGCCTAAACGCTTCGGCAGATGGTGAACCACGACGGCATGAGGTGACAGAACTGCCGCGCATCCAGGCGCATATCACCGAGTATCAGTGCCAGCGAGTGCTCTGTCCAGAGTGCGGAAAGACCACGCAGGCGGACCTGCCGTCAGAGGTCCGAAGCCACTTCGGACCGGACTTGACCGCGCTGATTGCGTATCTGACAGTGGTTTGCCGGATGCCGCGGCGTATGGTGCTGGAACTGATGGAACAGGTCCTGGGAATTCCGCTCAGCCTGGGAAGCATTCAGAACAGTTGGGACGAGGCCAGTGAAGCGGTGGCCGAGCCCTGTGTGGAACTGGAACGGCAGTTGCCCCATGAGACGATTCTCAACAGCGACGAAACCGGTTACCGTACCAGCGGTGAGAAGCGCTGGCTGTGGGCCCTGGTGGCGCCGGGCTTTGTGTTCTATAAAATTGCTCTGTCGCGCGGGGCCGAAGTGCTGGTCCAGTTACTGGGAGCCGCATTCGGCGGAATCCTTTGCAGCGACCGCTGTCCCACTTATCTGAAATACCACCCGGGAGCGGGCCAGTTCTGCTGGGCGCATTTCAAGCGCAACATCCTGGGTGTGCTGGAGATTTCCAAAACCACCGAAGCGGAACGGTTCTGCCGCGACCTTCTGGCCCTGCACGCACGGCTTTTCCGCCTCTGGCATCGTTTTCGCGCCGGACCCGGCACTCGCTATGGGCCGATCACAAGAGAACAACTTGTGCGGAAATCCGTTCCGTTGGAGAAGAAGTTGTTCGCGCTGGCATTTGGCCATCTCGACAGCTGCGATAAGGACGTACGGAATCTGGCGACGGCGCTGTGCCTCCATTTCGAAAGGTTCTTCACCTTCCTCGATAAGGAAGGCGTGGAACCCACCAACAACGCTGCCGAGCGCGCTCTGCGATGCGCCGTGCAGTGGCGCAAGATCAGCTTCGGAACTCGCAGCCCACAAGGTGAGATCGCCGTTGCACGTCTGCTGACCGTGGCTGGTACATGTCGCATGCAAAACCGGAGTTCACTCGGCTATCTCGGTGAAGCTATCCGCTCGCACCGGAGCTCGCAGTCAGGCCCTTCCCTCTTGAAAACAGCTCCGGCCACCTGAACTGTTACGAGGCACCGCTAGTACCACCATTCGCTTCGCGCCTGTTGCAGTCACCTCGTCTCTGGTAAAACTTCTTCATGAGAGTGCTCTTCATTGGAGGGACCGGGATCATCAGTACCGCCTGCACCGATCTCGCGATCTCCCGAGGCATCGAACTCACCTTGCTCAATCGCGGGCGCCGGATTAGCGGTGTCCGGGAGGGCGTCCGAAGCGTCACCGCTGATATCGACGACCCCGCCGCCGTCGCCAGCGCGCTCGCTGGCGAGACTTTCGATGCAGTCGTGAACTGGATCGCCTTCGAACCCTCACACATCGAACGCGACCTTGAGCTCTTTCGCGGCCGCACCCGGCAATTCATCTTCATCAGCTCCGCCAGCGCCTATCAGAAACCCGTCGGGCACTACCTGATCACCGAATCGACGCCTCTCGCCAATGCCTTCTGGACGTATTCCCAGCAGAAGATAGCCTGCGAAGACCGGTTGATGCGCGCCTACCGCGAAGAAGGGTTCCCTGTCACCATCATCCGTCCTTCCCTCACCTACGGCGACTCACAGATCACGCTCGCCATCAATAGCTGGACCCGTTCGTACACTGCCGTCGACCGCATGCGGCGCGGCCGGAAGGTAATCATTCCGGGAGACGGATCTTCCCTTTGGGTCATTACGCACAACACCGACTTTGCGAAAGGACTTGTGGGACTTCTCGGACGCGAACAGGCCATCGGCCATTCATTTCACATCACCAGCGACGAAGTGATGACCTGGGATCAGTGGTATCGCATCACGGCCGAAGCCGCGGGCGCTGATATGCAAGCCGTCCATATCCCGAGCGATTTCCTGGGCGCCTGCATCCCCGATTTGCGAGGCAGCCTGACTGGTGACAAGGCGGTCAGCGTAGTATTCGATAACGCCAAAATCAAACGGTTCGTCCCTGACTACTGTGCCACCACGCCGTTCACCCAGGGCATTCGCAAAACCATCGCGTGGTTCGATGCCGATCCCGCACGCCGCCCGATCGAAGACGAAGCCAACACGCGCTGGGACCGGCTGATCGAAGCCTGGGAACTTGGCACCGCCGAGGCGCTCCGCATCTTCCGTCAATCGGCAGCCCCCATCGATTGATCGCGAAGCCGACGGTCCGGCGCGAGGACGCGGTTCCGACTCACCTCGGTTGACGACGCCCGAGCAGGAACCAGGCGATCCGCTCCGCATTTCGTGTTGCACGTCGGGTGGATCAGTTACGAGTTGGGCGTCATTCGCGCGTGATCCGGACAGAGTACATGCACAGCATGACGACCTCCAGGTGGATTGCGGGTCGTTGGCGCTTATCGAAGTCTAATTCTGCAAGTGCGTCTGTAGGTACTTCAACTCTCGCTACTGAATCCGCGAGGGTACTCCCCACGACCAACGCACACGCGAGATCTATCTTCGCACCCGTATGTGCGCTAGCGGCGCTTCGGCCGAGTTGACCGACGCTTTTTGCTCCCGTACAGCGTCGCTGAATAAGAGCCCGTTGACTCGTACAAGAACACCTCTCGGAAAGCCAGATGCTGCTTCGATTGTTCAACCAATGCAACGGCTTGGTTCCAGTCATCGTGAAGAATGAGTGCATCGGCGAAACACCTTACAATCAAGACTGTGCTGGGCGGGTAGTGCTTCGCGCTTTTAGCTTCGAGTCTTTCAATGACGTGGTCGGCCAGGTCTCTTCCACGCTCGTCACCGCTGTACACGTAAGGGTCCGACACAATGTGGCGAGTACTCTTATTCCGCCGGATGTTCTTTGAACCCCAAGTCATGCCCTGCGTGTGGAGTTGCTGCCGCGCGAGATAGCTGCATTCATGCTCCGCGGTTGTAACTTCCACGTTCAGCCGTTTGGGAAATGCACCATGCTTTACGCCATCACCGGACGACCAAAGAATTGCGTCGTATGACTGCGAGCCGCTCAACCACCTCACCTTTATGCGGCGCCCTTCCTCGTAGCGTGCCTGGATATAGCGAGCAATGGGAATGAGCTCCTCGATGAGCCTCTTCGAAAGCTTCGTGGAACGGAGCCGAATTTGCTCAAGGCCGCCGGGGGCAGCCATCACTTGATCAAACAGGGCGTACACCTCGCCGCAGAAGACAAGCCCATCTATTAATTTGTTGTCAACCGACAAGAAATCGGGGGTTGCCGTCTTCTGCATACTCCGGAGCGACCTCATCTTCCATTTAAGCCTGCAGACGCTTTCGATCCTGGGGCCTGATACTGCACCTGGCAGACTCTTGCGTTTCCGATTGTAATGCTGCCGGTGACGCCGAATCGAGTCACATCAGCGTTTGAGCGTTAGAACTAGCCGCTGGCGCGGCGGACGCAGCGGCTTAGTTCTAACGCCCTATCGGTTCGATTTGACCGCCGATCGCGACCACATTCCGGCCATGCGGAAGGCATCCGCCAATGGGCGCGAACGAGCCTCACCAGAGCAAATCTTGTTAATGGGCGTGCGACCGCTGTGCAGCCGTATCGTTGGCAAACTACGGGAACACCGTCGGACGCAGGTGCTCAGCATGGGTCAGAAGTGGTGCACCGACTCTGGAGATTCACTTCTTCCCGGCGACGCATCTTCCGATCACGACGCCGGAGTCCCTCGCCGATGCTACTGAAGTTTCGGATGCCGTGTCATCCGACCCCTCGATTGTCGTCTGGGTCGGTGACCATTGGAAGGGTCTGGACACCTGCAATTGGTTCGTGAAAGACCGCGGGCCGTGAAAATCTCGCCCGTCTATAAAGTTGCTGGAGGCGCGGACCGGAGTCGAACCGGTGAATAAAGGTTTTGCAGACCTCTGCCTTACCACTTGGCTACCGCGCCGTTGCCGACTACCAGAATACCAAACGCTACTTACGCGCCGAAAGCGTAACCACAGTCGCGCCCCACCCGCCGGCCTCCATTGGAGCATCACCAAAGGTCACAACGAACGGCGTCCGTTGGAGAATGGCCCGGACCGTCCCGCGCTGTACGCCGATGCCCCGCCCGTGAATAATGCGCACATAACGGAACCCGCGAGCGTGTGCCTCCTCAAGGTACGCTTCGACGACACCGGCAACATCCCGAGGCGGCACCGTATGCAGATCGAACACGTCCGTAATGGGGATCTCTATCGGCTCCTGCCCCTCACCCTCGTCCGTCACTCCGCCGCTGCCAGAGCCTCTACGCGTTCATCCACGGCCGTGAAGTACGAGCAGTCCGGATGATGGAACACCAGCGCACTCACGCTGGCCTCCGGCTCCATCATCATGCCCTCCGTCAGGTGCACCCCGATCTCCTCGGGCCGGAGCAGTTTCCAGATCCCCTGCTGGTCATCCAGATTCGGACACGCGGGATATCCGAAGCTGTACCGTTTCCCGCGATACCGCGAGGTGAATCGCTCCTGCATCGTCATGTCGGCCGGATCGGGAAAACCCCAATCTTCGCGGATGCGGCGATGCAGCCACTCCGCCGCACCCTCCGCCGTTTCAATCGCGAGTGCCTGCAGACCATGTGCGAGAAAGAACTCGCCGCGAGCCTTCGCTTCCTCGGACCGATCCCGCACACCCTCGCCGGCGGTGACCACGAACAGAGCGAGGGAATCACGATGTCCAACAAGGTAGTCGCTCAGGCACAACCCGTCGCGACGTGGCTGCCGGCCGAACTGGAACGTATGCAGCACATTCGACGAGCCCGGCTCAAAAAGATGAATGGAATTGCCGTCTCGCTCCGCCGCGAAGAACTGCCATACCGCGCGGACCTTCATGAACGTCGCCGCAACCGCCTTTACCTCTTCCATCTTGTTAAACAACTCGAGCGCCTTAGGCTCGCGCGCCGCAAGGTTCTTTTCGAAGTTGCCCTTATACCCCATGTGACGGCCGTAGAGCATATAAGGATTGATATAGCTCCATACCTCCGTCAGTTGCGGCACCGACCTTACCCGGCGGTCGAGATATGGGGCAGCCGGCGGCACTATATCCGTCCGTACCTTCGAACTGCGCTCCGTCCCCGCATCCACGCGCTGCTCGACCTCACCGACATTCGCAGCCGCTTCCGAGAACACGTGCGAACGAAGCGCAACGTCGCGAGTCATGGGGTCCATGATCTCGTTCATCAGCCGCAGCCCTGTCATTGCATCCTTCGCATAGAACGTCGGAGCCGCGTATGCCGGACCGATGCGCCCCGTCGTGAACTTCTCAGAAAGAGCGGCCCCGCCCACCAGCAGCGGAACGTCGATACCGGCGTCGCGCAGGTCGTTCGCGGTAATCACCATCTGCTGAGCCGACTTGACCAGGAGGCCCGACAGCCCGACGGCATCCGGGTCATGCTGCCGGCACGCTTCAATCAACTTTTCGGGCGGCACTTTGATGCCGAGGTTGATCACGTCGTAACCATTGTTGTGCATGATGATCTCGACCAGGTTCTTGCCGATGTCATGCACATCGCCCTTGACGGTCGCCAGCAGCACCTTTCCGCGAGCCGCCGTGTCCGCCTTCTCCATGAACTGCTCGAGGTGCCCAACGGCAGCCTTCATCGACTCCGCGGATTGCAGCACCTCGGCCACGATCAATTCATTGTTGTTAAACAGCCGGCCAACTTCCGACATGCCAGCCATCAAAGGACCGTTGATGATGTCGAGCGGTGCTGTCCCTTCAGCTAGCTTCTTGTTCAGATCGTCGACGAGTCCGTCCTTCGAACCTTCGATGATGAAGTTTGCAAGCCGCTCGTCGACCGGCAGGTGCGCATCATGCGCCTTCGAGACCTTCGTGGACGATCGCCCGCGGAAATGTTCCGTGATCGCCGCAATGTGGTGCTGGTTCAGAGCAGCCCGCTGCTCGCGACTCTGCTCACGCCAGTCCTGCGGTTCTCCGGTGATCGGTGCATTGAACAGCAGGTTCTCTGCCAGTTGTCGCTCGTCGGCCGGAATGGACGCAAACCGTTCCAGCTTCTCGGCATTCACGATGGCGAGGTCCAGCCCTGCCTTCGTGCAGTAGTACAGGAACACTGAGTTGACGATCTCTCGCGCGGCGGCGGGCAGTCCAAATGAGATGTTGGATACCCCGAGCACCGTCTTCACATGCGGGATCTGCTGCTTGATAAGCCGCAGCGCCTCGATCGTCTCCACAGCGCCGCCGATATAATTCTCGTCGCCCGTTGCGCACGGGAAAACCAGCGGATCGATGATAATGTCTTCCGCCGCTATCCCGTAATTGCGTGTCAAAAGTTCCACGGACCGCCGTGCCACCGCCAACTTCCGCTCACGCGTAAACGCCTGAGCCTGGACAGGATCTTCGTCGATTGTCCCTACCACCAGCGCTGCACCGTATGCGCGTGCAATCGGGCAGATTTTTTCGAACTTCTCTTCGCCGTCCTCCAGATTTACCGAGTTGATGATGCTTTTTCCCTGGCAGTACGTCAGGGCCAGTTCAATCCCACGGGCATCCGTGGTGTCGATCATCACCGGAGCCTTCACCTTACGGATCAGCTTTTCGTAGAACGGTCCGATGTCCTTCAGTTCGTCACGATCCGTCGACTGCAGACACACGTCGATAACGTGCGCGCCGTTCCGAACCTGTCGCCGTGCGATCTCGGTAGCCTCTTCCCATTTCTCCTCGGCCACCATGTTCTTAAACAGGCGCGAACCGATGACGTTCGTACGCTCGCCAACGATCAGCGGCCGGTTCGCTTCGTCGGCCTCGACCAGTTCGATGCCGCTGTAGTACGACTTCTGCAGACGATCACGCAGCCGCCGCGGCGGCCGCCCCTCTGCCATGTCCGCGATTGCCTTAATGTGTGCGGGGGTGGTCCCGCAGCACCCGCCGACCATATTGAGCCACGCGTGATCCACGAACTTTTCCAACTGCGCCGCCAGTGATTCCGGCGTTTCGAGGTACTTCAGTTCTTCATTTGGAATCCCTGCGTTTGGATAACAGGAAATCCGCGTCGAAGCCATCTCATGCAGCGACCGGATATGGTCTGTCATGAACTCGGGGCCGGTGGCACAGTTCAGGCCGATCGACAGGAGCTTCTTGTGCGCGATCGAGACGTAGAGCGTGTCCGCCGTCTGCCCGGCAAGCATCGTGCCCATCGGCTCAATCGTGCCGGACACCATGATTGGCATCTCGAAACCGAGTTCCCGCTCTGCGTCTTCGATTCCCAACAGCGCGGCCTTTACGTTCCGCGTGTCCTGGCAAGTTTCGAGGAGCAGAATATCGGACCCGCCCTCGATGAGTGCGCGTGCCTGCCGCCGATATCCGTCGCGCAGCGCTTCGAACGTAATATTGCGTGTGACCGTAATCGACCGAGTTGTCGGTCCCATCGACCCCGCAACGAAGCGCGGCCGGGCGTCGGTCCAGAACTCGTCAGCAGCTTCACGTGCGATCCGAGCTGCCGCCCGATCGATCTCCTCCGTGTCGTTCTCAAGCCCGAACTCGCTCATCGACACCGGGTGGCCATTGAACGAATTCGTCTCGACGATGTGCGCACCGGCTTGCAGATATTCGCGGTGGATCTCGCGAATCAGATCCGGCCTGGTTCGGCACACGTTGTCGGTGCAGTTCTCGAGATGAGCGCCGCCGTAATCGGCAACCGACAGGCGGGAATGCAGTATGCTCCCCATGGCGCCGTCGATCACCAGAATGCGCGAGTCAACCGCGTCGTACAACGCTTTCTGTCGGTAGTTGCGATCTGTCATTGGAACGATATATGCCGCCGGGCGGATCGGACCGGTGGACCTTTCATCTTAACATTCCGGTCCTGTAAGGTGCATAACTTGTTACATCTTGCGGCCGTTCTGCGTCGCACGACGGAAAGGGGAACGCAGCCGTGAAATGCAAAGACGTAATGACAGAGGATCCGTCCTGCTGTCTGCGAGGTGACTCTGTTGCGAGCGCCGCACAGGTCATGAAGCGCGAGGATGTCGGCCCGGTTCTGGTCGTTTCCGATCACACCAGCCGCCGACTCGTTGGAATCGTCACAGACCGCGACCTGGCGGTCAAAGTGGTGGCCGAGGGCCGCGATGGCAACTCAACCCGTCTCGATGAAGTCATGAGTTCACAACCGGTGACTTGCAACGAAGACGACGATGTGAGCGTGGCGATCCGTCTCATGTCAGAACACCAGGTGCGCCGCATCCCGGTTGTGGATCGGAACAACTGCCTGATGGGAATCGTCTCCCAGGCCGACGTAGCGCGTTATGCCGATGAAGAACAGGTCGGCGAACTGGTCGAGGACATCTCGCAGCCCTACGGCGAAAGTCTTGTGAGCCGCGGAGCGGCGTACGCTGAGCGATCGGCTCGTGCGGGTGCCTCGTCGCTGCTCGCCTGCTCCGTCGGTTTCGGTCTCGGCATCGGCCTCATGTATCTGCTCGATCCCACAGGTGGGCGTGCCCGCCGCGCCACCCTGAAGAACCGAACGCTGGATGCAATCGAGAGCGCCAAAACGCGCTTCTCCGGACAGGGGCAAGGGCAAGTCGGCAGCGCCGCGGAAGACCTGCCCAGATAAACTCTCGCCGGGGACTATAGAGCAACCAGGCCGCGCCTGACCCGACTTAACGCATTCTGCTTAACATGGGTCAGGCGTCCATTAAGAGCGTACGCCCGCTTCTGCCAGATACTGCCGCATCGTTTTTGCGTAATGTGGAAACGCAATCTCCGGCTCATCGATATCGGGGTGCCAGCGCTTTTCCCACTCGAAGCAGTAGTAGCCCTTGTAGCCGTGACTCGCAAGGACCCGTACCGTTTCCTTCACTGGAATGTCCCCGGTGCCTGTAAGCACATAACGACGGTCATCTTTGGTTTTTCCGGGCACGGGCACCGAGTCCTTCAAGTGGGTGTGCCGCGTGTACTTGCCAAGCCGGCTGAACGTGTCGGCCGGTTTCTCGCCTTCCACGCACGTATGGTGTGCATCCCAGAGAAACGCAACGTTCTTCGATTTGGCGCCATCCAGAATCGGGATGATGTCCTCGGCCCGGCGAAACTCGCCATGGGATTCAACGATGACGGACACGCCCGCGGGTCTGGCGTACTCGCCTAATTCATGGAGGCCCTCGCTGATCCGCGCGAACGTGACACGTTTGTCCTCGCCCGGTACGAACTGGTTCGGGAACACGCGCACATACGGAGCATGAAGTTCATGCGCGAGATCGATGAAACGGCGAGCCTCGTCCAGATGCTTTTTTCGTTTGGCGGGGTCGGGTTCGTGCATCTGCGCCGAAGCACCCAAATCAGAAATGCTGAGACCTGCCGCCGAGAGATCCTGCAGCGTACCCTTCAGGCGAGTGCCGGTGAACTCAGGAACTTTGGACAAATCCATTTGATCCTGGATGCCGCGCAACTCGAGTGCGGCGAACCCCCAGCCCGACGTATTCTTTACAATCGTGTTCCAGTCCCATTTGGGGCAGCCAAGGGTGGAGACGGCGATCGGAAGCTTTCCAGCTGCTCTCGATGCCCACAATGCGGAACCCGCTACAACAGACGGTGCGACTCTTAACAGATCGCGGCGTGTCATATTCAGATCATAGATTAGGCCCGATCGCACTCGGCGAACAACAAAGCGGGACGGCACCTCGCCGTCCCTGCCGTGGATCGAACCCGTTATCGGACGCTCACACGACGTACGGTTTTCGGTATTCCCTCGTAATGAGCTTCGTTGCTTCGGGCTCTCCTGCAAAGCCCTTCTTCGATTCGTCCCAGGTAAGTTTGCGGCCTACACGGTAGCTGATGTTCGCAATGTGGCACAGTGCGGCGGACATGGCGCCAATCTCGATCTCGGCGTTGAGTGTCTTGTAATCACGACTGCGGCATGCAGCAAGAAAGTTCTGCATGTGCCGGACGGTCGGGTCGCCTCCGCCGCCCTTCTCTTCCATGACGAGTTCGTTCGATTCGCCTTTGTAGACCTGAAATCCGCCAGCTGCCCACATCCAGCCTTCGCTGCCCAGAAAGAGATTGCCTACCGTGTTACCGCCTTTGATCGGCGCGCCTGCTTCCGGTCCCGTGAGCAAGCCGCGAACTTCGAACATGATCTCCCGGTCGCCATAGTCGAACGTCGCAAGCTGCGTGTTCGGCGTTTCCTGATCGTCGTCGTATACGAACTTGCCTCCGGTGGAGACAACCGACTTCGGCATGCCCACTTCACCGAGGCCCCAGCGGCAAATATCCATCTGGTGAACTCCCTGATTGCCGAGATCGCCATTGCCTGTGTCCCAGAACCAGTGCCAGTTGTACGCGAACCGGTTTTTCGTAAACGGACGCATGGGCGCGGGCCCGAGAAACTTATCCCAATCCACACCGGCGGGCACCGGCTCTGCAGGCGTTTTGCCGATCGACTTCCGGCGCTTGAAACACAAACCTTTCGACAGATAAACCTTGCCGATAACGCCATCGCGCAGCAACTGTGTGGCCTTGATGAACGCAGGGGAACTGCGGCTCTGCGATCCAACCTGGACCATTCGCTTTGTCTTGCGGGCGACTTCGACCATGCGCCAGCCCTCGTATACGTTGTAGCTCGCGGGCTTTTCGACGTAGACGTCTTTCCCTGCCTGACACGCCCAAATTGTGGCGAGTGCGTGCCAGTGGTTCGGCGCGGCAATGGACACGGCGTCCACACTCTTATCGGCGAACATGTCGCGCATGTCGACGTATTCTTTCGCCTTCTCGGCGCTAGCTGTGGTCAGCCGTGTCTGAGCCCGCTCTCGTGCAGCCTGGTTGACATCGCAAAGGCCCGTGATCTGAGCCTCGGCGATCTTCATATAGGAGCCCTGATGGGCAGTTCCTCTGCCGCCAATGCCCACGAGTCCGATGTGTATGCGATCATTCGCACCTGCGACACGTGTGGCGGACGCGGCGAGCGCCGCCCCTTGAAAGAACGTCCTGCGAGTGAGATTCCTCATAATATGGAGCCTGACGGGAATTATATGCCTGGCAGGAGCCGCTCTCGCATTAAAGTGCAAGCTGGCTTAAATATCGTGGCTCTATAATAGCCGCATGGGTCAGTTCTTGCTTTTGGTCTTTACCGTCATTCTCGCCGTCAGGGCGACACACGCCCAGACGCTCTACGGCGCTCTGGTTGGCAATGTCACAGATCCGAGTGGGGCGGCCGTTCCGGCAGCCAAAGTAATAGCGGAAAACCCCAGCACCGGCTTCACACGTGAAGCAACCACAGACGAGCGAGGCGGGTTCCAGTTCTCGGATCTTCAGCCTGGCGCATACACTCTGCGCGTGAACGCACCGGCATTTGCAACGTTTACGCAGACAGGCCTCGACATCACCGTCAATGCGGTGCGCCGCGCAGACGTTCAGCTCCGCGTGGCCACTGCCGCCGAATCGATTGTCGTCGCCGCTTCGGCGACCGCTCTGCAAACCGACCGCTCCGACCTCCGGTCCGACCTGACCACCCGACAGTTTCAGGACTTGCCCGTATCGGGAGCGAGGAACTACCAGGAATTGCTGAAACTGGTTCCGGGCTTTACGCCTCCGCGGCGCCAGAACTCGATCGTATCCACACCGCAGGAAGGTCTGGTCGCGAACGTAAACGGAACGACAAAGAGTACGAACAATACCCGTATTGACGGAGCGGGAAACGCACACATCTGGCTTCCGCAGCACTCGGCGTACATGCCTCCGCTCGAGTCCATCGAGGCAGTGAACGTCGTCACCAACAGCATGGACGCGGAGCAGGGGCTTGCCGGCGGGGCGGCGATCAATGTGACCGTCAAGTCAGGAACCAACCAGTTCCACGGCGTCGCGTTCAACTACCACATGAACAGTGCGTTGAAGGCGAGGAACGTGTTTTACACCGGCGCGAAGGTGCCCAAGTATATCCAAAATCAGTACGGCGGCACGCTCGGCGGGCCCATCATCCGCAACAAGCTCTTCTTTTTCGGCAGCCACGAGCGCACGGCCCGGAGGTGGAACGTTTCGCGCTTTGTGACCATTCCCACGGCCGATCAGCGCGCCGGCGACTTCAGCGCATACGGCGTGACGCTGTACGATCCGCTGACCGGTGCTGCTGATGGGTCCGGCAGGTCGGTGTTTCCGGGCGCCATTATTCCTGCGAACCGGCAAAGCCGCGTCGCGCGCGACATAATCAACTGGCTCCCCACGCCCACGCACCCCGGACCGACCAACAACTACTTCGCTTCCGCGCCCGCTGTCTTCAACCGCGACTCGACGGACGCGAAAGTGAACTGGAATCCGACGTCGAAGCTGTCCGTGTTCGACCGCTTCAGCATTCTGAACTTCGACATCAACTCGCCCTCGGTATTTGATCAGGCGTCCGGCGGCGCCATCGAGAACGGGCAGCAGGCGGGATACGGATATGGCCGGACGATCAGCACCACGTTCGGCGCAAACTACATACTCACTCCGAATCTCCTCCTCGACGGCAACTTCGGTTACACGCGCATGGCGCCGAGCGTGACGCCGTTCCAATTTGGTCAGAACATCGGTCTGGATGTACTGAAGATCCCTGGCACGAACGGCCCACTCGAGTTGCAGAGCGGTATTCCGCAATTTTCGGTCTCGGGCTACGAAGCGTACGGCAACACTGGCAGCGCAAATCCATACTTCTGGCGCGACACGCAGTTTCAGTACAATGCCAACGCCACCTTGATCAAAGGAGCGCACAACATCCGTTTCGGCCTCGACGTTGCTCGCCAGCACATGAATCACACGACGGCTGAGCTCAGTTCGAGCCCGCGCGGGCAGTTCGACTACACCGGCGGAACCACCGCGATCCGTGGCGGAGCGTCACCGAACCAGTTCAACGGCTTCGCCGCGTTCCTCCTGGGACTGCCAACCACAATCGGAACGGCGGCGCCGATGGAGGATCCCATCACCACAAGAAACTGGTCCCGCGGCTTCTACCTCCGCGATCAGTGGCAGGCGACGCGCAATCTTACAGTCACGATGGGTGTCCGGCACGAGGGGTATCCGATGCCTACCCGAGCCGACCGTGGCATGGAGCTCTACGATCCGGACACGAACCAGATGCTGATCGGCGGCGTCGGCTCGGTGCCGACGGATCTCGGCGTTCATATGAAGTCGTTCTTCCTGACTCCGCGAGTTGGCATCGCCTACCGCCTCGGCGAGAAATGGGTGTTCCGCACCGGCTTCGGTATCAATATGGATCCGTATCCGCTCGCGCGCCCGTTGCGCACAAACTACCCGATCCTGATTTCGACCAGTACCACGAGCGCGAATTCGTTCCAGCCTGTGAGCCGCACCGAAGAAGGCATTCCGCCGATCGCGTTTCCGTCGCTCGGAAACGGCATTATTCCGATCCCCGGCAACGTCGCGGTCCGCACGCTGGAGAAGGAATTCAAACGTGGGTATGTTGAGTCGTTCAATTTCACCGTCCAGCGCGAGTTGAAACTCGGGTTCGTGGGCCAGATCGCGTATGTGGGCACCCGCGGCATACGTCAGATGGCGTTTCAGGAACTGAACTACGCGGAACCGGGGCAGGGGACCGCAGGGAGAGTGCTCAACCAGCGTTTCGGCCGCAACGCAAACACGGAAGTCGTGAAACCGTTCGGCACGGCGAACTACAATGCCCTGCAGACGCAGGCGACCCGCCGGTTTGCGAACGGGTTCCAGATGCAAGCCAGTTATACCTGGTCGAAAGCCATCTCCTTCAATGACGAGGCGGACAGCAACCTTCGGTTTAACGCGCCGTCGGCGCTTGCACGCAACCGCGCCCTGACCAACTTCGACCGCACTCACAATCTGCAGATTGGTTCCTCCGCCGAACTGCCTTTCGGACGCGGAAGGAAATGGGCTCAGAACGGGTTCGCACGTTATATCCTCGGCGGCTGGCAAGTGAATGGAATCTTTAGTGCGTACAGCGGCGTTCCGTTTACCGTCACCTCTGCCGGAACCTCTCTGAATGCGCCGGGAAATACACAGACGGCCGATCAGGTGAAGGGAGAAGTAGCGATTCTGGGAGGCGCAGGACCGGGCCAGGCGTACTTCGATCCGCTAGCTTTTGCACCCGTCACTGAGGTACGCTTCGGCACTGCAGGCATCAACAACCTGCGCGGGCCGGGTGTCGTGAACCTCGATGCCGGACTGTTCCGCGAGTTCGCGGTGGGCGAAAGGTTCCGTATCCAATTCCGGGCGGAGTCGTTCAACGTGACCAACACGCCGCACTTCAACAATCCGGGCACGAACGTATCGAACCTCCAACTTCGGCCAGACGGTTCGGTGGCGAGCCTGCGCGGCTTCTCGGAGATCACGAGCGCGGCCGACGATGAGCGTCAGATCCGCTTCGGGCTGCGCCTCAGCTTCTAATGCACGCCCTGTGTGATGTGATTCTCACAAAAACACTCGATTGGGGCGGGACCGACGAGGTCCCGCCCGAATTGCGAACCGCATCAACTTTCAGGCCCCGACACAACTTCAAATAAACTTTAAAGACGCCACACCATTCGCCGATAACGATGACGTGAGACGTTTCTCGGTGGGACATTACGTGGCTGTCGTGGCTTGTGTTGCGCTCCTCGGGAGCGTCAGTTCGGCAGCTCAGATCGATGGCGAGGTGGTAATTCGCCGAAAGCTGACCAAACGAAGCGTCACGGCTTCGGCAAGCGCCTACAGCCGCGGCCCCGCGGTTCAACTGTCAACAAATCCGGACGAAGATCCTCTCGCGTTCGAACGCAGACACGTCGTTGTCTACGTCGAGGGAGATCGGAATACTTCCAGCATCGACGCGAAGATCGAGCAGCAAAACCGCCGATTCTTTCCCGATCTGGTTGTGGTTCCCGCAGGCTCGACCGTGACGTTCCCGAACCAGGATGCCATCTTCCACAACGTCTTCTCCCTTTCAAAGGTGAAGTCATTTGATCTTGGGAACTACTCAAAAGGTCAAACACGCAGCGTAACCTTCCCACGGCCTGGGCTCGTGTACGTCAACTGCCACCTGCACCCGAACATGAGTGCGACGATCTTTGTGACGCCAAACGGGTGGGCAACTACCGCCGATGCTTCGGGGCACTTCACGCTCGATCTTCCGGCGGGACGTTACACGCTGGTCGCCTGGCACAAGGCCGCCGGATTCTTCAGAAAGACCGTCGAGGTTCGCGAAGAATCGCCTTCCAAAGTCGCCTTTCTGATCCCTCTTGCCGAAGACGGAAGCGCCTTAAGCGCGGGAAACAGGTGATGCGATGCGGCTCGGCGTAAGAACATTCCTGTGCTCTGTTGTGCCGCTAAGCGTAATGCTGTTGCTGGCGTTCTGGAGTATTGAACGCGTAGTCGCTTTGACCGTTCAAAGCGGACTGCGATCGGCACTTCGGGAAGGCCAACTCACGGTCGCGACGATCAGGTCACGAACGGAAGATCAGAACCGCCGATATCTTCGAATCATCGGTGAGAACGCGACTTTGAAGGCGGGTTTACAACTACTCGCGTCAGAAGGCTCAGCGATGGACGCTCGCGCGACACTCGAGGACCAGTTGCGCGAACTGTGCGGGACGGCAGATCTCGACATGTTGCTGGTTTCGACTCCGGAGGGAGTCTCGATCGCCGGTGTAGTCCGCGATTCCGAAGACGTTCGCCCCCTGAATCTTGCAAGCATCCGCCCGCCTCTGAGCGGGTTCTTCGTGAACGGGGCTGAGATTTACCAGATCACTACCGTTCCGGTCGATCAGGCCGACGAGAGTCTGGCGCTCCTCTCAGTGGGTCAGAAACTCAAGTTTGCGGATTTCAGCATGCCACTGGTTTTGACCCGCGGGAATGAGTTAATCCGTTCGAGTGTCCCCGGTCTGGACAGCAGGGAACTGCAGCGGTCACTGAGCAAATGCGGAGCGGAGCCGGAGTGCGACCTGAAAATTGCCGGATCAACGTTTCTATCGCTTGCGAGCCACAACTCCGCGGCCAGCGCCGCCTGGCAGATACGTACTCTCGTCAATCTCGATGCGGCGCAGCGGCCCGCACAGGCGACGATTCGCGGCGTTTTCGCGGGTACGGCTGCCGTCGCAATCGCCGCGGCGATTTTAATGACACTGGTGACGAGCCGATCGGTGGTGAAGCCGATAGCCCGCGTTATCGAACATCTGCGGCAAAGTGAGAAGACAGGCAAACTTCAGGAGTTCGATCCCGACTTCTCCACTGTACGAGAAATCCGCGAGTTAATCGAAGGTTTCAACCGCGCTGCCCTGGCAGTTCGCGAAGGCGAAGAGACCCTTCAGCGGGCGTATATCGAATTTATTGGTGCGCTGGCGAATGCCCTCGACGCGCGCGATACGTATACGGCCGGCCACAGCAGTAGAGTCTCAGCATTCAGTTGTCTGATCGGCCAGGGTCTTCAGATGACGCCCAGTCAGATGGATGATCTCCGGATCGGCGCATTGTTGCACGATGTGGGCAAAATTGGTGTCGCGGATCAGGTTCTCCAAAAACCGGGCAAGCTGACTTCCGAAGAGTTCGAGCAGATAAAGCAACATCCAAAAGTCGGCCGAAGAATTCTGGAAGGCGTCGAGGGCTTCGCCCGCTTTCTGGATTCGGTTGAACTCCATCACGAGAATTGGGACGGCACCGGGTATCCTCACGGGCTCGCAGGAAACCAGGTGCCCCTCGCAGCGCGAATCATCCACGTAGCAGACGCTTACGACGCGATGACGTCGGACCGTCCCTACCGTCGCGGCTTCACGCACAACGTTGCGGCAGATATTCTGCAGCAGAACGCTGGCACTCAGTTCGATCCGGAGATTGTGAACGTATTCCTCGCTGCTACTCAGCGGGAAGCGGACTCCGGGCGCGACCTCGCGCAGTTGCTGATTGCCGTCAACGGTTTCACGAATCAGGTCCCGTCCACAGCGGCTCGGGTCGAAAGCAGGGTCGCATGACTCGAATCCTTACAAGCCTCGTATTACTTTTTTCCGGCTTCGCTTCTGCTCAGGAGGCTGGGTCCGGCTTTGACCTTACGGCGAACATGACCGCTCAGGCCGTGTTCTCGCCTCAGTTAACCTCGGCGCCGAGGTCCGGTGCTTCTGCGGCTCCAGGTTTTCGCGCGATGGTTTATCCCACGTGGAAGCTAAGCGAGAACTGGAGCGTCTCCGGCGCCGCCCAGGTGCTTACACGACCTTACTTTCTGGAGCAGTTCAACACTCAGGGGTTCGGCGTACGTGCGGATGTTCTTCAGGCGCACATTGACTATTCGCGGATCGGCAGAGACGGGTCTGTCGTCGTTCGAGCCGGGCAACTCTCTTCCGCCTTCGGGTCCTTCCTCCTGCGCTATGACGATGCAGCGAATCCGCTCACGGACATGCCGCTATCGTACGGTTACTACTACAAAGCGGTGACCAGTTATGGTTTGGCTGGAGTTCAGGTGGACGTTACACGCCACAGGTTCGATGGTCGGATTCAATTTGTGAATTCGTCCCCGGCAAACCGGCGCAGTCTGGCTGACAAGGACCAGTATGGGAACTGGGCAGGTGGAGTTGGGCTGACAATCAAGCAGGGTTTGAGAGTCGGTGCGTCCGGCTATCGCGGGCCGTATCTTCACCGGCAGCATCCCTACTATTTTCCGGGCGAGGCCCGCCCTCGTGATCTTCCCGCTTCAGGCGTCGGTATCGACGCCGGGTGGGCAAAGGGGCACTGGAATACGATGGGCGAACTTCAGTGGTTCACGCGGACGTACCGGGCAATGCCGAACTTTACGCAGCGCGCAGGCTACATCGAAAGTCGTCGGACCCTCGGCCCTCGCTGGTTCGCGGCGGCACGCATCAGCTACCTGAATTCGAGTGCAGTAGCCCCGGCCAGACTGTACGAGGCTGCTCTGGCTTTTCGGCCGAACACGAAACAATTAATCAAATTCGGATACCAGTTGCCCAGCGGTTCAGTGGCGAAAGGCGTTTCGGGTCCCGGTCTGGTGATTCAGGTGGTAACGTCGATTCGGCCGATTTCTCTGGCTCGGGACTGAGCGTTAGATTCCGGTCTAATTCCGGCACATTGGTTTAGAGTTATCGCGGTGCGCCCAGGTAAACGGCCGTAACTGTGGCGGCAGGTTCGCCGCGGAGCACGGCGTAACTGCCCAGGGTGCTCCGACCGGGGTAGTGCAATCACCTTACTCTGTTGGGAACCGTTGTATAATTCTCAAACGTTGAAGAGGGCATCACAGTCGGAAGGCCGCGACAATGGCGAAGATGTGGACGTCACCCGTCTGCTCGACCTATGGCGCTGTGGCGACGACACGGCGGCGAACACGCTGTTTGCGAGTCTCTATCCACAACTGCGGACCATCGCGTACGCCAAAATGCGCGGCGAGCGATCCGATCATACGTTGCAGGCGACGGCGCTGGTCAGCGAATCCTTCGTCCGGATCGCAAGCGCGATCGCGCCCATTTTCTAGCCGTTGCTTCACTCGTGATGAAGCGAGTGTTGATCGATTGGGCATGGCACCATCACGCGCAGGGCGGCGACCTGATTCGTGTCGAAGTCGCCGAATTTCAGTTGCCAAAACGATATTCGGTTATTGATGCCCTCGCATTCACTGACCTACTGAACACCTATCGCGAGATGGATCCGAGGGGTGCACGCGTGGTGGAGATGCGGTGCTTTGGCGGTCTCACGCACAAGGAAATTGCTCGTGTCCTCAAGGTAAATCCAAAGACTGTAAAGCGCGACTGGAGCGATGCGCGTACGTGGCTGATCGCCCAGTTGCGCAAGGGCACCCATGCAAGCCGAGCAGTGGGCGCGAGCTAAAGCGATCTTCCACGACGCCGTCTCGATGGCGGAGGAAGATGCGCGTGCGTATGTGCACAAGGCCTGCTCGGATGACGCGGAAGTTGAAGCGATCGTCGTCGATCTCCTTGCCAACCAGACCGGGGACGACGGGGAGTCACCTGGCGAAACACCACTCTTCACTGCGGGACAACTGGTCGGAGAGCGTTACGAGATCGTCAGATACATCGCGTGTGGCGGCATGGGTCAGGTATATGAAGCCAACGACCGCCTTCCATCGCACTCAAGACGATCAGACGCGGAGGGCAAGTGCCCCAGCGTCTTTGATCGTGAGGTCCGTGTAGCCCGGAAGGTGCTCACGAAAACCTGTGTCCTGTGTTCGATTACGTCGTACACACTGAGGCGGACGGCTCCACGATTCCATGTCTGACAATGGCGCTCCTCAGCGGAGAAACGCTCGCCGAGAGGCTGCGTCGCGAGCGCCCCTTGCCCATCGCTGAAGCGTTTAGCATTATCAGGCAGGTAGCCGCTGCTCTTCGCGCGCTGCACGAACAGGGCACCGTCCACCGCGACCTGAAACCAGGCAACATTATGCTCACCCGAAAGCCGTCGGGTCAGGTGCATGCAGTCGTGATGGATTTCGGTTTGGCGCGCCCCGGCAGCGGCAACACGGACTCGCATACGGCGTCCGTTCCCATGGCCGGCGCGCCCTTTTACATGGCGCCGGAGTTGTTCCTCGGCTGTCCGCCAACAGTGGCTTCGGATATCTATGCTCTCGGTCTTGTGGCCGGCGAGATGATCACGTCGGAGCGTGCGTTCTCGGGGGAGTTCGTCGCGGCTCTGGCGTTCGAGAAGGAGCGCGAGCACCCGGCGCCCACGTCTGCGCGAAGCCGAGAGGCTCCCGATGAATGGTGCCAGGCGATTCACCGATGCCTCAATCGGGATCCTGCTCAGCGATTCGCGTCTGTCGACGATTTTGTGTCAGCCCTCGACCGTGCGGGCCGGCCCGGCGCGCGAGCGACGCGGCGGCTGATTATGGCGGCCTTGGTGATTGCTCTTTTTCTCGTCGCGGGCACGTTCTCCCTCATCCGACCGCAATCGCCAGCCGCAATTGAAGTATTCCAGATCGAGAACGAGACTCGTGACGCGGGACAGGATTATCTGTGCAAGGGCCTCACGAACGAAGTAATGCGTCGTCTGATGCGCCTTGACCACGTCACGGTCGTACCCGTTCACGCGACTCGCAGTCACTCAGACGAAAGAAGATTCAGCCAGTTCGCGCTCGACGGGGTTCTGCAGACAGCAGGACCCAAAATGCGCCTGTTCATGTCCGTTACGGACAACTCCTCGGGCGGACTCGTCTGGTCCGAGTATTTCGAGGGCGACAAACTGCGAGATCCTCTTGATCTGCAGGGCGAAATCGCAGTAGGCGCGACTATCGCAGTGAGCCGCCATGTCAACAAGCGTGCCCCCGGCGCAGGACTCGTCGCCTATTTACGGGGGCGCCTCGGATTCCAGGTACGAGCCGAGGATGTGCGGCCGCCTACGAATAGCAATCAAGCCCTGAAGGCCTACATGCTCGGAACGCATCTGCGTGACAGTGGATCGCCCGATATGCTGCGGAAGGCGATTGAGCAGTATCGGATCGCAGTTGGCGAAGGCCCGAACTTTGCTCTTGCTTACGCGGCCATGGCGCATGCGCACGTCTGGCTTACGCATTATGCCTACGACAGGAGCGCGCAACTGCTGAATGAAGCGAGACGGTACGCGGAAATGGCGGTGAACCTCGATGCGCAATTGCCTGAGGCACGCGAGGCGCTTGGGCTGGTAAAGGAAACTGCGTATGAGTGGGCGGGCTCCGAAGAAGACTTCCGGGCTGCATTGCGGCTCAGACCAGCGCTGTCGAGTGCTCGCCGGCGTCTCGGCCTGCTCGGCAAGTTGCGCGCACTGACTCGCCACCGTCGGCATGTGCAGCCGTTTGCAGAAGTGCCGAATGGATGCCACTTCCGCGGCGGTCTTCGGCTCGCTCATTGCAGCACCTCCGCTGCACTGGCCGCCAGCAGCTGATCGTAGTGTCCGAGGCTCGGCTGCGGTCGTTCGTAACGAATCAGCCAGCCCACTTCCAGGGCTGCCGCCGCATGCCGCACCTCGATTCCGCCGGCCTCCAGCAGATAGCGAATGATCGCCACAGCCGAGGCGCCATCCCTTACTTCAATACTTCGAGCGACGGTCTACTACTCCTGTCGCCCGAGCGCGGGTTCATCGATGCGAACCCGAAAGCCGCAAGCATGTTTGGGGTGGGCAGCGTCGCCGAACTGCTTAAGCTGGGTCCTGTCGAGCTTTCGCCGGAACGGCAGCCTGACGGACGCCTCTCAGCGGAGGCTGCCCTCGATGCTATAGCGACGGCCTTACAGACGAGCACGCCGTACTGTTTCGATTGGCTCCACAGGCGAGTGGACGGCACGCAGTTGCAGTGCGAAGTTACGCTGACGCGGATCACCCTGCGGGGCAAGCCCGTCCTGATAACCTGCATCCACGATGTCTCAGAACGCAAGCAAGCCGAGCAGCGTCTCCGCGACACCGAGCGCTTTTTCCGAAGCGTTCTGGAACTGGCGCCAGACGCTCTGATGGTCGTCGACAAAAAGGGAATCATTCAGTTAGTGAACGCCGAAGCAGAGTCGGTGTTCGGATATACACGCGACGAACTGGTTGGTCATCCTGTGGAGATCCTCGTTCCTGAGGATATCCGATCGGGTCACGCGGCGCTTCGGGCATCCTTTCACAGCAATCCATCGAAGCGCGAGCTCGGCGCCGGACGTCAGTTGCGCGGAGTTCGTAAGGACGGCTCTATGTTTCCTGCCGAGATTGGATTGAGCCCTCTCCCGAGCCGGGATTCGGAAGAGCTGCAGGTCGCTGTCTCGGTTCGTGATGTCACGGTTCGGAAGCAGCAGGAGCAGGAGATCCTCGAGGCGAAGCAGAAGGCCGAAGAAGCGACTGCGGCGAAGTCGCTGTTTCTTGCCAACATGAGCCACGAGATCCGCACGCCGATGAACGCCATTATCGGCATGACGCACCTTGCCCTGAAGACTGACCTGACAACGAAACAACGCGACTATCTGGTAAAGGTGCGGGGCGCCGCTGGAGCCCTTCTCGGCATCATCAATGACATTCTCGACTTCTCGAAGATCGAGGCAGGGAAACTCGACATCGAGAACGCCGATTTCCGTTTCGACGACGTGCTCGAAAGCCTGTCCACCGTGGTGGGCCAGAAAGCACACGACAAGAACCTCGAGTTCCTCATCGGCGCGCAGCCGGATATTCCTCCCAATCTGACTGGCGATCCGCTGCGTCTGGGGCAGATTCTCATCAACCTGGTGAATAACTCAGTGAAGTTCACAGAAAGCGGAGAGGTCATCGTCAGCGTGGCGGTGGAGGAGCGAGTTGCCGACCGCGTCAAATTACGATTCTCGGTACGAGACACGGGCATCGGCATGACATCCGAACAGTCGGCGCGGCTGTTCCAGGCGTTCTCACAGGCTGATACTTCCACTACGCGCAAGTTCGGCGGCACCGGGCTTGGCCTCTCGATCAGCAAGCGCCTGGTGGAAATGATGGGCGGCGACATCTGGGTTGAAAGCCAACTCGGAGTCGGCAGCACATTTATGTTCACGGCGTGGTTCGGCGTTGGCGCGGCTGTAGAGCGGAAACGCTTCGTTCCCGACATGGCCGGCATCCACGCTCTCGTCGTCGACGACAACGCTCAGGCCCGCGAGATCCTCACAGACTCGCTGCGCGGGTTTGCGCTGCGCGCAGACGCGGTGGCCTCGGGAGAGGACGCGATTCGGGCGCTAGCAGCCGCAGACATGTCTGACCCGTATCAGTTGGTGCTAATGGACTGGCACATGCCTGGAATGGACGGACTGCAGGCGAGCGCGATCATCAAACGGCAGGGTCGACTGCAGAACGTGCCGCGCATCGTCATGGTTACGGCCTTCGGACGCGAGGAGGTCCGCGCACAAGCCGAGCAGATCGGCATTGACGGGTACGTGCTGAAGCCGGTAAATGCCTCGGTGCTCTACGACACCATGATGGACCTGTTCTGCGGCGGAGGTCAGGAACTCGAGGGCCGGCACCAGAGCAGGGGCGAGTCCGCGTCGTACGACGCCCAGGGAATCCGCGTCCTGCTCGTCGAAGACAACGAGTTAAACCAGCAAGTCGCCACCGAGTTGCTGGAGAGTGCGGGTGCTATCGTCACGGTTGCGGGGAACGGCAGGATCGCCGTGGATCTGCTCCGGGACGGACCGCAGCCGCCGGTATTTGACATCGTGCTGATGGACTTACAGATGCCGGAAATGGACGGCTTCACCGCGACCCGTCAACTCCGCGCCGACTCGCGATTCAACGATCTGCCGATTCTGGCGATGACGGCGCATGCTCTCGTCGAGGAACGGGAGCGCTGTCTTCAGGCTGGAATGAACGGCCATGTGACGAAACCCATCGATCCCGATGCGCTCTTCGCCGCTTTGGCGCAATGGACGAAGCGGCGGGAACCGGCGGTCCCGCCGACCGAAAAGAAGACTGCGCCGCGGATCGACGTACAAGTTCCGCCAATTGAAGGAATAGACATTGAGGGCGGTTTGAAACGGGTCGCCGGCAACCAGAAGCTCTACCGCAGCCTGCTTGAGCAGTTCGTGGCGAAACACGCAGACACAAGCTCCCAGATCGCAGATGCACTCGAGAAGAACGATCGCGCACTGGCCGAGAGGCTGGCCCACACGATAAAAGGTGTGGCCGCGAACCTCGGCATGTCACTCACGCAAGAGACAGCCGCCAGGCTCGAAAAGGGACTGCGTGAGAGCGACCCCGCCATACCGGCACTGCTTTCGAATTTGGAATCGGCAGTCGCGAGCCAAGTGAAAGCCATCCGTGCTGCCACTCCAGAGGCGCCTGCGTCCCCCGCGTCAGATCATCGCCCGTTTGATCCCGCGGTGGCCGCAACTGCGATCGCGAAATTGAGATCGCTGATCGAGGCGAATGACGGCGATGTAGCCGACGCCATGCAGGCCGTTACGGAAGCTTTGTCCGGAACGACTGATGGTGAGCGGCTCAAGTCCCTCGCCTCATCGATCGACGATTTTGATTTCGACAGCGCCCTGAAGAAACTCGACGAGATCGGCGTTCTGTGTAATGTGGCGAGAGTATGACGACTGGCGCTTGCGACGCCGCCTCGAAAGCCCGGGCGCGTTCAGGTTTTTCGGCCGCCGATGCGGAGTTTGCACACGTCCGCAACCTGGCTCTGCAAATCGCCGGCATCCAGTTGCATGGGCGGAATCGGGAGCATTTTTTCCGCCGATGCGAACGTGTCGGGATCTCGACAGCTGCAGGGCTTGCAGGGCTGCTCAAAGCAGTGGAGGCGGGTGACGCCGAGGCACGACGGCAGTTCATTTCGCTTGTGACCACCGGTTTCACCGGGTTCTTCCGCCATCCCCTGCAGTTTGAGACGGCTGCCGAGCACGCATTGAAGACCATCCACCGCCGCGGCGCGGCGCGACTGTGGTCGGCTGCCGCGGCAACGGGCGAAGAGCCGTATTCGCTCGCGATGGCGTTGAATCTCCTGCTCGGGCAGGACAACCCTGCCGTCTCAATCCTGGCTACCGATATCGATTCGGACGCTCTCGACTTCGCTCAGCGCGGCGAATATAGGGAGCGCTCGTTACAGTCGCTGGATCCCGCGCTCCGCAAACGATTTTTCGTCGATTCCTCAGGAACAAGGTCCGCGTGCATCGTGGCGCCAATCCGGCGTGTAGTGCAGTTCCGGGAATTGAACCTGGCCTCCTCACAATGGTCTGTTACCGGGCTTTTCGACGTGATCTTCTGCCGCAATGTTTTGATGTATTTGGAATCCCGCCACCGCGAATCGGCTCTGGTGCGCATGGCCGCATTGCTGTCTCCCCATGGTCTGCTCATCCTGGACGAGGCCGAGTATCCGGGCAAGGCAGAGCACCTGTTCAGGAAGGGCAACAAAGGAATATACACGCTTCGAGTCGGCTGATACCGCAGTTCTGGACACGTCCGCAGACACCAATTCCTGGTGAGCAACAGGTTCATTGTCGGCAACGGATGCGTATACCTGATCGTTCATTCGGAGAAGTTGAAGCAGGACTCTTGCGATCCCGTTGCTGACCAGGATGAGATCCTTGCCGCACGCTCCAGGACAACGCTAAGCGAGGCAGTTGCCAAGTCCAGGACGTTGCTTGCGCTGGCCGAGCGGATCGGTGTCGAAAGCTTTCCTACAAAGCCGGTGAATCGTCGAGCGTTATGACACGCCAATGGAATTGTAGGCGAATCCAGACTGGTGAGCGTGGGTGCCTGGAGGAAGCTCTTCGTGAAAAGTGACTGAATCAACGCGTCACCAATACAGCGAATTGAGACGCTTCCGGCTTCCATACACGACGTCACTTTCGATAGGGCGCGAACTCGCTGGGTCAGGATCTCCGCTGACTGCTGATTGAAATCGCTTCAAGAAAGGTGCCAAAGTCTCCGGCCCTGCAGGCTCACGGAATGACCCACTCGTCACGCGGTGACCTTTGCTGGAGTGACGTGGAACTCTGTTATCAGAATCTGCACGCTGACGAGCAGCATCCACAAGGGAAAGAGCAGTGCAACCCAGGGCCAGTTCGTCATAACAAGCAACAGCACAGCCGCGCAGCCATAACCAGCAAGCGCGATGAATCGTGGTAGTACACCCGTTCGCAGGATCAGAGTGCTGGTTGAGATAATAAATACACCTGCCATTTTGATGGCGAATACATTCAGGGCAGCGCCCACTACCTGCCGCGCGAGAAAATAGGCATCGCTGTCGAGTAAACGCTGATGGCCGTGGACCAGGGTCTCTATAAGTGCTCCGGCCAGGACGGCCGAAGCAAACAGGCTCGCAACGAACAACAGCCCACTGCCGAGAAAAACAGTGGCAAAGAACTGGTCCTCACGTTCTCCGAGCTGATTTCGAAACACCCCAATAAACCACAGGAACGCAATTCCGGCGAATGGCGCCAACTGAATAGCCAATCGGACAGCGTTTCTGCGGAACGGGTCTGCCACCCAGCCTGCGGTGTCGATATGGTAGCCCGGAACTGCCAGACGAACGGTTATCAGAGTCGTGCTCATCAATAGCGAGAAGATCACGCCGCGATGGCCGCTGCGCGCGGCGGCGCGAGTGGTCTGACTGCGGTGGGCAAAGTAGTGTCCTCCTTCATACTCTCCGGATGGCATACATCTCCATCCACACTTTCTCGTGATCCGATCGGCAAGACGTTCTCGGTTTCTGGCCTTGTTCAAGTCGCAGTTCCACAGAGAGTGACTGCCGCGCGTCGTACTGACTGATCGTGCGCCGCTGGGAACTGCGGTCCTTATAGACGGCCTGAAGCTGGTAATCCTGCGTCAGACTGAGATCGTCAAAACGGAACGAGCCATCTTTGCCTGAGATAACGTTGCGTATGTTAGCACCGGATGTCTCGTTCAACTGCACCGTCGCACCGCTCAATGCGGCGCCCGCACTGTCCAACACTCTTCCGTGCACGTTTCGAAGATCTCCGGATTTCTTCGCCTTCTTGCCGAACAGCCCGTATTTTTGATCCCGGGGCGAAGGGGTCGTGTTCACTGCCTGCGCCAGAACCGGCAACGCCGAACACAGACTGAGGGAAATGAATACACAAAATCCCAAACACGATCGAAAATTCATCCTGGTGACCATAGATGCTCCCGCCTGAGACTGTCAGGCCGCCGATACTTTGCCGGTCTTCGTCTCTTCGAGAGACGGGACGCCGAGAGCGACGGATCTATTTTCTTTTATCGGCGTCCCCGCGACCGTTGAGCCGCGGAATTTCTAACGGCCGCGTTCCTGGTACATTCGTTTCGCCGCTTTATGAATGGCCTTCCCTTTTTGCTTCTCGGCTCGCTGTGCGTTCGGATCCGCCTCGAGCGCGTGATGGCGCGCCTCGCGTTGCAATTTAGCGTAGCTCATCCACCGATCTGCGGGGATGCAGCCGTCGTCCAAGGCTTGCCGCACCGCGCACCCAGGCTCCTCCTCATGCCGGCAATCGTTGAAACGGCATTGCGCGGAGAGCGCGGCGATTTCGGGAAATCCCTTATCGAGCGATGCATCGCTAGCCAACAGTCCAAGTTCCCGCATCCCTGGTGTGTCGATCAGCCATGCCCCGCCGGGTATTGCCATCAACATCTTCGCCGTCGTCGTGTGCCGGCCGCGTGAATCGTGCCTGCGAACTTCGCGGGTAGCGAGGGTGCCTCCGGTCAAAGCATTTGCAATGGTGGACTTTCCAGCACCGGATGAACCGAGTAACACCGCAGTTGCGTCCGGCCACAGCCACCGCCGCAACGGCTCTACGGACTGCTGCGCGCTCATCGCGACCACCTCGGCTTCTCCAGCAGTGGAACGGACCGCATTCACCGCCGCCGCTATGTCTCCACTAACATCCTGTTTATTGAGCACCACAACGGGGCGGGCTCCACTCTCCCAAGCCAACACCAGATACCGCTCAATGCGGCGCAAGTTAAAATCTCCGTCCAGCCCGCAAACCACGAAGCAGACGTCGATGTTCGCCGCCACGCATTGAGATGCGTGCAGCCGCCCGGCGGCTTTTCGGATGAAAGCTGTCCGCCGCGCCTCTACCTCGTCGATGACGCAGAAATCGGAGGCTCGGCGTACCCGCACCCAATCTCCGACAGCAGGCAACTCATCGTATGCCCGCAACGCTCCCGACGGCTCCGCCGGCGTTTCCTCATCGCGTTCCAGCAACACACGAAACTCTTCGTGCGCGCCGAACGATACTCGGCCTCTGATGAGACTCGCTTTGTTCATTTTGTTCGCTCCGTATTCAAAGGACTTGAATACACGGCTCCCGCCAGCCGCTGGACGGCAGGATGATGGGATCGGCGCGCCCCTGCGAAGCGCGAGTTAGCGAACAATGGTAAGCAAATCTCAGGGTATCAAAAACAGCACCCGGGTGGTACGGACCGGCTCAGCCGCCAAGACCATTGAACGGATCGGCCCCAATCGTTCCAGTCAGTTCGTCGATGTAAGCCGGCGAGCCGACGCGCGCGAGTTCACGTTTTGCGAGGACCATACGGTTCGGAAGATCGGGAAGGTTGCGTGCCGTTGGTCCAGCCTGAAACTGCTCCAGCGCAGCGACGTGACGGGTCCACAATGCGACATCTCTGACCTGCTTGCAGTGCAGCCGCTCGCGATACCAGTCGCTGGCGAGCAGCGAGTCACGAGTAAACGCCCCGCGGAACTCCGGATCTTCGGCGCCGCGCCCTTCGAAGTTCCCGTGCGCCATGATGTGCAGCAGCGCTTTTAACGGGGGGCACGCCGCCTCAACGCTGCCGTCCTCGAAGTAGTTCAATGCGACCGTTCGCTGCGACGAGACAATGTTGTCCACACCCTCCACGTACATTTCGAGGTCCTGCAATTCCGGCCGCAGCATCTCGTCAGTGAACACAGCATCCGGTGTCTCAAACAAACGCCCCAGGAAATGGTATGCGAACGCCGGCGTAATCCGATACCCCAGCCGGCTCGCCAGTATGGTGCGTCCATCGAAAGCGAAATCGGAGAGCTTCTCGAGATACCCGTTCTCGATGAGGAACGCGGGATCGCGTTCGTTGGGCTGCATGCGGCACCAGATCTCCGGCACGAGCATGCTGACGTCGTGATCGACCCGGATGTGCGGACCCACGTAGCCCGCCGATGTGGTAAAGCCCGGATTTTCGGTTAGCATCATCGACACGAGGGCGTTATTGAGATCGACAACGGGAGGCAGCGCATTGAACGGGCCCTTGGTCAAAGCGCCTTCGCTCCCGAAACTCGTGGTCGACGGCGACTTTCCGGTCAGGCTCGCGATGAACTCCATGAACAGTTCAGGAAGTTCCTGGTAATGGATCGGGTTGTACACCGCGAGTGCCGGCAATCCGGAACGCGGATCGGGTGGATTGTTGCGGCGCCCGGCCAGTACTGCGTTGACGGGATAGCGAACTGGGGTGGCGATGGGAATGTTGCGGTACAGGCGGGTACCGATCTCTGCGAGCCACGTCGCGCGATGGTTCACCAGGTCGGGCCGCTTCTGCAGGTACCGGGGGTTTTTCGAGGGCCTGCCATCAACAATTCGCGGCTGTGCCGGAGAGACCACATAATCGACCGTGCGCTCTTTCACAAACGTTCGTAGTAACGTTTTGACTGGCTCCGTAAACCGGTCAAACTGGGCTATGTGGTCCACCAGCTTCTGCGCGTGGTCTATTGTCAGCGGCTCGAAGTTCGACAGAAATGTTCCCGGACTTGCGATGTCGAACTCGGCTTGTTCGTCGGCGCCCGGATTGATTGCGTCATCCGGCCGCTGGAATAACATACGCTCGCAGTTCTCGATCAGCTTCGCACTGCCTCGATCCGTGTCATCGCTGATGTCGCGGAACGGTCGACGGGGCACTACAACCGATGCGGTGATGTCGTCCTCGACCTGCACCTTGTCCGCGGGGTGGAAATCAGGGCGCAGTTTGTAAATTCGCCATGAACCACTCGGGTCGAAGCCAACCCGCAGATAGTTGCCGACGAGCTTGTAATTGTCGTACTTCAACTCGTGACCGCGGAGGCCGTTGATACTATCCACCGTGAAGTGTTCACGCCAGTTGTCTCCCCAATCGGGCCGGTAGTAGCGCTTAATGCTGAAGACAAGCTGCCGAACGGTTTGCGGCAGCGATCGAAGCCATTCGTTGTGCTCGTCGGTATAGGCCGCGGACGGCGTCAACAGCTTGATCACCGAACCGAGCGATCGTTCCGCACTGAGGATTGGGCGCCGCGACCGGTCGTCGGGCGCTTTCCCGCGCATGACAGCGGAGTAGTCGCGCTTTAGAACCTCGGCGGCTGTATCCATGTCAGTCTGGTAATCGCGCACGATTACCGGTCCGCGCAGCATCACTCCGGCGATCGACTTCGAGATCTCCGACTTTCCGCCGCCTGAAACGGTGCACGGCTTGTGGCACAGTGTCCCCCACGCGAGTGACCCGACAAGCCGCCATGCCGTCCCGCCGGGCTGCTTCTCGAGCTGCAACTTGTAACCAGAGGGCAGCACGTACACGTTGCCGGCGCAGAGTGTCAGCTCGTGCGTTTGATCGTCCCGCGTCCATCTGAGATATCCGTCGGGCACGTTGAACGATGTGTTCTCGGGGACGTACAGAATGCTCGAATACCGGTTGTCGACCGCGTAACCCTGCGGCTTGACATGGACCGCATCGCCGAGCAGCGCCATCGCTTCATCGAACGTTCGTTTCCGAAACTGGACCGTCCGATCGGCGTAGAACTCCTGCCCGAGCACGTATGTAGGGAATGCAATCGCTCCACCGGCGTGCTCCTCCTCAGACAATCCGAAAAGATTCGAAGCAAAGCTGATCTGGGTTTTGACTTCCTTCTTGCAGTATCCGTAGTAGTTATCAGCGATGATGGTGACCATCACGCCGCGGCGGTCACGACAGGCCACCTTGAATGCACGGCCTTCGTTGTAGAGTTCATCTTTGTCGCGCCAGCACATTCCGTCTCTGCGCTGACGGTCTGTGGCGACATCGTGATGAGGCAAGCCGAGCGCGACTTTCTTGAGCCCGACGAGGTGGGGAGCAAGAATAACGCAGCCAGTGTGACCGGTCCAGTGGGCCGCATCGAGAGCGGCATTGTTCTCGGGCAGGTAAGGGTCGCCTGCATTCCCGAAGATGGCTTCTACAAAGTCGAGGTTGCTGACAAGGCTTCCGGGAGCGAAGAAGCGAACCTCCATCGTTCGTTCCGGATCAGTCGCCGTCGCGGGGCAAACCAGGGGGCGCAGCAGAAGGCTGACGAACAAAAATGCCTCGTCCGGTTGATCCGACGTAAACGGCAGCCTCAGCAATTGCTTCGGAGGAAGAAGCGCTTCGGTGAGCAGTTTTGCGAAGGCCTGCTTTGGCGTTTCCAGCTTGTCGGCCGGTACCTGCAGTCCGCCCTCAACAATATGGAAGATGCCCTGTGTCGTCCGACGATCGCTGGCCGGGTTGTGCAGAACACCCTGCGCTACTCGATAGGACTTTAAATTCGATGATGTAAACGAATCGATTGTGGGTGGCAGTGACAGGACGCGAGCAATCCCGGGCCTGTCCAGAGTCAGCGTATTCACAGGTAACTTTGGCACACCACCGGGAAGAACATCAGCCAGGAATGCGTTCAGATACGACTGAACTCGAGTATCCGCCGGGCACAGACGGTCTCCGAGCAACTGGTCCTTTTGGTAGTGGTTTCGCAGCAGTGGACCCGCAACCTCAAGAAAATATGGGTCAGTCGTGCTTCCACTGGTCGGCTGACCCAGCGCTGCTAGTTTCAGATTGATGTACGTCAGCAGCGCGATTTCATCGGCACGCAGATTGCGGCTGCGTCGATTCGCTTCCTGGTCCATGGCTACCAGATTCGCAAACCCGTGACGCGAATCCAATTAAAGTGCCCCCGCACGCGTCTGTCCGCCGCTGGCAGCTTTTTCGCAGGTCTCGGATCCGACCGGCGATAAACTGTAACCGCACGGTATATCGACGACGATCTATCCAGTTGCGGGTCTCGCCGCCGGCGATGGATATAATTCCAACAAAGCTTCGGGTCTGTTCCGCACCCGCTTGCAGAATTCTTCGTCGTCGAAGGGGTCATCAATGCTTCGTTTCCTGTGCCTGCTGCTTCTCTCGTGCGCTGCCGTTTTCGCGCAGTTCAGTAGTGCTATTCAGGGTATCGTCACGGATAGCTCAGGAGCTCCCATTCCCGACGTGACGGTGCGGGTTCTCCAGAAGGACACTGGCGTCACCCGCACTGCCACCACGACCGCGGAAGGCTATTACCGTGTCCTCAGCCTCGGCCCCGGCGTCTATAACATGACCGTGTCCAGGACGGGTTTCACAGACGCGACTCGTGACGGAATACGCCTTGGTACGGGCGACACCCTGCGTGCTGATCTAACACTGCAAATCGGCGCCGTACAGGAGAAGGTGATCGTAGACGCCGAAGCTCCTCTCGTTGAAACAGAGCAGGGGCGCGTATCGGGCCGCATTGAGCTGGTCGAACTCAAGGAGATGCCCCTCAATGGGCGGAACCTGTTCAACCCGCTGGCTCTCCAGCCGGGTATGACAGGTCGAAGCCGGTCACTTGCGGAAGGCGGCGGCAGCCGCCCGGGCAACGACCCGTTCTCCGGAGAGGCGAGCCCGCAGGTATACGCGAGCGGTCAGCGATACGAGACGAACAGCTTCTCCATGGACGGCACAAGCATCAACTCCGGCGTCCGTGGCGGTTACACGAACATCACGCCGAGCGCGGAGGCGGTTCAGGAAGTCAGAGTGGTGGCGAACAACGTGTCCGCCGTAGACGGACGTAACGCCGGCGCGCAGGTGGAAGTAATCACAAAATCAGGAAGCAACGATTTCCACGGCGGAGCGACTTACTTCTTCCAGAACAATACGCTGTCCGCCAGGAACATATTCGAGCCATCGGTGGCAGTCTTCCGGCGAAACCAGTTCGGATACACGGTCGGCGGGCCCATTATCCGCAATCGGACGTTCTTCTTTACCTCGTATGAGGGGTTGCGTACTTCGGGAGGTCGCGGCCAGGTGGTGACAGTCGAAACTGAGGCGCTGCGGGACTTCGTTCGCCAGACGCGCCCGAACTCGATCGCGGCGAAATTGTTCAACGATTTCCGACCGGCTGTGTATCCGACGTCCGGCTTCCGAGACCTCGGGAGCCCGCGTACCGGTGTGAACATGATAGGCCCGGCGGACGGTATTCCCGACATCGGCAACGCTAACTTCACGCCGGCGACCACACGGACAGCCAATCAGTTTCAGGGACGAATCGATCACGAACTTCGGCCTGGCAAGGACCGGCTGTACGGAAGCTATTACCGCAACAGCGGCAATTCTCTGGATCCGAGCATCCGGCCCGCCATCAACCGGCCGTTTTACGAACTGTCGCAGTTCGCCGATGTGAACGAAACACACACTTTTGGGCCTACTCTGATCAATGAATTCCGGGCAGGCGTAGTCAGGCTGAAGGGTGGGAACGACGTTCCGCAGCACCTCGAAGTGCCGAACATCAGTATCACCAGCACCACAGGCTTCCCAATGGGGCAGTTCCCGAATGGCTGGCGCCAGACAAACTGGACCTTTAAAGACGTACTGTCATGGGTACACCAGTCGCATACATTCAAGACCGGGTTTGAATACCGCCGTAATTTCTCAAATAACAACAACACCAGCAATTTCATCCCGTCGTACAGCTTCAATAACATACTCGATTTCGTTGACGATGAGGCACTTCAGATGCAGAGGTCGGTGGATCCGCGGACGGGCACTCCCGCTACGGTGTACGTTGGTGTCAGAAATCGCGAGTGGGCGCTGTTCTTTAACGATGACTGGAAGGTCAACCGAAAGCTGAGCCTGACACTTGGGCTGCGCTACGAACAGTATCGCCCGATGACCGACAGCAACGACCGGCTGACGAACTTTATCTACGGTTCAGGAGACAACTACTTCGCGCGTTATGCTGCCGGCAGGGTCGATTACGTGTCGCAGCTATACGGGGCCGACAACAATAACTTCAGCCCGCGCTTCGGGTTTGCCTGGGATCCATTTGGCAGCGGGAAGACCAGCATTCGCGGCGGCTACGGCCTGTCGTACGATCGCATCTTTTTCCTCCGTGCCGCGGGGTACGCATCGAATCCGCCGATTATCGGCACCGCGACGCTCGGTCCGCAGTTCGGAACATCATTCACGTACTCGCTGGGCGATGTCTCGCAGCCGTACCTGGGATACCCCGTGGATCCGGGACTGCAACTCGGCCTGGATGAACGAAACGGCATCAAAGGCGCACGCGTGACCTTGAGTGCCGTCGATCCCAGTCTCAAGACACCGAATGTCCACAACTGGTTCGTGGGCATACAGCGTGAGCTTCCCGGACGCTGGATCGCAGAAGTGAACTACACAGGCTCCTCCGGCCACAATCTCATGGCTACGTACAATTCAAATCGGTACGCAGGCGATATGCTCGACGGCCGCTTTGACGGAATCAATCCGAGCTTCGGCACGATCCGTGAGATCGAAACCGCATCTAACTCCAGCTACCACGGATTGAATACACGCATTCGCCGTGAATTCCGCGGCGGCCTGCTGTTCCAGGGCACCTATACATTCGGCAAGGCCATCGCCGACGTGGATGATGGCGGCACGACGAACGTCTATATGGATGCGAACAATCACAGCCTTGACCGATCGGTTACCGGTTATGACGTGCGGCATCAGTTCAGCATGCTTGGAGTTTGGGAGCTTCCTTTCCTCCGCGGAAATCGAAGCTGGGCCGGATGGCTGCTGGGCGGCTGGCTGTTGAGCGGATTCACTACTCTGCAAACAGGCATGCCCATCAATATCGCGAATAACGCGGCGTGGCCGGTAGGCGACTACAATGCGGACAACAACAGCCTGGATCGTCCAAACGCTCCTGCCGAATCCATTGCACGAGGCGGCTACGACCGGTCGAGCTTTCTGACAGGCCTTTTCCCTGCGTCAGCATTTCCGGTTCCGGTACGAGGTACGAACGGCAATCTCGGTCGCAACGTATTCCGCGGCCCCGGATTCGCTCAGACAGATTTGTCCTTGTCAAAGCGTTTCCGCATCACCGAGCGATTTGCTGCTCAATTGCGAGTCGATTCCTTTAACGCGTTCAATCGAGTGAACCTGAACAATCCTGTCACAGATCTGAGCAACAACAATTTCGGACGATCCACCTCAGCCGACACGCCTCGCGTGTATCAGTTGGGCCTGCGATTGGAGTTTTGACGTTGAGGCGTCGAGACTCCCTCCGGACGCTGGGTGGATTATTGTGCGCTTCGCCTGCGCCGGGTGCACCTCCATTGGAGTTGCGCATTGGGTCCGTCAGCCGCGTGACCGTGCGGCTTACTCTGGCTCGGCAAGGAAGCGAACCAGCGCTGAATGGCTCGCTGACTGACGCTGCTCTTGTACGGCCTCGTGAGCGAATTTCCGACTTCACCCGTGCGACCCGTGTGAAGGTTGGGGATCTCGCTGTCGTCGTTGAACCCGGCCTGATCATTCGAATCGAAGGTCGGGAAAAACGTCTGCTCCAGCGGCTGCGGATCGACGCATCCACAGGCGCACTACAGTTCCGTACTGCAGGCCCGGTGCTGGGACTCGGCGAGGGCGGCCCTCAATTCGATCGCCGCGGATCCACGGACGAAATGCGGAACGGTCAGGGCGCCTATCACGAGCGCACGCACGGCGCGCGAGTGCCGATCCCCTGGCTGATCGGGACCGAAGGCTGGGGCATGTTCATTCACCAGCCCTGGGGCAAGTTCGATTTCACCGGAAAGGAAGCGCGGTTTCTCCCAACGTCCGCGCCCCCGCTCGATGTCTTTGTGGTTGCTTCGACAAACCCGGCAGTGATCCTGCGTGAGTATGGCGTGCTAACCGGGTTTGCCGACATGCCGCCGCTGTGGAGCTTTGGATACCAGCAGTCGCACCGTACTCTCGCCAGCCGTGAGGAAGTGCTGTCGATCGCGAAGACGTTCCGTGAAAAGAAGCTTCCGTGCGACGTGCTGATCTACCTCGGCACGGGGTTTTGCCCATCCGGGTGGAACACTGGACACGAATCGTTCACGTTCAACAAGGAAGTGTTTCCCGATCCAGCCGAGGTGCTCCGCGAACTGCATGACTTGAATTTCAAGGTCGCGCTGCACACCGTCTATCGGCAGCCGAAGTTGCGGGGTTCGGTGCACGATGGATGTCCCTCGTCTGGAAACGTCCAGGACGCCGCATGTTACTGGAGGATGCACCAGCAGGTATCTCGAACGGGAGTGGACGGCTGGTGGCCCGACGAAGGGGACCAGTTGGATATCGAGTCGCGGCTCGCACGAGATCGGATGTATTACGACGGCCCCATAGCCGAACACCCGAACGTTCGGCCCTACTCACTGCACCGTAACGCATACGCTGGGACTCAACGATTCGGCGCTTTCGTGTGGTCCGGTGATGTCGGCTCGATGTGGGAAACACTCGCGGTACACGTTCCAGTGGCCATCAATACGGGTCTTTCTGGTCTGCCGTTCTGGGGAACCGATACCGGCGGGTTTGTACCAACGAAAGAACTGACGGGTGAACTGTATGTCCGCTGGTTTCAGTTCTCCGCGTTCAACCCTCTGTTTCGGTCGCACGGGAAGAGCTGGAAACTGCGCCTCCCGTGGCAGTGGAACACAGGGGAAATCGGACCGAGCGAGATCGAGCCCGGACGCGGCGGCGCAAATCATCCGGATGCGAGTGAACTGCACAACGCTGCCGTCGAACCGATCTGTCGCAAGTATCTCGAACTGCGGTACCGGCTGATGCCGTATCTATACAGCGTCGTAAGGGAATGCCACGAATCGGGTTTGCCTCCGATGCGTGCGCTGTGGATCCATTACCCCGACGATCCCGCCGCGGTACAACGAGGATCCGAATACCTGTGGGGCCGTGACATGCTGGTCGCGCCGGTGGTTGAGCGCGGGGCGGTGTCTCGCAAGCTCTATTTGCCGCGCGGGCGATGGTACGACTTTTGGACCAATGAATTGATTGACGGCGGTCGCGAAATCACTCGGGCGGTTGATCTCGAGACGATTCCTCTGTACGTCCGCGCTGGAGGAATGCTGCCTTTCGGTCCGTTGAAACAATACACATCCCAGGACACGAACGAACCTGTCGAGCTGGTCATCTATCCGGGAGCAAACTCTAATTTCTCCCTCTACGAAGACGACGGCGTTTCATTTGACTATCGAAAGGGTACCTTCACTAAGTTCCAGTTCGACTGGAACGACGAGACGTCGGAACTGAGTATTGGTGGACCGCGAGTTTCCCGCCGATTTGTCGTACGGCTCGCGACGGCCAGGCAGTCGCATCCAGTGGAGTACCGGGGCATGCGATTGCGCGTTCCTATTCATTAGGAGCCTTTCGCGAGTGCTGCCGGACGTTCGACGTGAATGACGGGCTCGATCCGCCGCACCACCAGAAGTATGACGATGAATGCTATCGGATGCAGTATTCCGGTTATCGCGAAGACCGGGACGTAACTGCCATAAGTCGCCAGCAGGATGCCGACGAGCAGGTTGAACAGCATCGCACCAAACGATCCAACGGCCCCCATCAATCCCGCAACTGCGCCCACGACCCTGGACGGGAACATATCCGCAGCGAGCGTCTGGATGATTGTCGACCAGAACTGATGCCCGAACATCGCCATGCTGAAGAACACGATCGCGAACGTCAGCGGCGATGTGGTGATAAGAAGAGATGCGGGCACACACGCGGCACTGATCGCCAGAGAAATCTTGCGCGATGTGTCAATGGAAAAATTCCGTCGAATGAGATAGCTCGAAAGCCAGCCGCCTGCGAAACTGCCGACACCGGCCCACGCGTAAGGAATCCAGGCGTAGTATCCGATTTGTTTGATGTTGAGCCCGCGAACATCTCCAAGATACTTGGGAAGCCAGAATATGAAGAAGAACCACGCGGAATCGGACAGAAACTTGGCAGTGATCAGGCCCCATACCTGACGGTACCGAAAGAGGCTCAGCCATGAAACACGGACGGCGGAGTCCGGGACGGCCGGTAACTCGCTCTTCAAGTATTCTCGTTCGGCATCGGTGATGTTTCTGTGCCTCGCAGGCACGTTGTAGAAGAATACCCATACCGCGGCCCAAACGAAGCCGAGTGCCCCCGTAATAAAGAACACCCATCGCCAGTTGAGTTGCAGGACAAGCGCTGCGATCAACGGAGGCGCAATGACCGCTCCCACACTTGAGCCGGTGTTGAAAATCCCGAACGCAAACGAGCGTTCCTTCGGAGGAAACCATTCTGAAACCGCCTTTGCTGATCCCGGGAAGCCGCCGCCCTCGCCGAGACCTAACATGAAGCGCGCCACACCTAGCCCCGCAACGCTGTGGACCATCCCCTGCATCAAGTTCGCGGCCGACCACCACACGATCATCACCGCATACCCGGCGCGAGTACCGAGGACGTCGATGATCTTGCCTCCCGCGGCATACATAGTGCCGTATGCGAGCAGAAACATGAACTGCAACTGCGAATATTGCCGATCTGAAATCGGAATCTGCCTCTGTACCTCGCCGATAACAACCGGCAGGCTCTGACGATCGAGGTAATTCAGCGCGGTCGCAGCTGCCAGCAGGGCGGCAATCCACCAGCGAACGTTCGGAATGCGCTTCATGGGAGTGTTCGCGGCTGCGATGACTCCTTCGGAACGAACCGCAGCTTCGCTATCTGGATGCCCTTCAGGCTCGGCAGCAGAGCAGCAATATATGTCTGGCCTTCATGCTCGACAATCTCAGGCGCCGCGTACGGAATCGTGCCGACGAAGTATGCGTCGTTGTCTACACCGAATTCCGTGGGGTCTTTCGACCGGTAAATGCTTGTTTGAGAGTTCTCGCCGTATTTTTGCGTGCGGAACAGATAGTAAAAACCCGACGCCTTGTGGTAATACACGAACGGACATTCCGCAGAGTACGGACCCGTACCTGCCGAGCCGCCAAACGCCACCCTCTTTGAAGGGCTCCACGTGCGGAGGTCCTTCGACGTACGTACGTAATCGGCGCCCAACCGGTTTGGGTACGCAGTGTAGTAGAGATGAAAGACGTCCCCGATGCGCAGGACCATCGGATCCCGCGTGTTGGCGCCCAGGGCTTCCGTGAACATGCCCGATTTACCGTCGGGCGTCAACTGACGAGCGAACGTCTTGCCATCCACGCTTTTGGCGAGACAGATATGCTCCCAGTCGCCATAGAACATCAGGTACTCGCGACCTTCCTTCATAACGAAAGGAGCCTGCAAGCCGCCTTCAGTCTCTCCAAAGTTTGGATCAGCCTCCATCGCGATACCCATCGGCTGCCAGTCCTTATCCGTGAGTCGGCCGCCTTGCCATCGATAGAACAAGCGCGTTTTTCCCGGCGCGCCGGTGCCCCGGACGCACGACCATAGCTGCCACGTACCGTCCGCCGCCTGCCAGACACCGAAGTCTACGGGTTGCTGCTTCGGGCGCGTGTACTTCCCGATATCGGGGTCGCCTGAGACCTGCCAAAACTCGCCGTCGATTTGTGGGATGAGTACAACATCCTTTGCGGGAGTAAGTGCGAACGCAGCGGCAAACAAAGCCGGTAGTGCTGTCAAGTATTTCTTTGTCACATTTCCTCCACGAATGGGGAATCGTCAGAAGCTGACTCGCAGCCCAAAACGGAAGGTTCTTTCGTCCGAGCCTGAGCGGGTCAGCGATCCTCCGTCTGTGCTTGTGATAGAGCCAAATCCGCCGAGCGAGCGGACCGAACCGTCGGGATTGAACGTCACCGCTGATATGTTCGAAGCCGGGAGGCCCCAGTGCGGCGTGTTAGTGAAATTGAACGCCTCACCGCGGAATTGCACGTGAAGCCGCTCCGTAACGGCAAAGTCCCTGAACAGCCCGAAATCAAGGTTCACTAATCCGGGACCACGCAGGGAATTTCTGCTCGACGTGCCGAACCGTACGTCGCGAACAGGCGCATAAGCGGCAGGATCGAACCAGAGTTCGCCGGGTCCCGTTTTTCCGATCGTCTTTACGTCCGACAAAACCTGATCGGCGAACTGAGTGCTGCCGGGCATGTTTAGCGATGTACCCGACGCAGTGACGCTGAAAGGCAACCCCGTCATGGCAGTGAAAATGCCGTTGGTCTGCCATCCCCTGACAATATGTGATACCCAGCCTGAGTCGCTCAACCACTTCTTTCCCTTGCCGAAAGGCAGTTCCCACAGGCCGCTCATATTCAGCACATGCGCGCGATCATAGTTCAGAACTGATCGATTCCGGTCGAAGTACGACAACGCCTGAACCGGTGGCGTGCACTCGATGCAGCTGTTGTTCCCAATGGTCCGGGACCACGTGTAGCTGGCGCCTATATTCAGGCCGTTCGAGTAACGCTGCTTCAGCGTTGTCTGCAGCCCGTTGTAGGTTGTCGTCGCGAGCGGCCGGTATTCCGGGGTCGTCGAGGTTCGGCCGAACTTCGCATACAGAGGCTGACCGGCTATCCCCGCGCCTGGAATCTGTCCCGCATTCATGTCGATGCTGCCGAACTGCCGGACGACCAGTGTGCCGACATACCCGACCTGCGCGACCACGTTGCGGCCGAACTGGCGTTCCACTGTGACGTTTCGCGAAGCGATGTACCCGCGATTGATGTCCTTCGGCACGGCATGGACGACAGCCGTCGGTGGAACGGGCAGGATCCCATTGCCGTAATCCGGTGGAAGAATAGTCGGGATTCCCTGAGCCCAGTCTCCGGCTGGTGTGAATGTGTTCGGGCCCTGGTAGTTCATCGCCGTCATCAGCGGGTAGTTGGTACGAAGTCCGCGTGGTCCGAGGTCCCAGGGATCGCGCATTAAGCCAAAACCAGCACGAACGACCAGGTTCGATGCAGGCCGGTACGCCAGACCTATATGAGGAGAAAAGCCGTCTTTCGTCATGGACAGACCGCAATCCCCCGACAGGTTGCCGTATCCACACAGCATTAGCGTGTTGTTTGCCGCATCGTAGAACTCGACGCCGCGGTCAGGCCTCGCCGGCAGCGGCAGGAACTCCCATCGAACTCCGAGGCTAAGTGTCAGCTGTCGCGTGACTGTCCACCGGTCCTGCACGTACGCGCCGAAGAACTTCGCACGAAGCTGCATTTCGTCCGGTATTTGAAGGGTGCGGCCCATGTTCTGCGGAAGCCCGAGCAGGAAGCTTCCAAACGAGTTGTAGCGATTCCCCGCAGGACCGTTCCTGATCTGTGTGATGCCTTGCGTGAACTGGAATCCTCCGGAAGCGCCCCCAATTTGTCCTTCGATTTCGGGCTGTGCGTGATTCAGGTTCCGCTGTGCGAACTCGCCGCCCCACCGGAAATTATGTTTGCCTTTGGTTCTGTTGAAATTCAGCACGTAGTTGTATCCGGGATCATGGCGGATCCACGGCATATATGGCTGGTCCACGCCCACGCCATCGAAATCGGAGATTGTGATTCGCGGCCAGCCGCCTTCGAAAAATCGCGGTCCGTTCGTACCCGGAATGCCGAGAAAGTCCGTGCCGATCTTCTTGTCCAACTCGACCGGCAATACATTTTGATACGAGCGGTTAAAGCCGAAGTACCCGTCGACGATCAGTGAAGGACTGAGCACGTACGTCGCGGCGTAGGTAAGATTGATGGTGTTCCCGTTTGCCGGGCCGGCCTGCTGCCCGGAAATCGCAAGTCCGCCGAGCCCCGATCCGAAAATGGGTTCGTAATACGAGCTCCAGTCAAGATATCCCAGGCGCCCAAACATCGTGAGCTTGCTCGTCGCGTTGTAATTGATCTTTGCGTCTACCGTGTGGCGATTGTAAGGCGCAGAGGCGGTCGCAAAGTAGTTATTCGCTACACCCGGCAGATTCGCATCCGGCCATAGCGGGATGATCTTTCTGGAAATCGCGCTGATGCGCGCGGGCGGAATGATGTTGCCCGCGAACGGCGTGCGTCCCGACCCGTCGGAGGCTCCTGTGGACGGATCATAGATCGGTGTTAGTGAGTCCGACAGATCGCCGGACTTCATGGACGTAAGAGGCACCGTTCCGAATCGGGAGTAGCTCTGACTGCTGAGCATGCCGTCGTAGCTCAGGAAGTAGAACAGCTTGTCGCGCTTAATCGGCCCTCCGACTGTACCGCCGAACTGGTTGAAGATCGCCTTCGGCTTTCCCTGGCCTACGGGAAATAACGCAGGTCTCGCCTTCGTATGGTTGTTGCTGTGGTATTCGAAAAGCGACCCGTGAATCTGGTTGCTGCCGCTCTTGATTTGAACATTGACGGCGGCGCCTCCTACGAGTCCCAGTTCCGCATCATAACTGCTCGTGACGGCCTGAACGGTCTCAATCGACTCCAGCCCCGGAACGTATGCGGCTGCCCACTGATTGAAATTGTTCGCGGCAGTCGCGCCGTCGATGCGGGTGTTGTTGACTTCAGCAGGAGCGCCGTTCACGTTCACTGTCAGAGCGGCAGCGGGATTGGACCCTCGGATGGCGCCACCACCCGTCACGGTAAACCCTGGCAACAGGCGAAGTGAAGCCTGAAAGTTTCTACCGGTGGGGGTAGGCAAATCCTGCAATTTGGCCGAGTCGATCTCGAATCGCACGTCGGAACGATCCGTCTGGAGCGTCGTCGCCGAAGCCGCTACAGTAACTTGCTCGGTCAGAGCGCCCACCTGAAGCGAGACATCGACACGTACCACCGAATTGATGCTGACCTGAACATCCGTTGTCTGAGAACTCTGAAAGCCTTGGGCGGTCACTAAGACCGCATAGGTGCCCGCCTCCAGATTGTTGAAGGTGTAACCACCGAACCCGGTTGTGACTGTGTCCCGTGACTGATTGGTCCCGGTGTGAGTCGCGACTACTCGGGCGCCTGGCAGCACTGCTCCCGATGAGTCCAGGACGTTGCCGGCGATCGAGCCGTACAGGATCTGCCCAATCGCCGCCGATGGCATGATAACCAGCAGTAAGGCGAGCACGATACCACGCAGCGTATTCGGCATGAAAACCTCCTCAGTCGCGAACTGTGTCCGCGAGGTCAAACCCAAAGTCACTTTAGAAGATGTACTTCAGCGCAAACTGAAGAATTCGTGGGTCGTTGGCACTCAGAATCCGGCCGAAATTCGCGCTGGTAAGTGTCGCAGTCGGATTGTTGAACACAGGATGATTGAGAATGTTGAACGCTTCGGCACGGAGGATAACATGCTGCCGTTCTGTGATGTTGAACTTACGCATGAGTGCGGCGTCGAAAGTAAACGCTCCCGGACCCTCGATGGTGTTTCGTCCGGCGTTCCCGAACGTCCCTGCAGCGTTCGCTTTGAACGCGGCGGTATTGAACCACTGGTTGACTGACGGACTTGGCAGGCGCCAATCCGCCACTACATCCGCGCGGTCCGCACCGATGCCGCTGAGCGAGTTGTCAAGGCCTGCCGCCGGCGAGAACCAGAATCCTGTGCGCTTACTGATAATCCCGGATACCTCCCAGTCACCCAGCACGCCTTGCATCCAGCGGGTTGAAAACCGTGGGCTGAGCGCCACCACGGACGCGTTGAAGATCTGCCGCATGTCTACGATGCAGTTCCCGCGGTCGGCGGCACGGCTATTCGGGTTCTGATAGACGCCGCCGGACATTTCTGACGAGGCGTCACCGTCGCTGATGCAATGCGACCACGTGTAGTTAAGCAGAGCACTAAAGTTCTGACTCAGGCGGTGGTTTGCGGACAGCAGCAGCCCGTTGTACGCGGCGTTGGAACCGTCGTCCGTGGCGGTAATTGAGCTGAAGAGAGCGCCCTCAACCGGATTGATGCGAGCCAGTATACGGCGCTGGTTCGTATTGGCCACGGTCGAGCACGGTGCCGTGCCGCACGTACCGGGAACATAGACTGCGTAGTTCGGGATCGTGTTGACCCAGCGATGAGTCGATTTGTTTCCGAAGTAATTCGCGGTAAACAGCCATGACTCCCCAACCTGCTGCTGAAGGCTTAGGTTCCACTGCTGCATAAACGGAACGTGAACATTGAACGGCAGGTTTACGTATTGCCCGCCCGTGACGAAGCGTGCATCCTTCGGCGGTGGAAAGGGCTGCGGGAAAGGATTGCCGCCGGGATACCCAGCGAACGGGTCGGTGAGTCCGCCGGCGGGATTCGGCACCGTGATCGTGCTTGCCCACGGTGGCCCAAACCCGAAACGATCGTAAATCTGCAGCGGCGGGGTGTCATACATGATGCCGTACGCAGATCGAACGGTTGTCCGTCCGTTGCCTCTCGGGTCCCAGACGATGCCGAGGCGAGGGCCGAAGTTTGCGAGCCTGTTGTTGGTTCCCGACGGTGTCATGCCCGGATCACCGGGAAAAGAGACTCCCGCGGGCGCGTTCTGGAAAACCGTACTCTTTGTGCCAGCAATGAATGCGCCCACGTCGAAGTGCGTCACCCGCCCCTCGACCTCACGTACCGGGAAATAAGGTTCCCACCGAACGCCGGCGTTTATGCTAAGGCGCGGACTCATGCGGATTTTGCTCGTAAAGTAGAAGCCGAGGTAGTTCTGCTGCTCTTTCATTCGGGTAAGATTCCCCTGAACGAACTGGCTTGGCCGGCCGAGCAGAAAATCCGTAAGCTGATCGCCGCTGTTGACGCCGTTGAATTGATAATCGGGATTCTGCTGCGTCGAGACCTGGAAATCAAGGTTTCGGCGAATCCATTCGCCGCCGAATGAGAACTGAAATCGACCAATCATCAAATTGAAGTCATCGGCGACCTGTATCGAGCCGGAATTGATGTGCGCCTTCGAGCAGGTGCCGCAAAACGTCGAAAAGTGACTCGCCACGTTAAATAGCGGCAGGTTGCCAGGCGACGGAGCGACGTTCAGCCCGAAATCGGACGATGACGGGAGGCCGTCCGCGCCGCCACGCGTGATTCGCTCGCGCAGCCACCCGAAGTGGAACGTATTGATCGCGGCTGCGCTCAGGCTGTACGAGTCGCTCAGCACGAGTGACTGAACACGATCGACGACCCCGGCGCGAGTCGTGGTGAGAATGTTGTCACCATCGAAAACGGCAGGATTGCGCCAGTCTGTGAAGTAGTACCGGCCGAAGAGATTGTGCGAACTCGTGTGAATCCAGTCTCCGCGAGTAAGGAACTGATCCTCACTGCTGTTGTTTGGAATTCCGAACAGGAATCTGCCGCACGGATCACTGGAGATCGGGACGTATTTGAGAATCGCCAAAGCGGACGCGTTGAATCTGCTGACCGGAATCTGATTGTTTGGGAATGGCTGCCCCGTCGCAGGGTCGACGAGTGTCCTGGCTCTGCCGGCGCATGTTGCAGATTCAAGGGCACTGAAGTCCCCCTGCATCGCCGCCGGTGTGGGAACAAAAGCCGTCGCTGTTGGAGGCGCGGTTCGGATTCGGGTGCCCTGGTAGCCGCCGAAGACGAAGATCTTGTTCCTGACAACCGGGCCGCCGATTGTGCCTCCAAACTGATTTCGCTTAAGGTTGTCGCGCGTTGCAGCAAAGAAATTCCTCGCATTTGTTGCACCGTTGCGGAGGAATTCGAACAGATCGCCATGAACGTCATTCGTGCCTGATTTCGTCACGATGTTGACAACCGCGCCGGCACGAACCCCGTAGCTGGCGGGAATCGCGTTCATTTGCACACTGAATTCCTGCAGTGCATCCGGGAAGGGCAGAGGCAGATTGATCGCGCCAAAGGCATCGTTATGATCGCCCCCGTCCAGCAGGTAATATGTCCCGTTTGCCTGACCGCCGCCGACAGCAATGGTCGTCGAGGTCGGGTAATTCTTGGTGCTCGCCATGTCGCTCGGCGGTGCGGTTACGGCGGCTCCCGACAACAGAATCAGCTGCGTTGGCTGCCTTCCGTTGAGGGGCAGGTCGATGACGCGGCGCTGATCGATGACTTGCGAGATTCCGTTGGTCTGCGTTTCGGCCATCGCCGCGTTTGCACGGACCTCTACCTCCTGAGTGAGCGCCCCTACCTGCAGCGCGATGTTAATTACGGGATTCGTGTTGACTTGAAGTACGATGCCTTGCTGCACATGCGTCTTGAAGCCTTCGGCGGCAGCTTCAACCCGGTACGGGCCGATAGGCAAATTACTCAGGAGATAAGCGCCGTCGGTTCCGACCTGCGCCACCCGAATAAAGCCGGTGTCGGTCTGGAGCGCCTTAACGCTCGCGGATGGGATTGAGGCCCCGGACGCGTCCGTCACTGTGCCCGATATCTGTACGACGGAGGCTGCCTGCGGAAACGCGGTATTCGTGATGACAAGAAAAATACCGCAACAGGCCAGCGAGGACGACATTGTCCGCATGACAATCTCCTGAACTGACGGCTGGTAAAAGTCGGCTTCGAAACGATTCGGATGCTTCGCCGCACCCAGAAACTACTTGAATTTCGAATTCGGATAATTATAATCACAAGTGGCCCCTGCCAGGAAAGCAAATTCTTCACGCGCTGAAACGGTTCGACGGCATACTGGTTCTGCGCAGCCGGCGTACCAGAGTTGTTCCTGATCGCAAGCGCGGAGGTGACGCTAATGGTTGCATCGTTCCGAAACGTTTCGATCCTGCTGTACGGAACTACTCTAGTGATTGCCGAGCCGCTTGTTGCAGGCCCGGTGGAGTTCGGGTCCGCCGAATTCAAGCGAGCCGTCGCGCAACGCAGATCGGCTCAGGCCGTACCGGCTACCCGAACCGTGACCGGCAAGCCCGAATGCTTCACGATTCGGGGCGGGTCGGTTACCGGCAGCGACCCCCGAGGCATTATGTATGGCCTGCTCGACGCTGCGGAGCAGATACGAAATACGGGACGTGTCGCCGACACCTCCGGATGCCCCGCTGTGGAAATGCGCGGCATACGCTATTTCCTGCATAACGCCGATCTCGAAAAGAATTGGTATTACTCGAAGGATTATTGGGAGCAGTACCTTGCGATGCTCGCGCGCAACCGGTTCAACCGGTTCAACCTCGTCTTCGCACATCAGACCAACTATCTGGCGCCCCCGTACCCGTTCTGGCTGTCCCTGCCCGAGTTCCCTGGCATTCGAGTCCCAGGTCTGAGCGACGAGCAGCGCAACCTCAACCTTGAGATGCTGCAGTTCATCTCAAACACCGCCGCCGAGCATGGCATCGACTTCACTCTCGGTGTATGGGAACACAATGCGCAGACCCGGCCGCACAAAATGGTCCCGACGACGGAAGGCATCACGCCCGAGAACATCGGCCCATACAGTCACGCGGCCCTGAAGAAAATCCTGCAACTCTGCCCGGCGATTCGCAGTGTTCAGATGAGGACTAACGAGGAGTCCGGCATCCCGAACGAATACCGTGTGAAGTTTTATCGCGATTACGTGTATACAGCGATCCGGGATGCGGGCCGGCCTGTGTTTCTCGACCTGCGCGCATGGGCAGTTGCGAAGGACATGATCGACGCCGCCGAGCAGGTGCACGTGCCTTTCCGGGTGTCAACGAAATACTGGGCGGAGGATGTGGGGCGGCCGTATCAACCGGCGGAAACGTTCCCCGGCTACAGCTATTTAAACTTTCTCGAAAAGCCGCACACGTACCCGTTTTACTGGGAGCTGTGGGGACTGGGCTCGCACCGGCTGCTGCTTTGGGGAAACCCGGAGTTTGTAAAGCGCGCTGCATCCACATTCCACCTCGGCGACGCGATCGGGTTTGAGATCGACGCACCGCTCGCGCAGAAAGGCTTCGGGAACCGTCCCGGAGTATGGGGCATCTTCGCCGATTCTCAGAAGGAACGAATGTTCTGGAAATGGGAGTTCGAGCGGTACTGGATGTTCTACAAGCTGTGGGGACGTCTCACATACAGCCCCGATGCAGCGGAGGCGATCTGGATGGCAGAGTTGAATCGGCGTTTTGGGGCTGCGGCGCCCGACGTTTTCAGCGCATACAGAAATGCCAGCGGAGTGCTAAGCGAAATCGTCGCCGCTCATCTGGCTGATCCAAATATGTATATCTGGCCCGAGATTAACCCGGGCGGCCTCGTCGACGCTTATCGCGACGTCATTCCCAGCGATTGGCGATATATCGCTTCAATATCGGAGGCCGTTGACAATCGTGTCAACCACAGGGCTTCAGCCAAACAGACGGCACGTGAAACTTCGGCTTTGCTAAGCGAACTCGCACGTACAACCGAGGAAGCGGTGGAACGTGCCGACAGGAAAGTCCGTCGAGCAGTGCCGAGTGGCGGTCGAGCAAGGCGGATTTCCAGGTACTCGCTCTGCTCGCCAGGTATCACGCGCTCAAGCAAACAGCGACCGATCAGGTGACTTACTTCGATGCCACGGGAGATCGCTCCGCTCTTGATTCTGCTGCGCGCGATCTTAAGAGTGCACTTGCGGTTTGGGAGCGGCTGGCGCAGTTGACTGACGGACTCTACCCGGAACAAATGGCCTTCGGTCCTGATGATGTCGGCCACTGGAAGGACAAACTCCCGTATGTCCGTCATGATCTCGAACTCGTTCGTGAGCGCGCGGAGGTGTTCGACAGGTTCGGACGCTTCGATTTCGGCTTCGACTTCGGTGGCCCCGTAAAGCCTTCACCGGGACCAGCCGTGTACAGGGCCAATACATACGTTCTGGCGAACACGGTCGCCCCTGGATTCCGCGGGGTTGATGCGGAGACCGTCTACACCGATGCTCTCGGCTATGGATGGGCGGACGGCGGCGACAGAAAAATTGAGGCCATCGCTCTCACTCCCTATCTCGAAGTGCGAGCCGCGGCCAAAAATCCATCTAATCTTCCGCACAACGTTCTCTATCGCGATTTCGTGCGCGGCATCGGGCGGCAAACGTTCCGCGTCAGGAGCGGCCCGGGTGAGTACACCGTGCGCTTCCTGCGGCCTGACCGCACTGAGTCCGTTGCCCAACTCAAGGCAGACGGCGACTACCTGAACGTAAAATTCCCGGAAGGCGAATGGTCGGTCAGCGCTCTTGTTGTGCAAGGTGCCAGATCGAAAGAGCCGCTGTCGCAGCAGACATTCGCGCGAGCGGCGCCGAGGCCGTCAATTACTCACCAGCCGCCGGTCTCGACGTCAGCAGGAACTCCGTTGAGGGTCGACGTGCAAATTACGCCATCGAAAGACGTCGCTCGTGTTCGTCTGCACTATCGCGCTGTGAATCAGCAGGCGAAGTTCAAAACGGTTGAGAACGATCCCGGCAAGCTGTCGTTCTCCATCCCTGCAGAGGATATCTCAGCGAAGTGGGATCTCATGTACTATTTCGAGGTGCTGAGCCGTGGAGGCAGCGGCTGGTTTCAGCCCGACCCGCAAGTCGCGACGCCTTATTACGTCGTCAAGGTAAACGCCGCCCCGGAAACGCCGAAGCGTTAACTGCGGCATATTCGCATTTTCTTTAAATCGAAACGATTCGATTCTCCTTGACACCGAATTGGAGGGGTGTTATTGTTCCCGACAAGTTCGGACATGCTGACGTTTTGTGCTGCCGCTTGCGGCAGTGCATTCCGAGAAATGCAGACTGCTTAACCGCGCGGGAGAGCCGCGCATTCGGGGTGTCAGATGACGGCAAGAACAATTATTCTCATCCTCGCGGCGATCACCGCAGCGACAGCGATTTCCCCGCGTGCTTACGGACAGCTGACGGGACAGATCAGCGGAACCGTCACCGATGCGACTGGAGCTGTCGTGCCCGGTGTCGAGGTTACGGTAACGAACGCGGCGACGGGAATCCGCCGTCCCGTGAAGACGAATCAGTCGGGCATCTATACAGTGCCGCTGCTTCAGCCTGGTGAGTACCGGATCGATGCTCAGGCGCTCGGCTTTCGGACCATGACGCGTACCGGCATTCAGCTGCAGGTTGCGCAAAATGCACAGCTGGATTTCAAGCTCGAACTAGGCGCGACGGCGGAATCGATTGACGTCACCGCGAGCGCCCCCCTCCTTGACACGGGCAGTAATGCGATCGGCGGCATCGTTACTCCGGAACGACTGGATAACCTGCCGATGCTCGGGCGAAACTCAAACGCGCTCGTAATGCTCGTTCCCGGTGTACGAGCCACACGCCAGACTACAGTCAACCCTGTCCTTGAGAGTCACTATCAATTCTTCTCGATTAATGGCTCGCGGCCGAACCAGAGCCAGTTCATGCTCGATGGGGGCAACAATACAAATCTCACATTTAACGGGCCTGAGTATAGCCCGCAGGTGGAAGAAGTTCAGGAATTCAAAATTCAGACAAGCAGCTTCAGCGCCGAATACGCAAACTCCGGCGGCGGAGTAATCAATGTCGTATCCAAGGGCGGGACCAACGCCATGCATGGAAGTATTTTTGACTACTTCCGCAACGACGCGCTCGCGGCGAATGACTTCTTCTCGAACACCTCCGGGCGGTCGCGGCCCGTGCTGCGCTACAACCAGTTCGGCGGCACCATCGGCGGTCCTGTGATAAAGAACCGAACATTCTTCTACTTCGCTTACGAAGGTTTGCGGCAGAAGCTGCCGACGGTCGTCACCACCAGCGTGCCGACAGCTTTGCAACGCGCCGGCAACTTTTCAGAGACCCGCGCCACGAATGGTCAGCTGGTAGTTATTTACGATCCGAAGACCACTCGCGCCGATCCTGACCGGCCTGGTCAGTATCTGCGCACACCGTTTCCTGGAAACGTTATCCCCGCCGACCGTATTGATCCGGTCGCGGCGAAGATACAGACGTACTATCCGACCCCGACGTCACCGGGCAATCCCAATACGGGTCTGAATAACTTCTTCTTTTCCGGGCCCGCGCTGCGCAGCACCGACAACTACTCGGGCCGCGGCGATCACCAGCTGAATCCAAGCACGCAGATCATGGGCAGGTTCTCACGAGCCAGTCTTCCAACCTGGCAGAATCCAGCGACGTTCGGCAGGTCGAACCTCGCCAGCCCTGGGTTCTCGACCAAACCTCAGCACCACCCGTACGCTCTGGGCAAGGTAACGAAGACTTTCTCCCCGACGCTGTTCGGCGAGTTCATCTTTTCCTGGGCACGCTGGTATTACGAGAGCTTCAGTCTGTCGAACGGTTTCGATCCGACGCAACTCGGGTTCCCGTCCTACCTCGCATCGAAGAGCCTGAAACTCGGATTCCCATCGATCGCCACGGGTGAGATGTCAGGCCTCGGCGGCTACGTGAACGAGCATGACGTATCGGACCGCTATGAAGGCAAGGCAAACCTGTCGAGGCTGTCCGGCAAACATACGCTGAAGTTCGGCGGCATGTATGGAATGGGTAAATACAGCACGAACCTGGCGAACAACAGTGCCGGGGCGTATGCGTCCAGCGCCGCGTTCACGCAGGGGCCCAATCCGCTTGCCAGCAGCACCACGGCTGGATTCGGATATGCCTCGTTTCTGCTCGGCACGCTGGCGTCCGCTACTCACAACGTGACGGAACTCCACGGTAATTACTCTCAGCCGTACTACGGCGTCTATCTCCAGGACGACTACAAGCTCACTTCGCAGCTGACTCTCAACTTTGGCATTCGCTGGGAATATGAATCGCCTCGTGTTGAGGCGAACAATCAGGTTGCCAATTACGACTTCACCTCGCCCGTCACCCTTCCCAACGGTAGATCCGCTCGCGGTGGACTCCTGTTCCCGGGGGTAAATGGCGTGCCCGAAGGCAACTGGAATGCGCAGAAGAAGAACTTCGCCCCGCGGGTTGGATTCGCTTACAACCTGAGAGATTCGACAGTGTTCCGTGGCGGCTACGGCCTGTTCTACAGCAACAGCTGGGGTAATGGCAGAAACAATAACGCAATGCCGCAGACGGGATTCATCTGCTCGACACCTGGTGCCGTGTCGCTCGACAATGGCCTGACCCCGTACGCAGTGCTTTCCGATCCTTTCCCCACCGGTTTTTGCGACGCGACCGGAAGCAAGGCAGGTCTGCTGACGAACCTCGGGCAGAGCCTGTTCATCCTCGACAGAAACGCTCACCAGCCGTACGTCCAGACTTGGAATTTTGGAATCCAGCGCACTTTGCCTGGCAAGACAGTTGCGGAAGTGTCTTACTCGGGCTCTCATGGGGTGCACCTGATGGGCATCCAGGAGTGGGATCAGCTTGACCCTCAGTATCTCAGCCTCGGTGCGCAGCTGAACAACCAGGTTCCAAATCCATTCTACGGCGTCATCGCTCAGGGAACGTTGTCAACTCCGACGATCACTCTTGGTCAGGCCCTCCGGCCCTACCCGCAGTTTCTCGGTGTTTCAAGCAGAAATGCCAACTATGGCAATTCGATCTACCATGCGATGCTGGTGCGCGTTGAGCACCGCATGTCGAAAGGTATGAGTCTTGTCGCCGCTTATACGGTCTCGAAGCAGATCGACGACATGATTCCGAGTGTCAACGGATTTCCTGGCGAGTCGTTCTCCGGGGCGCCTCCGCAAAATTTCTATTACCTGCGCGGCGAACGCGCACAGGCTTCCTGGGACACTCCGCAGACTCTCGTACTCAGCTACGTCTACCAGTTACCGTTCGGTCCGGGAAAGGCGCTGTTGAACCAGGGCGGCGCGCTCGGTAAGCTGATTGGCGGGTGGCAGCTGAACGGAAACACGACGTTCCAGAGCGGTTTTCCGATGCAGGTCAATGGCGGCAACGCGAGCGGAACCTTCGCCGGCACGCAGCGCCCGAACTGGACGGGCCAGGACGCGACACTCAGCGGTCCTGCCCAGAGCCGCCTGCTGCGGTTCTTCGATACCTCGCAGTTTACCTTTAATGCGCCGTTCACATTTGGAAATGCGCCGCGTATCATGCCGAACCTGCGCTGCACAGGTGTCAACAATTTCGACATCTCCCTGTTCAAAAACACGAAAGTAACTGAGCGCTTCAATGTTCAGTTCCGTGCCGAGGCGTTCAACGCTTTCAACAGAGTGCAGTTTGGCGTTCCCAACACAAGCATCAACTCGACTGCATTCGGTGTAGTTAGCAGTCAGCAGAACCTGCCGAGGAATCTGCAGCTTGGATTGCGGCTCCTTTTCTGATGGACGATTGCTGTCCATCTCGACTCATTTGAGGATCAGCAACATGAGCGATTCAAACTCCGGTTCGACGGCCGACCGTCGTGTTTTCCTGAAAAGCGTAGCGCTTGGCGCTGCGGCAGAAGCTCAGGGGCAGAACGTTGAAAATCAGCCGGTAAGCGCGGGTACGGCACCGGCGAAACCATCCGCAGCTCAGCAGAACTCGGTTGAGTATCCCCGGCGTTTTCGGGGTAAGCAACTCGCCATGATCGCGTTCCCGCTCGGCGGGGTGGGAGCAGGCGCGGTGAGCCTCGGCGGTAGGGGGCAGTTGCGCGATTGGGAGATCTTCAATCGGCCTGACAAAGGTCGAACGGTAAATTACGCGTTTCCCAGTATCTGGACGCAGGTTGGAAACAACAAGCCGGTCGCACGGGTGCTCGAAGCCCGGCTTACGGCGCCCTATGCGGTCGGTCGAGGGTTGAATCCGGCGCAGGTATCCGGGTTGACCCGTCTGCACGACGCGACGTTCACGGGCGAATACCCGCTCGCGCAAATCGCGTTTCATGACCCCGAACTGCCGGTCGCCGTCACGCTGGATGCGTTCACGCCCATCATCCCGCTCGATGCGGATGAGTCGGGACTGCCCGTAGCTATTCTGCGATATCGGGTAAGAAACACGGGCAGTCAGCCGGCGAAGACATCCGTCGCGTTTTCGCTTGAAAACCCCGTCGGCGTTGATTTGCGGGGAGCGCCGCGAGGCAGCCGTCCGCTCACGATGAAGCGAACGAATGAACATCGTCAGGGACAAAGCCTGCAGGGTCTTTTCATGACGAATCCTGAAACGGCCCCGGACAACCCGCTGTTCGGATCGTTCGCTGTCGCGTTTATCGATCCAGGTGATGGGCAGGTTAGCTACGTCACCGGCTGGCCCAGGGCGAAATGGTGGGCGAGCCCATTGCTGTTCTGGGACGATTTCTCTGAAGACGGACGCCTCGGTTCCGATCCTGCCGACCGTAATGCGGTCGGCTCAATTTGCCTGCAGCGGGAGATTGCGCCCGGCAAGGATGCCGACTACACGGTCCTGCTGGCGTGGCATTTTCCGAACCGCACGCCTGCGTGGTGCGGCTGGGGCAACGCAGGAAACACGGCAACCAGCCTCGGTGAAGCCGATCCGAACGAGATCATCGGCAACTATTATTCGAAGCGCTTCTCAAACGCTTGGGAGGCGGCTCAGTACACAGCGTCGAATCTCCCGAGCCTCGAAAAACGGATGCGGCAGTTTCTCACCGCGATGCGCCAGAGCACCGTGCCCGCGCCAGTGAAAGAGGCTGCCATGGCGAATCTCTCCACTCTGGCTACGCCGACCTGCTTTCGCACGGCGGATGGCAGGTTCCGCGGCTTTGAAGGTATCGATGACGATCGCGGCTGCTGTCACGGTAATTGCACGCACGTTTGGAATTACGAGACAGCTACTCAATACGTCTTTCCCTCGCTCGCGCGCTCCATGCGAGAGAGTGCGTTCAATCTGTCCAGTCGGCTCGACGGCGTGCTGCCAATTCGAATGGCACTGCCCGAAGGCAAGCAGTCGGGCGGCATCACGGCTGCCGACGGCACGATGGGACAGATTATTAAGTCGTACATCGACTGGCAATTGTCCGGCGATAATGGCTGGCTCAGGACGATCTACCCGAAGGTGAAGCAGGCGCTCGAATTCGCGTGGGTTGAAAACGGGTGGGACGGAGACCGCGACGGCGTCATGGAGGGCGTGCAGCACAACACGTATGACGTCGAATTCTACGGACCCAACCCGATGTGCGGAGTCTATTATCTTGGCGCCTTGCGTGCTGCGGAGGAGATGGCGCGTGCAGCGAAAGACGCCGATTTCGCGACGGAATGTGGGCGACTGTTTTCAAAAGGCAGCAGTTGGATCGACGCAAATCTGTTCAACGGCGAGCATTACGTGCAGAAGATTCGCGGCGTCCCCGTAGAACGCATTGCTAAGCCCCTGAGGTCGCGTGGGGGAGCGGAAGATCCGGAGCATCCGGATTTCCAACTCGGCGAAGGCTGTCTCACGGATCAGTTGATCGGCCAGTATCTTGCCGACATGGCTGGCCTTGGTCCGCTGCTGAAGCCGGAGAACATTCGAAAAACGCTCGCAACCATCTACAAATATAACCGCCGCAGCAATCTGATGCACCACGATTCCGTCGAACGTGTGTATGCGCTGAACGACGAAGCCGCAGTTCTGATCTGCGATTATGCAGAGGGTAAGCGGCCGAAGATTCCGTTCCCGTATTCATCCGAGGCATGGACGGGCATCGAATACCTCTTTGCCTCACAACTGATCATGGCCGGGATGGTGCGTGAAGGGGTTCAGGCGTACGAGGATGTGCGCCGACGCTTCGATGGCGAAAGGCGCAACCCCTGGGATGAGCCGGAGTGCGGCCATCATTATGCACGAGCAATGTCCGCATGGTCCGGCCTTGTCGCGTTGAGCGGCTTCCGGTATCGCGGCGCGGAAAAGGCGGTCATCGCAATTCCGCCGGTGCGCAGGGCAGATTTCTCGTCCTTCTGGTCCACAGCGACGGGATGGGGAACGTATTCGCAGTCTGCGAAGGCAGGTCGTCCCTTAGTATCCATCTCCGTTCTGTATGGCAAACTGCCGTGTTCGTCAGTCGAAGTCGCGGCAACTCCGGCGGGTGCGCGGTCGTCGGCGACGGTCGCGAACCGAGCCGTACCGCATGAAGTCCGGCCGGGTCGGGACCGCGTGACCTTCGTCTTTCGCGAAGCTCTGGAATTGACCGAAGGCGATCGATTGGTGCTCGGAGTCTAGCCCGTGGCAGCGGACTCGCCCGTCATTGTCGTCGTCGGCGGCTTTCTCGCATCCGGCAAGACCACCCTGCTGCTTGAAGCGGCCTCGCGTCTGATTCGGGAAGGCTTCCGCGCCGCTCTGATCACCAACGATCAGGGCGGGGCACTTGTCGATACGCAGCTTGCGCAGGCCGCTCAGTTCCACACCGAGGAAGTTGTCGGCGGATGTGTCTGCTGCCGGTTTTCGGATCTGATCGATGCGGCAGCCCGACTGCGTGTGCACCGGCCTCACGTCATTTTCGTCGAGCCGGTGGGCAGTTGCATCGATCTGGCTGCGACCGTCATCCAGCCGCTCAAGCGCTTGTACGAAGCCGAGTTTCGAATTGCGCCGCTTACGGTCCTGGTGGATGCCGCGAGAGCGCGGGAACTGCTCGCCCCGGATGCTCCGGCACAGATGGCGTATCTGTTCACAAATCAGATTGCTGAGGCAGACCTGGTCTGTTTCAGCAAGGCCGATCTGTACGCAGACTTTCCAGAGCTTCCATCCGGCGTTGCGATGCGACTCAGTGTCGAAACGGGCGAGGGGATATCGGAGTGGCTGCGCGAGGTTCTTGCCGGCACTGCGGTATCGGGCAGCCGCATCCTTGACGTGAATTACACAGCGTATGCGGAAGCCGAAGCCGCCCTGGGCTGGCTGAACTGGCAGGCGACGCTGAACGCTGCCGACCCTGTAAGTCCGGCTCAGGTCGCTGGTCCATTGCTTGATGACATTGAAGGAAGACTTTCCGCAGCGAGTATTCAGATTGCGCACCTGAAAATGTTCGTCGACTCGGGCTCGGGCTACGTGAAGGCTAGCATCTGCCGCAACTCCGAAGAGCCATTCGTTCAGGGCAACCTGGACGCCTCTCCTGCTGACGAACACAAGCTGCTCGTGAACCTGAGGGCGTGCGGCTCGCCAGAAGTGCTACAGGCGATCGTTACAGAAGCCACGTCAGCGCTGCCCGGGCAACTTACGGTCCATCACTTCGAATGTTTTCGGCCGTCACCGCCGCGGCCGGAACACAGGATAGCGGAGCCCCACTGGTCGAGTAAATAAGAACTCCATGGTACGTCCGCGATCCACCATGCGCGATGTAGCTCGCCTTGCCGGAGCTTCCATTGCAACTGTCTCCGCAGTCATCAACGGGTCAGCCGTTGTAAGTAACCGGCTGCAGAAGCAGATTCGCGACGCAATGGAAGCGCTCGACTATCATCCTGACCAGGTCGCACGCAGCCTGAAGGTTGGGCGTACCGACGTGATCGGAATGATACTGCCGGACATCACAAACGCGTTCTTTCCCGAACTCGTGCGTGGTGCGGAAACTGTCGCTGACAAGGAGGGATACTCCGTGCTCCTTGCCGACTCGAACGAGGATCCTGCGCGGGAGCAGAGGCATCTTTCCGCATTCTTTTCGCGCCGCGTTGACGGCGTTCTTATCGCGTGCTCGTCCGAATCGACTGCTTACGAGACTCTCGTGCGCCGCAGGTTTCCAATTGTTTTCGTTGATCGGGTTCCAAAAGGGCTGCCGGTCGCCGCTGTAAGTACCGACAACATCGATGCAGGTTGCCAGGCGGCGCAGCATCTGCTTCAATTGGGGCACGAGCGAATCGCGATGATCACTGGCGATCTGCGATTGTCGCCCCATGCCGACCGGTTGGAAGGGTTCCGAATGGCAATGCAGGCCGCGCGTCTTCCTGTGCAGCAGGATTACCTGCTCGCCGGCGATCTGCAGGCCGAGAGTGGTTTCGAGCGCGGCCGTGAGTTGCTCAGGCGCGTACCGCCACCGACCGCCATCGTTTGCAGCAGCAATAAGATGCTCCTGGGCCTCATGCAGGCCGTTCGCGAGGCCGGAATCGATTGTCCTCGGGACCTGAGTATTATCGGCTTCGACGATTATTGCTGGACGGCAAATTATTCTCCGCGGCTAACGACTGTGGCTCAACGGACGTGCGACATAGGAAAGATCGCCATGGAGATGTTACTGCGGCGAATCAAGGCTGACACCGAACACAATGCCAGGAGCGAAGTAAGGCTGTTGAAGGCGGAAGTGCGGGCTCGGGAGTCAACTGCGCCGTGCGCTATCCGCGCGTTTAGTTCAGCTCACGTATCCTGATGTTGCGATACCAGGCGTCGCCGCCGTGGTGTGTGATCACCAGCGGATACTTCTTCGCCGGATCCGCTTCCAGTTCGTCCAGGTGTTTCAGCTTCGGAATATCCTCACGCGCCTGAGCCGCCATCGTTTTGCGCACCGTCTCCGATTCAAGGTCCGTCTCGAGGACCTTCACGCCGTCGAGCCAGTGCTCTACGTGACTACCCTTCACCAGAACGCGAGCCGTGTGCCACTGCTCGACAGGCAGTGGAGGCAGTTTCGCCGTTGGTGCAGCGAACAAGTAGAGGGCTCCGGTACTGTGGCTCGGTTCCACCTTCGCATCGGCTACGCGTTCGTCATCGATCAACTGCAGTTCCAGGCCGAGCGCCTTGGGCACTTCCGGGTCGATGCGGCCTGTTTCAGGGTTGGGCCGCATCCCGAAAACGAGATACTTGACGCCGCTGTTGGTGCCTTTGGCCAGCTTCCAGTCAAACAGCAGTTCGAAGCTGCGGAAACTGCGCTCGGTGGAGATGTCCGCGCGCTTGCCTTTCGCCACAGACCGGATCGTCCCGTCCTCCACTGCCCATCCTCCATTGTCGGGAAAATGCGGCTTCGCCAGAGTGCGCCAGCCTGCCGAGGTCCTGCCGTCGAACAGGGCCTGCCATCGGCCGGAGGCAGGGAGGTCCCAGGATTCCAGCAGTCCGAACGTAAAGAACTCCGGGAACTTGTCGACGGTCATATCGCTGCGAAGTACGTCGTGCAGCGACGAGAGCGCTCCATGAGTCTTTGTGGCAGTGATGGCTTTGGGTTCGAGTGCAGCAGCGACTTCAGCGATGAGACTGGTGCGCGGTCCGAATGATTCTACGGTCACCGGTGATTTTGCCCAACGCGCGACAGCCGCAATCTGGCTCGCCTGAATGCCGAGAGGCCGGTCGCCGACGGAAGAAATCAGCAGCGCGAACAGCCAGTCGCGTTTGGTGATTTTCGATTCACCGAAGTAGAACGGGTCAACCGCAATCACCCGACGGCCTTCCTGTTTCACCAACCTGCGAACCTCGGCCGCGAGAGCGGCTCTGCCCTGATCTCCGATGAGCACCGTCACGTTGGGACTTGCGGGATCGCCTATCTCGACGGCAGGCAGCGTCCAGTCATTATCGAGCCGCAGACGCCAAGAGCGCAACCGAAGCCCGTCCACCTCCTGCCCGGAACTCGCCTCGGTTGCGCTGACCTTGTATGTACGGGCTTTGACGACATCTGCAAGCTTCGGGACGCCCGTCTTGCGAGGCAGGCCTTCACTTAGCTTCAGAGCGAGCTTGTGGATGTCCAGGTTGTCAGCCGGCAGTTGAATGCGCAACTGCTCGGGCGTGCGAACATCGGCCTCTGACGGAATCTCTTTTTCGGAGAACGCCTTGTCGTCCCCGCGGTAGAAGTTGTCGCGGACGAATCGATAGAACGCCTCCCGATTCTCCTGGCCGTAGTTGTGGCCCGCATCGAAGTTAATATGAGCGGTCAGCTTATCGGCTGCGTTGTACAACGCGTAATACGGACGAGCCGCCCAGATAAGAGGGGCATTGGCGTAGTCGCCACGGAAACAGCAGTTGTCATACGCGTTGTTGCTGATCATTGTTGGCTTGGGAGCGCGCATGGCGGTGAGGGTCGTGTAATCTGCGATGCTCCCCAAATCGACGGGAGTCTGCTCGCTGTCCCCGAGGTCCTGCTCGGGAAATTGCGCTCGCGTGACGAAGCTGGAATATCCCGCCACCGGAATCGCGATGTTCACACGCGGGTCCAGCGAACTAATGAGGATGGTCTGCCACCCGCCGCCGGAAAGTCCGGTCACCGCGACTCGCGAGGGGTCGGCGTTCGGATGCCCCAGAAGGATGTCGAGTGCGCGCTTCTGAGACAGGTAGTGGAGAGCAACACCGCTGGTTCCCACCAGGTCAAGTTGGTTGATCCGGGTGTGGCTGAAGCCGTCCATCTTTAGCTGTCCCATTCCCAGCCACTCGAAGTTGAGCGCGAGCACGCCTTTCTTCGCCTGATTGATGCAGCGTATCTGGATGTAGTCGTTGGCGACGCCTGTCCCCTCATGACCGTTCGTGTTCAGAATGACCGGAACCTTGCCGCTGAGCTTTTCGGGCTCATACAGCAGCGCCGGAATCCACATGCCGGGGGCCACCTCATAACGAAGGCGCTTGATTTGGTAGCCTTTTCCGGGAAGTACGTCCAGCCACTCCACGCGAGTCTTCGCTTCAGCCCACTTCCGCGCCTCTCCGCGCAGAACCACTTCGTCGAGCACCCGTTGCCGCAACTGCTCCTTCGCCTGCGTCCACTGCTGTGCGCTGCTGACCAGCGGCATGGATTTCACGTGCGAAGCGGTATATACCTGAACCTCCACCAGTGGCTGCCCGGCCGGAAGAATCGGCCGCCCTAATGCGTCCTCAAGGCTGACACTTTGCGCGGCGACGGGCATGCCCACAAGGAGGCAGCCCAGGAACATCATGCGGATCGGCATCCGGTAGTATCTTAACCCCTCATGTCAGGAGTGCCATCTTCAGGCATTCTGTTCGGACTTATCTGTCTTCGAGTGCGTGCGTACGCCGCACGAGTGGGAAGTTTACGCGGCTCCCGCTCTTCTGTGCCTGATAGATGCCATGGATCATCTCGATGGTCCAGCGTCCATCTTCCTCGTTGCAGCAGGGCTTTCCGTTTTGCTCGATCGCCCGCAACATGTCGGCCACCATCAAAGCGTTGGCCGTCTTGTGTCCGGAGCCGTTAGGAGTAACGACGATCCGTTCCCATCGAGCGCCTTCGTCCGGCAGCCATGATGGGGAGCGCAGCAGGAAAAGGGCGCCTTCCGGATAGATTGCCATCGGGACGAACAGCACTCCTTTGCTGCCATACACCCACGTTCCGAACCGGAGCGGATCAGTCTGGCTGGTGGCACGAGACGCGAAGTATCCGTGGACACCGTTGCCGAAGTTGAACATCGCGCTGATCTGGTTGCCAGCCACGGGGCCAATCGGCTCTGTCGCCTGTCGAACGTGCGCGGCGCTCATCTCGTCGCCATTATTCGTAACGTGCGAGACCGCCCATTTCGGATCCCCAAGAAAGAAGCGCATCATGTCAAACAGGTGGGACCCGAGCACCATGAGGTCCTCGCCGCCGGCGCGCCGGTCCTCTTTACCGCGCGCACGGACTTCCTGGATATCGCCGATTTCTCCCGCATCGATCATCGCCTTCGCGCGAAGCGTATAAGGAGAGACGCGCATTTGATGCGCGACCTGAACCTTGATCTTGCTGCGCCGCACTGCCTCGACCATTCGATCGGCTTCGATCGGGCTGGTGGCGAACGGTTTTTCCGTAAAGATGTGCGCGCCGACTGACGCGGCAGCGGTGAGCATCGCCTCACGCTCCTCCAGCGTGCGCGGGCCGATGCCGACCAGATCGGGCTTCTCTTCGCGGAGCATCTCCCGATAATCCGCATAGCTTCGCTTGGCACGTATGCGTTTCATGGCAGCCGCACGGCCGGCCGGATCGGCGTCCGCGACCGCCACCACGTCCATCTGCTCGAAGTTGTTCCAGACGACGTCGATGCCGTGGCCGTAGTTGCCATGGCCCGTGTGGCCGATCACCGCGACACGGTATTTCTTCAGCGGACCTGGGGCCGCAGCCGCGGTGAGCGACGTGGCGAGAAACGAACGGCGGGAGGTGGTAGGAAAAATTGTCAAAACGAACCCGAGACCATGTTAAGCCCTTTACTCACAAGAGCGTAGCGCCGAAGAATCTCCGCCGAATTCAGCGCGCGGCGGTAAACGGAGACCTCATCGATCTTCCCTTCGAGCGTGTCCTGGCTGTCTCCTGACCCGCCAACGAACAGATGCGTACCGGGTTCCGGAGGAGCCACATCCCCGCTGATCTCGCTTTTGCCGTTCAGGTAAACCCGCACCGCGCGGCCGTTACGTACGACAGCGACATGGTTCCAAGTCCTGGGGACGATCTCCTTCTGGCCTGCGATTCCCAAAAATCGGAGCCGTCCGCCTGCAATGGACAGCCTGTCGCCGCCCCAGACCATCAGATTCCCGACCGTCGCCCTTGCATCGTTCGGCAACCCGTTCCAGAACCACATCTCGACACTATACGTGGTTTCCGACCACAGGGGCGCCGTGAACCACCCGCCGGCCAAGTAGACGGCGCGGTTCACGTCATTGCCCGAAAACGCCTCGCCTTCCGGTCCCGGGAGATAGAAAGCGACCCCGTTCTCGTACCGACCTTTTTGTTGCCCCGTCGCATCAACTGCTTCTGTTCCGGACCATTCGCTCATGCGCCAGTACGCTGCAGGACGTGCTGCAAGGACGGCACGGGCATACGCGCCCTGGCTCTCGACGGGCTTCCGTCGCGGCAGCCCAGCGACGTTCTCGAGCAGTTGAAGAACGGTTTCGACGATCTTCGGTTCCGCCTCTGTTTCGAGGGCTGCGGTCCGTGCAGGCCAGGTCGTGTAGCCGCCGAGTTTATGTTGCTCAGGTGGCGGGATATAGCCTTCCGCTCCGTTTGCAAGCTCGATATTCAGCGTGGGCCGCAACGGACTCTGCGCCTTCAGCTTGAGCCCGGTGATCGCGAACACCTCGTTCGGGATCGCCGTGATGCCGAGGTCTCCCACTCGCAATGCCTGCAGCTTTAGTTCCCGCACCGGTTCGGCGTGCAGCAGAATCTGCTCGCGCGCGTAGACTTCAGGCTGATTGCGCGGTTTTACGCCGCCGGTCTGCTCCACGAGTTCACGAGCCCATGCGAGGCGCGCCGCATCTGGCACCCTGCGACGCAGCGAAATCCTGGTTTCGGCCATCGCGAGCGCCGGCGCAGAGTGATACTCGATCTTCTGCCATGCCCGCCACGCAACGGCCGCTACTTCATCCGCATAAGCCTGCAACGTGATGTCGCTCTTCGGCCGGCCGTAATCCATCCACATCTGGTCGCCGCTCGTGCCCTGCGACATGATCACGAGCCCTCCGCCGATTCGCTTTGCCAGCGCTGCCGCAAACAGGCCGTAATAGTCCGAGGAAACGGCCGGCGCCCCAAAGTAGTGCATGGAGTAATTTGCGAACAGCGCCAGTGGCTTTCCGTCCGCCGTCTGGAGCGACAGTATCGACAGGGCAGGGTCAACCGGGCCTGATGGCGCGATCGCGTCAGGATTCTCATATCCCGGATGCATGTTGGCCCGCACCGTCTTGCCGCCGAATGGATCAGTCTTGATCCTGTCCGGACGCAGGATCCATCTGCGTGTATGCGTGTGTTCGAAATCGTCGATGGTGGTCCATCCGGCTCGCGCCGCAACCATGCGTTGCGCTGCGCCTTCGATCGCGTCCGCGAGGCGGGCCGGCAGCATGGAGGCATACCTCTCATCCGCATCGCTCCCCAGACATCCCATAGCGGCCGGCGCGGAGTGCGTATGTGTTGCCGAGATGAGCATGCGCTCGACCGCGATTCCCGTCCTTGCAGCGGCGATCTGCTTCGCCCGGTCGAGGAGGTCGCGCGGCATCATGCAAGTGTCCGCAACCACGACGGCGACGCGGACCGCACCGTTCTCCATCACGATCGCCCGCGCGTGCAAGCGGTCGTGTGCTTCGCTCGCGACCTTCTCGAGGAACCCGCCATTTACGATCACCGGAAACTCCGTCGGGGTGATGTCCACCGCGTAAGCGCCCGCCCGAAAGACCGGTCCCTCAGCGGCGAGAGCGGCACTCACAAAAGCAACCGCGATGTACAGAGTTCTGCTCATCGACTCAGCCACTGACGAACTTCACTCAGGACGTCCGCCCGTCCGGCCCATGGCTTATATACCGCACGCATTTCGAGTTCGTATTCCTTTCCCGGGCGCGGATCGGGTATGACCAGCTGGAAATCCCACGCAGGATTCGTATCATCGCCCGATGCACTGCGACCGCCTCCTGAAGGCGAGTGTGCAAAGCGAAGATAAGGGTTCGGACGGAAGATGTAGATCAGGACCATGTTGCCGAACCTGCCGTAATAAAACGGCTCGCTGTAACGAAGCGGTGAGAAGTTCCGGAACAGGGCAGGCGGCTCGTCTGTGACGGCGGGTTCCGTGCGCTGGTCTCCCGCAGGAAGAACGGTGCTATCGCGTCCGTGCGTCTGCGTGGCAAACTGCACCCACTGCGGTTTGGCCAGCGTGGAACCGGACTGCAGGAAATAAAGGCTCTTGTCCTGCGGGCCGTTGATGTAGGATGCCCAAAAGATACCGAGATAGGCGCCGGTGTACTCCTCGCGGCGCGGAATGGCTCGGTAACTCACGTCGAGGTAGTAAGGCTCCCGCAGTTCGAATACCGTGCGGCTTTCGACGCCGTAAGCGGGTGTAGGCGGCTGTCGCAGTTCGGCTTTGGTGTCGCTGAGACGCCGGAAGTCCATGGGGGCATGACGGGGCTCGAAAAAGACAGTCGCCTCTGATTGCCGCGGCCGCGCATCGAAGTAATGCTCGAGATTCAGGCCCGCGATTCCGGGAACAAAGACCGATGCATCGACTCCTGGAGCCGTCATGCGGAACACGCCGTTATAGCCCGCGCGGTGGCCCTCCGCAGCCTTGTTGTTCCCGATCACGCACTCGAGACGAGACACACGGAATACGTCGTAGTCAACACCGGGCTTGCCCTCCTGCGCGGCGAGCGACGCAGCGGTGACGACGCATGCCGTGTAAAACCGCAGCATTACACCGCGCCTGCCGCAATATCGGGCCGCTTCCCCTCAGTAAACCAGAGGCGTCCGCCAACACGCACGGTTTCTCCCGGCTGACAATCAGGCAGCAGAGGATCGGAGTGCAGGCACGGGCATTGGGCGTTGCCCCAGGTGCGACCGCAGCGCTCCCATTCCGTGAGAATCCATCGGGAGCCGCCTCGGTCCGACACAGCCGCGGCTGTCTTGCCGAAGGTCTTGTTGTCATTTGTCTGCGGATTGAAGTCTGCAGCCCCTTTCAGGAGGACGCAGATCTGTGTGCGCATCCGGCTCAACGGCTGATCCGTTCCGTTGCGAAGCCACAGTTGCATGCGCACCTCCTCCTGCATGGGTTCTATTGACGCTCCGAACACGACCTTATTCGGAAGTTTCCATGAGGATCGAAGACCGCCGGCGGGCAGCCTTTCCCAGTCCACGTTATCGATGACTTTGTTCTCTTCATTCCAAAGCGTCGGGATGTGAGTGTGCCCGAGAAACAACAACCCGAGATTGCAGAAGATGGCTTCGGGCAAGTCCACAACAATGTACTGCTGCGGCGACCACGGGAGAAACACGCTTGCCTTCGTGCCTCGCATCGGATCGATCGCTCCTTCACGAAATCCGATCCGCAGGGGCCGGCCGCCTGGATCTTTCCAGCACAGTGGGATCCGAAGCTTGGAATTCACGTGACTTGAAGTCGCGGC
>JADMIO012736304.1_pt1 | contig 122327 bp, 131 predicted proteins | sample 8958161 | NCBI WGS metagenome assembly JADMIO01 (sample SAMN16585339, study PRJNA669376) | soil metagenome | isolation source: Crop rotation soil | place: USA: Cullars Rotation, Alabama | collected 2011 | reverse complement strand
GGCCGCGACTTCAAGTCACGTGAATTCCAAGCTTCGGATCCCACTGTGCTGGAAACGCAATTGCGCGCCCAGCAACAGGCCCAGCTGCAGCAGCAAGCCCAACAGCAGCCGCAAATGCAGCAGCCGAAGTTTATGTAGTTCTTTAATCACCCCCTCCGGCCTACGCATCGCAAGCGATGCTACGGCCACCTCCCCCTCTGATGTGCTTCGCACATGAGGGGGAGGCGGGTCTGAGAGTGAGGCGACCATGATCAAAGCAATCCGCTTCGAAAAAACCGGCGGCAGCGATGTGCTGCAATATGTCGATTATGATCTGCCGCCGCCCGCCAAGGGCCAGGTGCAGGTGCGCCATACCGCCATTGGCGTGAACTTCATCGACACCTATCACCGCACCGGCCTGTATGCGCTGCCCATGCCGTCCGGCCTGGGCTCGGAAGCCGCAGGGACCGTGGCGGCGCTAGGCGAGGGTGTCACGGGTTTTAAGATCGGCGACCGGATCGGCTATTCCAGCGGCGCCATCGGCTCTTATGCGCAGGCCAACAATGTGCCCGCCACCAAACTGGTCAAGCTGCCGGACAGCATCAGCGACGAGATCGCCGCCGCCATCCTGCTCAAGGGCATGACGGCGCAATATCTGCTGCGCCAGATCCATTCGGTGAAAGCGGGCGAGACCATCGTTTTTCATGCCGCTGCCGGCGGGGTGGGCCAGATCGGCTGCCAATGGGCCAAGCATCTGGGTGCCACCGTGATCGGCACCACCACCTCGCCGGGCAAAGTTGAACTGGCCAAGGCCAATGGCTGCGCCCATGTGCTCAACAGCAAGGATGCGGGCTGGGAAAAACAGGTGCGCGAGCTGACCGGCGGCAAAGGCGTGCCGGTGGTTTATGACTCCATCGGCAAGGACACTTTCATCGCCGGGCTGGATTGCCTTCAGCCGCGCGGCATCATGGTGACCTATGGCAATGCCTCGGGTCCGGTCGATCCCTTCTCGCCCGCGATCCTGGCGGCCAAGGGTTCACTGTTCGTGACCCGGCCGACTCTGGCGCATTACACCAGCACGGCGCAGGAGCTGCAGGCCTGTGCCGATGATCTGTTCGCGGTGATCCAGTCGGGCGCGGTCAAAGTCGCCATCAACCAGCGCTTTGCCTTGAAGGACGCCGCCAAGGCGCATGATGCGCTGACCGGCAAGCAGACGACTGGCGCCACGATCCTTATTCCGTGAGCTACAGTGCGGCGAGACCTAGCCGTGTGCGCTTTGTCATCCTGGCCCTGATCACCTTCGGGGTCATGGCCAACTATCTCGATCGCGCCGTTATCGGCATTGCCTCGCCCGCCATCGCGCGCGAATTCGCGCTCTCGCCCGTCGCCATGGGGCTGATTTTTTCCGCCTTTTCCTGGAGCTATTTCGCCGCGCAAATCCCGGGCGGCTTGCTGCTGGACCGCTTTGGCGTCCGCCTGGTCTATCTTGTCGCCCTGGCCGGCTGGTCGCTATCGACCTTGATGCACGCCACCGCCACGGGCTTTGCCTCCCTGTTCGGATGGCGGCTGTCGCTGGGCCTGTTCGAAGCCCCGTGCTTTCCCGCCAACAACAGTATCGTGGGGGCCTGGTTTCCCCGTGCCGAACGCGCGCGCGCCATCGGCATCTACACCTCCGCCGAATATGTCGCGCTGGGTTTCGCAACGCCGCTGCTGTTGTGGCTGCAGGCCGCTTATGGCTGGCGAGCCTTGTTCATCGCCGGCGGCCTGTTGGGCTTATGCGTCGTTCCCGCCTGGTGGCTGATTTATCGCGAGCCGTCGCAACATCCGCGCATCACCCGCAGCGAACTGGGCCTGATCGAGAAAGGCGGCGGCCGCGTCGCCCCTGAAACCGCGCAGTTCACACCCGCCTTGTTGTGGGCCCTGGCGTGCCAGCCGCAGATCATCGCTTTGTGCCTGGCGCAATTCGCCGCCTATTCCACCTTTGTGTTTTTCCTGACCTGGTTTCCCACCTACCTTGCCACCGAGCGGCACATGGCCTGGATCAAGCTGGGCGTGCTTGCCTCGCTACCCTATCTGGCGGGGTTTTTCGGCATCCTGTTCGCCGGCTGGCTGTCGGATTTTCTTTTGGCGCGCGGGGCGAGCTTGAATGTCGCGCGCAAGCTGCCGGTGATTGCGGGCATGTTGCTGGCCTCCACTATCGTGCTGGCCAATTACGTCAACAGCGACGCGCTGGTGGTGGCGATCCTGTCGCTCGCCTTTTTCGCCCAAGCCATGTCGTCCTCAAGCTGGTCGGCACTGTCGGAAGTCGCCCCGCCCGGCACCTTGGGCCTGGTGGGAAGCCTGTTCAGCGCCGCAGCCAATCTGTCCGGCATAGTCACGCCGCTGGTGATCGCGGTGATCTATCAGCAGACCGGTTCCTTCGATTGGGCGCTGGCTTTTATCGGCATGGTGACGGCGGCAGGCGCTGCGGCCTGGATATTCCTGGTCGGCGATCTCAAGCCGGTACGGCTAACGCTCCCAGCGTCCGTCAAATGACGGCATCAGGGCGATCAAGCCGAACAGGCAGATCAGCACTCCGGCAGCGATAAATTCCAAACTCATGCCGCCTATAACGCACCAAAAATGCTTTCAGTGCATTTAACGCCAGGGCGGCGCGCTTTTGGGCATGCCCAGATAAAGGGCGCCCTTACCCTCACGCTTCGAAAATCAGCAGGATGTAGGCCAGGAATAACAAAACATGCACCAGGCCCTGCAGGATGTTGGTGCGCCCGCTGGTGAAGGTGATGGCGCTGAGGAACAGGGTCAGCAGCAGCAAAACCAGATTGCCATGCTCCACCCCTAAGAAAATCGTGTGCCCCGTCATGCGGCCGATCAACAGCATGGCGGGAATGGTCAACCCGATGGTCGCCAGCACCGAGCCCAGAAAAATATTCATCGAGCGCTGCAATTGATTGTGAAAAGCCGCCTTGGTGGCGCCGATGGCTTCCGGCGTCGCCACCAGCACGGCGATCGCCAATCCGCCCAGCGCAGCCGGAGCTTTCAGGGTTTCGATCACATAGTCCGCCGGCGGCGCCAGATGCTCAGCCAGGAAAACCACCGGCAGCATGTAAGCCGCCAGCAAAAGCACATGTTTCAACAGAGGGCCGCCCTCGGCATGGTGCGGCAAAGATGAGCCTTCCGCCTCCAGCACAAAAAACCCGCGATGCCGCCCTGCCTGGATGACCAGGAAGGCGCCGTAAAGACAGATCGACATGAAGCTGAGAAAGGTTTCTTGCGCGCCCGACAGGGTCGGCCCTGCTGTCGAAAGTGTCGCGTTGGGCAGCACCAGGCCCAGCACCGCCAGCGGAATGATCACGCAAAGATAGGCGTTGGCGCCTTGCAGATTGTATTGCTGTTCGCGGTGGCGCCAGCCGCCCGCCAACAGCGACATGCCCACCATGCCGTTGAGCACGATCATGATCACCCCCATCAAGGTGTCGCGCACCAAGGTGGGATTGTTGGCGCCATGCAGCATCACCGCCGAAATGCTCATCGCTTCGATGGCCGTAACCGACAGAGTGAGAACCAGGGTGCCATAGGGCTCCCCCAGTTTTTCCGCCAGATGATCGGCATGGCGCACCACCGCCAGCACCGAGCCCAGAATGACGAAAAACAGCCAGGCCAAAACCAGGGTCAGATAGAAGGGATTGGAATAATCGCTGTGCAGCCGGTCGCCGAACAGCAGGAAAACCAGGCTGGTGGCGATCGCCGCGCCCAGAAAGCGTTCTTCGCGGATGATTGTCAGCATGCGGCCCCCGCCTTGTGAAAAGCATAGCGGGAAGGCGCAGCCCTAACCAGAGCACCGCACGAGTTTCATATCCAGCTCCCGGACGTAAATCTCATTGCCGGTTTGCCTTACGGTGAAACTCGAGGTGGCCGACTTGGGCTCCGTCGAAAAGGCGATTGTACCATCGGGACCAACCCGCGAGCCCGCGATAACCCAGTCTCGCCGATATTGGCCATCCTTCCATTCATAGATGTCGTAACGGACAGGACCGATCAGTTCGAATTCCAGAACCGTGGTGTCCTTTTTCTGGTAAGGATTGCCGCTGCACAGGTCCTGCCCCGATGTATTTGCCGGGGCTTCCACAAAAAATGGATCGCTCTGCGTCCGCCGCGTGAACCAGACGGCCTTATCCGGCGAAAGCGCCTCGACAATCTCGGGCCGCGGCGCCTGGCAGCGATAGGCCCACTCCACCCCGTCATAACCGGGATTGTTGAATTTGGCGTTGACCCTCATCTCACCGGGACCAACCAGGGTGATGGTCATGCTGCTATTGTCGCCCTCGAGTGTCAGCAGGATTTTCTTATCCGCCTTGGAGGCAGCGGTAATCTTCACCCTTGCGTCATTGTCGACGGTGTCGGTGACCCATACCGCTCCGCCGGTGCGGCGGAATTCGATTTCATAGGAATCCTGCTCGGGGGCGCTGCAAACGCTTGGCGATCTGGTTTCCGACGTCACCCATCGGCCTTCCAGCGCATTCTGGGTCGCGCGATCCAGTGCGGTCCCCGGCTCGGTTGGCATGTTGGGCGCGGCGCAGGCCGCCACCGACGCGCACAGCGCGACAATTGCAGTTAATCGGCGCATCGCAAAAACGTTACGTTCCAAGGTTCGACGTGAATATGATCTTTATTCAGCCATCGGATGTGCAGGTCGCGGCGCTCTTTGCGTTCCTGCCGATGATTATCGCCTTTGGTGATCCTGGCAATTCCGGAAATCGCGACCGCATCGCTGCCGCCGGAGGCATTGCTGACATCGATCCATTCTTCGCCGAAATCGCCCCAACGATGAGCGAAATAATAGGTCGGTCCGATCAAATCGAAGCGAAGCCATGATTTCGGTTCTGCGCCGCACGCTGCCCTTCCATCGTCCTCGATGAAATGGACGCCGCCACGCCTTGAAAGCGTAAGATCGACCGCCGCTGTTGGGCTCAGCTGCTCAATTGCTTGGCGGGCCGGCTTGCCGCATCTGCGCAAAATGGCGGGCTTGTCGTTCAGCTTGACACCGCGCAAGGCCAATCGATCGGCGCGGATCAGCCGCAGGCGTTTCTGATCCGCTTCGACTTCCTTGGCATCGCTGAAGTACGCAGTGAGATCAACATCCTTGCCACGCTGGTCGGAACGCACAATGCGGCCCCGACCTTCGAGATCAATCCCGTCCGAGTAAAAAAGGCTGCCGCCAGACCGCTGGAATTCGATATGGAGCGTCGGATTGAAATCGGTATTGGTGCCGCCGGAAATGCACTCCGCCGCCCAACTACCCTCAAGATAATCCTTGGTGCCTTGGTCGAGCGGTGCGCCATGCGCCCGGGATACCGCCGCCATCATCACCAACGCGACAATGGCGGCGAGACGCATCAGGTATTCATCGACTCAAAGAAGTCGCCATTGTTCTTGGACTGGCGCAGCTTTTCGAGCAGGAACTCGATGGCGTCCACCGTGCCCATGGGCGAAAGGATGCGGCGCAGGACATAGGTCTTGGCCAAAGTGCCCTTCTCGACCAGCAGTTCGTCCTTGCGGGTGCCCGAACGCATGATGTCGATGGCGGGGAAGACGCGCTTGTCGGCGACCTTGCGGTCCAGAATGATTTCGCTGTTGCCGGTGCCCTTGAACTCTTCGAAAATCACTTCGTCCATGCGGCTGCCGGTATCGATCAGGGCGGTGGCGATGATGGTCAGCGAGCCGCCTTCCTCGATATTGCGGGCGGCGCCGAAGAAGCGCTTGGGGCGCTGCAAGGCATTGGCGTCCACACCACCGGTCAACACCTTGCCGGACGACGGCACAACCGTGTTGTAGGCGCGGCCCAGACGGGTGATGGAGTCGAGCAGGATGATCACATCGCGCTTATGCTCGACCAGGCGCTTGGCCTTTTCGATCACCATTTCCGCCACCTGCACGTGACGGGTGGCCGGTTCGTCGAAGGTGGAGGAGATCACTTCGCCGCGCACGGTGCGCTGCATGTCGGTGACTTCTTCCGGGCGCTCGTCGATCAAAAGCACGATCAGGAAGGCGTCGGGATGATTGGCGGCAATCGCCTTGGCGATGTTCTGCAGGATCACCGTCTTGCCGGTGCGCGGCGGCGCGGTAATCAGGGCGCGCTGGCCCATACCCTGCGGCGCCACAATGTCGATCACCCGGCCGGTCTTGTCCTTCAGGGTGGGGTCTTCCAGCTCCATCTTGAGGAATTTGGTGGGATAGAGCGGGGTCAGATTGTCGAAATGGACCTTGTGCTTGATCTGCTCGGGGTCCTCGAAATTGATGGTGGTGACCTTCAACAGGGCGAAATAGCGCTCGCCTTCCTTGGGCGCCCGGATCGGGCCTTCGGCGGTGTCGCCGGTCCGAAGGCCGAAGCGGCGGATTTGGGAGGGCGAAACATAGATATCGTCGGGGCCGGGCAGGTAGTTGGATTCCGGCGAGCGCAGGAAGCCGAAGCCATCCTGCAGGATTTCCACCACGCCCGAGCCGGTGATCTCGACCTCGCGGTCGGCGAGTTCCTTGAGGATGGCGAACAGCATGTCCTGCTTGCGCATGGACGATGCGTTCTCAATCTCCAGTTCCTCGGCAAAAGCCAGCAAATCGGCGGGTTTTTTATTCTTGAGATCCTGCAGCTTCATTACCTGCAGGCCATCTTGGACAGTCATGGGGTCGGCACCTAAAAAGAAGGGGGAATTGGCTCGATGAACGAAGGGCGGACGCCCCGGACACGATCATCGAAGAGGTTGGTTCTGACCCTTTATCGCTTCCGGCCCTGCCGTTTGCGATCCGCGCCCCCGGTTAGCATCGGGACCGCGCGGGTCAATCAGACAGGGCGGTTATAGCCTGATTTGAGGGGCTTGCAAATATCCCCAGGCGTTGCCGTTCCAGGGGCGGGTAAGCAACTAATATTTCAAGCGGTTCATGATTAGCGCCCGGTTACGACAAAGACCTATTGAGCCCGCCTTGGCTGACCTTGCGTGCTGGTACATGGCGCAACGGGTCCGGCCAGAAGCGGCTTTGTCTCCAGCGGAGTCAAACCGCCAACCCGATCAATGTTAGGTTGGTAGCCCTTATCCTCTGGTTTAATCGCGAATTGTGTTTCCGCAATCGACCCGTCGCATTCCACGGATCGCAGCTGAAGAACGATGGAGCGATCCGCACGCATGCTGATCTCGCCAATTTTATCCCCCGCCTGAGTAGCGCGTTCTGCCGGCCAAGCGGGCGAAGCAACCGCCACGGCGGCAAGACATGTTCCTACCCGAACTGTCCAGCTATTCGCCAAAAGGCTGGACCTTCACCAGGATCACGATCAGCACCATCAGCACCGCCGGGACCTCATTGATGATCCTGTAGTATTTGGCGGAATGGGTGTTGCGGTCTTCGGCAAAGGCGCGCCAGCAGCGCACATAATGGCCGTGCATGGCGCTCATGATGATCACCAGCACGAATTTGATCTGCAGCCAGGTATCCAGATAGGCGCCGGTCAGCCAGGCCAGCAGCGGACCCAGAATCCACACCGCGATCATGGCAGGATTCATGATGGCTTTGAGCAGCCGGCGCTCCATCACCTTGAAGCGCTCGCTGGACTCCGAACCCGGCGCAGCCTCGGTGTGATAGACGAACAGGCGCGGCAAATAGAGCATGGCCGACATCCAGGCGATCACCGCGATCAGGTGAAAAGCCAGGATCCAGGGGATGTAGTTGGACAGTTCGTTGCGCAGCGCGTCCATGACGGGTCCCTCTAACTGGCTTTCGAATAGCCGCAGCCATTAAGCGGCCTGAGACAGATACGCCCTTCGCCGCAGGTGACAGTCTTGCCATCCAGGCCGGCGCGCACAAGGCCCGCCAATCCCTCTATGAAATCGGGATGTGTCCCAACTGTGGCGGCCCGGCGGTAATCCGGCACCCCGCTTTCCTCCGCCAGCCGGCGATATTCGATATCCAGCTCGACCAGGGTCTCGGAATGCTCGCTGACAAAGGCGATGGGGGCGATGATGACGCCCTTGCCGTCGCGCCCGGCGCGGATGATCTCGGCATCGGTGGCGGGCCCGATCCATTCCAGCGGACCCACCCGGCTTTGGTAACAAACCACCGGGTCCAAGTTGGGCATATCCAGCGCCTTGACGATAGCGGCGGCCGATTGCTCGACCTGCCATTGGTAGGGATCGCCCTTTTGGACAATGCGCTTGGGCAGGCCATGGGCCGAGAGCAGCAGGCGATAGGAAATATTCCCCGGCGCATCCGCCATCGCCTCGCGAATGCGCGCGGCAGCGGCGGCCACAAAGCCGGTTTCTTGCGGATAACAGCAGACGCGCGAGGTGGGGATCGCCAGCCGCATCTTTTTGGCTGAACGCGTCCAGTCCTTCAGAGATGAAGCGGTGGTGGTAGTGGAATATTGCGGGTAAAGCGGCAAAAGCACGATTTTATCGGGCTTAAAGGCCTTCACCGCCTGCGCCGCGCCACGGCTGAAGGGATGCCAATAGCGCATGGCGACAAAGGCTTTGGCTTCCAGTCCATCTTTGGACATAGCCTTTTCCAGAGCGTTGGCTTGTTTGCGGGTTTCCTCAAAAATCGGCGAGCGTCCCCCGATATGGCCGTAAATTTCCTGCGCGATGGGCGCGCGCCGCCGCGCGATCAGCCAAGCCAGCGGCAAGCGCAAGGGCGCCGGCAGAGTGATGATGGCGGAATCGGAAAACAGGTTGCGCAGGAAAGGCTCAACCGCGTCCGGCCCATCCGGCCCGCCCAGATTGAACAGGACGATAGCGAGCTTCATCCTTTGATGCGCTTCAGCAAATGCTCAACATGGGCGATGGGCGTTTCCGGCAGAATGCCGTGGCCCAAATTGAAAATATGCGGCTTGCCCGCCATCGCTTCCAAAATCTCGTCCACCGCCTTATCCAGCGGCGAACCGCCGGCGATCAGCGCAAGAGGATCCAGATTACCCTGTAACGGGATTGCCTTGGCAAAACTTGCCATCCAACTCCACGGGGCAGCGGTATCCACGCCGACCGCATCCACGCCTGTGACGGTCGCGTATAATTGATATCCCGCAAGCGTGCTGGCGCGCGGAAAACCGATGATCTTGGCGTTCGGCCGCTCTGCGCGAACCGCCTCGACCACTTTGCGTGTCGGCTCAACCACCAGCTGGGAATAGGCTGCTTCCGGCAGCCCGCTCGCCCAGCTGTCAAAGATCTGCACGGCATCGGCACCGGCATCCAGCTGCCGGATCAGATGGAAGGCGACACATTCCCCCAAAATATCCAAAAGGGCGGCGAAGCCCTGTGGATCACGATAGGCCCACAGCTTGGCGGCTTTCTGTTCGTCGCCGCCGGCGCCCGCCGCCAGATAGGTCGCCAAAGTCCAGGGCGCGCCGGCAAATCCCAACAGCGCGGTTCCTTGCGGCAGGCCGGCGCGTGTCAGCCGTAGCGCCTCATAGACCGGCTGGAAATATCTCACCCAGGCGCCGCGGTCCTCGACAAAGCCCTTGGCGGTGGTCACAGGCGTGAGCGTGGGCCCTTCGCCTTGGGTGAAGGTCACCTTCTGACCCAAAGCCTCCGGCACCGTCAGGATGTCGGAAAACAGAATGGCCGCGTCAAAGCCAAAACGCCGGATCGGCTGCAAGGTCACTTCCGCGGCATACTCCGGCGTCAGTGCCATGGCCCAGAAGGAGCCAGCCTTGGCTCGCAGCTCGCGATATTCTGGCAGATAGCGGCCGGCTTGGCGCATCAGCCAGACGGGAGGGCGCGCTTCAGCGTCTCCTTGCAGCACGCGCACAAGCTTGGACGCACTCATCAAAACAAGACTCCTAAGACTCTAAGATGATGAAGATGATGTTAGGCCTGTGGGTTGTGAGCCGAATTGTGAAGTGCGGCTTGGCTTAAGCGAAGGCGCGCGCCAACTCAAGCACTTGCGAGGATCGCGCGCCAGCCCGATCCGGTGGCCGCCATGTTGGCCAAAGGCGCAGCCATCCCCAAACCATACGGGTTTGCACGGATGATTGCCTTAGCCCCCCTTTCCCGGCTAGGAGCCTGTGGTCTGTTTGGGCTTTAATCCCCGCCTCGGCCACAAGTTGCCACCTCATCTGGATAAGTTCTGTGGATCATAAATTTCACGTCCATCTGGTCTCGGACTCCACCGGCGAGACCTTGAACGCCATGGCCAATGCGGCGCTCGCCCAGTTCGAGAATGTCGATGTGATGATACATCCCTACGCTTTGGTGCGGGCGGAAGCGCAGCTGACCCGGGCCTTGGATCATATCGCCATCATGCCGGGCATCGTCTTCTTCACCCTGGCCAACCAGGCCTTGCGGGACAAGCTGATGGCCCGTTGCAAGGACATCGAAGTCCGCTGCATCGATGTGCTGGAAGGGCCGGTCACGGCGCTGCGCCATTTCCTGGGCAAGGCAGAAACCCACAAGGTGGGGCGCCAGCATGAAGTGGACGCGCGCTATCTCGACCGGATCGAGGCCTTGAATTTCACCATCGCCCATGACGACGGCCAATCCTTGGATACCATCGGGGATGCGGAGATCATTCTGACCGGTGCCAGCCGTACCTCCAAAACCCCCACCTGTGTGTATCTGGCCATTCGCGGCATCCGCGCCGCCAATGTGCCTTTGGTGCCGCGTCTGGCCCCGCCTCAGCAACTGCTGAGCGCCAAGAAACCCTTGATCGTGGGTCTGTGGGTTTCGCCGGACCGGCTGGTGCAGGTACGCCGCAACCGGCTCACCAGCATGGGCGAAAGCCGCGACAGCGACTATGTCGAGCTCGAAGCAGTCAGGGCCGAAATCGCCGCCACCCGCCAGCTGTTCGAAAACCAGGACTGGCCGATGATCGATGTCTCCCGCCGCTCCATCGAGGAAACCGCCGCGGCGGTGATGAACCTGCTGGCCGAGCGCAAGGAAGCGATCGGATGAGCTTGGTGCTGGCTTCCGGCAGCGCCAGCCGCAAGATGCTTTTGACCGCGGCAGGGGTAACGTTCCTCGCCGATCCCGCCGATCTGGACGAAGATCGGTTGATGGCCGGCTTGAAATCGGCCGGCGCCGAAGTCATGGCGCGGACCTTGGCGGAAGAAAAAGCCCTGGCCGTTTCCCGCCGCCATCCCGGCCAACTGGTTCTGGGCGGCGACAGTGTGATCGCCTTTGGCGGCGACTATCTCAGCAAATGCGCCAATTTGGCCGAAGCCCGCGCCTTGCTGCAGCTTCTGTCCGGCCAGACCCATTTGCTGGTTTCGGCGGCGGCTTTGGCGCGGGACGGCGCCGTGCTGTGGGCGCATGCCAGCCCCTGCCGGATGACCATGCGCGATTTAAGCCCGCAATTCCTGGAGGATTATCTGGCCGGCGAGGGCGAAGGCCTGCTGTCTTCGGTCGGCTGCTATCGTTTCGAGGGGCGGGGCGCCCAGCTTTTCGCTAGAGTGGAAGGCGATTATTTCTCGGTCCTGGGCCTGCCGCTGCTGCCGGTCCTGGCCCAATTGCGCAAAGAGGGTGTGTTGGCGTCATGAGCTTGACGGGAAAAGCCAAGCTTGCCGGGGTCACAGGCTGGCCGGTGAGCCATTCCCTGTCGCCGGTGCTGCACGGCCATTGGCTGGAGCAGTATGGCATCGACGGCGCCTATGTGCCGCTGGCGGCGAAAGTGGAAGACTTTGCCGCGGTGATCGACGGCGCGCGCCGCGCTGGCTTCAGAGGCGTCAATGTCACCGTGCCGAATAAAGAATCCGCTTTCGCCATCGCCCATCGCGTGGACGGTGCCGCGAAATCCGCCGGCGCGGCCAATCTGCTGATTTTTGACGGCGGTAAAATCGAAGGCCGCAACACCGACAGCTATGGTTTGGCGGAAAGCCTGCGCGAAAATATCGGCAGGCTGGACGGCCAGCCGGTTGTGCTGCTGGGGGCGGGCGGGGCGGCGCGCGGCGTCATCCTGGGGCTGGAGATGCTGGGCGCCGGCAAAATCCATTTGCTCAATCGCGATCCGCATCGCGCCAAAAGCTTGGCGGCGGCTTTGACACCGCAAGTGAAGGCGGCGGTGGAACCGGGCGGTCTGAGCGACTGGAGCAAAGTCGCAAGCGGCGCGGCCTTGGTGATCAATTCCACCAGCGCCGGGATGGGCGCCAATCCGCCGCTGGATATCGATCTGGCTGTGCTGCCGAAAGAGGCGGCTGTTTGCGACATCGTCTACAATCCGCTGGAAACCAAGCTGCTGAAAGACGCCGGCGCGCGCGGTCACAAAACCATCGATGGTTTGGGCATGCTGCTGCATCAGGCGGTGCCGTCTTTCGAAGCCTTTTTTGGTGTCAGGCCGGAAGTCACACCTGCCCTGCGCGCCGCTCTGGTGAAGGTTCTCAGTGCCCGTCAATAAGCCCTTTGTGATCGGCCTGACCGGCTCGATCGGCATGGGCAAAAGCGAAACCGCCAAGCTGTTCGCCGCCGAAGGCATTCCGGTATTCGATGCCGATGCCGCGATCCACGAACTTTATGCCGGCGAGGCGGCGGTGATGATCGAAGCCGCCTTTCCCGGCACCACCCGCAATGGCGTGGTGGACCGCAGCCTCTTGTCGCGCCAGGTCAGCGCTGACGCCGGCACCTTGGCGCGGCTGGAAAGCCTGATGCATCCGCTGGTGGCGGATTTGCGGGCCAGATTTCTCAGCCACCATGACGCTCCAATCGTGGTGCTGGATATTCCCTTGCTGCTGGAAACGGGAACCAAGGTGGATGCCGTGGTGGTCGCCACCGCGCCGGAACATGTCCAGCGCGAGCGCGTGCTCAGCCGCCCGGGGATGACCGAGGCCAAATTTGCCGCCCTTCTGGCGCGGCAGATGAGCGATGCGCAAAAGCGTGCACAGGCACATTATCTGGTGATGACCGACCAAGGCTTGGATCGCGCCCGCGAACAGGTGAAAATGATCTTGGCGGATATTCGGGCGAAGTTGAATGCGTGAGATAGTCTTCGATACAGAAACGACAGGGTTCGAGCCAAGCGACGGCCACCGCATCGTGGAAATCGGCTGTGTCGAGCTGATGGATCATTTTCCCACCGGCCGCACCTTGCAATTCTATCTCAATCCCGAACGCGACATTCCTATCGAATCCCAGCGCGTGCACGGGCTTTCCGCTGAGTTCCTGGCCGACAAGGCCTTGTTCGCCCACGTGGTGGATGAGTTCCTGGAATTTCTGGGGGACTCGCAGCTGGTGATCCACAATGCCAGCTTCGACATCAAATTCATCAATGCCGAATTGAACCGGGTGGGGCGGCCGCCCATTCCGCTGGCGCGGGCGGTGGACACGATTGAAATCGCCAAGCGCAAAATTCCCGGCGCGCGTTATTCGCTGGATGAGTTGTGCAAGCGGTTCGGCGTGGATCTGTCTGCCCGCACCAAGCACGGTGCGCTGCTGGATGCGCAACTGACAGCGGAAATCTATCTGGAACTGATCGGCGGGCGCCAGCGCGGGTTGATGCTGGCGCCGGTGGAAATCGCCGCGGCGCAAGCGGTGGATACTGTGCGGGCCGCGCGGCAGCGGCCGGAAAAGCTCCAGCCGCTGATCACCGCGGCGGAATTGGAAATCCACACGGCCTTTGTCGCCAAGGAGTTGGGCGACAAGTCTTTGTGGAACAGTTAGGAAAAGCTGTCATCCCCGCGAAAGCGGGGATCCATTTTTCAACATTGCGTTATCGGCGAGATGGATTCCCGCTTGCGCGGGAATGACAAGGCTAAGCGCTACCCTGCGGTTGGCCGGCGAACTGGCCTTGGGCCTGCGCCACCCGCGCCTGGTACAGCGCCATGAAATCGATCGGCTCGATCATCAAGGGCGGCATGCCGCCATCGCGCACCACATCGGCGACGATCCGGCGCACAAAGGGGAACAGCATGTGCGGCGCCTGGATCAACAAGATCATTTGCTGGGTGCCGACATCGGGAACATTGGTGAGGCGGAACACACCGGCATAGGCGACTTCCAGCAGGAACAGCGCTTTGCTGTTGGACTTGGCATCGACGCGGATCTTGAGTTCCACTTCGAACATTTCCTGGTCCGCAAGCCGGGCGGCATTGAGGTCCACCGCCAGCTCGATCTGCGGGCGATCATTGAGCTGGGCCGTGGCGCCGGGATTTTCGAAGGACAGGTCTTTGACATACTGGGCCACAACCTGAAGGTTGGGCACGCCCTGCTGGCTGGCTGGGGTTCCTTCGCTGCTCATGGTCGGTCTTTCTTGTAATTTGGCCCGCGCGGCTAGCATGGATTGCGCCAGCCTGACAAGGGAAGCGGGCATGACAAGCCTGTAAAAGCCGCTTTTCAGCGCTCTTCCCGACCGGTAGGGTCCCTTCAGGGACGGGGCGGCCCTTGAAGGTTTTGTTATGCCGGATTCACAAACATTAGGTCTTCTGGTCGCCGCCATGGTGGCGGGGGTCGTCTGCTTTCGCCTGTTCACCGTGCTCGGCCGGCGCACCGGCCATGAGCCGCCGCCGCAGCCCATGCCGCAGCCGCGCCCGGCCACTTTGCCGCAACCGGCGCCCGAAGCCGTGCCGGCTTCTTCCAGCGGATTGCTGGATATCCAGCTAGCCGACCGCGAGTTCGATACGCCGCGCTTTTTGGCCGGTGCCCGCGAAGCCTATGCCCGCATTGTCAATGCGTTTGCCGCGGGCGACCGCGCCGAACTCAAGCCGCTGTTGTCACCGGAAGTCTATGCCGCCTTTGATGCGGGGATCACCAGCCGCACAGAACCGGCGGCGGCTTTTGTGAAATTGCATGAAGCGCGCATCGTTGGCTCGGCGCTGCACGGCCGCTTGGCGGAAATCACGGTCGCCTTCACGGCGGAGTTCGCCACCGGCCAGGTCAGCGATGTGTGGACCTTCGAGCGCAATCTGGATTCCTCCGATCCCAATTGGGCGCTGGTGGCGACCTCCGGCGAGTTGCCGGACGCCGATCACTCCTAAACCGCGATGCGGGGGCGGCTTTTTGCGGCGGCGCTGTTGGCCACGCTGCCCGGCTGTACCGCTCCTGCGCCGCAGCGGACGGGATTGCACTTAAGCCAAGTCAGTTTTTCCGACCTGCCGCAATGGAATGCCGGCGAAGGGGCCTTGGCGTCTTTTCAGCGCAGCTGCGCGGTTTTAACCGCCAAGCCCGATAGCGAGGCGATGAGCGGCACCGGTTATGCCGGAACGGTGGCGGATTGGCGCACGGCGTGCGGCGCAGCCAGCGGTGAGGCACGGACTTTCTTTGAACGGAATTTCACGCCTTTTGCGGTAAGCGGCAGCGACGCCTTGTTCACCGGCTATTATGAACCGGAAATTCGCGGCAGCCGCACCCGCCACGATGCCTATCAAACACCGGTTTACGGTTTGCCATCCGATTTGGTGCGCGCGGACCTGGGCCTGTTCAATGCCAAATTCAAAGGCGAGCATATTTCCGGCCGCCTGGAAGGCCAGCGCCTGGTGCCTTACGCCGACCGCGCGCAAATCAATGCCAAAGGCGTTGTCACGGCCCAGGTCTTGTTTTTCACCGATGATGCGGCGGCGTTTTTCTTTTTGCAGATTCAAGGCTCGGGCCGGGTGGTGTTTGACGACGGCGCTTCCGCTCGTATCGGCTATGCCGGGGATAACGGCCAGGTTTACACCGCGATTGGCCGCACTTTGATTGCCGACGGCTCGCTCAAGCGCGAAGAGGTGTCGCTGCAATCCATCCGCGCCTGGCTTGCGGCCAATCCGGCGCGAGCGCAAAGCGTCATGGAAACCAACCGCAGCTATATTTTCTTTGCCGAAAGCGCGGTCGGCGACACCGCACTGGGCCCCAAAGGCAATCTGGGCGCCAATCTCACGCCGCTGGCCAGCCTGGCGATCGATCCGCGCCTGAATGCCCTGGGCGCGCCATTTTATGTGGCGGCCGAAGGCGGTGATCCGGTGCATGGCGTGATGGTGGCCCAGGATATCGGTGGCGCTATTCGCGGGGCGGTGCGGGCCGACATCTTTTTCGGCTTTGGCGCAGAGGCTGAGCGGCGCGCCGGGGCGATGAAAGGGACCGGTGCGCTGTTTGTGCTGCTGCCCAATGCCCTGGCGGCCAAAATCGGCAAGAGCCACGATTACCCGCCATGAAACGGCGGATCACGAGTGATGACGAACGCAAGCTGTTTGAGCAGGTCTTCAAGGAAGGCCGGCCGATCAAGCCCGTGATGGCTAAAGCGATCGCCAAAAAGAAGGTGGGCACTTCCGGTCCCAGCGGCGTCAATGGTGCCACCCAGGATCGTTTGCGCAAGGGCCTGGTCGAGCCCGATGCCAGTATTGATCTGCACGGCATGACCCAGGCAGCGGCGCATCGCACTTTGTTCACCTGGCTTACCAGTGCTCATCGCAGGGGCCATCGGTTGGTGGTGGTGGTCACTGGCAAGGGCAATCCCAAGAATGACGAAAACGCCCCTTGGATGGCGTCGCCGCATGGCGTGTTGAAGCAGATGGTGCCGCGTTGGTTGAACGAGCCCGAGCTGGCGGCGTTGATCGCCGATGTGCGCCCCGCCCATGTGAAACATGGCGGCGGCGGTGCGCTGTACGTCTATCTGCGGAAGAGCTGATGAAGCAAGGTTTCCATACCGTGACCGTGCAGACCAAAGGCCCCGGTCTGTATGAACTCACCGATGCGGTGGAAAATTTCGTGCGCGGCGAAAAGATCGAGAACGGCCTTCTGACCTGTTTTGTCCGCCATACCTCAGCATCGCTGCTGATACAGGAAAATGCCGATCCGGATGTGCAAAAAGATCTGCAGGATTTCTTTGCCTGGCTGGCAAAAAGCGGCCCGCGCTTCCGTCACACCACCGAAGGGCCGGATGACATGCCCTCGCATATCCGCAGCGCCCTGACCCAGACCAGCATCGGCATTCCGCTGCACAAGGGACGCTTGGCGCTGGGCACCTGGCAGGGGATTTATCTGTTTGAGCATCGCGACGCGCCGCACCGGCGCGAAGTGGTGCTGCATCTTATCGGAGACTAATGGCCGGTGGGTTTGCCGTCTTTGCCGTATAGCTCGCCTTCATCGCCCTGAACTTTGGCGTGCAGCGCCTGTGCGATCAGCCACATTTTCTTGAGAATCTCTTCGTCGGGATTCTTGACGGCGACGTCTCCGCGCCGGAAATCGAACCAGGCCATATTTCCATTACGCCCATGCCCGGAATAGCGGGTCCACACCGCCAAGCCATCGCTGTTGTAGCGCAAGCTATGGCCGTCAGGTGTAACCGTCTCCGCATGGCCATCCAGGCGCATGCTGGGATCTGATTTTATATAGGCTACCCATTCCGGCAGAGAAATTTGCGGCTCTTGGTCCGACCAATCTTTCTTACGCGTGATGTGAACGTCGTAGCCCATTCGCCGCTAGATCAGCCCCGCCGTCTCCGCCAGGCCCTTCAGCGATTTCGCGGGCCGCGCGCCATAATGCGAGATCACTTCCGCCGCCGCCAGCGCCCCCAGCTTGCCGCACTCCGCCATACCCTTGCTCCGGGTCAGGCCGTAGAGGAAGCCGGCAGCGAATTGATCGCCCGCGCCCGTGGTGTCGATCACCTGCGAAACCGGCGCGGCGGCGATCTCATGCACCATGCCTTCTTCCACGATGACACAGCCCTTGGCCGAACGGGTGAGAGCGGCGATGCCGCCCCACTTCTTGGCCTCCGCCACCACCCCTGCGAAATCCTCGGCATGGAACAACGCTTTGGCTTCCTCTTCATTGGCGAACAGAATGCCGACATCGCGATCCAACAGATGCAAAAACTCATCGCGGAAGCGGCCGACACAGAAAGGATCCGACAAGGTCAAGGCAACGCGTCCGCCCGCGCCCTTCACCGCCGCAATGGCTTTGCGCGAGGCTTGCTTGGCCTTTTCTTCATCCCACAAATAGCCTTCGATATAGAGAACCCGGGCGTGGGAAATTCGCTCTTCGTCCACATCGTCGGGAGTCACTTCCCGGCAGGCGCCCAAAAAGGTGTTCATGCTGCGCTGGCCGTCCGGCGTCACCGCGATCATCGACGTGGCGGTGGAAGCACTGCAGTGGCTGCGGCCATTGTAAAAATCGACGCCTATCGCTTCCATGGACTGGGCGAAAGCCCGGCCCAGCCGGTCGTCCGATACCTTGCCCAGGAACAGGCCCTTGCCGCCCAGGGACGCCAGCCCTGCCATGGTGTTGGCGGCGGAACCGCCCGCCACTTCATGCAGGTTGGACATGGTCTGCTGATTGTCCGCCAGCGCCTTGAGCAACTCCTTGGCACGGTATTCATCGACCAGGGTCATGGTGCCCTTGGCGATGCGATGGGTCAGCAGAAAACGGTCATCGACCGAGGCGATGATGTCGACAATGGCATTGCCCAGGCTGGCCACGTCATATTGCTGTGTCATGTGAACCCCGCGCAAATCAGGTGTTCCGCTTATACGCGGCGGGTGTGTGGGCGCAAGCATTTCACTTGTGGGACGAACATGGCTGGTGCAGAAGAACGGCATGTTGCGCCTCTTTTTCTGCCTGATCCTGGCCTTGGCCGCCGCGGGTTGTGCCGCGCCCAGCGCACCGCCGCCGGTTCCGTCACCTTCCGCCATCCCGCCGGCCCCGCCGCGTGGCGAGCCGGGCCAATATCTCAACCTGCCGGTTTCCGGGCTGCAGACGGCATTCGGCAAGCCCGCCTTTGTGCGCAAGGACGGCGCCACCGAAATGTGGCGCTATGACGGGGCGTCCTGCCGCGCCTTCTTCTTTCTGTACGGCACGCCTTTGGCGGTGCGCCATGTCGAAACTCTGCCGCACGGGCCGCAGAATGCGGCGGATATGAATTGCCTTAACGCTTTGAAAGCTTCGCCCGCGAAGACATCTTGAGCTTGGGCTTTTCCGCCGGAAGCTCTTTGGTCTTGTCCTGAAACCGGCAGAGGTCGCGCACCACACAGGTCGGGCACAAAGGCTTGCGCGCCACGCACGTGTAACGGCCGTGCAAAATCAGCCAGTGATGGGCATGCAGCTTGTAGGCGTCCGGCACCGCCTTTTCCAATTTCTCTTCCACCTCAACCACATCCTTGCCGGGGGCGAGATTGGTGCGGTTGGAAACGCGGAAGATATGCGTGTCGACCGCAATGGTGGGTTCGCCGAACGCCACATTCAAAACCACATTGGCGGTCTTGCGCCCCACCCCTGGCAAGGCCTGCAGCGCCTCGCGGTCTTTGGGCACCTTGCCGCTATGTTGCTCCACCAGGATTTTGGACAGAGCGATCACGTTCTTGGCCTTGCCGCGATAAAGCCCGATGGTCTTGATCGCGTCGGTGAGTTTTTCCTCGCCCAGCGCCAGCATCTGTTCCGGCGTCTTCACCGTCTTGAACAAAGGCGCGGTGGCTTTGTTGACGCCTTTGTCGGTGGCCTGGGCCGACAGCACCACCGCCACCAGCAAGGTGTAGGAATTGACATATTGCAGCTCGGTCTTGGGCTCAGGATCGAGCTTTTTCAGCCGCGCGAAGAAGTCTTCCACTTCGGCTTTTGAAAAAGCCCTCGGCATCAAAGACCGAGGACGTCGGTCATCGCGTAAAGCCCCGGCTTCTTGCCATGGCCCCATTTGGCCGCCGCCAGCGCGCCATGCGCGAAGATGGAGCGGTCTTCGGCGGAATGGGAAAGCGTGATGCGCTCGCCGGTACCGGCAAAGATCACCGAATGCTCACCCACCACACTGCCGCCGCGCAAAGTGGCAAAGCCGATGCTGCCGTCGGCGCGCGGGCCCAGATTATGGCCGTCGCGCGATTTCACCCAATGCTTGTCCAGCGGCACGTCATGTCCCTTGGCCGCCGCCTTGCCCAACAGCAAAGCGGTGCCGGACGGCGCATCCACCTTGTTGCGGTGATGCATTTCCAGGACTTCGACATCGTAATCGGGCAGCGACTTGGCGGCGCGTTCCACCAAAGCCGCCAGCAGATTGATGCCCATGCTCATATTGCCCGACTTGACGATCACGGCATGGCGGGCGGCGGCGGCAATGCGCGCCTCGCCCTTTTCGTCAAAACCAGTCGTGCCGATGACATGCACGATGCGCGCTTGCGCCGCCAGCTCTGCCAGCATGGTCGAAACCATCGGCGTGGTGAAATCCACCACCGCTTGCGCATGCGCAAGCAGCGGCAGGGGATCGGCGGTCAGCTTGATGCCATTGGGCTGCATCCCGGCCAGGGTGCCGGAATCCAGCCCAAGATTGGGATGGCCTTCCATTTCCAGCGCGCCGCACAAAGTGATGCCTGAGCCCTGCGCGATTTCGCGGATCAGGGTGCGGCCCATGCGCCCGGACGCGCCGGTGACGACGATTTTCAACTCGGACATCGAAGCCCCTTCTTAGACCTTAGTATCCACACTCGCAGGCTGGGCGGGCACTTCTTTTTTTGCAACCGTGACCATGGCCGGGCGCAACAGCCGCTCGCCGATGGTATAGCCCTGCTGCACCACATCCACGATCGAGCCGCCGGGTTTGCCATTACCGGGGACTTCCGCGATCGCCTGATGCAAATTGGGATCGAACTTGCCGTCGCTGGTATCGACCGGCTTGACGCCATAGCGCTCCAAAGTCTGGATCAGCTGCCGGTCGGTGGCTTCCACGCCATCCAGCACTGCCTTGACCTGCGGGTCGGCCGCGTCGCGAACAGGGGCAGGGATCGCGGCCAAGGCGCGGGCGAAATTATCGGCAATGCCCAGCATGTCACGGGCGAATTTGGTCACCGCATATTGGCTGGCATCGGCCTTTTCCTTGTCGGCGCGGCGGCGGATATTCTCGGCTTCCGCCAGGGCGCGCAGCCGCTGGTCCTTCAGCGAGGCCACCTCGTCCTGCAGCGCCTGCAGCACGGCGAATTCCGCGGCATGCGGATTTTCGGAATCGGGCAATTGGGCCCTTTCGTTGTTTTGGTCGTCACTCATAACGGATCACTCTTTTTGCGGGGGCTCCATAAACCTTATGCAAGCAGCCGTCCAATGACTTTGGCGGTATGGTCCACCATGGGGATGATGCGGCCGTAATTCAGCCGGGTTGGGCCCAAGACCCCGATCACCCCCACGATCTTGCCCTGGGCATTGGCGTAAGGCGCGGCCACGATCGAGGAGCCTGATAGCGAAAACAGCCGGTTCTCCGAGCCGATGAAAATCCGCACCCCTTCGCCATCCTTGGCCAGTTCCAGCAAGCGGATCAGGTCGGCCTTGCGCTCGATATCGTCGAACAAAGTCCGGATACGGTCCAAATCGGCCTGACTGTCCAGCAAATGCGAAGTGCCGCGCACGATCAAAACTTTTTCCGGCCCGGCCAAAGTCGCCAGGCCTTCCGCCACCACCTTGGCGGTCAGCTTGTCCAGTTCCAGCTTTTCGCCATCCAGCTCGGCCAGGATCTCGGTGCGCGCCGTATCCAAAGTGCGGCCGCGCAGCCTGGCGCCCAGGTAATTGCCGGCTTCCGACAATGCTGACACCGGCAATCCCGCCGGGGTGTCGATCACCCGGTTCTCCACCTGGCCGTCTTCACTGACCATGATCACCAGCGCCTTGCCGGGCGCCACCGCGACGAATTCCACATGCTTGAGGGCCGCGTCCTGCTTGGCGGTCAGCATCAGCCCGGCGCAGCGCGACAGGCCCGCCAGCCGCTGTGTCGCCTGGGTCAGCACCTCCTCGATGCCCTGGCCGCTGCCCGACATGCGGGCTTCGATCGCCAGGCGTTCGTCTGGGGCCAGCTCACCGATCTCCAGCAGCCCGTCCACGAACAGCCGAAGGCCTTTTTCGGTGGGAATGCGCCCGGCGCTGGTATGGGGGGAATAGAGCAGACCCATCGCCTCCAGGTCGGCCATCACATTGCGGATGGAGGCCGGCGACAAGGCATGCGGCAGGCGCTGGGACAAAGTGCGCGACCCCACCGGCTCGCCGCTGGACAAAAAAGCCTCCACCAAATGGCGGAAAACCTCGCGCGGCCGGTCGGTGAAACCTTGCGGCATCAAGAAGGGGGCTCGGGGGTCCAAGGTCAAGCTATTGAAATTCCTGGTATTTCTGGTTCCGGTTGCGCGCAGGGCGCGCACCTCTATAGGTAACGCCCCACGTTAGCAGACCGATATATGAGGCTCCATGCGCCCTTCAACTCGCAGCCCTGATCAAATGCGGGCCGTTTCCCTCACTCCCGGCTTTGCCCGGCATGCCGAAGGCTCCTGCCTGGTCAAATTCGGTGACACCCATGTGCTGGTCACGGCCAGTCTGGAAGAAAAAGCGCCGCCCTTTTTGAAAGGCTCGGGCAAGGGCTGGGTGACGGCGGAATACGGCATGCTGCCCCGCTCCACCCATGACCGCATGCGGCGCGAAGCCGCCGCCGGCAAACAGTCGGGCCGCACCCAGGAAATTCAGCGCCTGGTCGGTCGCAGTCTTCGTGCGGTGTGCGATCTGGCGGCGCTGGGCGAACGGCAAATCACCATCGACTGCGATGTGCTGCAAGCCGATGGGGGAACGCGCACCGCCGCCATCACCGGCGGTTTCGTGGCGCTGAGCCAGTGCATCGGCTTTATGAAAAAAACTGGCCTGCTGACGGTGCCGGTGATCAAAGACCATGTCGCGGCCATCAGCTGCGGCATTGTCAAAGGCGTGCCGGTTCTGGATCTGGATTATGACGAGGACTCGACGGCTGAGACCGACGCCAACTTTGTTCTGACGGGTTCTGGCGGGCTGGTGGAAATTCAAGGCACGGCGGAAGGCGCGCCCTTTAGTGAAGAGCAGCTGATGGCGCTGCTGAAACTGGCGCGCAAAGGCATCGGCGAATTGGTCGAGTTGCAAACGAAAGCGCTGGCGTGAGACTGCCGCGCGGCACCCAGCTGGTGGTCGCTTCCCACAATCCGGGCAAGGTGCGCGAGATCAAAGCGCTGCTCGGCCCGCATGGGATCGAGGCGATCAGTGCCGGTTCGCTGGGTTTGCCGGAGCCGGAAGAAACCGGCACGACCTTCGCCGCTAATGCCGAGCTCAAGGCGCAGGCGTCGGCCAAGGCCAGCCGCCATGCAGCGCTGGCGGATGATTCCGGATTGTGTGTCGAGGCGCTGGGCGGTGATCCCGGGATTTATTCAGCGCGCTGGGCGGGACCGACCAAGGATTTCCGCATCGCCATGAACCGCATTCATGACGAACTGCGCCACAAAGGCCTTTCCACCAGCGCGGCCAAATTCGTCTGCGCGCTGTGTGTGGCTTTGCCCGGCGGTGAGTATCAGACCTTTGAAGGCGAGGTGCATGGCCACCTCACCTTTCCGCCGCGCGGTGAGCGCGGCTTCGGTTATGATCCGATTTTCGTGGCCAATGGCATGGAAGAGACTTTTGCCGAAATCGATCCGGCCAAGAAGCACGCCATGAGCCACCGCGCCAAGGCGTTTGAGAAGTTGCTGCATTCGGGGATTTTCGCGGAGAGTCTTTGATGGCTTTCGGCGTCTATATCCACTGGCCGTTTTGCGCCGCAAAGTGTCCCTATTGCGATTTCAATTCCCATGTCCGCACCGCGATAGACGAAGACGGCTGGGTCGACGGCATTGTTGCCGAACTGGAATGGACGGCGAAAAATCAAGGAGCGTCGGCGATAGCCGGAGCGACCGACAAAAAAGTCAGGCCAGTGGTTGAAACCATTTTCTTTGGCGGCGGCACACCGTCATTGATGAGCGGCAAATCCACGGGCCGCATCCTGCAAAAGATCGCCGCGCTATGGCCCATGGCGAACGATGTGGAGATCACGCTGGAAGCCAATCCCGCCAGCGCCGATGCGGCGCGCTTTGCCGATTACCGCGCCGCCGGGGTCAATCGTGTCTCGCTGGGCGTACAGTCACTGAACGATACCGATCTGAAAAAACTGGGCCGCTTGCATGACGTGGCGGAAGCCAAAGCGGCGCTGGCATTGGCGATGGCGAATTTCGAACGGGTATCGCTGGATTTGATCTATGCCCGGCCCGATCAGACCGATGCGCAGTGGCGCGATGAACTGAAACAGGCGCTGGCCTTTGGCACCGATCATCTGTCGCTTTATCAACTGACCATCGAGCCGGAAACGCCTTATGCGCTGCTGCACCGGAACGGCCAGTTGCGCATCCCCGATGATGACTTGGCGGCTGGCCTATATGAGACCACCCAGGAACTGACCGAAGCCGCCGGTCTGCCGGCCTATGAAATTTCCAACCATGCCCGGCCCGGTCAGGAAAGCCGGCATAATCTGATCTATTGGCGTTATGGCGATTATGCCGGTGCAGGGCCTGGCGCACATGGGCGGCTTGATCTGGGCGGCCAACGCATGGCCACTGCCGCCATCAAGCTGCCGGAACGTTGGCGCGACACGGTTTCTAAAACCGGCCACGGCTTTGGCGAAGTGACACCGGTCTTGCGCGAAGAGGCGGCGCGCGAACATCTTTTGATGAATCTCCGATTGGCGGAAGGGCTTGATCTGGAAGCTTACCAAAAGCGCTGGGGCGCGGCTTTGCAGGCCGCCAAGATCGATGCCCTGGTGAGCCAAGGATTTCTCACCCTCCGCGATGGCAAGCTGATAGCAACGCCCGCCGGACGGCTGCTGCTCAACCGCGTGATCGAAGAACTGCTCTAACTGTTTTTACCCAAAAATGTCGTGGGCGCGGGGCTTACAACTGACGGCCCGTTGGGCGTTACTTCCAGCACCGCCAGACCACGCTCAGACGTGCCATCCGCTTTAAAACGGAAGATGCCGTTCACGCCGGAAAACCCATTGGGGTCGATCAAGGCGCCGCGGGTAAAGCGATGATAGGGCGTTCCTTGCGACAGCAAAGCCACCAGCGAAACCGCGTCATAGGACAGACTGGCCAATTGCGCCGGCGCGGTGCCGAACATCGCGCGATATTTGCCGACAAAATCGCTGTCGGCATTGGGGGCAGGCGCGGCATACCAGCTGCCTTGAAGATTGGCTTCGCGCATCAGCGCGGCATCGTCATCCCAAAGCCCGGTGCCCAGCAATTTTACTTTGTCCCGCGTGGCGCCATCCAGCGACAAGGTGGGGGCGATCGCCCGCAAGATCACGCCGCCTTGGGCGATCAACACCGCGTCGGCCGTGCTCTTGGCCACCGCGCCTGCGGGTTCGGCCACCGCGCTGGCGCTGGGGGCATAGCGTTCCACATCCACCACCGTGCCCTTGGCGGCGGCCACGGAATCGGTGAAGGCGTCCTTGGCGACGTCGCCATAAGCGGTCTGCGGCGCCAGCAGCGCGAATTGCTTGTGGCCGTGGCTGGCGGCATAGCTCACCACCCGGTTCACTTCGTTCTGCGGCAGGAAGCTCAGCAGATAGGCGCCATTGCCCGCGACATTCTTCTCGGTCGAGAAAGCCAGCACCGGCACGGCGCGGTCCTTGGCAATGGGGGCGACGGCTTGCACCGACGGCCCGAACAACGGCCCGACAATAATTTCGGCGCCTTGCGACAAAAGCTGTTGCGCGGCATTGGCCGCACCGGCGCCGCCATTGCCCTCATCGGCGGTCATCAAAAGGATGTTGCGGTTGCCGGAATTGAACATCGCCAACTCCGCCGCCTTCATCATCGATTGTGCCAAGGCGCGGGTGGCGGCCGAGCTGCTGCCGAAGGGCAAGATGATCCCAACCCGGATGGGCACCACATCCTCGGCCATGCCGGGCAGGCGCAGATAGCTGGGCAGGTCATGGTCGAGCGGGTTGGCGGCCACGGGCTCGGGCGGCGGCGGCGGGGCAGGCTTGGGAGCGGGGGCTTGAGGCTTGGTGGCACAGCCCGCTATCGCAACCAGCGCGGCAATGGCACAAAAGCGTGTAAAGGAACGCATAGAAGCGGGCATCGGAAATCCTTTGACGCGCGAGCTTAAGCCTTTGGCCAATAAACCTTTAGAGCGTACGGGTAAATCGGCATCTTCCCTAGCCGCCAATCACGGCGATTTGGCGGCGGGTCTGTATATCCTGGCCACCCCCATTGGCAATGCGGCGGATATTTCCCTGCGCGCCCTGGAAACCTTAAAGACCTGTGATGTGATCGCGGCCGAGGATACCCGCGTCACCTCCAAGCTTTTGGCCATTCACGGCATCTCCAGGCCGTTGATCCCTTACAATGATCACAATGGCCCGCAGATGCGGCCCAAAATCCTGGGCCGCCTGGCGCAAGGGGAGCGGGTGGTATTGGTCTCCGATGCCGGCACCCCGTTGGTTTCCGACCCCGGCTACAAGCTGGTGCGCGAGGCGATTGCGGCGGGGGCCAATGTTATCGCCTTGCCTGGACCCTCGGCGGTGCTGACGGCGCTGAGTTTGAGCGGCCTTCCTTCCGACCGCTTCCTGTTTGCGGGCTTTCTCTCCGCAAGGTCCGGGGAACGGCAGGCCGCGCTGGAAGAACTGAAAGGCATAAAAGCCACCCTGATCTTTTTTGAATCGGCGCAGCGTTTGGCGGAGTCTTTGGCCGCCTTGGCGCAAATGTTGGGCGACCGGCCGGCGGCGGTGGCGCGCGAACTCACCAAGCTGCATGAAGAGGTGCGGCGCGGATCGCTGAGCGAATTGGCGGCGCATTATGAAAAAGCCGGAGCGCCCAAAGGCGAAGTGACCTTGCTGGTTGCGGGCCCGCAAGACGCAGCCCCCGACACCGCCAAAATCGATGCGGCCCTCAAGGCCGCACTGGCCTTCATGCCGGTCAAAGCGGCAGCCGATATGATCGCGGGCCTGACCGATGGCTCGCGTAAACAGATTTATGCCCGCGCCCTGGAACTGAAGGATGAGTGACCGCCGGCTGGCAGAGCGGCGCGGACATAGCAGCGAGTCCATCGCCGCTTTGTGGCTGAGGCTGAAAGGCTATCGCATCCTGGAACGGCGGCTGAAGACCCATGCCGGGGAGATCGACCTGATTGCCGCCGCACCGTTCGGGCCGGTGTGTTTTATCGAGGTCAAGGCACGGGGCGCAGGCAGCTTGGCGGCGGCGGAATCGGTGGGAAATGCCCAGCTGACTCGCATTGCCCGCGCCGCCTCCCTATATCTCGCGGGCCGCCCGCATTTGTCCCGGCGCGGCAGCCGTTTTGATATTGTCGCCATTGCGCCACGCACTCTGCCGGTTCATCACCGGGATGTGTGGCGCCCAGATTTCTGAGAAGAGGTTTCCATGGCATTGACCGTCGCCATTCAGATGGACCCTATCGAGAAAATCGATATCGGGGGCGATTCCACTTTTGCCTTGGCGCTGGAAGGGCAAAATCGCGGTCATGACCTGCTTTACTATGGACCGCGCGACCTGAGTTTTCGCGACGGCAAAGTCAGCGCCCATGTGCGCTCGCTGGCGGTGCGAGCCGTGAAGGGCGATCATTTCGCGCTGGGTGAGGCCTCTGTCTACGACCTTTCGCGCGCCGATGTGGTGCTGATGCGCCAAGACCCGCCTTTCGATATGGCCTATATCACCGCCACCCATATCCTGGAGCGCATCCATCCCAAGACCCTGGTGGTGAATGATCCCAGGCATGTGCGCAATGCGCCGGAAAAACTGTTCGTCACCGAATTCGCCGAATTCATTCCGCCGACATTAATCACGTCGGACATCCGGGAAATCCGCGGCTTTCGCGACGAACACAAGGACATCATCTTAAAGCCGCTTTACGGCAATGGCGGCGCCGGTGTGTTCCGGGTCAAATCGGATGATGAGAATTTCGGTTCCCTGATGGAGATGTTCACTCAATTCTATCGCGAGCCGGTGATCGTGCAGCGCTATATCCCCGAGGTGCGCAAAGGTGACAAGCGCATCATTCTGGTGGATGGGGAATTCGCCGGCGCCATCAACCGGGTTCCGGCCCAGGGCGAGGCCCGTTCCAACATGCATGTGGGGGGCAAGCCCGAAGCCACCGATCTGACAGCGCGTGAAAAAGCCATCTGTGCCGCGATCGGCCCGGAACTGAAACGGCGCGGATTGATTTTCACCGGTATCGATGTGATCGGGGACTATATGACCGAGATCAACGTCACCTCTCCCACCGGCATTCACGAAGTCCGCCGCTTTGGCGGCCATGACATTGCAGGCTTGGTGTGGGACGCGATTGAGAAAAGACGCAAATGATTACTGTGCGGCGCTCGGAAGATCGCGGCAGGACTCAGATCGACTGGCTGGAGTCCCGGCACAGCTTTTCCTTTGGCGATTATTACGACCCGGCCCATGAAAGCTTTGGCGCCCTTCGTGTCATCAATGAAGACTGGGTCAAGGGTGGCGCGGGTTTTCCGGCGCATTCTCATCGCGACATGGAAATCGTCACCTATATTCTGGGCGGCGCCATCGCGCACAAGGATTCATCCGGCGGCGGCGGAGTGATCCGTCCGGGCGAGATTCAGCGCATGAGCGCCGGCTCCGGCATTACCCATTCCGAATTCAATGCCAGCGCCGGCGAAACCTGCCATCTGCTGCAGATCTGGATCATGCCCTCCAAGCGCGGCATCCAGCCCGGCTATGAGCAGAAGAAGATCGATCCCGCCGCGGTGGAGAACCGCTTCGCCCGTATCGCCGCCCCTGATCCACGCGAGAATGAGGTGCGGCTGGTGCAGGATGCGGAAATCTGGGCCACGACCTTGGATGCCGGAGTTGAGGTCATTCATCCCTTGGCCCAGGGCCGCAAGGCCTGGCTGCAAGTGGCGCGCGGCGAAGTGAGAGTGTGCGAGGAAACGCTGAAAGCCGGCGACGCCGCCGCCATCACCGACCTGACCGCAATCGCCGTGCGCTCCAAAGCACCCAGCGAAGTGCTGCTGTTCGATCTGGCTTAAGAATGGCTCGCGCCTGTCTGCCGCTCGCAAGCTTGGCGCTCAGCCTGCTGCTGGCGCTTTCAGTGCCCGCCAGCGCCGCCCTTTCCCAACAATTCTATGTCTGGAATCGCAGCTGGTCGCCGGCGGTGCGATCGGCGGTCAGCCAGTTCGGCGATGTGGCCCAGGGCTGGCGGGTGCTGGCGGCAGAAAGCGATGCCTCTGGCCGGTTGCGGCGGGTCGCGGTGGACTGGGTGGCATTGGCCGCCACCCATCGTCCCATCACGGCGGTGATCCGGATCGATGGCCAATTGTCCCTGAACAATGAAAGGCACAGCCCTGAAGGGATCGCCGCTTTGGCTCGCAGCTGGCCCGCCACCGTCACAGGCCTGGAGATTGATCATGACTGCGGCGTGGCCCGGCTGCCGGACTATGGCCGCTTCCTGGAGGACTTGAAGAAACGCATCGCACCGCGCCGCTTGTCGGTCACCGCTCTTCCGGCCTGGCTGGGAACACCGGCGCTGGATGCCATCCTGGCCGCGACCGACGAGGCGGTTTTGCAAGTGCATGCCGTGCTGACGCCGGGGCGGGGATTGTTTGATCCCGAGCGTGCCCGCGCTTGGGTGGCCGCTTTCAGCAGGCGCGATCCCAAAGCTTTCCGTATCGCGGTGCCCGACTATGGCAGCCGGGTGATCCGGGATGAAACCGGACGGCTGATCGCGGTGGAAAGCGAAATGCCGCGCCTGGTGGGTGGAACATCTGCGGAAGAATTGCTGGCCCGCCCCGCCGACGTCGCCCAATTCCTTGACAAATTGTCGGCCAACCCGCCGCCGCATCTTGCCGGACTGGCCTGGTTTCGCTTGCCCGTGGCGGGCGATGCGCGTGTCTGGAGCCCGGCGACCTTGAGAAGCGTGATGCGGGGCGAGGCGCCGCAGGAAAAAATCAGTGTGCTGCTGCAGCCGGGCGCGGCAGGTGCGGTCGATGTGGCTTTGCAGAATGACGGCGAGACGGATGCCCTGCTGCCGTCGGTGCTGTTGTTGCCGCGCGATTGCCGCCTGGCCGATGGCGTTAACGGTTACGCCTTAAAACAGGCGGGCGAAAAATTTTCTTTCGTGCGCCTTCAAAATGGCATTTTGCGCGCGCATCATCGCCGTGTCGTTGGTTGGGCGCGTTGCGGTGGTCGTGCCGTCATTATCCAGTTTCGTCCGTAGCTTATTGGGGCTGTTGTTTCTGACGGCCGGCGCCGCTTTGGCTTGCGGGCCGGATTTTCCCTCCACCATTCTTTGGGAGCGCGCTGCCACCTTGAAGGCGGCGCCCAGAAACAGCTTTGCCTTTGAAGCGGTGCAGATGGTGGCGCCGCAAGGCTCCGGCAAGGCGGTCGAGCCGGACTATTACGACGAAACCGATGCGATCCGCCGCTCCGCACAAGAGGAGGCGGAGAAAGCCGGCCTGTCTGCCGATCAGGCGCTGGAAGTCGCCGCCATGCGCAACACCACGGACGGCGATTATGCGCTGGGCCGGGGAACGCATCTGCCGCCGGCCATCGCGCAATACACCGCGGGCGCGGTGGATTTTCATTCCAACAATTATGCGAAGGCGCGCAATCGCTTTGCGGCGGTGCTGGCCATGCCGTCTGCTCAGGCGCGGCCGCGCCTGTTATGGGCGGCCTATTCCCTGGCCCGCACCGATGCCGCCTTGGGCGATACCGCCAAAGCCCAAGTGGAGTTCGCCGATGTCCGCCGCCTGGCCAAGCAAGGCGCGCCCGATGCCTTTGGTTTTGCTGTTGCCAGCCTGGGCGAGGAGGCGCGCCTCCATTTCCGCCGCGCCAATGCGCTTTTGTCACCAGTGGCCCCCAAGCCGCCCACCAATCCGGGCGAGCCGGACACGAGCTTGAAGGCCGCCAAACTCAAAAAATCCGACGCCAAGGCCTATGGCAAGGAAATGCGATTGGCCGCCGCGCTTTATGCCGAGCAAGCGGCGCATCAGTCCGATATCGGGGTGCAATCCTTGAAGGCGGTGGCGGCCAATATTCTGGCCGAGCCGTCCCGGCTGGACGCAACCATTGGGGATCCGGTGGTTCAGCGGCTGGTGGCGGCCTACACGCTCGCGCTTACATCCGGCAGCGAATATGACTGGTATGGCGAAGCCAAAGCCAAGCTGATGCGCGAACCGGCCGGCAATCCCAAATGGATGACGGCGCAGACGGCATCCAGCCTGTCCCAGGTGATAGCCGCGCTGCAACGAAACCGCATTGCGCGTCCTGCCTCAGCCGACCGCCTGGCGTCATTGGCGTATCGCAGCGGACGCTTCGCTTTGGCGCGGCAGATGGCGGAAAAAAGCTCCGGACCACTGGCGGAATGGGTGCTGGCCAAAATCGCATTGCGGGATGGAGACTTGGAGGCGGCGCAGAAGCACTATGCCGCGGCGGCGCATGGTTTTCCGGAAACCGGCAAAGATGTTCTGCAAAGGGATAACGCCGCCCTTCTGGTGGGCGAAAGCGGTGCCGTCGCCCTGGCGCGTGGACAATATGTCGAATCCTTGCGCCTGCTTTACGGTACCAAACAATATTGGAGCGACAGCGCCTATATCGCTGAGCGGGTGCTGACCACCGATGAGCTGAAATCCTTTGTCGATGGCCAGCCTGCCGAGAAGGACCTTGCCTGCGCGAAAAGCGATGCACCGGTCAGCAGCTTGCGCGACGTGCTGGCGCGGCGGTTGGCGCGGGAAGGCCGTCTTGGCGACGCGCTGGCCTATTATTGCTCCGGCAAGACACAAGCCGTGGCGCGCCAATATCGCGATCTGCTGCAGCAGAAGGGATCGGGCCGGGGGCGCGCCTTGTTCCAGGCGGCGGTGCTGGCGCGCAGCCATGGCATGGAGATCATGGGATACGAACTGGCGCCGGACTATGCGGTCGATAACGGCGCCTATGATGAAGGCCGCCATCAATTCAATCCTGCCGATAAAGGCTTGGTGACGGCAGTTGAAAAGCAGCGCTATCGGGCCACCACGCCGCGCCCTGATCTCAGATACCACTATCGCTATATCGCGGCCCGGCAGGCGGAAGAGGCGGCCGATCTTTTGCCGCCGCGTTCACAAGCTTTTGCCGCCGTCCTCTGTGTCGCCTCGGGCTGGATGCTGTCGACTCCGGACAGCGGCAAGCGGGCGCGGCAGATCTATCAGCATTACGCCAAACGTGGCGCCCCCCAGCCCTGGAGCAATCATTTCGGGCGGGAGTGTCCGCAACCGGATTTTGGCAAGCTCTAAGGGCGTGACGGCTACCAGTTCAGCTCCGCCATCATCGCGGCGTAAACACCGATCCCGTCCCACAGATTGCGCAGCCGCATATTCTCGTTAGAGGCGTGCTGGTTGTTGTCGTGATTGCCGATAGGGATGCCGATCACAGGCACGTGGAACATTTCATCGAACAGGTTGATCGGCACGCTGCCGCCCATCATGGGAAGGACCGCAATGGGCCGGCCGGCGGCGCTGGTCGCTGCCGCAATCACGCCTTTGGCGGCAGGACTGGTCATGTCGCTGCGCAAGGCCGGATAGCCGCGGCCCCAGGCCAACTTGATGAGGCGCGGATGGGCCTGCCGCGCCGCCATGTCGGGCGTCTCCCGCACGATCGTCCAGCCCTTGGCTTTCAGGAAGGCTTCCACCTTGTCTCGCACCCGCTGGGTGGTCTGGCCGGGCACCAGCCGGAAGTCCACCGACAAGACCGCATCCACGGGAATGGCATTGTTGGCTTCGGCTCCCACCTGGCCGGAGCGGATGCCACGAATATTCAGCGCCGGGCGCATGGTGCTGGCGGTCAGGCCCTCGCCGCCTTCGGTGCGGGCGATGCCGAATTCTTTTTTCAAGGCATCTTCCACCGGCGGCAGGTGCGCGATCGCGGTTTTTTCGGCGGCGGTCAGGGGGCGCACATCATCGGCGAAATTGGGGATAAGGATCCGCCCCGTCCCGTCGCGCATCTGGCTGATCAGCTCGGCGGCCATGGCCGCCGGGTTGGGCACCCAGTTGCCATAGTGCCCGTCATGCAGGGCGCGCACGGGGCCATAGATGGTGGCATCCAGTCCCAGGCTGCCGCGCGCACCGAAATAAATTGTGGGGGTACGCGTCTGGTGCACTGGACCGTCGCCGATGAGCCAGACATCGGAATTAAGCTGTGCCGCATGGCTTTTGAGGATTGCACCCAGATGCGCGGAGTCGCCTTCTTCTTCGCCCTCCCACACCACCTTGATATTGACCGATGGCGAGCGATGCAGCGCCTTCAAGGCATCAAAGGCTGTCAGAAAAGAAACGATGGCGCTTTTGTCGTCTGCCGCGCCGCGGCCGAACAAGCGCCACTCCGGATTGAAGGGCGGCTTGGCGGCTTTCCAGTCCAAGTCCTTGCCCGCAAGGCCGTCGCGCATCACCGGCACAAAAGGATCGGACGACCATTGCGCCCGGGTTATGGGTTGTCCGTCATAATGGGCATAGAAAATCGCGGTGCGTTTTGCGCCGGGACTTTTGAGCAAACCATAGACGACAGGCGGCGAGCCGCCCGCCGACCAGGACGCGGTTTCAAAACCGCGCGCCTTGAGCAGGCCTTCCAGACGTGCGGCGGTGGCGGTAAGCCCTTTGGGATCGGCGGCAATACTGCGCAAGCGGGTCAATTCATCCAGCTGGCCGACAATGGCGGCTTCGTGCGCGGCGCGGTAGCCGTCGACCTGGCCGCGCAAATCCGCCGCCAAGACGGGTGTCGCGATCAACAACGCAAATGCGGCGGCGAGGGCTTTCATTTTTTCGCCGCGATCACGCTGATTTCCACCTTGGCGCCGCGCAGCAGCTTGGCAACCTGCACAAAGGCGCGCGCCGGAAAAGGCGGATGGAAATAGCTGGCATAGACCGTGTTGACCGCGGGAAAATCGTCGACATCGGTAACATAGACGGTGGCCGATACCACATCATCCAAGGTGAGATTGGCAGCCTTCAATTCCAGCGCGATATTGTCGATGGCGCGCCTGGTTTGGGCGCTGACATCCTGCTTGCTGTAATCGATCTTGCCTTCGGGATCGAAGGGCAGGGAGCCGGACACAAACACCAGCTTGCCGCTCTGGATGGCTTGGGAATATGGCCCGATCGCCTTGGGCGCGGCGGGGGATTCCACCAAAACTTTTTCGGCAAGCGCGGGCGTGCAAACAAGCGTCATCGCCAGCGCGAAAATGGATTTGCGCATACCGAAACCTCCCCAAACGGATGGATTACTTTACGAGGCCGAACCGGCTCTTATACCGCGCATCAAGGCCCGACAGCGGAAAATAGATGAACACGTCGGTGGTACCGAATTGCTTGTCGACCACCGCGCCCTCGCCGATGCAGCAGCCGGCGCGGACATAGCCTTTCAGCATGGCGGGAAGGCTGCGGATGCCTTCGCGCTCGTCGATCGCGTCCTTGGGCATACGGTTCATTTCAACATACAGCTCGGGCTGTGCCTTGACCCGCAAATGTTCGGGCATGGCATGGAAATGGTGCAGATAAGACAGCGGCAGCGCCATCTCCGCCAGATCGATGCCGGGCAGCGAGGCGCAACCGAACATCAGGTCGATGTCAAAGCGCGCCACATAGGCCATCAGGCCTTTCCACAACAGCTGCATGGTGCCGGGACGGGCGCGGTAGCTTTTCAGAATGCAGGAGCGGCCCAACTCGAGATATTTAAAGTCGGCGGGCAGGCCCTTCAGCATGGCCGTCAGGTCATATTCGCTGGAGGTATAGAAGCCGCCCACCTTGTCGGCGTCCTTCTTGCGGATCAGGCGATAGGTGCCCACCACCAGCGGCTGGCCGTCTTCGTCATGGGCGTCGCGGTCCACCACCAAAAGGTGATCGCAGACATCGTCATATTTATCGAAGTCGCGTCCGGTCTCGCGCATCTGGGGCGAGGGCACCGCGCTCATCTCTTCATAGAAAACCTTGAAGCGCAGGCGCTGGGCCTGTTCGACTTCGTGTTCGGTTTCGGCCAGGCGCACTTCCAGCGCACCCGACACCGCCAAAACGGGCCATTGCTCCAGGCGTCCCTCGAAAGGTCCGGCTTCGTAGATGTTGACCACGATCGCTTCCTGTTAGTCCCGACTAAGTCCCCACGACTCGACGGGTCTAATGCCACTGTCAGGGCTTAAACCTCTTATGCGACAGTTTGACAATTTTAGCCCAGACGACTGTCACAATCCAAGGGCTTGGTGAATTTTTGTGAAATTACGTGGGGTTAACCGTTAATGCCGGGCGCGGAACCCCCCGCCCAACCAGCCAAAAGAGCAGGATGGAGGGAACCGCGATCAAGGCGCAGCCCAGGAACAAAAGGGCATAGGCGTCCAGCAACCCAAAACGGGCCGCCAGCCCATCCACTATGACCCCGGAGAATCCTTTGAGGAATTTTCCCGCCAAGGCATAGACCGAAGACAGCAAAGCATATTGGGTGGCGACATAGCCCAGGCTGGTCAGGGACGACATATAGGCCACCAAGCTGATCCCGGCGAAGCCCAAGGCAAAATCATCCAGCCCCATCACCAGCATGAAGGCGGGCAAATCGGTGCCGGTGAAAATCAGCAGGGCGTTGGCGGCAATGCCCAGCGATTGCAGCACCGCACCCAGGATCAAGGTCCGCATCAAACCCAGCCGCAGCGAAATAAATCCCGCCGCGATGGTGCCCAAAAAAGTGGTGCCCAGCCCGACAGTGGCGCGTGAAAGGCCGATGGCATCCTTGCTCATGCCCAGGTCATGGAAAAAGGGATTGACCATGGGGCCGCGCATAAAGTCCGGCAGGCGATAGAAGGTGATCGCCAACAGCATCACAATCGCCAAGGTCCCATGCGCCTTGAAGAAGGCAATGAAGGGGCCCACCACAGCGTCGAAAATACCGCCCGCCGACGACAAAGGCTGATCCTTGGCCTTTTGGGCGGCGATGGCGGCGGCCCGCGCCGGCTCGGGCGCCATCAGGGCGGCGATGACACCAATGCCCATCAGCACCCCATAGAGCGCATAGGATGTGGTCCAGCCCAGATGCTGCGCCGAAACCAGCATCAGGGAATCGGCACAGATGATGGCGATCCGGTAGCCCAGGGTGTTGGCGGCGCTGAGCAGCCCCAACTCATCGGGGTTCTGCGCGATCTCGATCCGCCACGCCGCCAGCGCGATATCCTGGGTGGCGGACGCAAAAGCGACGAACAGTGCGGCGGCGCCCAGCGCGGCCAGTCCATAACGCACGCCCATGAACGCCATGGCGCATAGACCGGCGCCCGCCGCGATTTGTGAAACGATCAGCCAGCTGCGGCGCAAGCCCAGCACCCGAAGAGCGGGAACCCGGTCCAGCAAGGGCGCCCAAACAAATTGAAAGGAGTAGGCCAGGCTGACCCAGGAAATGAATCCAATGGCCTTCAGTCCGGTGCCTTCATCCCGCAGCCAGAAGGCAAAGGTGTTGCCCACCAAAAGAAAGGGCAGGCCCGAGGAAAAGCCCAGCGCCAGCATCAGCCGCACGCGCGGGTTCAGATAGTCCTTCAGCCCGTAGCGCCGCCGCGCCGAATCCGTCATGCGGCGACGATATGCGAAGCCTGCCTGTCAGCAAACAATGCCAGGAAGATTTCTTCCAGCTCGGCGGGATCCACCGGCTTGGTGAGAAAGCCGTCCATGCCGGCTTCCAGGCAGGACCGCTTGCCCGCTTCCAGCACATCCGCCGTCAAGGCCACGATGGGGGTGCGCCGCTTTGCGGCCCGTGCCTCACCGGCGCGGATGGCGCGGGTGGCCTCGATGCCGTCCATGCCCGGCATATGGATATCGGTCAGCAACAGGTCGTACTCGCCGTCCAGCACCGCCGCGACCGCGTCATTGCCGGTGGTGACCTCGCTGACTTGATGGCCCCGGCGGCGCAGCAATTCGCGGATCAGCATCATGTTGATGGGGTTGTCCTCGGCCAACAGGATGTGCAGGCCGGTGCTGAAGCGTGGTTGCGGCAGATCCGGCAGCACAACATCCGCGGCCATGGCCGGTATCGCATCGCCTCGGCACAGCAATAGCTGGGTCATCAGCGAAGACTGGCGCACCGGCTTCACCAGATAGCCGGTAAAGCCTTTTTCCCGCATTTCTTTCAGGCTGCCGCGCGCATTGGGTGTCACCAGCACCAAGGCAGGAAGGGCTGAATCGGGCGGCTTCACGCTTTGCGTGCCGGTGCCGGCATCGACCAAGACCGCTTCCGCGCCCTCCTCAAGATCAACGGGAATGCCGCCATTGGCCAAAATCTGCAAATAAAGACCTTCGCGCAACGCGTCATTGGCGGTCATCACCGCCACGCGCATGTCGCCCAGGCTCATAGTCGCCGGGCTGATGCTTTCCGGCGCCGCCAAGGGCAAGGTGAACCAGAAGCAAGAGCCCGCTTCGCCGGACGGCTTGGCATCGACGCCAATCTCGCCGCCCATGGTTTTCACCAACCGCCGGGAAATGGCCAGGCCTAAGCCTGTGCCGCCGAACTTGCGGGCATGGCTGGAATCGGCCTGGACGAAATCTTCGAAAATCTCCTGGCGCTTGGAGGGCGCAACCCCCACACCGGTATCGCGCACTTCGATGCGCAGCTTTCCATCCACCAAGGAGGCCTCGGCACAGACGCCGCCTTGCTCGGTGAATTTGATCGCATTGCCCATCAGATTGGTGATGATCTGCCGCAAACGGCCTTCATCGGCGCGGATCAGGCGCGGCACCTGCGGCGCCACAATGGCGGTCAGTTCGACATTCTTGTCATAACCGCGCTGGCATAAAAGTTCGGCCACGCCGCACAGCATGGCGCGCAAGTCCACATCATCCTCATGCAGCTGCAGCATCCCGGCTTCGATTTTGGAGAAATCCAGAATGTCGCCGATCAAGGAAAGCAGGGCTTCGCCCGATTTGGTGATGGCTTCCGCATAGGTGCGCTGCTCGGGCCGCAGCTCGGTTTCCAAGAGCAGCCGCCCCATACCCAACACGCCGTTCATCGGCGTGCGGATCTCGTGGCTCATGGTGGCCAGGAAGCCCGACTTAGCGCGATTGGCTTCTTCCGCCTTGTCGCGCGCTTCGGTAAGGGCGTCTTCCATGGTCTTGCGCTCGGTGATGTCGCGGCCAACGCTTTGCACTTCCATCACCCGGCCTTGCGGATCGCGCACCGCCAGATCTTCCCAGGCGATCCAGCGATAACCGCGCGCCGTCCACACATGCTGGTCATAGCGCGCCCGGGTGCGGCCCGATTCCAGGAAACTGCCGAAGTGGGGACTGTCGCTGCCCGGATGCGGCTCGGGCGCGAAGGGATGGCCGATGGCGCTGGCGGCATCCAGCCCGAACAGCTTGAAGAAGGCGTCATTGCCGTAGGTCAAGCGGCGCTCGGCATCGCGGCGGAAGATGGCGTCGCCTTGGGCGTCGACCAAGCCTTTGTAGCGCGCCTCGCTCTGGTTCAGCCGCGCATTGATCAGCGCGGCATTGGCCAGTGACGCTTCCAGCCTTCCCGCCAGCCCCTGCAAGGCGAAGGTCTGGCGCGACAGTGCTTCGCCGCGGCCACGGGCGCGGTGCAAGGCCTTGAGCAGATAAGCCAGGCCCACGGCCAACAGGGCGCCAAAACAAACCGGTGAAATCAGGGAAAGCTGGCCGGAAAACATGATTTCGGCCAAGCCGGCGACCAGCAGGGCGCCCGCCATACCGGCAAAGACGATGCAAACAATCCGCAGCACTGAAAATACAAGCCTTTGGCGGGTTTTATCGAAGCGCGATTTTGCCCCGCCGGGCCTTCAGAAGCGGTTAAAGTTCCTGCGCGCCGTTAACCCCGCTTAGGGCTCGTGGTAAGATCCGCGGCAAGTCTATAAACCGTTGAAAAAATTGGAGTTTTTCGGGCCGCCCCGCCACTGTCACAAAAGCTTTGCAAGTTTGTGATGTTCGTGGCGCGGACGGGGTGTGAATTGCCCGCGTTCCCCCGGGGTGCCGTCTTTGACAGATATCAGTGTGACCAATCCTGCCGCACTTTCTGCCCGTCTTGAGACCGCCCGCCGAGCGGGGTTCGGCGATCTGATCTTCCGCGTCATCGCCTTGCTGGCCGCACTTTTGGTGCTGATGATCTTTGTCGGGGTGATCGGCTCTTTGATTGTGGGCAGCGCGCCGGCCTTCAAGGCTTTCGGCTTCACCTTCATTATCGACGAAGCCTGGCGGCCCAACCGCGAACATTTCGGCGCCTTGGCGCCCATCTACGGCACCTTGGTCACCAGCGCCATCGCCATGGCGATTGCCTTGCCGGTGGGCATTGGCGTGGCGATCTTTTTGACCGAGCTTTGCCCGCGTCCCTTACGGCGGCCCATCGGCATCGCCATCGAACTTTTGGCCGGCATTCCATCCATCATCTATGGCATCTGGGGCTTTTTCGTTTTCGCACCCTGGTTCCAGCTTCATGTCCAGGAGCCGATTGTCGAGACGGTGGGCGATGTGCCGGTGATCGGCACCTTGTTCGGCGGCTCCGCTTTCGGCATCGGCATTTTCACCGCCGGCCTGATCCTTTCCATCATGATCCTGCCCTTCATCTCCGCGGTCACGCGCGACGTGCTGGAAACCGTGCCCAGCGTTTTGAAGGAAGCCTCTTACGGCTTGGGCTCCACCAGTTGGGAAGTGATGTGGAAAGTCTGTCTGCCCTTCTGTTCCACCGGCGTGGTGGGCGGCGCCATGCTGGCCTTGGGCCGCGCCCTGGGTGAAACCATGGCGGTCACCTTTGTGATCGGCAACGCCCACAAGATCGATCCTTCGCTGTTTGCGCCCGGCACCTCGATCTCGGCCAGCATCGCCAATGAATTCACCGAAGCCACGGGCGAGCTCTACCGCTCCGCCTTGATCGAACTGGGCCTGGTCTTGTTCGTCATCACCTTCATCGTGCTGGCCTGCGCGCAGTTGATGCTGCGGCGGCTGGAACGGGGCAAGGGAAAATAGATGATCTTGAATCGCGCCATCTATTTCCGCCGCCGTCTCACCAACAGGATCTTCGTCATTCTGTCCGTGGCGGCTGCGGCTTTTGGTTTGCTGTGGCTGGCTTTTATTCTGGGCGGCTTGCTGGTCGACGGTATTTCCGCCCTCTCGCCCACGCTTTTCACGGAACTCACGCCGCCGCCTGGCGGTAAAGGCGGGCTCGCCAATGCCATCGGCGGCAGTCTGTTGATGAGCAGTGTCGCGGTTTTGATCGGTACGCCCATCGGGCTTTTTGCCGGCACATATCTGGCCGAATATGGCCGCCACGGCAAACTCGCCTTTGTGGTGCGCTTTGTGAACGACATTCTGCTGTCGGCCCCGTCCATCATCATTGGCCTGTTCGTCTATGAATTGCTGGTGGTGCCGATGCACCAATTCTCGGGCTGGGCGGGCGGCGCGGCGCTGGCCGTCATCGTGATTCCGGTGGTGGTGCGCACCACCGAAAACATGTTGATTCTGGTGCCGAATGGCTTGCGCGAAGCGGCCAGCGCGCTGGGGGCGGCACAAAGCTATGTCATCCGCTCGGTGACTTGGAAGGCGGCGCGCGCCGGCATCATCACCGGCGTGCTTTTGGCGGTGGCCCGCATCTCGGGCGAAACCGCACCGCTATTGTTCACCGCCCTGGGCAGCAATGGCTGGAACTGGAACCTGAAAGAGGCAATGGAGCAACCCATGGCCAGCCTGCCGAAGGTGATCTTCGACTTCGCAAATTTGCCCGGCGAAGGTGATCACGCCCTGGCCTGGGCGGGCGCGCTTTTGATCACCTTCACGGTGCTGGGGCTTTCCATTCTCGCCCGTCTTCTCGAAAACAAGCAACGGACCTGATCCATGAACACCGCACTCCACCTGAGCCCGGAGCATCACGCGCAGACAGGCGCGGCGGACAAGGTCAAGGTCGATATCAAGGATCTCAGCTTCTATTACGGCGCCACCAAGTCGCTGAAGAACATCACTTTGCCCTTGATGGACCGCAAGGTGACCGCCTTCATCGGCCCGTCGGGCTGCGGCAAGTCCACTCTGCTGCGCGCCATCAACCGCATCTTTGAGCTTTATCCCAATCAGCGGGCCGAAGGCGAAATCGTCATGGACGGCGAGAATCTGCTGAAGGCCAAGGATCTCAATCTGCTGCGCGCCCGCATCGGCATGGTGTTCCAGAAACCCACGCCCTTTCCCATGTCGATCTATGACAACATCGCTTTCGGCATCAAACTCTATGAACGCATCCCCAAGTCCGAAATGGACGGCCGCATCGAGCAGGCGCTGACCCGCGCCGCCTTGTGGGGCGAGGTGAAGGATAAGCTGGGCGCCAGTGGTCTGTCGCTGTCCGGCGGCCAGCAGCAGCGGCTTTGCATCGCCCGCAGTGTGGCGACCCGCCCCGAAGTCATCCTGATGGACGAGCCTTGCTCGGCGCTGGACCCGATCTCCACCGCCAAGATCGAGGAGCTGATCGAGGAGCTGGTGGCCGACTACACCATTGTGATTGTTACCCACAATATGCAGCAAGCCAGCCGCGCCAGCGACTACACCGCCTTCATGTATCTGGGTGAGTTGATCGAGTATGGCGCGACAGAGAAGATTTTCACCGCGCCTGATAACAAGCGTACCGAGCAGTACATCACCGGCAGGTTTGGCTAATCCATCTGTCATCCCCGGCCGAGCGCCGTATCACGGCGCGAGGGGAAGGGGACCCAGGTGCTTCAATCTAAAAGACTCAAAGGTGCGGGCTCTAGTCTTTTGACAGCTCGCTGGTGGAAACGCCTGGGTCCCCTTCCCTCGCACTCGCGGTCGCTCGTGCTCGCCGGGGATGACAGCCGGGCCTAGACGTAATCCGCAGCGACCGTTTCGTCTGCTTGTTGCGTGCCTACCGTGGCGCGTAGGATCACCGTCAAAAGCCAACTCACCGCCAGATTGACCAGCAAGGCGCTGATCGCGGCATAGCAGGGCACCGTCAGCCCGAAGATATGCAGCGGATAGGTGGAGCTTTTGAACGCCAGCGACGCCACCATCCAAGTGCCCAAGCCCACGCCACAGGCCCATCCCGCCAACAAAGCGCGCGGGTCCAGCCGCACATACAGTGCCAGCAACACCGCAGGCACGGTCTGGCAAATCCACAGACCGCCCAATAGCTGCAACTGAATGGCGTAGGTGGTCTGCAGCTCCAGCACAAAGAACAACGCCCCCAATTTGGCGGCAAAGGCGATGATCTTGGCCATGCGCGCTTCGCTTTGCGGCGAGCAATTGGGATTGATGAAGTCCTTGTAGATATTGCGGGTGAAAAGATTGCCGCAGGCGATCGCCATGATCGAGGCGGGCATCAGCGCGCCGATGGCGATGGCCGCAAAGGCAAGCCCGGCGAACCAATGCGGGAACATGTGCAGGAACAGCGCCGGCACCGCGAAATTGTTGCCGAAGCTTTTAAAGCCCGCGGCATATTCCGGCATCTCTTTCACGCCGGATGCCAGGGCCATGTAGCCCAACAGCGCGATCAGCGCCAAAGCCACCGAATAAGCGGGCAGCACAATCGCATTGCGGCGGATGACATTGCGGCTGGAAGACGACAACAGGCCGGTCACCGAATGGGGATAAAGAAACAGCGCCAACAGCGAACCCAGCGCCAAAGTGGCATAGGCAAAGCCGGCGCCCAGGCTTCCTTCGGGCGCGGGCGGCAACAAAACCTGCGAGGCCGGCACGGCGGAGAAGACTTTGGCATAGCCGCCCAGCTCGGAGGGAATGATGATGATCGCCGCCAGCACGGTGATATAGACCAGAATATCTTTCACCACCGCGATCAGGGCGGTGCCGCGCAGGCCGCTGGTATAAGTGAAAGCAGCCAGCACCAGAAAGGCGGCCAGCAGCGGCACGGAAACATTGCCCAACAGCGGCAATGCGATCCGGTAATCCAGGCCCAGCGCCGCGATCACCACTTGCATGCCCACCAGCTGCAGCGCGATATAGGGCATCACCGCCACCAAGCCGGTCACCGCGATGGCCAGCGCCAGCCAGCGATTGCCGAACCGCCCGCGTACAAAATCGGCCGCGGTGATATAGCCGTGGCGATGCGCCACCGACCATAATTTGGGGAAGGCCAGGAACAGCAGCGGGTACATCAAGGCGGCATAGGGCACGGCGAAGAAGCCCGATGCGCCCGCGCCGAACATCAGCGCCGGCACGGCGATAAAGGTGTAGGCGGTATAGAGATCGCCCCCCAGCAAAAACCAGGTGATCAAGGTGCCGAAGCTGCGCCCGCCCAAACCCCATTCATGCAATTGGGACAGATCGCCCGCCCGCCAGCGCGAGCCGAACAGGCCCAACAGTCCCACGAGCACAAACAACGTCAAAAAAACCGCGATGGTGACGTTCATTTGGAGTCACCATTCTTGAGGCCTTCTTGATACAGATAGACCGGATAGATGCAGGCGGCGGTCAGGAAGATGCCGAAGATCTGCCACCAATAGAAAAAGGGAATGCCGAACAGCGACGGCTCGATCCGGTTATAGAACGGCACCCAGACCCAGGCGGCATAGGGGATCAGCAGCGTCAGATAAACCGGATGGAATTTCCGGGGCGGCTTGTCTTCGTACATTTTTCCCCCTCAACACGATCACGGCCCACGCGGTGTTTGTTTCCCGCGCGGGCCGCGATGGAAGTCTTATCTCTTACTTCTTCGGCGGCACGAAGTCCTGGCCCTCAGGCGGCTTGGAAGGGTCTTTGGGCTCATAGCGCGTGCTGGTCATCGGGCCTTCGCCCACCAGCATCAACACGACCGGCCCCGTTTCCGCCCTGGCCCCATCCCAATGGATGGTGTTTTTGAGATCGGTCACGAAGGTGCCCGCCGGAATGGGATACATTTTGGCGGGGTCATAATGGGTGCTGCTGGACACCCACCAGCTTCCCGACACCACATAGGCATAGCGATCGGTGGAATGGAAATGGGGCTTGGAATTGTGCCCCGGCTCCCATTGGATCAACACACCATAGATGCCCGGCTTGCTGGGATCGCCGAACAGGCGCGCGCTGCGCTCGCCACTCTCACCCTTCCAAGGAATATCCTTGCCGAAAATCATCGGGATATGGCTGGGATCGGGCAAAGGCTGCGCGGTCTTGGGAGGGCCCTGCGTCAGCAATTGTTGTTGGGTTTCCGCGCAAGCAGGACCTGCGAGCAGCAGCGCTCCCAAAACAATTGCGTGACGCATGAGCGTTCTCCGTTTAGCGCTTGGGAACGATGTCCTTGCCGTTCTCATCCACCGGCTGGGTGGTGTTGGGACCGGTGCCCGCCAGGATCAGCACTGCGGGTTCCTTCTCGCCGGTGCGCGCGCCATCCCAGTGAATGCCCTTAAGCTTGTCGACCGCCACCGTGCCGGCATGAACCGGGAAAGTGGTGCGCTCGTCATAGACCTTGCTGGTCGACGTCCACCAGGTGCCGGACACGACATAGGCGAAGCGTTCGTTGTTGTGATAGTGCGGCTTGGAGAAATTGCCGGGATACCAGATGTACTTCACCATATACGGACCCGGCTTGTCGGGATCGCCATAGAGCTTGCACATCTGCATTTTGCCGACCTGGCCGGTGCACACTTGGTCCTTGGGCAAGGTCGCGGTGACGCTGGTGGGATCGGGCGCTGGCCCGCTCGGATCATTGACGGTGACCCCGACTTTGGGATCGGTCTGCGCAATGGCCGCGAAACCGGCAGCGCCGGCGCCGGCCGCGATAATGGCGGTCAAGGCATATTTGATGGCTGAACGCATGGTCTACTCCCCGTGGATTTATGACGGGGATGATAGGCGGGAATTACAACGCCCCGCAATTGAATGGTCGCGCTTGCGCCAAAGCCACTGACGCCTTCGCGTATGCGAGATGAAGCAGCCTCTGTTCAGGTCAGGCGGCGCGCTTTCCCGCAAATACCAGTCCGATACCGGCCAGCACCGTGACAATGCCGGCAGCGGTGGGAATCCAGACAGTATGGTCTTCCTGGGAATTGACCTGCAGCGGGCCCAGCTTCACCACGGGCTTGGTCTCGGTCCAGGTGACGCGGCTGAAAAACAGCCCTGCCACACCTAAGAAAATCAGCACCACACCCAGCATCGCAACCGGTTTCATCTTGGCCTCCACGTTTCGCGGGAACAGCAACGGCTAGGCCGGCCGCGAAGTTCCATCCCGTTCGGCAAATACTGAAGTATAAACTTGACAATGTGGCGGAAATGTCCAATACTGAAGCCATAAATTCAGTATCTCTGCGTCGAATAGCTATATCTCACAACCACTTAACCGGGCTTCGCCCAAAGGTCTCGCCATGACAAAACCCGTCGTAATCCATGCCACAGCCGTGATTGAAAAGAGCTATCCCAAACCGGTGGAGCGGGTTTTCGCCGCTTTCTCCGATGCTGCGCAAAAGCGCCGCTGGTATGCCGAACGCTCCGGTAACACGATTGAGATTTTTAAAGTGGACTTCCGCGCCGGCGGCCAGGAAACATTCGCCTACCGACTGGGCGCGAACTCGCCTTTCCCGGGCGCGCTGATCACCAATGTCGAAACCTTCCAGGACATTGTGCCCAACCAGCGCATTGTCACCGCCTCCGCCATGTCATTTGAGGGGCGGTGTTTCTCGGCCTCGCTGGTCACTTTCGAATTTCTTGCCACCGCCCAAGGTTGCGATTTGATCTGCACCCATCAGGATGCCTTCTTTGAAGGCGCGGATGGACCGGACCGGCGTGAAAAAGGCTGGCAGGACATTCTCGCCCGGCTGGATAAGGAAATGCTCGGCTAGCGCATGCCTGCAAGCAAGATTGACCTGATCCTTCACGCCCTGGGCGATCCCACCCGCCGGGCCATGGTCGAAAGTCTCAGCCATGGCCCGATGTCGGTGTCCAAATTGGCGGAGCCGCTCGACGTCACCCTGACGGCGGTGGGCCAGCATTTGAAAGTGCTGAAAAAAGCCGCGCTGGTAAAAAGCCAGAAAAGCGGACGGGTGCGAATCTGCATGCTGGACCCGGCAGGCTTCGCGCTGCTGAGGGAGTGGAGTGACGATCAGCGCTCCGTGCTGGAAAAGAAACTCGATCGTCTGGGTGAGATACTGGACGAACCGGGGCCCTGATTATGGCCGGCTGCCGGTCTGGGCAAGTTTGGCCATGTCGGGAAGATGCAGAGACGTCAGCGCTTGGCGCATGGCGTCGGCATGGCATTTGTCATAAGCCGGCAACATCCGTTGCAATTCTTCTTTGGTATAACGGTTGTCGCGATCGGGACGGCCGCCACAGACTTCATCGGCGGCATCGGCGATACGCACCTGAAGTAGGCGCTGGCCGGCGTCGCTGCCCAGGTCCAAGTCACTGAGATTTATCTTCAATGCATGGCGGGTATAGGTCATGCGGGGCTCAGCCTGGGCCAGGCCGCCGGCCAATAGAACGGCGGCCAATACACCGGAAGTCAGCGTACCAAAAGTCAGCGTGATGGGGCGCAACATGGAAATCTCCTGTGATTCTTGGTCTGGCGCGGGTTTGAACCCTGCGAGCGCCATGACAGCGCGCCCTTGGCCGATGAGACAGGAACACCGCCCGATTCTGTGCCGATGGTTTGCCGATGAAGCCGATCTTGTGCCGATGAAGGGGCCAAAGCCCGCCCCGGCCTTGACAAACCGGCGCGCGGCTATGCTGCAATCCCCCCGTACAAAGCGGCATTTGGTGTCGGCGTGAATTTTGAGCCGCAAAATCAACCGGTCGATCTGGCGCGCGAAGCCGCGTTTACCTTGGGCGCCCTGGACGTCCGCCCCGCCACCCGTGAAGCGGTGGCGGACGGGACCGCGGAGCTTCTGGAACCCCGGGTGATGCAAGTGCTGGTAGCACTGGCCCGCCGCCGGGGCGAGGTGGTCTCGCGGGACGAACTCATCCTGTCCTGCTGGGGCGGCCGGGCAGTGGGGGACGACGCGATCAATCGCTGCATTGCCCGCATCCGCCGCCTTTCGGAAACCCATGGCGGATTCTCTCTGGAAACCATTCCCCGCGTGGGCTACCGCCTGAATGAAAGCCACCTGTCCATGGCGGCGGCCGAGGCCGCGCCGCCGCCACCTGCCAAACGCTTGGCGATGCCGCGTTGGGGCGCGGCTGTTGCCTTGCTTCTGCTCGTCGCCGGTTTGGTGGCCGGCCTGCTATTCTGGAAAACACCGGCACAGAAGCCGCCACCGGCGACCGCAATGGCAGCGCGCCCGATGTCCAAGCTGACGATTGCGGTTTTGCCCTTTACCCCGCTGTATGCCGACCCGGAAGCGCAGCATCTGGGAGACTCGATCGCCCTGCGCCTGGCAGACACGCTGACCAATACCGCTTTCGACATCATCTCACCGGCCAAGAGCCTGCAATATCGCGGCGCCGCCAAGGCGGGCGCGGCGCAAGGCCTGCATGCGGATTTCCTGATCGACGGTGACGTGCGGCGCGAGCATGGCCAGATCGCGGTGGCGATGCGCATCATCGATGGGCACCGCAATACCACCATCGTGGCCGGCACCTTCGAGCGCCCGGTTGCGGAAGCCGACGCCGTGCCCGACCAGATTGCCGCCTACATGGCCAGCCTTTCTCCCCTGACCCACGGACTCAATAATTCTGCCGGTTGGGATCCCCGCATCGTTGCCGCCTATCTCCGCGCCAACTATCTGGATGGCGTTCGCCACGATTTCTACGGCGCCTATGAGACGGCGCGCGATGTCGCGCTGACCGTGCCTGACAATGCCTTTGCGCAAACCATGCACGGTTTCATGGCGGCCGAACTTGTCAACATGGGGGCGGAAGTCGGCAACGGCCTGCCGGCGGAACGCAAGCTGGCCATGATCGCGGAGGCGCGCCAGGCGGCGAACCGGGCTATCCAGCTCGATCCAAGCTATGGCGATCCCTATGCGGTGCTGGCGCTGACCACGCCGCCCTTTGACTGGGCCGCGCGCGAGAATTATCTCAGGCGGGGCCTGGTGGCCTCTCCTGAATCGCAAATCGGCCAGATCCAGATCATAGAGCTGCTGCAGCATGCCGGACGCTTCGACGAGTCAGGCGTGATGGCCGAGAAACTCTTTGCGGGCGCACCCTCCCAAATTCGTCCTCTGATCGAAGTGATCAATGCCCGGCTCTGGCAGGGTAAGCCGGTGCGCGCGCTGATCACCCGGGGCGAGATCGGCATAAAATATGCCGGCATGGGCATGCAATATTCCAAGATACCCTGGTTTGCCGCCAAGCTGTTCGAAGAGGCGGCCTTTCACGGTTCGCCAGCAGATGCCGAAGCGTTGATGCGTGATCCGGCGATCCGCAATCTTCTCGAGCAGGAGGGCGTGCCCGTCTACAGCCATATCGCGATGGCGCTGCACAATCATCGCGCCTCGGATGCCGATCAGGTGGCACAGGATTGCGCCGGGTCCGATCGCCGTGGCGCCGAAGTCAGGCGAACCTGTTTCATGGCGCTGGTGGCGCTGGGACGGTTGGACGATGCTTTCCGGCTGGCGGCCCTTCTTTATCCTGACCAGCGCGGCTCGACTCAAGAAGTGCGTCAGCAGCGCTGGTTTCAAACCGATATGATGCCTGCAGCTTATCTTTTCATCCCGCAGACCGCCGCCCTGCGCGTCGACCCGCGCTTCCGCGATGTGGTCGAGCGGATCGGCCTGTTGCAATATTGGAAATCCACCCATAGGCCGCCGGACTTTTGTGCGGTTGAACGGGTGGCGGTCTGCAACTTGCTGAATTCCTAGGCCGGCCCTGACAAATTATCATGCCGATCGCTAGTGATGAACTTGCGCGCCGGCGCATTCTCTCTTCATAGTCGCGCCATACGCTGCAGCGTGATTTGCGGGCTGGGGAGCTTGGGTGTTTCGAATTAAATCTGTCGCACCTTTGGGGTGCGCGGCGTTTTTGTTTGGCTGCGCCGCGGCCAATGTCACGCCCGTGCGCATGTCGCAGCCGGGCGATGAAAATCTCAGCTGCGAAGCGCTGCACCAGGAAATCGCCAAAAACAACGCGGCCGCGGCCGACTTCATCAAGCGCGACAAGCGGGTCGAGGACGGCAATGTCGCCAAGGGCGTGGGCAGCGCGGTCGGCGGGGTCATTCCCGGTGTCGGGCTGCTGATCATGGCGCAAACCGATCTTTCCAACAAAGAACAGATCCAAGGCCGCGCTTTGATCGACCGTGACGAACATCTCGCCTTCTTATCCAAACAAAAAAACTGCACCGATTAACCCAGGAGCCTTTGCCATGAACATCAAGCAATCCGTGATTTCCGCCGTCCTCATCACCGCCGCAGCCATCGGCGTAAGCGGCTGCGCATCGGCGGCCAAGCCGGAAGCCATGGTGGTCACCACGGCGCCCGGCGGCAAAGCGTTTCCGTCGCCGCTGATGCATGCCATGTGTGTGCGAAACGTCACCGGCGGCGAGAAGACCAATGCCCTGTGGGTGTCCAAGGTCGACAATGACGGCTTCCGCAACGCCCTGAATTTCTCGCTGGCATCGGCGGGCCTGAATGCGCCCGCAGCCAACAGCTGCCCCTTTTCGATCGATGTGAATCTGCTGGGCCTGTCACAGCCTTCCATGGGTTTCGACATGACGGTGACGGCGCATGTCAATTACAAGGTCTATGACTCCAAGGCACAGCCGGTGCTGCTGGAAACCATCGACTCACCCTTCACCGCCACCATGAAAGACGCCTTCGTGGGCGTCGAACGTCTGCGCATGGCCAATGAGGGCGCCATCCGCACCAGCATCCAGAGCTTCTTCGGCAAGCTGCAGGATGCCAAGCCGGCCACCACGACGGCTTCGGCGCAGTAATTTATTTAAGAGCTTGCTCGCCGGCGATTTGCGCGCCCAGCCAGGAGGAAAACTGGCTGGCGCCCGCAAAATTCAGATGCCCGATGTCGAACCATAGCTTGGGATCGTTGTTGATCGTCCTGGGCATATAATAAACCGCGCCGTCTGCGAGATAGGCCTTCTCGAAATCCGGCGCCGGCTGGGCGCGGAATTTGGGCATGTAGGCGAAGCGGATGGGAACGCCCTTTTGGCGCGCCAAGGCGGTGATCTTGTCCAGATAGAAAAAGGGCGCCTGGTACTCATAAGGTTTCAGGGGGCGGGGCAGTTTGGGGCCGGCGCCCTCATTGGTTTGAGGATGGGCGCGCTGATACTCCAATTCCGCCACGCTACGACCGGCAGTCCTGGGGATCGCCGGAATCACCGGATGATCCAGCGAACCGGCTTCCGCATAGGTGTCATCCCAATGCGCCCCCCGGTAATGACTTGAATCGAATGTGCGCCGCATGCCGAACAGCGCCGGGTCCAGGCTTTGCGCAAACAGGGAGAGTTGGCGCAGCGGCAGGTGCACAAGATTGCTGACATAGGAGGTGTTGATCAGTAATGGCGCCGATGCCAGGTCCGGCATGTCCGCCAGATAGCCAAAGACGGGATGCATGCTGCGCGGCTCGGTCTCCATCACTTCCACGACCAAAAGCTTGGGCTTGCGCGTCTCCAGCACCTCGCGGATCAACAGCCAATGCAAATCCCTCCCCATATGCTCCATGGCGAAATTGACACTGGCGCAATGCCGGCCGCCTTGGGCGCGGCAAGCCTGTTCGGTTTTGACGCTGTCCACCCCCACCATGACATGGGAGGTACCGATAAAGACCACGTCGATGGGCTTTGGATCGAAATGAATGCGTTCATAGATCCAGCCCGCTTTGACCACCGCCTGGTCGGTCAGGGCCTGAAAGCGGATATAGCGGTCATGCGGCAAAGCGCAGATCAACAGCAACCCGATCAGTGCCGTGGCGAACAAAGCGGCGGTGAATTTCAGCTTGGAAAGCATGATCAGAAGTTGAAATAGAGGAAGTTGGTGGGTTGGGGCAGGCAGGCCAAGCCCAGGCACAAGGCCAGGCCGATAGCCAGGGCCCAGCCGGGCGCGCGTTCAAAAGACAAAACTTTGCCCAGCAAGCTGCCGGGCTTTGCCGGCTTGGTCAGCGCCGGAAGATGATCGCGCATGATCTCCTGGGTGTTGGGCATCAAAAGTGCCGCCAGCAACAACGCGATGCACCAGGCCCAGGCGCGCAAAGTGACGCCGCTATCCTGGTGAAACAATGCCGCGCCGGCCGGGGTTAAATGGCCCATGCCTTCCAGGATGCGGAAGGCCGACTGCGCGTTGTCGGCGCGGAAAAACACCCAGGCCACCACCACCGCCAGGAAGGTGACCAGCCAGCTGACAGCCGCATCCAGCTTGGCGGGAATGGTGATGGCCAGCCGCCCGCGCGCCGCGCTGACGGCGTGATTGATGGCAAGATAGATACCGTGAAGCGCGCCCCAGATCACAAAGGTCCAACCGGCGCCATGCCACAGCCCGCCCAGCAGCATGGTGAGGAAGAGATTGAGATAGCGCCGGGCCTCGCCTTTGCGGTTTCCGCCCAGCGGAATGTAGAGATAGTCGCGCAGGAAACGCGACAAGGTCATGTGCCAGCGGCGCCAGAATTCGATGATGCTGCGCGACTTATAGGGAGAATCGAAATTGAGCGGCAGCGCGATGCCGAACATCAGCGAGGCGCCGATCGCCATGTCGCAATAACCGGAGAAATCGAAATACAGCTGGAAGGTATAGGCCAGCGCCCCGCTCCACGCATCTTGCGGCAGAAAATGCAGGCCCTTGGCGGCGGCGTCGAAGATGGGTTTGGCGAAAACAAAAATACCGTCCGCCAGCACCACTTTCTTGAACAGGCCGATGATGAAGATCACCAAGCCGCTGAGCAGCTTGTCGGGATTGACGCGGTAACTCTCGGCCCGCGCGAATTGCGGCATCATTTCCTTGTGATGCAGGATGGGCCCGGCGATCAAATGCGGGAAATAAGTGACGAACAACAGATAGTGCAGGAATTTCGGCTCCCGCGCCTCGCCGCGCCAGGCGTCCACCAGAAAGGCGATCTGGGTGAAGGTGAAAAATGAAATGCCCAAAGGCAAGATGATCTTGGGCACCGCCAGGTCCAGGCCCGCCGCCGCCAGATTGGCGACAAAGAAATTGGCGTATTTGAAATAGCCCAGCAGGGCCAGGTTGAAGCCGATCGACAAAGCCAGCAGCAGGGGCCGTGGATGGGAACTGCGCGCGCTCCATTTCGCCAGCCCCAGCCCGGCGAAGAAATTGGTCACCGCGGAAAGCAGCAGCAGCGGCAAATAACGCGGGTCCCAATAGGCGTAGAACAGCAACGAGGCGGCGACCAGCCAGCCGGCGGCCCATTCCCGCTTCCAGTGGCCGATGATCAGGTATCCGGCCAGCGCCGCCGGCAGGAAGGCGAAGATGAAGGTGAAGCTGTTGAACAGCATCGATCACTGTCTCGCGGACTTAAGCAGGCGGTTTGAAGAACCCCGGCGGCGTAACTATCAAGTCCAACTGTAAATTTGGTGTTTACCTTTGGGCGCGACTCAACAGCCCTTAGGTATCACGCGGCGTACCGGGCCGTTAATCCGAGCCGGGCGAAAGCGTCTTGGCCATTTCAGGGGTCGGGGTCCAGGACAGAGTCTGGTAGAGCGAACGCCCCGCTTCGGTGGCATGCAGGGTGACAAAGCCTATGCCCCGGCGGCGGAATTCCTCTTCGCCAAGCTTCATCAGATGCCCGCCCAGCTTTTGGCGGCGATGAGACGGCTCGACATAGACATTCAGGATATAGCCCCGCCGGTCGTCTGTCGGATGGAAGGGCGAAGGCGCCCAGGGCAGAACCGACAGGCCGATGCCTGCAACCGCTGTGCCCCCATCCTCGGCGACAAAACCAAAATAAGAACCATCTTCCAGGCGGGCTGCCAGCCATGGACGGAAATGCGCGGTCATGGTTTGAAGAATATCTTCAGCGACGCCCGCTTCCCGGAACAGTGCTTCCCGGTGATGGCAGATGAGATCGAGGTCAGGGCCTGATACCGGCCGGGTTTTGATCATCTATGTCGGATCGACGGTTCCCATGCCGATCATCCTAAGCGCCGTCAGGCTGGGCAGGAAGAAATAATCCCCGCCCCGCATTTCCACGAATTTAGGAATGTCGTTCCAGATGAAGGGTGCCTGGCCGCTTTCGGGATCGACCGCCAGGACGAATTTTGCGTCACCGGCGCGGTTGCCGACCAGCGGGCAGGTGTCGTTGCCGGCGTTGGCGTCCAGTCCGTAACTTATCCATTGCTGCTGGATGAATTCGAACTGGCGCGACAGGCTGGCGCACATGCCCAGGAAAATGATGCCATGCTCGCCATCGTCTTTTTCGCTGCGCGGGCCGTAAGGAATGCCGCGCCGCAGAATGCGCCTGCGGTTGATCAGCAGCGATGACCTGCGATCGAAACTGTCGCGCGGATTGGTGCGCCGCATGTGCGAGGTGACGGGGCATTTCACCCCTTCGGGGTCATTGCCATAGGTGAAATCGACAGAGGGCGTATCGCGCGCCTCACCCGCATGTTGCAGTTTGAATTCATTCCACGCCTCGATGGTGGGCGCCACCGCGATGGGAATCCCGTCCTGCCACCGCCCCGTCAGTTTGGCCATCAGGATCTGGCAGGCATCTTCCGGGCTGAGATTGTTGATCTTGGCGTAACTGATCGCCTGCGTGGCGATGAATTCCTTGAAGCTGCCGACATTTTCATGAAGCTTGCGGTAGACCAGAAAGGTGCCGTTGCGCATCAGCGAGACAGGCGAGGCCGAGCCCGGAATCTCCTGCGCTTCATCGGGATGGCCCAGAAGAAATTCACCCGTCGCCAAGGGCGCCCAGCGGTTTTCCGGCTCCACATTCTCGCCCAGCGGCAAAAGCTTGCCTTGGCCCACTGCCATCATGGCATCGGCTTGGGGATCGCCAAACTGGCCTTCAAACACTGGATTGCTGATGCCGTCGATGAAACCGAAATGCTCCACCGGCACCGGCTTGTAGGTCGCCTTGCTTGCCGGCGCCAACAGCGCCTTGGCATCCTGCCAGTCTGAGCCCGGCGTGCCGTGTCCGCCGACAAAGCTGATATTGTGCTGCTGGCAAAGCTGTTTCAGCGTTTGGGTTTCCAGGTCCAGTTCTGTAATCGCGCTGCCCGTCTGGGGATCCAGCAAGGCGTTGAGCCCGATCATGATATGGACCTGCTCCTCCTTCCAGGCCGTGTCCCAATTCGTTTGGCCGTCTCGTTCTTCCCTGCCGCCCAATATCTCGGCGCGTTCGCGCATGCCGTCGATGAATTCCGGCGGCAGGCTCTGAAGCGTCCGTGTCGGCAGGCCCAGCGCCACCATGCCCCAGAAAGTCAGCGCCAGATTGACGGCAACCTTGGGCTTGGTGGCTTGGATGGGGCCCGCATAAGCGCCGCTATGCGCCCAGCGCAGCGCGGTGGTGATGCGTGGACGATAGGCTTGGATAAAGGCGCGGCCCGCTACGCTGTCGAAGCGGCCTTCGCGTGTCTTACCGATCCTGAGGAACACAAAACGGGCGGCGGGAAAACCGCTGACGAAATCCTGCAGGATGTTGCCTTGGATATCGGCCAGGTCCAGATTCTGAGTCATGGCGCGGTCCTGGGAATGGTGCCCGGTGATTGTGTGGGCGCATCGAGGTTCTTCACCTGGACCTGCGCCAGGAATTGGCCGAAGGCGAGGTATAAGTCCGGCGCCGACGGTTTTTGCTGCTTGATCGCAAAATCGATGAACGCCCGCTGCAAATACAGGGCTTTGAGAACGGATTTGAGATCGGAATTGGGGGCGGTGGGAAAGGGACGGCGTCCCAGTTGGATCACCAGCAAATAGGCGGCATAAGCGGCAGCCCCCAGGCTCGAAATCACCAGGGCGATGGCCGACAGCGCAAACCCGAGCGACCAGACCGATCCGGCAAAGGCGCCCAGTTTTTCCAGGATAAAGTGCAAGCCGAAGCCCCAACCCGCCGCCGCGATCACCGCGGTCAGGATAAGCGCTCCGATCACCATCCATTGCGGGGTGGTGGGCAAATCCTGCGTCCAATAGTCATTGAACGGCATGGTGGTTTCCAGCCTGTGATCGCGAATATAGGCGGCGAAGCCGGCGGCGCCGGTCACACGCTCGGTAAAGCCGAAACAATTGCGCAGCACGGGCTCCAATTCCGCCCCGATCCGTTGCCACAAGTCGCAGAGATAGCCCCACAACTCTTCCTCATCCTTGGCATCGCAATCGACGCTGAAAAAAAGATAGGGACAGGGAAGCTGATCGAAGCTTTGCATGGTCGCGCCATCGGGCACGCTCGATATCGCGCCTTTCAGCGCCTTGGAGATTGCATCGGCGGGAACCGGGCCGTTGAAGATGGCGTCGTCGATCACCGCCATCCGCGCAAAATGGGTGCGCAGGCTTTCCGCAAAGGGGCTGTTGAAGGGCGCTTTCTGCGTCGGCGCGGATTGATGGGCGGTCGGCAGCCTGGCCAAGGCCTCCCGCAACAGATGGGCGTGCGAGCGTCTGACGCCGGCAGCATCCACCACGGCGCAGGTCTTGATCGGCAACAGCACGGTCAGGAAACAATGCCCGCCATCAAAACTCGTGGTCGGCTTGGTGGGGATATTGTTGTCCGGCGCCACCGCGACTGGCGCAGGGTTGCGTGACGGCGGGGCGAGGAAGGCAAGCCGGTTTTCTTCGGCCCGCGCGCTATCCAGGCTAGCGATGGGCGCATAGCCGGGAGAGCCCAGGCTGTTCTGCACCCGCGCCAGAGCCTTGTTGTATTCAACGGGAAAAGTCGCGGCCGTGAGCTTGGGATATTCGCGTTCCAGCGCCTGCAATTGGGCCAAGACCCGCAGCGCCGCCTTGATGTCGCGCTGCGCCGATCCCGGCGTGGCATTGTAGTAATAGCCGGTATCGAACTGATTATGGACGATGTAATCCTTGAAGGCGGTGACGGGGATGGAGTGCGGATATTTAAAGCTCGCATACCAGAACAGATCCAATCCGCGCGGAATCCCGTCGGAAAACGCATCGATATACTGATCCCAGGTGCCGTTGAAATTGCTGCAAAACAAAACATAGTCGTTCTTGAGCTGCGGCTTGCCGCGATCACCTTGCGGCCATTGCTCACGCTTGATGATCACCCAGCGCGCGAAATGGATCAGGCTCAGCCCCAAAAGCCCCGCCAGGGTTGAAGGCACGGCCCGCGCCACCATGAAGATCAGCCGCTGCAGCCAAGTCCTGGTTGGCGGCACGGGCGTAAGCACATTCATCGCATATGCTTTGCCTGCGACGTTCGACACCGGCGCCCCCGCTGTAATTTGGCCCTTTTTCAGCGCGAAACTGTACCGGCCTCGCGCTGCCGCAGCAACGTCGGGTATTTGAGTCCAACAGTATGCAGTTTTTAAGATGACAGCGGAGACATGGGTATTCCATGCTGGGCATCAACGCGGCTGGCATAACCGCTGACAATGCGTCACTTTAATCAAGACTGGTTCGCAAGGGGCTGAGCCGTTGAAATACTTCCCGCTGATCTGGGCGGCGCTGAGACGCAAACCCGTTCGCTCCCTGGTCACTTTCTTGTCGGTGACGGTTGCCTTTGCCTTGTTCGGCTTGATGATCGGCTTGAATGCCACCATCGATCAGGTGTCACAGCAAGCCCGCGCCGACCGGGTGTGGACTTTCCTGCGCTATGACAATAGCGGCTTTCCCATCGCCGTGGCCGCGCGGGTCGCGAGCTTGTCCGGGGTGAAGACCGTTAGCGCCATGTCTTATCTCAACGGCTATGTCGCCGATCCGAAAAACCGCACCTACATCGTCATGGCCGATGGCGACTATGGCCGCGTCTATCCGGATGTCGGCGTCACGCCACAGCAATGGGACACGCTTCACAAGACGCGCAACGCCATTGTGATGAGCCGCAAACAGGCGGCGCTTTGGCACAAGAAAATCGGCGACATGTTCACCGTCATCTCGCAAGAGGTCGGCCGCGCCGATGGCACCAAGGACTGGGTGTTCCAAGTGGTGGGCATCAGCGAGGATGTCGCTTATGCGCCGACCGGCCTGATTTTCGGCAATTATGATTACTACGACAAAGCGCGGCCGCTTGCCGATCAGGGTAAGATCAACGAGGTCGATTTTCTGGTGAAAGATTCGGGCCAAGCCGCCGCCATCGGACAACAGATCGACAGGATGTTCGCCAATTCCGCAAATCCCATGTTCAGCGATCCCGAAATCTCGGCCTTCTCGCCCAACAATTTCGGCGGCATGGATGTGCCGACCGTGACCCACGAGGTTGCCTTGGCCGGACTGCTGATGATGTTGTTTCTCACCGCCACGGTGATCACCCAATCGGTGCGCGAGCGGTTCGCGGAGTTCGCCACCCTCAAGACCATCGGCTTTTCCGATTCCGCGGTGATCGCGCTAGTGGTGGTGGAGGCGGCGCTGCCCTGCCTGTCGGGCGCGCTTTGCGGCGTGGCGGCGGCGGCATGGCTGGGGCAGCATCTGCAAGCCGTGATGCCGCCCAATTTCGGCATTCCCGCGCCGACCATGGCGCCGTCCGTCTTCGCCTGGGCGTTGGCCAGTGCTTGCGGCGTGGCGCTGGCCAGTGCTGCGCTGCCGGTGCTGCGTCTTCGCCGGATGGACATCGCCTCAGCCTTGTCGGGAAGGACGTGAGCATGCTGCGCCAGATCTCCATCGTCTCGCTGCTGAATTTCCGCAATCTGCGCCAGCGGTTGTGGCAGTCGCTGGTGATCGTGGCGGGCATGACCTGCGTCATCGGCGTATTGCTTTCCATGCTGTCCATGACCGAGGGGCTGCACCGCGCCCAGCTCCACAATGGCGATCCGCGTAACGCCATAGTGGTTTCGCGGGGCACGATATTTGAACAGAACAGCTCTATCCCGCGCGACAAGGCGCGGATCATCATGGCGGCGCCGGGCATCGCCAAGGCACAGGACGGATCACCCATCGCCGATCCGGTTGTGATGGTGGGTGTGCCGACGCGGATGCAAAAGACCGGCGGCAGAACCTGGATCGCGCTGCGCAGTTTCGGCAAGAACGGCGTGATGCTGCAGCCGGGCTTCCATATGGTGGCGGGGCGGATGCTGCGTCCCGGCACCCATGAGCTGATTGTCGGCAACCTGGCGCGGTTTCAGGTCGTGGGCGTGAAGGTTGGGGACAAGGTGAGCATGCCCGACGGGGAATGGCCCATCGTGGGCGCCTTCGCCACCGGCGACATGATGGACGGACAGTTGGTTGCCGACACCGAAACCTTGATGACCGCGATGCGGCGCAAGGCCTATAATACCATACAGGCGCGCATGATTTCGCCTGCCGCGTTCAACAACTTTCGCGCCGCCCTGACGTCAAATCCCGCTTTGGCCGTGGATGTGATGCGCCTTCCCGACTGGAACGCCAAGGCCAGCGCCGATTTCGCCACCTTCATGCATGTCATCGTCTATGGCGTGGGCATCATCCTGGCCACCGGCGCGCTGTTCGCCTGTTTCAACACCATGTATGCGGCCGTGGCTTCGCGCGCCATGGAGATCGCCACCTTGCGCGCCCTGGGCTATGGCGGTTTTGCGGTCGCGGCTTCCGTGGTGCTGGAAGCGGCGGCGCTGTCGGTGGCGGGCGCGGCAATCGGTGCCGGCATCGCCTGGTCGCTGTTTGACGGGGTGCTCAGCGGCTTGGGATCGGACGTGTTCTTCTTGACCGTTTCCCCGGCCATGATCGGCACCGCCATGCTGTGGGCCATCGCGGTCGCTGTCCTGGGCGGGATCGCGCCATCGGTGCGGGCCGCGCGCTGGACGGTGTCACAGGCGCTGCGGGCCAGGTAATACGCATTGCGCCTTGGCAAGCCCAGGGCTGATGGTGCCTAATTGCCCAAAATAAAAACGCACAAAACGTCCTGGGGAGAAAATAGCCATGCGGATACGCCTTATTGTTGCGGCCGTGTGCCTGGTTGGCGCGCCGGCCTTATCTGACGCCCAGGAAAAAAGCGGTCCACCCACGGCCAGGTCTCCCGGCTGGTTTTTGCAGGAACCGGCGGCCGCCAAGCGCGCTCAGGGACGGGCCAATTTCGCCAGCCTGAACAAGGCGGGCGTGCCGCCTTGCTCGCATTCTCCGGTCTGTGATCCCGCCAATGGCGGCTCGGCGGATCGTGGCGCCCTGGCGCGGGTGCAGTGGCGTCAAACGATGGGCTATAGTTTTTCTTATCCCATCCAGATTTCCCCGGATGATGGCGGTTCCTATCATAGCGGCGTTCCCGCCGTGGGCATCGATTCCAAGGACAATCTCTGGGTGTTCCAGCGCAACAGCGCCGGCCATCCGCAGCTTTTCAAATACGATGCCCAGCACAAGCTGATCTTGACGGTGCCGGAAAGCGTGCTGGGCCATCAGGAAAAAGCCCATGGCATGGCGGTAGACCCATTCGACAATGTCTGGGTCGCCGACGGTGACGGCAGCACGATCACTGAGCTAAGCCCCGACGGCAAAGTGATCCGCACGATCGGCCGCAAGAATCATCGCGGCGATTGGAATGAAGCCAAAGGCCAGCGGCTGCTATGGCAGCCCATGATGCTGGCTTTCTCGCGCAACGGTGACGTTTACATCGGCGAAGGCCATGCCAATGAAAGCCCCAACGATGCCGATTCCGATAACCCCGATAGCAATATCGGCGCGGCGCGCATCATCCATCTGGACCGCAACGGCAAGTTCATCAACCAGTGGTTCGGCAATAGCGTGGGCCAGGGCAAGTTCAGCATGGCGCATGGCGTGGCGGTGGATCCGCAAAATGGCGATGTCTGGATCGGCGACCGCGAGCAGTATCGGCTGGTGGTTTACACCAAGGACGGTGTTTTCCGCCGCACCATCCAGATGCGCAATCTGATGTGCGCCATTGGTTTTGATCGCCACGGAAATCTTTGGGTCTCCAGCGGCCAGGATGGGCAGTTTTTAAAACTGGATCGCGACGGCACGGTGCTGGGCGCGGTGGGCAATGGCGCGGGCCGCGGCCCCGGACAAGCGGTGGAAACCACATATATGGCCTGGGACAAGCACGACAATCTCTATACCGGCGATACCAGCGTGGCGCGGGTTACGGTGTGGTCACCGAAGAGGTGAGATGTGAATCCGCGCCGGCCGCCACATCCTTTCGACGGAGTGGATAAGTTATGTAAGTCACCGTGATGTCACGTTTCTTCAGCGCGGCGTGTCTGGTCGCCATACTGTCCAAGCAATAAGCCTCGATCGTCCTGTCTCCATCGTCATCGCAAAGACGATAAAGCCGGTAGCCGAGGCCAAGCCAGCTGGCCAGCAGATAAAGCACCAGACCTGTTTGCACCGCGAGGTTCAAACCGAATTGCAGCGACCAACAAGCCGCGACGATTATCAGCCCGAACCAAATTCCCAGCAGTATGATTGTCGAGGCAAATGGTGCAAAAGCCACCTGGAAAGGAAAGGTCCAGGAATAGGTTTTGGCGCGGTGAATGGTGGCGCGCGACATCATGACTATTCCGGCCCAGGCCTTTTTCTTCGCGCGCCAAGGGGGTTCTGAGCAATTATTTTTTACGCTTGCGATCAGGCTATCAACCTTTTCTTTGTCTGCTGGAAAGTTGAGATCTTCAAAGGTGTTTTGCGATTTGTAGATGGAAGCAACAACACTTTCCCACAGGTGCATTTCGTCTTTGCTTCTGTCTTCGCCTGCCCAGCATTCCTGTGTCAGCGCGCGTGCGTATCCCGCATAGCGATTGTGCGAATTGAACTTGTGAAAGACCACGGTGGTGAAAAACAGCACGACATAGGCGAGAAACAGCGGAATATAGGCCGCGAATATCGACGGCACAGCGCTCAAGTCGCGGCCCACGGCCAGGCCGAAAATTCCAACCGAAGCGGCGGCGGCGCCGTAGAACATTTGCATATATGTGGTTATGCAGCCTTGGACCGAAACAATTTCGGCGCGAACCTGCTCATACTCTTTTATAAGTGAGATGTGCATTTTGCTGCTCCGAAAAGAGCGAATATTCAGGCCAGAACCAAAATAAGAAGCGCCGCACCTTTGGGTGTTGGGCAAAAACTGGTCGCGGCTAATCGGAAAAAACAAAAACGGCCAAGCGTTCAAGTTTCGGAATTCTATCACCTTTGTGGTCGTCATACACCGGCATCGGCCCCTGGCAGCGCACTGGTGGGGCTCGGGGTGCGTCATCCGTGATAAGCCAACCATCGATGCAAGGTTGAATGACAATCTGTCAGCCAGCCGCCTCGTTCCGCCAATGGATCAAACGAGCGAAGGGGTGTTAGCGTCCTTCCGTCCACGGGGGCTTTTTTCGAAGGCGATGACATCGCCCGGATTGCTGCGCGTCCGCCAAAGTGCGGAGGCGTAAGGGAGGACATAGTGGCTAAGAAGATTTTGCTTTTCGCCGACGGTACCGGCAATGCCCGAACGGCGCAGTTCCGGACCAATGTCTGGAAACTGTATAACGCGGTCGACAGCACGCCCGGCAGCGGCCAAATCGCTTATTACCATGACGGCGTCGGAACGTCGTCGATTGCGCCCTTACGCATGCTAGGAGGCATTTTCGGCTGGGGCCTGGCCCGCAATGTTAAAGAGCTCTACGCATTTCTCTGTCTCAACCTGACGTCGGTAGACGACGAAATCCATCTTTTCGGCTTCAGTCGCGGTGCCTTCACAGTGCGTATTCTCGCAGGGCTGATCGCGGCGGAGGGCGTGCGGCCGATAACCGATGAAGCCGCGTTGGCGGACTGGGTGACGGAAGCATTCCGGCGCTATCGGCGGGAACGCTGGCTTAAACATCAAGAGGTGGGATGCATCCGACGGTTCCTGTTCAAACACCTGATTTCAACCCGCCACAAACGTCCTTGGGATGGCGAACCGCTAAAACCGAACATTCAGCTCGTCGGAGTGTGGGATACAGTTGCCGCCTATGGCGGTCCGATTGTCGAGATGGTTCGCGGTTTCGACCGCTGGGTCATTCCTCTGTCGATGGCGGACTATAAGCTGAACCCGAAGATCCGCCACGGCCGGCACGCGCTTGCTCTGGATGAAGAGCGAGAAGCTTTTTTGCCCTTGCCGTGGGACGAAGTCGGCTCCGAAAATCGCATCAAGCAAGTCTGGTTTCCCGGCGTCCACAGCGACGTGGGCGGCGGCTATCCGGATGAGGGTCTCAGCAGCGTCCCTCTGGCCTGGATGATGGATGAGGCCATCGGCCTGGGGATCAAGTTTTTGCCGGGGGCTGTGAACGATATCCGCCAGGCCGTGAATGCCTTGGCGCCGATGCATGATTCCCGTTCCGGGGTGGCGATCGCTTACCGCTATCAACCAAGGAATATTAATTCTTTGATGGGGCTGACGCCCAATTCAACCATACGCGATCCTGCAAGCGGCAAAGACGCGTTAATGGATCGCGTCATTGTGCATCAGAGCGTTTTGGAGCGGAGAAAGACTCCAGATTATGTTCCCATCGTCCTGCCGACCGCCTTCTACAGCGAAATCGGCGAAGAAATTCAGCTTTCGAGCGACCATCGCGATGAAATTTGGCGGTTGGTAACGCTAAGGCAGTGGGCGCAGCGCTTCCTGCTCGTTACGGGCATGGCCGCGCTCTTCGCCCCGCTTTATTTTGCTGAATTCTTCAAATTTCCCAACCAGGGGCTTTCGCCGCTGCTGGGGGCTATCCTGAACTTTATCCCTGTGTTGCCCGCATGGAGCAAAGCCGCCTATGCCAGCGCCGGGTGGCAACTGATCATATTTGCGGTTTTCATCGGGGTTTGGGTCGCTATAGGCGAACGATATCGCGTGCGCATCAACAAGCTCTCCGCCAAAATGTGGTCAGAGCCGCCACCGGTCACTCCCGGCGAACCGCATGAAGCAAAGCCGCCAAAGGCCAACGGCTTTCTCGATACGCAGCGGCTGATCATTCGCATACTTCGTTGGCGCATTCTGCCGGCGGTATTCGGGCTTTCCTATTATACGATTGCTTTTTTCGTGGCCTTGTCGGTAGGCGTCCAAGTCTATTTGGGCTGGAGGGAATGGAAAGGCGGCCTCTGTACCGGCCCGGAGACATCGGAGTCCGAAACAGCGGATGCGACCCAGTCGAAAGCCCTGAAGTTCAACCTCTCCCAGCCCTGCCAAAGACTGGGCTTTACCGTGAATGAGGGAAATCAGTATCTGGTGAAAATCACGCCGCATGATTGGAAAGACGATGTGGACCCGGCCGCTCAAAAACTAAGAGCTCCCGTGAAGACCGACCCTGCCGGCTTCACCTATGTCCGGAGCTTCTCCGAGCGTTTAAGTGACAAGGACGAGACACGAAATCACAAAATTTTTTGGGCCTTAGAAGGGGCGGCGGTACATTTCTTTGGGATTGCCACACGGCGTGAGGTCAGCGCGCATTGGTTTGTGCCGGTCATCGCCATCAGGAACGGGTCCTGGCTCTACAAAGCCATACTTCACCCAAGGGCTGGCGACGATAAGTCATACTATGCCCGGTTTGTGGCACCGGCGGATGGCACGACCTGGATCTATGTCAACGACACCATTCTGCCTTTCTTGGGCGACGATTTCTTCTACAAGAACAATTCCGGCTCGGCGGATGTGGTGATCACGTCCGAGCACTGATGAGGACCGCCAGGGGCGCTTCAGGCCAAATGCGTAAGCCTCCGATAGGACAAGGCCTCGGCGATATGCGGTTTTGAGATGATGTCGGCGCCCGCCAGATCGGCGATGGTGCGGGCGACTTTCAACACCCGGTGATAGCCACGCGCCGACAGTTTCATGCGCTCGGCTGCTTCGGTGAGAAGCTTGGCCCCCGCCGCATCCGGTGTGGCGATCATGTCCAGCAACTCGCCCTCGGCTTCGGCATTGGTGCGGATGGGATATTGGGCGAACCGCTCGCGCTGGATCGCGCGCACTTTCGCCACCCGCGCCGCCACTTCAACGCTGCCTTCCGCCGGTGGCGGTAAAGACAGATCGCTGGCGGAAACCCCGGCCACTTCCACATGCATATCGATACGGTCGAACAGGGGGCCGGAGATGCGCGACTGATAATCCACCGCGCATTTGGGCGCCCGGCCGCAACCCAAAGCCGGATCGCTGAGATAACCGCAGCGGCAGGGATTCATCGCCGCCACCAATTGAAACCGCGCCGGATAGCGCACATGGGCGTTGGCGCGGGCCACCACCGCTTCGCCGGTCTCGATCGGCTGGCGCAGGCTGTCCAGCACGCCGCGTTGAAACTCCGGCAACTCATCCAGAAACAAAACACCCAAATGCGCCAGCGACACCTCGCCGGGCTTCACTTTCAATCCGCCGCCGACCAAGGCCGCCATCGAGGCGGAATGATGCGGATTGCGAAACGGGCGTTGCCTCGAAATCGTGCCGCCTTCCAGCGCGCCGGCCAGGGACTGGATCATGGAAATCTCCAGCGCTTCGCGCGCATCCAAGGGCGGCAACAGGCCGGGCAGGCGCTGTGCCATCATCGACTTGCCCGCGCCGGGCGGACCGATCATCAGCAGGTTATGTCCGCCGGCAGCGGCGATCTCCAGCGCGCGCTTGGCGCTTTCCTGCCCTTTCACATCGCGCAAGTCGGGTGCGGCCTTGGCGGTTTCGGCAAGCTTGGCCACCGGCACCGTCAACACCGAGGCGCCCTTGATGTGATTGACCAGCGCGATCAGGGACGGCGTCGCCAGGATATCGCTGTTGCCGGCGAATGCCGCTTCGCCGCCATTGCCCGCCGGACAGATCAAGCCACGATTTTGTTCATTGGCGGCAATCGCCGCGTTCAGTACACCCGCCACCGGGGTCACCGCCGCATCCAGCGACAATTCTCCCAGCGCCACATAGTTCGCCATTTCGCTGGCGGGCAAGACGCCCATGGCTGCCAGCAAGCCCAAAGCGATGGGAAGATCGTAATGGCTGCCTTCCTTGGGCAAATCGGCGGGCGCCAGATTGACGGTGATGCGCTTGAAGGGCAGCGCCAGGCCGATGGCCGACAGTGCGGCGCGCACCCGCTCGCGGCTTTCCGCCACCGCTTTGTCGGCCAAGCCGACAACATTGAAGACACCATTGCCGCCTTCGCCGATATGCACCTGCACATCGACTTCCCGCGCCTCGATGCCTTGGAAGGCAACGGTGTAAATATGAGAAACTGTCATTAAAAACCCCGGCCCGGCGGAAAACCTAGCTGCCCAAAGACGGCGGCGCCAGTGGGAAGGTCATGCTGACCAAGCGCAATCCGGGCGCGAGCTTGTGCCCCGCCACTTTCCGCCAAACTTCACATAGTGAATTGGACGGGTAGATGATCCGATTTTGGATCGCTCAGTACGATGGGGCGAGGCGTCGGACGAACGAGCGGACATACGGCATAGTCGAGTTCCGCCCTGCTGCTGGGATGGGTAGGGAAACCAGTATCCCAGCAATGGATGTTGTTGGGCACCCAACTGGTCGCCGGGGCGCCGTTTAGCGACGGATTCAGCGGCGGGCGATTAAAATCCCCGCCACAAAACCATCCCAACCGTCCTGCAATTGGAGCGCATAGCGGAATGAAAGCAGTTGCATCGGCTCCGCCCGGTGAGATGCAGTGAAGCGTGAAAAACCAGACATTGTTAATCAGCGCGCCGATCATCGGCCTCAGATCGCCATTTACCGGATTGGGCGTCACAATCAGCCGGGTTGGCGCGGTGGCCGAGATAATCGCCAAATTGCATCTCTGGCCCCAATATGCATAAAACATATAAACCCACTTTTCGCGCGATGAAGTGCTCACATTCCAAGTGCCATAACTGGTGCTGGTACCGGCCGGCGGAGGCACACCCGCCCACATTTCTTGCTGAACGTCATTCATCAAGACGTTTGCTGACGGTTTGCCACATTCTTGCAGCAACACAACATCCCCAGCGCTTACCGGTGGCAGTGCACTGGCATTCCCGTTAATCAACGTCATGACCTGCGATGTCCAGCGTGCCTCGCCTTGGTTCGTGCAGCCCTGCATGTTCCACGTATAAATGATCATGGTTTTTCCCCTCTATTTTTGGCCGCGCATGCAAAGCCGCGTCACTGACCGGCGCACAAAAGGCACGCTGCGGGTCGAAGCACTATCAGGGCAGATTTTTCGGCGTCCGGACATTTCGCACGCAATCAAAGCGAGACGTCATAGGCAATTGGGAAGTGGTCAAAGTTTTGGAACACGGTTGTCAACGCAGCGTCGTTCATCCCTGCCATGCTATCGAAAGGCGATACATTAAGCCCCTTGAGATGCAATGCGTAGTCGATCGTGCCGTTTGGAGTAATCCAACGCGATAATCCGGGAATTTGCTCGCTATCGTCCCCTTGTTTTAGCCTCGAATCGCTACTGGTCCATTGCGTGAACGCCTTTTTCCCGGTCCATCCTGTAAGCCTCATTTTCCCGATCAATGGCGCAGTCCCCTTCACCTTGGCGGCGGCATCAGCAGCAGATGGATCGGCAAAAGGGAAGTTGAAATCGCCAACAAACATTGCGTAATTGCCCCCCAATGCCGCGAGTGCAAGCTTCACGGCTATTTCCCCCGATGAGGCGCTGGCGTTCGCGTGCAAGAACCAAATGAAGACGTCTTTCGACGTTGGGTTTCCATAGCTGTCGCTTCCCCGAGAGTTCAATGTGACTCGCAATAGGTCGCGTTTGGTATTCTCGCTGTCAAACTTGATATCTGGAATGCCGACGTTGCAGGCTATTCCTGAGGCACCCCTTCTGCAGAATACGACTCCGTTCAAATGAACCCCGGGATTGACGCTGACCGCCAGCTCGTCCCACTGGTCGTTCAAATAAGCTCTTTGCCAGTCTTGTGCGCTTATCTGCTTACCCGTGGTTTGGGTTTTCGAGTCCACGACCAAACGGCTAACCTCGTCCAGACAGAGGACGTCGGGATTCACCGCCGCTACCCGGTTCCGAATCAATTCCAGCTTGTCGTGGTTGAATACGGTCACGGGGCTCCCGGACGCGGTGCAGTTCCAATACATAATCCGCGGCATTGGCGCTCCCCTTCTTTAGGACTGCGGTTTTTCGCTCTGGCCGAGCGCCAGCTTCTCCAAGGTGTCCAAGCTGTTTTTCAAAGTCGAATGGCTTTGAGGCGACAAGGAAACCGCCGTCTGGCAAAGGGCGCATTTGAATTCCGCGCCGGTCAGCAGCTGCGCCGGCACGATATGGATTGTTCCCGCGCCGCAATTGGGGCAGGGGATTTGCGAAGTGATCATACGTCAGCCCGTGTCTATTAGCCGCCGCTGGTTAATGCTTCCTGCGCCGGCATCTGGATGGGCGCGATATTGTTGCTGAAAGCCTGAATGATCACGCCGATACCCGGCGGGGTGGGAATCTGCCCGGCATGGACTTCGACGGTGTATTTGGCGTCGTTGCTTTTCTGATAATGCGTCTGCGTGTCGGTGGTGTGAGCCGAGTCATGGGACACCGCGCCCTTGATGGTGCATTTGAAAGGGCCGATCCAGCCGGTGCCTTCAAAGCTGCCTTCCTCGTGATTTTTCTCTTCGGTCTTGTCTTCGTGATCCTCGGAAAATGAGCTTTTCACTTCCATTTCGAATTTGATGTCCACAACGTCCACCGCGAGAGAGTTGAGCGGAATGATGGTCAGCAGCGGCACGTTAATTTGGGATGTGATGTTCTGGACATTGGTCGTATTTCCCACCGGGGTCAGAACCGGCCGCGTCACCGACATGCCGATCATGACCGGTGCATAGCTTTTCGAGTCGCCCTGGCCCTTGGAAATGAAGCAGGTATTCAAGACATAGTTCACCTGATCGCAGGCCATTTGGTGATTGGCCTTGGCCGCGGCCATCAGCGGCGCTCCGATCAGAGCTTCCATCGGCAAGCCGGTAAAGGCCTGCGCCATCGAAACCAGTTCCGGGCCTGCCCCGCCGCCGGTATTGCTATCTGCCATTTTTTTCTCCTGTTATGGTTTCAAATTGGTGGGAAAATTGAAATCACGCTGCCGATTCAAGTCATGCAATATGCCTAGCCGGGAATTTGCGCTCTCAGAACTTTGTCATATCCTTCAATCACGGCACTGACGCCGGGCGTGCGGCCCGTCGCGACAATTTTGATGGTGACCTTGGCGTTGGGTTTGATGTCATCGACCCGGTCGACACCGAGCCAGTTTTTCTTAACCCGGGGAAAGGCGACCATTATTTCCCCGTCTTGCTCGATGCATTCCAAGTCGATGTCGAAATTCATCTCGGTTGGTTGCAGGCTGAAAAACGGGACCAGGGATATCAGGGGAACGGTAACCACATGGGGCACCGGCCCTTTGGGCGTGTCGCGCGAGAATTGAAGCTTGATGACCTCCGGCTCCAGGGCCTCGCCCGAAGACACAGATGTATCGGCCGTCTGATCGGTAGCGCCTTCGCTTGCCGGGGCGTTCGCGTTCCGCTGGAAGAAATAGGAGCGAAATAGACGGATATTGTTTTGCGAAACCGCGTGCAAGGCGGCATCCACCGACAGTTGCACGGCCTGCACAAGAGACTGAATGCTGATCATGTTTTTTCAAATCGCGGAAAATTGTGAAATCAAAAAATCGCAAAGACAAACTCGCAGCCGCAACGCATATCTGCCGTTGCATTCAAAAGCCTGGCTGCTTCCGTTCGAAGAGAATCTAATCGCGGAAAAATTACCGCCCCGGGAAATTCTATTGCCCCCAAAATCCCCGGCACTAAAATGCACAGTACAGGCCACGATGACGGAGGTCTAGCAGGGACCGGCATGGTTTGTTTCGGACACCCGGCTCGCAAATTTTGCGCAACACCGGCGAAATTGGACGCAGGTTACCCAATCTGTGGCGTCTGACAAATTATCATGTGAAACGCAGCGCCGATTTCGCTGGCGCAACGTCAGCCGCGCGCAAACGGATCGCGCAAGCCGCCCATGCGTGCGGTTGCGGGCTTGACGCCGATGGCGCCGCCCAATCCGAACGGTGGCATGTCGCGATAGATATTCTCGCAGTCTTCGGGCTTGAGCATATAGGTCTCATGCCAGATGCCGACGGCATGATTGTCCTTGGCTTTGCGGTTGAATTCCGACCAGGCGGGAAAATGTTCGCCTTGCCGGTCATGGGCATAGGCAAAAAGTTTTTCTCCGCTCTCCCAATATTGCACCAGCAAGGTGATGCGGCCGGAGAGGAAATTCCGCTGCCACATCAGGCCGGCATCCGGCTTTCGCGCGATCTCAGCCTGCATCCGGGTCATGGCCTTGGCCACCGGCAGCCAGCGGTTCACGGCCAGCAGGCTGTTGACGCGCATGCCGATCAAAAACAGCGCGAAAGCTTTTTCGGGACGGGCTTGCTGCCGCCCATGAATGATAACCATGCCGTGATCATTGCTCATCGCGCTGGGTTAGTCACCAAAGGCAAGCGCTTGCCGATATTTTCCCGGCTACCGTCCCAGTGTAAGATGGGGCGTCGAACGGCCTTCAGTTGCCTTCACAATCTCGAGGGGATGGATATGAAGTGCTCAATCTTGTCTGCAATCATGATGTCGGGGCTGGCGCTCAGTGCCTCCGCGCAAGAATCGCAAACGCCCCAAACCGCGCAGCAGCAGGCCGTGCCCACCCCAGAAAATGCCGTCGAAAATGTGATCGTGACCGAACCCCGGCTGCGTTCGGAAAGAGCGCTTAACAACTTCATCATCACCCATGCCGCGGCCACGCCGCTGTTGAACAAGATCGCCCGCTGGAAGACGGGCATCTGCCCAATCACCGTCGGCCTGCCGCCCCAGTTTGATCTCTATATCAACCAGCGCATCATCCGGGTGGCGATAGCGGCCGGCGCTCCGCTGGCTACCAGTGAACCTTGCCGCCCCAATGTCGCCGTCCTGGCCACACCCGAGCCGCAGAAGCTGTTGGATTTCGTGCGCACCAAGCGTCGTGGGCTGCTGGGATTTCATTATCGCTCCCAGGCCGAACGCATCGCCACCATGAAACTTCCGGTTCAAGCCTGGTACAGCACCGCGACCGAGGATTTTTACGGCTTTATCTCAGCTGACTTGCCCAGCAACAGTCTGGGTTATGGCGTGATGAGCAATATGGGAGATACCTTTCTTGCTTACCCCACCTTTCACACCAGCGGCTCGCGCACGGGTGACGGACTAAAAAGCGAGTTCACCACCGCCATCATCATTGTGGATTCCAGCAAGATTGCCGGCCAGGAACTTGGCCCGCTGTCCGACTATATCGCCATGCTGGCGCTGTCTCAGGGGCAGTCTTACGACTACTGTCAAAGCGTGCCGACTATCACCAATCTGATGGCGCCCAACTGCGACGCCGAGATGAAGCCGGCGGCGATCACCGATGTCGATATGACTTATCTGCGCGGCCTCTACAGAATGCGCCCCGATGGTTCGTATTTTGCCGAGCGCGGCTCTATCGCTTTTGAAATGAAAAAAGACTTGGGCGGCTACTAGGCCGCTGCGACGTAGCGGTCCGCCAACCCCGCCATCAAGGACAGCGGCACCGAGCCTTCCAGCAGCATGGCGTCATGAAATTTGCGGATGTCGAACCGCGCGCCCAGCGCTTTGCGGGCGCGCTCCCGCTGTTTCAGGAATTCCAGCTTGCCCAGCATGTAGGAACAGGCCTGGCCCGGCCACACGCAATAGCGTTCGATCTCGGTGATCACCGCGCTGTCGGGATCGCCCGCAGTGTCGGCGAAATAGCGCACGGCTTTTTCCCGGCTCCATTTCATCGCATGCATGCCGCTGTCCACCACCAGGCGGATGCCGCGCCACATGGCGTCATGCAATTCGCCGATCTCGCCTAAGGGATCGTTTTTGTACATTCCCATTTCCACCGCCAGCTGTTCGGCATACAGCGCCCAACCCTCGACATAGGCGGAATAAAGCGACGCCTTGCGCAGCAAAGGCAGACCCGCTTCCTGTTGAAGAGACACCTGCAAATGATGGCCGGGAATGCTTTCATGGAAGGTGACGCTGGGCAGCGTCCAGTTGGGGGTTTCCTTGGTGTCGCGCAGATTGATCCAATAGATGCCGGGACGTTTTCCATCCAGTGACGGCGCATTGTAATAACCCAAAGGCTGGGCGGCCTCGATCGCCTTGGGCACTCGCCTGATTTCCACTTGGGCTTTGGGCAAAGTGCCGAACCATTGCGGCAGGTGGCTGCGTACGTCGCGCACCTTGGTGTTGAGATCGGCGATGACCTTGGCCTTGGCGGCATCATTGTCGGCGGGGATGAAACGCGGATCGCTGAACATGGCTTTGAGCCGCTGGCCCACACTGCCCTTGGTCAGGCCTTGCGCCTTCATCAGCGCGTCAATCTTTGCCGTCGTGTCGGCCACCACATCCAGCCCCAGGCGGTGAATCTCGGCGGGCTCTTTGTCCGTGGTGGCCCAGCTTTTGAGCGAGGCGCGGTAATAGGCTTCGCCATCCCGCAAGCGCCACACACCCGCGTCATGGCGGGCGCTTTTTTGCATCTCCTTGATCAAGGCGATCTGGCGTTCCAAGGCGGGATAGAATTTGTCCCGCACGATCTTGGCGCTCGCGTCGCTCCAATTGCCGGCGATCTGCTTTTCCTTGGTCCGCCGCGCCAGCGATTCCACCAAGGTGGATTTGTCAGCCGCGGGCGCGCGCAATTGGTTCATCTGTAGCAGGGCCTTGGCCAGGGAAAAATCCGGCGGCGTCACGCCCAGCGCCATGTCATGCCGCGCGGACTGGATTTCCTGGTCCATCACACTGGCCATCGCTTCCAGCCGCGCCAGATAGGCGTCCGCATCCGACTTGGTCTCGATGCTGTGTTGGGTATCCAGGAAGGAAGGCCCCTGGCTGTAAATGCCGTTCAACTGGCTGAGTTGATAAGGTTGGCCGCCGCCGGGCACGCCATAGGCAAAGCGGCTATTGGCTTGATTGCTGCTCTCAAGCCCATATAGGATCACGTCATAGCTGACCTGGTCCTTAGGCGTGAGCGCGGAACGGTTGAAAGCCTTGAGCCGGGCCAGCTGGTTTTTGGTGATGGCCCTGCTTTTGGCGAGACCAGCAGGCGAGGCATCGTCCATGCGGCTTTTCTGTGCCGCGCGCGCGCCCTTATCCAATCCCAGGCTGGTGGCGAAGGTGGGAGAATTGTCCAAATTCTCCGCCATGAACTGATCGAACATCGCGTTCAGCGTGCCAGGCACGGACTGTGAAGACGCGGTCTGCGAAAAGGCCGTTCGGCCAGGCGCCACGGATAACGCGGCGGCGGATGCGAGCAAAGTGCGGCGGTCGAGCATGGCGGATCTCCCCGGGCCGAAGCCTAGGGCGGCCACGCTTTCGCGGCAATGGAGGCTTTACTCGGGAGCGACGGTGACCTTGATGCCGTCAGTGGCATCGCTGCACACGATCTGGCACGACAGGCGCGAATTGGGCTCAACGGCGAGGGCCATGTCCAGCATGTCGATCTCGGCTTCCGACGGGGCGGGCAGCTTGTCGAACCAGCCGTCATTCACATAGACGTGGCAGGTGGCGCAGGCGCAGGCGCCGCCGCATTCCGCCGCGATGTCCAGCCCGCCGTCGCGCAGGATTTCCATCACGCTCCAGCCGTCGCGGCCTTCCAGTGTGTATTCCTTGCCGTGGCGGTCGATGGCGTGGATCTTCATGATTTGACCATTCCCTCTACAGTCTTATGTGCCGCTCGCTTTGGCTCGCGGCGTTCGTCGCTCGAAATGGTCCACTGGACCATTTCGTCCGCCTTCGGCGACCGCGCCTCACTCACGAGACACCCAATTTCTTTTGCAGGTTCGAGGACGAAGTCGTGTACTGGAAACGCAGCTTTTCGTTCGGCTTGCAGATGTGGAAAGCGGCCTGAGCCATCAGGGCCGCTTCATGGAAGCCGGACAATATCAGCTTCAGCTTGCCGGTATAGGTGTTGATGTCGCCGATGGCGAAGATTCCCGGCGTCTGGCTTTCATACCGCGCGGTGTCCACCGGGATCAGGTTTTCATGCAGGTTGATGCCGAATTCCGCGATCGGGCCCAGCTTGATGGTCAGGCCGAAGAAGGGCAGGAAGACATCGGTCTCATGATGCCATTCGGTTTTGTCGGCGCCGGCCAAAGTCACGCCGGTCAGGGCGCCGGGCTCGCCATGCACCTGTTTCACGCTGGCGACATGGAATTTGACCTTGCCGGACGCTTCCAGCTCGCGCATCTGATTGACGCTGTGCGCCGCGGCGCGGAAACCGTCGCGGTGATGCACCAGGGTCATGCTCTTGGCCAAGGGCGCCAGGTTGATCACCCAATCCAGCGCGCTGTCGCCGCCGCCGGCGATCAGGATGTTCTTGCCGCGGAAGGTTTCCATCTTGCGCACGGCGTAATGCACGCCGATGCCGTCACCGGCATTTTCGAATTTCTCAATCCCGGGCACCGGCGGACGCTTGGGCTGGAAAGAGCCCGCACCGGCTGCGACCACCACGACGGGCGCGATGATCTCGGTGCCGGCATCGGTCTTGAGCTTCCAGCGGCCGTCGCCGAGTTTCTCCAGCGACGTCGCCATCTCGCCGAAATGGAATTGCGGATCGAAGGGCTTGATCTGTTCCAACAGCCGGTTCACCAGCTCTTGGCCGGTGACGATGGGCAAGCCGGGAATGTCATAGATCGGCTTTTCGGGATAAAGCTCGGTGCACTGGCCGCCCGGCCGGTCCAGAATATCGATGAGGTGGCACTTGAGATCCAACAGGCCCAGCTCAAACACGGCAAACAGGCCGATGGGGCCTGCGCCGATAATGGCGACATCTGTTTCGATCGGGGCGGTCATTCGGAGTCCTATTTCACACCAACGTTAGTGTGACTCAAATTAAACTGACGTTCTTATATGTAGAAATGGTCTAGCCAATCAACCCCCGATGAATACAGTGCCGCAATGCAAAATGACGCCCCCCTGAAAATGCCGGATGCCTGCGCTTCCATGAATGAGCTCAGGGAGGCGATCGACGCTTTGGACAGCCGGTTGGTGGCGCTGCTCGCGGTGCGCCAGGCCTATATCGAACGCGCCGCCCAGCTCAAGACCGGACGTGACCAAGTGCGTGATGTCGAACGGATTGAGGAAGTGGTGGCCAAGGTGATCGCAGAAGGAAGGCGATCCGGACTGTCAGCCGAGATCGCGGAGCCGGTTTGGCGGACCCTGATTGAAGCGTCGATCAGGCATGAGTTCGACGCGTTTGATAAACGCTGACTAGAGCTCGAGCGAGGCAGGCTTAGCTTTTCTTATGAGCGAAGCGAATTAGAAAAGCTTGCCCTATGCGAGCGTCAGCGAGCATGTTCCGCCGAGCGGCCCGCAGCATCCGCTAGCTTCCTTCCCCCTCATGGCGAAGCCATTTGGAGGGGGAAGGTGTCGCAGCGAGGTGTTTGCGTCTTCGCAAACCCGAGCTGCGACGGATGGGGGTAAATTGAACTAAGCCGCTGCGAGATAATCTTCAATAAAAGCCTGCACAGCCTCCCCTTCGACGCGCAGGGCTTCGATTACCTGAATGGCGCGGTCCTGGGATTGGCCGGGATCGATCGGCTCGGCCGCCGCCGCCGCATCGCCCATGGCAAAGGCGCCGACGCCGCGCGCCGCCCCTTTCAGGGTATGGGTGACCTGACGCCATTTGCGCACATCGCGCTGCTGCAGCACGGCCAGCAGCTCGCTCACCATGCCGTTCACCTGGCCATTGAACAGCTTCAGGATCTCGGTGTTCAAGGTGCGGTCGCCGCCGGTGTAGCGGGCCAAATGATTAAGATCGATGGGCGCGGCGGTCATACGGAACTTCCCCAAAAGCCGCCCGATCCTGGCCTTAGCCCAACTAAGGCCACGTTAATGGGACATGGTTACCGTCTGCCCAGGCACCCTCGTCAGTCCCCGGAAATAATGCTTATGATGCAAGGGGAAAGGGAGAGATAGACAGGCGGGACATGGTCAAAAGCTTCGGCCAAGCCACACCATTGGAAAAGCCGGCACCGGATAAATCTCCGGCGCCGCCCGTCACCGCTGCGCCTCCTACTGTGACCCTTCCCCGGATGCGGCCCAACCATTTCGGCCTGTTCGCCTGGGTGACCGGCGGCATGATGGCCTTGTTCTGGATCGGGGTCGGGGCCGCCTATCTTTGGGGCTATTTTGGGCCCAAAGGCCTCATCGCCATGGACCCGGCGCACAAGGCCCTGGCCGCCGCCTGTGTGCTGCTGCCGCCCTTCCTGTTCCTGGCCGTGTCGGCGGCCTTGGCGCGCAGCGCGGCGATGAGCGAAGCCACCCGGGTGCTGCTGTTGACCAGCGACCGGCTGTTTTCCGCTGACGATATCGCCGCCAACAATGCCACCCGTCTGGCGCGGGTGGTGCGGCGCGAGCTGGACGGCTTGAACACCGGCCTGGATGTCGCCTTCCAGCGCATGCGCACTTTGGAAGCGATGCTGGAAAAACAGATTTCCACTTTGGACGATGCCGGCGCCCGCGCCCAGGTGCGCAGCGAAACCATCGCCGCAAGGCTGAATTCGGAAAATGCCCGTATCGAAGCCTTGGGCGACAGTTTGAATGAAGCGGCGGGCCGCGCCGGTGAGGTGGTGGCGGGCCGCGCCGCGCAATTGCGCGCCACCATGGAATCCGCCGAAGGCACCTTGAAAATGGCGACCCAGTCGCTGGATGTGCAGGCCGCCGGTTTCCGCGCGGCGGTGACGCAAGCTTCCGAAGCACCGCTGGAAGCCGCCAAATTGCTGGAAACCCAGGCCACCCGCATTGCGGAAATTTCCGACACCGCCATCGGCCGCGCCGAATTCGTGCTGGCGCGGCATGAAAAGCATCGTGGCCAGATGGGCGAGCTGGTGCAGAAGCTGAAGGAAGAAAGCGAAAGCTTTGAAGCGGTGTTGGCGCAGCAGCGCACCCATATGGAACAGGCAATTCAAGCTTTGAATACGGAAACCCAAAGCTTCTCTACCGTCACCGGTGATGCCGAACGCCACCTCGACTCCATGATGGCCAATGCCGTCAATCATGCCGCCCAATTGACCTCCGCTTTCATGCGCGAGGCTGAGCGGCTGAAGGAGATGAGCGACAAGGCCAATGACTTGCTGGCCAGCCTGTCGACGGGGCTAAGAGAAGCCGGTTCCGGCGCCCAGACCTTGATCGGTGAAACGGCGGCCCAGGCACAGCAAGACGCGCGTCTGCTGGTGGGCGAAGCGATGGCGGAATGCGAGCGGCTGCTGCGCGCTTCCGGCGAGATGAGCGCGGAAGCCAGCAAGATCCGCAATATGCTCAATGAAACCACCAAGGATATGGAAAAGCATCTGTCGCGCCTTCCCGGCATGGCCGAGGAGGAAGCGCGCCGGGTGCGCCAGCTGATCACCAGTGAGACCGATCAGTTGCTGTCGCTTTCGGCGCGCACCATGAACACCTTGCATGCCCGCAACACCGGCAAGCTGACGCCGCCCGATCTGGGCGGGCCGATGAAGCCGCAAGCGCCTGAACCCGAGCCGGAAGGTTTGAAGGGCTTGGCGCGCAAACTGACGGCGCGCAGAGCTGCCGCGCCAAAGCCCGCTGAGTCCAAGTGGGAAATGAAAACCCTGTTGGCGGCGGCGGAAGAAAATGACGATTTCCGTCCCTACAACGCCGCAAAATCCGACAAGCTGGGGCTGAACACCGCCGCCACTTTGGGAGCGCTGGAATTGGCCCTGGCCGATATGGCGATTGACCTGTCGGCGCTGGATAATGCCGAGCCGGGCGACGAAGACTGGAAACGTTATCTGGCCGGCGACCGCGCCGTGTTCGCGCGCCGTCTGGCGGATGCGATTGATGACAGCGCGGTGGACCGCGTCACCACGCTGTATCGCGACGACCGGCGTTTTCATGATGCGGCGGACGCCTATCTGGCGGAATTCGAAAACCTGCTCACCAAAGCGCGGGAAGGCGATGGCGGTGGCTTGCTGACCTCCACGCTTCTGTCGGCGGATACCGGAAAAGTATATCTCGCCATCGCATACGCACTGGGAAGACTTTAAAGCTAACTGTCATCCCCGGCGAGCGATGCGAAGCATCGTGAGGGAAGGGGACCCAGGTGGGTGCAAGAGGCGTTATGCGTGTAGCCATTTCGCTGATTGTTTTGTGCTGCGCCGTATCAGCCATTGCTGCGCCGGTGCCTGAATGTTTTACAGTCCACGGACGGCTGCAGATCGCCAACGGCATTCCCAGCGCTCGTATTTGGCAAATCGGCACGAAAAAAATGTTCGGCATACCCGACGGCAGGCCTGGCCACGAAGACGAGACTCTTCCACCGAATCTACGGCGCGTCATTCAGCGCAATTTTCTGACTAGAGCTTTCGGCGACTTCTACGTTTGCCCACTGAGCGATGCCCGCCCTGGACAGATGCAACTGGTACGGCTTGTTCGCGCGCGTATCACCGCTGTTCAGCATCCCTGACAAGCTGCCAGCCCAGCCCTTCCACCTGGGTTCCCTTCCCTCGCCACGCGAAGTCGCGTGGCTCGCCGGGAATGACAGTTAGGGAAGCCGCCTCAACCGCGCCGCAAAAAATCCGTCCATGCCGCCTTTGTCGCCCAAGTGACAAGGCAGTGTGCGCAGGTCGCCATCGGGCGTGATCCATTCGCTATGACCGAACATCTCTTCCGCCGTGATGGGCGCGCGGGCAAATTCCGGATGTGCGGATAGGAACGCCGCGATCTGTTCTTCGCCCTCTTCGCGCTCCAAAGAACACACCGCGAAAACCAAAGTGCCGCCGAGCTCGACCATGGCGCTACCGGCTTCCAGAATCTCATAAGCGGCGCCTGCCGACACCGTCACATCGGCGGCGCCTTTGATCCAGGGCAGGTCGGGATGGCGGCGGATCGTGCCGGTGGCGGTGCAGGGCGCATCGATCAGAACAAAGGGTGCGGTGCTTTCAAAATCGCGGGCGTCGCTTTGCACGATCTCGGCAGTGAGTTTGGTGCGCGCCAGATTTTCCCGAATCCGATCGGCGCGCGCGGCATCGATTTCCACCGCTGTCACTTTCGCGCCGCGCGCAGCCAGCTGCATGGTCTTGCCGCCGGGCGCGGCGCATAGGTCGATCACCCTTTTGCCCGTCACATCACCCAGCAACAAAGCAGGCAAAGTGGCGGCAGCATCCTGCACCCACCAATGCCCTTCCACGAAACCCGCCAGCTCGTCGATGCGGCCAGGATCCTTAAGCCGCCGCACTGTGCCGAACAAATCTTCACCCGGCGGCGCCTCCGGCGATGTCATCACAATATCAACGGGCGCTTCCTGCTGATGGGCGCGGGCGATCTGGCGGGCTACGCCCGCGCCATACTGCGCCGTCCAGCGCGTCCACAGCCAGTCGGGCGTGGACAGCCGCTCGCGGTCCAGGCCCGACAACACCGCTTCGCCCTCCTTGGCGATCTTGCGCAACACCGCATTGATCAGCGGTTTGAAATGCACCGCCTTCTTGTGCTTGGCCGCCAGCTGATTGGCGGCATCGACCGCGGCATGGGCTGCCACTTTCAGCACCAAAAGTTCGCACGCCCCCAGCAGCAAAATCTCGCTGGCGGCGCCCGCTTTGTGCGGCGCCAGCGGCTTGGCCATGAACTTGCGCAACACCGCATCCAGGGCGCCCATATGGCGCAAGGTCTCGCTGACCAAGGCGCGGGCAAAACCGGCATCGCGGGTGGCAAGGCCGCCAAGCTGATCCAGCCCCGCATCCAGGGGGCGGCGTTTCTGCAAGACGCCCGACAGAATGGCAAGGGCAGCTTTGCGGGCGGGAAGGCCAGTCGCGGTCATGTCTTCCTTTATTCTACTTGTCATTCCCGCGTAAGCGGGAATCCAACTTGACCAGGCTGTGCCGCCTGCAGGAAAAAGTTGGATGCCCGCTTTCGCGGGCATGACAATGATGTTCTAGGGATGAGGGGAGAAGTGGCCATGACGGCATTTGATCTGACGGGAAAGGTTGCTTTGGTGACCGGCGGCAATGGCGGTATCGGGCTGGGCATGGCCAAAGGCCTGGCCGAGGCGGGCGCCAGCGTGATGGTTGCGGGCCGCGATGCCGAGAAAAATCGCCGCGCGGTTGAAGCATTGGGCGCGAAGGCCGCTTGCATAGCGGTGGACATGGCGCAGGACGGCGGCGCGGCCGCTGCCGTGACCGCGACGGTTCAGAAATTCAGCCGCCTGGACATTGTGGTCAATAATGCCGGAACCAACATCCGCAAACCGCCCCAGGATTATTCCCTGGAGGAATGGCACAAGGTGCTGAACATCAATCTCACCAGCCTGTTCACCTGCTGCCAGGCGGCTTATCCGCATCTGCGCGTGCGCGGTGGCAAGATCATCAATATCGGTTCCATGATGTCGATTTTCGGCGCCTCTTTTGCCGCGCCTTATGGCGCCAGCAAGGGCGGGGTGGTGCAGCTGACCAAGTCGCTGGCGGCGGCCTGGGCGAATGAAAATATTCAGGTCAATGCCGTGCTGCCCGGCTGGATCGACACCGATCTGACCAAAGGCGCGCGCGAACAAGTCACGGGCCTGCATGAAAAAGTGCTGGCCCGCACACCGGCTGGACGTTGGGGTGTGCCGCAAGATTTGGCTGGGATCGCGGTGTTCCTCGCCAGTCCCGCCTCGGATTTCATCACCGGCACAGCAATTCCGGTGGATGGCGGTTACGCGGCTCAAGGTTGATTGTCCCGCCGCTCGCAAGCTCGCGTCGGCCCGGCCTCGCGTCGCGCTTGGGCGCGCGCCGCTGCGGCGTTCGGCCCTCAAATCGATCCACTGGATCGATTTGACCGGCAAAGCCGGTCGGGCCTCACCCCCAAGGCCCTTTGCGAACCGGCGTCGCATCCGCGCCCGCCATCGCTTTTAGCCGCGCAATGCGTTCTTCGGTTGAAGGATGGGTGGCGAACAGGCCAGAAATCCCACCATGCAACGGATTGACGATGAACATATGCGCCGTGGCCGGATTGGCATCGGCGGGATAATTCGGGGTGCGTTCCGCCGCGCGTTCGATTTGTCCAAGCGCCGAAGCCAGCCATAACGGCCGCCCGGTGATTTCCGCACCCGCACGATCGGCTTCGAATTCGCGGGAGCGCGAAATCGCCGCCTGCACCAACATCGCCGCGATAGGCGCCAGCATGGTCACCAGCAAGACGCCGACAAAGCCCAGTGGGTGTTCGCGGTCTCGGGAGCCGCCCATGAAGAAAGCCATGTTGGCCAGCATGGAAATGGCGCCCGCCATCACCGCGGTGATGGTCATGGTCAAGGTGTCGCGATGCTTCACATGGCCCAGCTCATGCGCCAGCACGCCGGCCAGTTCTTCCTGGCTGACTTGATTGAGCAGGCCGGTTGTCACACACACGGCCGCATGTTCGGGATCGCGCCCCGTGGCAAAGGCATTGGGCTGCGGATTTTCGGTGATGAAAACCTTGGGCATGGGAAGCTGCGCCTGCTGCGCCAGCCGCTGCACCAGGCGGTAAAGATCCGGCGCGCTGGAAGCATCGACCTGGCGCGCGCCATACATCGACAGCAGCACCTTGTCGGAATTCCAATAGGCGAACAGATTCATCGCCAGGGCGATGCCGAAAGCGATCACCATGCCGGTACCGCCGCCGACCAGGGCGCCGACAGCCAGGAACAGCCCGGTCAGGGCCGCCATCAGAATGCCGGTACGCAAGGTGTTCATGGTTTTTCTCCTGTACGCATAGATGTAAGATCGCTTGATGCCCGATCAAGAAACCCCAGACCCGATTGCCGCCCGCATTGCCGAGGCGGGCAAGCGCGCCAAGGCCGAAGCCGACGCCCGCCGCGAAAAAGAAGGTAAAAGCCAATTGCCGCCGGAATTGGGCGGACCCAAAGGCTTGGAACCCACCCGTTACGGGGATTGGGAGCGCAAGGGCATCGCGGTGGACTTCTAAAAGGCTTCGGCAGTCATCTCTTCCAAAACCTGCCGCACGTCCACCGGCCACGCTTCAATATGGGCGGCGAAATCCTCGCCCTGACCGGCATAAAGCGCCCGAATAGCTTCTTCATATCCGGGCGCATTGCCCACCAAGGCGGTGGCAAGGCGGTAGGCGGCATCGCGCAGCCGGCGTTGCTGGGATTTGGGATTGCGGCTGGCTTCTTCCACCAGTCTGCGCAGCGCCACTGACGCCCCGCCCGGCTGGGTAGCCAAAAAGTCCCAATGCCGCGGCAGCAAGGTCACCTCCCGCGGCGTCACCCCCAGCTTGGGCCGGCCAGGACGGGGGCCATCTTCCTGGGGCGGAAAGCGAGGGTCGATATCCACCACACGTCCGGTCTCACGGTCGAAAATCAGGGACTGAGGGGTTTGGCTGGAGGCAGCATAGACCTGGGCCAGAGAACCCGAGGCTATATGGTCAAATCCATTGAAGGCAGAATAGCTCATTACCGGTATTTATCCGGGTAAAATATAGCTGTCAATATCATCCGGGTAAAAGTAAATTACTGGTTTCCCTTGATGATGTCAGCGCCAAGGTTCATTTAAGAGAGGCAGCAGGGGCTACCCAAAGATCACGCGCATGTTCATCCAAACCGAATCCACCCCCAATCCCGCCACCCTGAAATTCCTGCCCGGCCGCGACGTGATGGGCGAAGGGGCGGTGGCCGATTTCCCCAGCATCGAGCAGGCGGGCCGCTCCCCCTTGGCCAAGGCGCTGTTCGCCATCCCCGAAGTCAGCCGGGTGTTCTTCGGCTCGGATTTTATTTCCGTCACCAAGCGCGACGGCGAATGGAAGCATCTCAAGCCCACGATTTTGGGCGCGATCATGGAGCACTTCACCCAAGGCCTGCCCTTGATGGAGGGCGCCGCGGAAGAAACCCAAGAAACCTACAGCGACGAAGACAGTGAAGTGGTGGAGCAGATCAAGGAATTGATAGAAACCCGCGTGCGTCCCGCGGTGGCCGCCGATGGCGGCGACATCATCTTCAAAGGTTTTGATGGCCAAAGCGGCGTGGTCTCCCTGCATCTGCAAGGTTCCTGCGCCGGCTGCCCGTCCTCCACCATCACTTTGAAAAACGGCATCGAAAATATGCTGCGCCATTACGTGCCCGAAGTGACAGCGGTAGAATCCGTCTGATGCACGCTGAAGAAGCCTATCTCGCCGAACCTGATCACGCGATTTCCGATGCGGCGCTGGACACGATTTTCCGCGGCGCGCGCACCATGCGCCAATGGCAGGACAAGCCGGTCTCGCCCGCTTTGCTGATGGCGATCTATGATTTGATGCGCTGGGGTCCCACCGAATCCAATATCACGCCGGCGCGCTTTCATTTTGTGGTGTCGAAAGAAGCCAAGGCGCGGCTGGAGCCGTTGCTGGACGAGGGCAACCGCAAGCAGACCATGGCCGCGCCCGCCACCGCGATCGTCGCCTATGATCTGGATTTCGCGCAGACCTTGCCCAAGCTGGCGCCGCGCAATGCAGAAAATCTCACCGCCATGCTGGCCGAGAATCCGGAAAAAACCGCTTATATGGCAAGACGCAGCGCGGGCCTTCAGGGCGGCTATTTCATTGTCGCGGCGCGCGCTTTGGGCCTGGATTGCGGCCCCATGTCCGGCTTCAACAATGAAGGCGTGGACAAGGAATTTTTCGCCGGCACCCAGATCAAGTCCTATTTCCTGTGCAATCTGGGCTATGGCGAAATGAGCAGCGTGCGTCCACGTGCCGCCCGGCTTGGCTTCGACGAAGCCTGCAAGATTCTTTAGTGAAGATTCTCGCGGTTGATACGGCGCTTGGCGCTTGCTCTGTCGCGCTGCTGGATGGCGATGAAATTCTCGCCCACACATTCGAGATCATGGATCGCGGCCATGCCGAACGGCTGGCGCCCATGGTGGATGAGGCGATGAAAAAAGCCGGTGTGGATTTTGCCGCACTGGATCGTCTTGCTGTCACCACCGGGCCGGGCACTTTCACCGGTCAGCGTGTGGGCTTGGCCTTTATGCGTGGCTTGCGGCTGACGCTGGATCGTCCTTTGACGGGCATTACCACCTTGGAAGCCATGGCCGCAGCGGCACAAGCCGAAACCGGAAAGACCGCAGCCGCCGCTTTGCATGATGCGCGGCGCGACGAGGGCTATCTTCTGTTGCAAAACGGCGAGAGCGTGGTTCAGCCGCCGGTGGTGATGCCGTTTGAAGACGCGGTGCAAACCATCCGCACCTTCGGCATCTGTGCCCTGGCCGGAACCGGCGCGGAAAGCGCGGCTGCAAACCTGGGAACCGGCTTTGTCTTGTCGTCCATTCGTCAACCGGATGCGCTATGGGTGGCGCGGCTGGCGCAAAGGCGCCTGGCGTCCAAGGACGTGCCGGGTCCGCTTTATTTGCGCGCGCCCGATGCCAAACTGCCGGGTGGAAAAACATTGGCATGACGTTGCCGCACCAGGTTCTGCTCTTCGATGATGCCGACACCGCCCCGCTTGCGGCGCTGCATGCTTTAAGTTTTGCGAAAAGCTGGGACGCAGCATCAATCGCCGCCTTGCTGGTCGCCCCAGGTGCGTTCGCTTTCTACAACACCAACGGATTTGTGTTGGCGCGGGTGGCAGCAGAAGAGGCGGAAATCCTCACTTTGGCGGTGGCGCCTGAAAAACGCGGACAGGGTCTGGGCCGCGCCCTGTTGCAGGCGGCCCTGGCCAAAGCCCAGGATCTGGGAGCGCGAACAGTTTTCCTGGAAGTGGGTGCTGATAACCCCAGCGCCTTGGCGCTGTATGCTGGGTTGGGTTTTGCCAAGGTTGGCATGCGCAAAGGCTATTATGCGTCGGCTTCGGGCGGGACGGATGCGCTGGTGCTCAGGCTTCCGCTGCCCGCGAAATTCGCCTAACCTGTCGGCTATAGCCAGAGGGAGTGTTCAGTGACGCGGATCGAAAAAGCCTGCGTCGATAAGGGGCTGAGAATGACCGACCAGCGGCGCGTCATCGCGCGGGTGCTGTCGGATGCTGCTGATCATCCCGATGCGGAGGAATTATACCGCCGCGCCTCTGCTATCGACCCGCATATCTCCATCGCCACCGTCTATCGCACCGTCAAACTGTTCGAGGATGCCGGCATTCTGGAGCGGCATGACTTCCGGGACGGCCGCTCGCGCTACGAAGAAGTGCCGGAATCCCATCACGATCACCTGATCGATGTGGCAACCGGCAGCGTGATCGAATTCCGCAATGAGGATATCGAAAAGCTGCAGCGCCGGGTGGCCGAAGAGCTGGGCTTTGAGCTGATCGATCACCGGCTGGAATTGTATGGCGTGCCCAAAGGGCGCAAGCCTCAATCATGACGCCGATCGCTTGATGCCGATCCGCGCCTGAATGTCCCGCCTGCGCGCCGTCTTTATCATCATGGCTTTTCTGGCTGTCACCTTGCCGTGCATGCCGGTGCAATGGCTGTTTCTGAAACTCCGCATGCGGGCCGCGCGTACTTTCCCCCACCGCTATCATCGCCTGGTTGCGGCGCTGTTCGGCATGCATATCCGGGTGATCGGCAAGCCGGTAACCGGCGAAGGCGTGCTGATGGTGGCCAATCACACCAGCTGGGCCGACATTGTGATCTTCTCCGCGGTGGCGCCTTTGTCCTTTGTCGCCAAGACGGAGGTCGCGGGCTGGCCGCTGTTCGGCACCCTGGCCCGGCTGCAGCGCACTGTGTTTGTCGAGCGCCAGAGGCGCAGCGCCACCGGCGAAACCCGCGACGAGATCCGCGACCGGTTGCTGGACGGCGATACTTTGCTGCTGTTCCCCGAAGGCACCAGCCATGACGGCAACAGGGTGCTGCCGTTCAAAAGCGCGCTGCTCGGTGCCGCCGAAGCGCGGCTGGCCAGCGGCGCGCATGTGAAGGTGCAGCCGATCTCGGTGGCCTTTACCGGGCTTTATGGCCTGCCCATGGGCCGGGAAAACCGCCCGCTTTTTGCCTGGTATGGCGACATGGAGATGGTGCCGCATTTGTGGGAGGCGATGCTGGCTGGGCCGCTGGATGTGGTGGTCCAGTTCCATGAACCGCTGAGCCTGGACCGCATGGACCGCAAGACTTTGGCGGCCCGCGCCCGGAAAATCATACAAGGCGGCCAAGCCCTTGCCTTGGCGGGCCGGGCTTAACTTTTTAATGGCCCCCTCCGGTTTCAGCTTTCGCTCGGTCGCTCCGCTACCCTCGCACGCTGAAACCACCTCCCCCTTGGAGCGTGCTTACGCACGCAAAGGGGGAGGCGGGCCTGCGCTGGGTTGCTATTGAATTTGCACGGCCTGAACCCGATAACCCTGCCAGCATGAAAAAGCTTTTTGTCAAAACCTATGGCTGTCAGATGAACGCCTACGATTCCGCCAAAATGGCGGATCTGCTGGCGCCCTTGGGCTATGCCCAAACCGACGCGGCCGAAGGCGCCGATATGGTGATCCTCAACACCTGTCACATCCGGGAAAAAGCGGCCGAGAAAGTCTATTCCGAATTGGGCCGTCTCAGGACCATGAAGGCGGAACGTGCCAAAGCGGGCGGACAAATGCTGCTGGCGGTGGCCGGCTGTGTCGCCCAAGCCGAAGGCGAGGAGATCGTGGCGCGCCAGCCGGCGGTGGATCTGGTGGTGGGGCCGCAATCCTATCACCGCCTGCCGGAAATGATCGCGCGCGCCGCGCGCGAACATGGTCACGTGCTGGAAACCGATTTTCCCGCCCTGGAAAAATTCGATTCTCTTCCGGCGCCCGCGCAAAGCGGCGTCAGCGCCTTTCTCACCGTGCAGGAAGGCTGTGACAAGTTCTGCACCTTCTGTGTGGTGCCTTACACGCGCGGCTCGGAAGAGTCGCGCCCGCCGCAAGCGATTTTGCGCGAAGCGCGTCAGCTTGCCGAAAAAGGCGCGCGCGAGATTGTGCTGCTGGGCCAGAATGTGAATGCCTATGACGGCCCCTCTTCAGACAATAAGCGCTGGTCGCTGGCGAAACTTTGCGATGCCCTGGCGGGTATCGAAGGCCTGCACCGCATCCGCTATACCACCAGCCATCCCCGCGATATGGGCGATGATTTGATCGCGGCGCATGGCGAAAATCCCAAATTGATGCCCTATCTGCATTTGCCGGTGCAGTCCGGTTCCGATGCCGTACTGGAAGCAATGAACCGCCAGCACACCGCCGATGATTATCGCCGCCTGATCGACCGCATCCGCAAGGCCCGTCCCGACATCGCGCTGACCAGTGATTTCATTGTCGGCTTTCCCGGCGAAAGCGACAATGATTTTCAAGCGACGCTGCGGCTGATTGAAGATATCGGCTATGCCACGGCTTTTTCCTTCAAATATTCCAAACGGCCCGGAACACCGGCTTCCACCATGCGCAAGCAAATTGCGGACGAGGTGAAGGTTGCGCGCCTGGGCGAACTACAGAAGCTTTTGCTCAAGCAGCAATATGGTTTTGACGATTCCCAGATCGGCAAAGTCCTGCCGGTGCTGTTCGAAAAACGCGCCCGGGATCAAAACCAATTGATGGGCCGCACGCCTTATCTGCAACCGGTGCATGTGCACGGCGATGTTTCTCTGCTGGGACAGATGGCGGATGTGCGGATCGAGAAACGCACCGCCAACAGTCTTCATGGGGTATTGGCGTGAGCGCCAAGAAGACGCCCGTCACCACCCTGGAATTTTCCGACAACAAGCTGCTCCGCGCGCTGGGCGGGCCGCATGCCAAGCATCTGGCGCGCATCGAACAGAAGCTGCATGTCGGCATCGACATGCGCGGCAATCTGCTCGCCATCGAAGGCAAGGACCGCGAACGCGCCGGCGCTATCCTGCGCGCGCTGTATTTGCGGCTGGTGGCGAAAGAAAGCATCACCATGGCCGAGGTGGATGCGGAAATCGGCTTCACCGACGAGACGCGGGTGCTGGCGCCCGGCGCCATCAAGACCGCTTCCTCGCGCGCGGTCAGGCCGCGCACCCCCGCCCAGGCCGCCTATCTGGAGATGATGCGCCAATGCCCGCTGGTGTTCGGCATCGGCCCTGCCGGCACCGGCAAGACCTATCTGGCGGCGGCCTTCGCCGCGCACATGCTGCATGAAAAGCGCGTCGACCGGCTGATCCTGTCGCGCCCCGCGCTGGAAGCGGGTGAGCGGCTGGGTTTTCTGCCCGGTGATCTGAAAGAGAAGATCGATCCTTATCTGCGCCCGCTTTATGACGCGCTGTTCGATGTCCTGGGCGATGCCGCGGGGCGTTTGATGGAGCAGGGCATCATCGAAGTGGCGCCGCTGGCTTTTATGCGCGGCCGCACCCTCAATCGCGCTTTTGTCATCCTGGATGAAGCGCAAAACACCACCCAGGCCCAGATCAAGATGGCGCTGACCCGGTTGGGCGAAGACAGTCATATGGTTGTCACCGGCGATCCGTCACAAAGCGACCTGCCGGGCGGGGCGGCGCTGGGCCTGAATGAGGCACTTTCCTTCCTGGAGGGGGTGGAAGGCGTGGGTGTCGCCCGGTTTGAGGAAAAAGATGTGGTGCGCCATCCCCTCGTCGCGCGCATCGTCGCCGCCTATAATCGGCATGGCAAATCGTGAGCGGGATCACCCTTCTGGTCGAAGACCCCAAATGGCGTTCCCACCCTGGGCTGATGGCGCGGCTGACCAAGGCGGCCGATGCCGCGCGCCGCTCAGTGCGGCTGAAAGGCGGCTTTACCGTTCTTTTGACCAACGACAAGAAGCTGCGCGCCCTTAATCTTGATTTTCGCGGGCGCGACAAGCCTACCAATGTGTTGTCCTTCCCGGGCCATGACGGCTATGGCGGCGACATCGCAGTTGCCTATGGCGTCACCAGCAAAGAAGCCAAGGCCGCGGCGAAAAACTTTGCCGATCATGCCGCCCATCTGGTGGTGCATGGCGTGCTGCATCTGGCAGGCTATGATCACGAGCGTCCCAAAGACGCCAAAGTGATGGAGCCGCTGGAAGTGAAGATTCTCAAGCGGCTGGGCATCGCCGATCCTTACAGGGCGGCGGTATCATGAGCGAGCATCCTTTAAAGCGCCTACTGCAGAAGATCACCGGCCAGGATGTTGAAGCCGCCGCCATGCGCGAAAGCCTGGAGGAGGTGATCGAGGAGAGCGACCGTGAATCGCCCGCTTTGTCGGCGCAAGAACGCGTCATGCTGGGCAATCTGCTGCGCTTCGGTGAATTGAAAGTTCGCGATGTGATGGTGCCGCGGGCCGAGATCGTGGCGGTGGATGAAACCATCGGCCTGGCTGACCTCTTGATGCTGTTCCGTGAGGCGCAGCATTCCCGCCTGCCCATGTTCCGCGAGACTTTGGATGACCCCACCGGCCTGATTCATGTGAAGGATGTGATGGGCCTGCTGGAAGCCGAAACGGGCGGCGCCTATTGCCTGTCGCCCCATGCCCGCATCACCAGCTTGCGCCGCCCCATTCTGTTCGCCCCGCCTTCCATGCGCGCGCTCGATCTGTTGCTCAAGATGCAGGCCAGCCACACCCATTTGGCGCTGGTGATCGATGAATATGGCGGCACCGATGGACTGGTTTCCATCGAAGACATTATCGAACAGATCGTGGGCGACATCGCCGACGAGCATGATGAAGTCACCGGCGGGCTGAAGCCTGATGGCGATGGCTATATCGCCGACGCCCGCATGGACTTGGACGATTTCAAGACCGAGACCGGCCACGATTTCCTGGTGCAGGACGGCGAGGATGAAATCGAGCGCGATATCGACAGCCTGGGCGGGCTGGTGGTGTCGCTCTTGGGGCGGGTGCCTCTGCGCGGTGAAATTGTCGCCCATCCCGACGGCAGCGAATTCCAAGTGCTGGAGGCCGATCCCCGCCGCGTCCGCAAGCTGCGCGTCACTCTGCCCAAGTCGCGCGCCACGGAATGATCGCCGGCCGGATTTCCCATTTGGCCGGTTGGCGCGCTTTGTTGTTTGCCTTTGCCGCGGGCGGTCTTTCGGCTTTGGGCTTTGCCCCCCTGGAATGTTTTCCGCTGCTGCTCTTGGGCTATGCCGCGCTGGTCTTGGTTTTGGACGGCGCAGGGGACGGACAAAGGCCGGTGCGCCGTGCCTTCGCCCTGGGCTGGGCCTTTTATTTCGGCCAATTCCTGATCGGCTGGCATTGGATCGTCTATCCCTTCCTGATCTATCCCGACGCCAATCTCTGGCAGGTGCCTTTTGCCACCCTGCTTCCCGCCGGCGTGGCCTTGTTCGGCGGCTTGGCCTGCGCCGTGGCGATGATGTTCTGGCAAAGGGGCCCGGGACGGATCTTTGTCTTCGCGATTGCCATGGCCGGCGCGGAATGGCTGCGCGGCCATATTTTCACGGGCTTTCCCTGGAATCTGTCCGGCTATGGCTGGGGCGCCTCGCTGGCCATGCTGCAATCCGCCAGCCTGATGGGCGCTTACGGCCTGTCCTTCCTGACCATTCTTTTGGGCGCATCCCTGGCGGAGTTGGCGAGCCGCCGCTGGCGCACCCCCGTCTTGCTGCTGGCGCTGTTCGGCTTGCTGTGGGGCTACGGCGTGTACCGTTTGTCCAATACACCTGCTGGGGACGTATCTGGTGTAATGGTGCGCTTGGTACAACCTAACATACCGCAGGCCGAGAAATATGTGCGCCGTCTGATGCTGCGCAATTGGGAGCGGCTGTGGAGCCTGTCGGTCGCGCCCGATAACGGGAAAATGCCCAGCCATATCGTTTGGCCGGAAGCCGCGACCGGATTTGCCGTCGCGCGCACACCCACCGCGCTGGACCGTATTGCGCTTTTGACCGGGCGGGGCCAGACCCTGATCACCGGCTCCGATCGGGTGTTGCGCGATGAAGGCGGCATCACCGCCTACAACAGCCTTTACCTGTTTAGCCCAGGCCGCACCCAGGTCTATGACAAGTTCCATTTGGTGCCGTTCGGTGAATATGTGCCTTTCGCCGGCCTGCTGAACCGTATCGGCATTCAGCAGCTCACTGTGGGTTCTGGTTTTTCTTCCGGCGATCATCCGCATGTACTTAATGCGCCGCCGGCACCGCCTGTGACGCCTTTGATCTGCTATGAAGTGATTTTTCCCCATGCGGTGATTGATCCGGGCGAACCGCGCCCCGGCTGGCTGGTCAATATTACCGATGATTCCTGGTTTGGGCCCTGGGCGGGTCCGCGCCAGCATTTCCTGATCGCGCGGGTTCGCGCCATTGAAGAAGGTTTACCAATCGCCCGCGCCGCCAATACCGGAATCAGCGCGATGATCGATCCCTTGGGGCGTGTGCGCAAAGCACTGTCGTTAAACATGATGGGTATAGTCGACACTGCATTGCCGCAAGCGATTGCTGCACCGCTCTATGCACGCTTTGGTGATCTTATTTTTCTAGTATTCTTGAGTATTAGCGCTGGCGTCGCCTTTATGTGCGGACGCGGTACGGCGCGTTGAATTTAGTGTTTGCGTTACGCTCGATAGATCGGGCAAGTTCCGCCCGCAAATTGCCAGAGATGCGCGTGCCCAAGAAGCAAGCCAATCCTATTGATATCCAAGTCGGCAATCGCGTGCGCATTCGCCGTATGCTGATCGGCATGAGTCAGGAGCGGTTGGGCGATCTTCTGGGCCTCACCTTCCAGCAAGTGCAAAAATACGAAAAGGGCGTTAACCGTATCGGCGCCGGCCGGCTGTTTGAAGTGTCGCGCATCCTCAATGTGCCGATAGATTTTTTCTACGAAGGCTTGAGCGGCGCAGCCGATCAGCCCGGCGCGCATGAGGGCGAAAGCGCCCCGGTGATGGAATTTGTATCCAGCGGTGAAGGCCTGCAGCTGTCCTTGGCCTTTATGAAGATTAAGGACGCAAAAGTGCGAAAACGCGTCCTCGACCTGGTTAAGAGTCTGGCAGAAGAAGAAGAGCAGAAAAGCTAGCTCTTCGGCCGCGACGCTTTCTCTTCCAGTCCCGACTGTCCCTCGCGCGACTTCAGAACGGTATACACTTCCTCCGGCGTGATGCCGCTGGCTGCCCACAGCACCAACAAATGATAGAGGACGTCGGCGGATTCCTTGGCGAGTTCGGTCTTGTCCTTCTGAATGGCGGCAATCACCGCCTCGGTCGCTTCCTCGCCAAACTTCTTGGCGCATTTCTCCACACCCGCGGCCAGCAGTTTGGCGGTGTAGGACTGGGCAGGGTCGCTCCCCTTGCGGGAGGCGATGGTGGCGAAAAGCTTGTCGAGAGCATCAGACATGACGGCGCCTTAGCATGCCGGGACGGCCGCCGGGAATAGTTGACTCAGAGTACTCTGTATGACAGAGTACTGAAGGAGGACAGGACCATGATCAGCGCCGAACAAGCCAGCGAAGCCTTGAAGGACGTCGCAATCACCGAAAAACGCAGCCGCGCCGCCTATAGCTATAGCCTCAGCGCGCCGCATTGCTTTGTCTGGGGGGCGGTCTGGTTTTTGGGTTATGGCGCAGAAGCGATCGCGCCGCAGGCGCATCTGCCCGCCAGCTGGGCCGGCTGGTGGTGGATGGCCGTGACAATTGCAGGCGCCGCCGCCAGCACTGTCGTGGGGCGCAGACGGGCCGTGCGCCAGGGGCGCCCGGCCTGGCGCTTCGGCGCGCTGTTCCTGATCATCTGGCTCTATTTCTCGGCGAGCTTTGCGGTGATGCATCCGCGCGACGACCTGCAAATCGGGGCCTATATCCCGCTTCTTTTCGCGGCGATCTATGCGGCGATCGGGCTGTGGCTGGGGCTGCGTTACATCCTGGTCGGCATCTTCATGGCGGCCGCGACTTTGGGCGCGTATTTTTTCCTGCGCGAATATTTCTTCTTTTGGATGGCGCTGGCAGGCGGCGGTTCGCTGATCCTGACCGGTTTTTGGCTGCAACGGGCGTGACATGGAACAGCCCGACAATCTGATTCACCAGCCGGTGCGGCTCAAGATCATGGCGGCGCTCAAGGCGCTGCCGGTCCTGGAGTCGATTGAGTTCGTGCGTTTGCGCAAAATCGTCGATGCCACGGAAGGCAATCTCGGCAGCCATATCCAGACCCTGGAGCAGGCGGACTATATCGCGGTGGAAAAGGATTTCGCCGACAACAAACCACGCACCCGCATCAAGCTCACCAAGCAAGGCCGCCGCGCCTTCGAAGACTATGTCGCCTATCTCAAGGATTTGATCGCCGGCCCGCCGGGCTGACGCTTCTCGAAAGGATGAACCATGTCGCTGACCGGCATTTCTTTGCTGGGCGGGTTGCACGCCCTTGTCTGCATATTCGCGCTTGTAACGGGCGCCTATCTGCTTTGGGCCCCGAAAGGCACGCGTCATCATCGCTTCTGGGGCCGTTGCTATGCCGCCGCCATGGTGGCGCAGAGTCTACTGGTGATGGCGGTCTATAACTTCGATTTCATACCGGGACAAAAAGCGAAGCCGGGGCCGAACACATTTGGATTCTTCCATGTCGGCTCCTTGCTCACCATGGCGGCAGTTGCTCTGGCCCTGGTCGGTGCCCGGCGCCAGCGCCAAAGCCTGCTTTGGGCTCTCGTCCATGCCCAAGCGATGCTGTATACCTACTATCTGCTGATCAGCGCCCTGATCAACGAAGTTTTTGGGCGGGTCAATCTGCTGCGCCATTACGCCCTGGCGCTTTCTCCGCATTCCACAACCACTGTCACTACGGCATTGGTGCGCTACGCCCAACTGGCCGGGATGGCTGTTTGGGCTTTGGCCGCGATCTGGTTTGCATGGAAAGTGGCGGGCCAGCGCCGTCCGCCGGAACGCACGATCGGCTATCCCATGCGCTATAGCGGTGGCGCCTTTGTCGCTTGCGTCGGCCTTGGCATCGCCTCCGGTGCGATCGCGGGAATGCTGCTCTGGGGATTTCTCGCCGGTGCCGCGACAGGAATCGCTGTGGCGCGCCGTGCCAGCCAATTCACCAAGCCGCGCTGGGGCTCGCCCTCCGTGGCGCAAGGCCAGGCCATGGCGTTTGCCGTAACCCTGGAATTCGCGCTTTTTCAAATCCTGGGTGGCGGCGGTTTCTTTGCGCAGATGTCACGTGCCGCCGCATGGGAAACCGGCCTCGCCATCGTGGGCTTCCACTTCTTGCTGATGCGCTGGTCGCATGGCCGGTTGATTGTCTTTCTCGGCCTGTCGGTATTGGCTTGGTTGGGGACGGCTATCTGGCTGCACTTGCCTTTGCAGCTTGTGGCGGTGGGCGACGGATTGCTGAAAATCGGTTTTGGCGCCGCCATGGCCTGGCCGTTGCTTTCAGCGATACTTAAAGCCCGATCCGCGCCCGAATATCAGCAGGAGTCGCGCCCGCTTCCCGCAGACTCTGCAAGGTAATCGCCCCGTCGCGCTTGGAAAATTTCTTGCCGGTGTCGTCCAGCACCAGGGGATGATGGGAATAGGCGGGCTCGGGCAGTTTCAGCAGCGCCTGCAGCAGCCGCTGGATATGGGTGGCCGACAGCAAGTCTTCGCCGCGTGTCACCAGGCTGACTTGCTGATGGGCATCATCCACCACCACCGCCAGATGATAGGAAGTGGGCAGGTCTTTGCGCGCCACCACAATGTCGCCAAAGCGGAAAGGATTGACGGCATGGCGCAAGCCCCGCTCGACAAATGTCAGCGGCCCCACCTGCGCCGCCGCTTTGGTCACATCCAGCCGCAGGGCATAGGCCTCGCCCGCCGCAATTCGCCGCATGCCTTCTTCACGCGGCAAGGCATGGCAGGTGCCCGGATAAATGGGGCCGTCCGGGCCATGCTGGGCTTCGCCGATGCGCGCGATTTCGGCGGCGATTTCCGCCCTGGTGCAGAAACAGGGATAGACCAGCGCTTGCGCCTTCAAATTCACCAGCGCCTCGGCATAAGCGCCCATGCGGGTGGATTGCCGCAAGGTGGGCTCGTCCCAGGACAGCCCCAGCCATTTCAAGTCATAGAAAATCGCCTGAATGAAGTGATCGCGCGAGCGGCCCTTGTCGATGTCCTCGATGCGAAGCAGGAAATCGTCACCGCTTTCACAGGCCGTGATGGCGGCAAAGGCATGGCCCAAATGCAAAAGGCCGGTTGGACTGGGCGCGAACCTTGTGACAATCATCAGGAGATTCTAGCTGATAAGACAGATCATGCCACTTTCCGGTACTTCTTTGCCGCCCGCTCAAGGTCCCGCCACGCATCTGGTGGTGCTGGTCCATGGTTATGGCGCCGATGGCCAGGACCTGATCGGGCTGGCCAGTCATTGGCAGGGCCTGCTGCCCACCACGGCCTTCGTCGCGCCCAACGCGCCAATGCGTGTGCCGGGCGGCCCCGGTTTTCAGTGGTTTCCCATTTCCCGCATCGACCCGCATGAAATGCGCAAAGGCACCGATGTCGCCGGTCCGATGTTGGAAGAATATCTGAATACAGAATTGGCCAGGCTGGGGCTGGGACCCGAGCGGCTGGCGCTGGTGGGTTTTTCGCAAGGAACCATGATGTCCTTGCATGTGGGCTTGCGGCGTAAAGTGCCGCCTGCCGCCATTGTGGGTTTTTCCGGCTTGTTGGCGGGGGCTCCGCCGGTTCTGGAAGGGGATATCCCGCCCATTCTGCTCACCCATGGCGACAGTGACACCGTCATCCCGCCACAAGCCATGTTCCTGGCCGCCAATCAGCTGGGATTGGCCGGGGCCTGCGTCCAATGGCACCTGGCCCGCGGCATGGGCCATGGCATTGACCCCGACGGACTGGCGATGGCGGGACAGTTTCTCAGCCTCGCTTTCCAAGGCCTGTTGAAAAACCACGCAGAAATACGCTCCGTCTACAAACCGTCATAACGAATCGGCTAGGTTCAGCGTCGGCTCTTGAGCCGCTCCGGGGTCAGGCCCTAGAATTCGGGCCGGTTTGAACTTGCGAAGGGGAACTGCTTTCACAAGGTTGCTTCCGTGCTAGCTACAGCTGTCATTCCCAGGGCGGCCTCCGGCAGCCACTGTCCGGCGCTGGTCCTGAACGCCGACCATCGCCCGCTGAGCTATTATCCGCTGTCCTTGTGGTCCTGGCAGGACACTATCAAAGCCGTCTTCCTGGAGCGGGTCACCATCCTGGAAGAATATGACCGCGTGGTGCACTCGGCCCGCTTTGAGATGCGGCTGCCTTCGGTGGTGTCGCTCAAGACCTATATCAGGCCTGCGCGCCGCCCGGCCTTCACCCGCTTCAATGTTTTTCTGCGCGATCAGTTCGAATGCCAGTATTGCGGCGATCCCAAGGACCTGACTTTCGATCATGTGATCCCGCGCAGCAAAGGCGGCCGCACCACTTGGGAAAATGTCGTCACCGCTTGCAGCCCCTGCAATCTGATCAAGGGCGGTCGCATGCCCAATCACGCCAAAATGCATCCTCGCATCCGGCCGCACCAGCCCACGGTGGTGGAGTTGCGCGAACATGGCCGCCGCTTTCCGCCGAATTATCTGCACGAGAGCTGGGCGGATTATCTGTATTGGGACTCGGAGCTAGAACCTTAGGGGGCGCGGTCCTTTTGCGTCGTGGGTTCGTCGGCCGTACTCACGTACGCTGGGTACGCTCCGTGCGTTGCTACGCTGTCGCTAGCAACCCTGCCCACGCCGCAAAATTACTCGCGCCGAGGCAGCGTCAAATTTTCTCAGATAGCTTTATCGCGATCCGGCAGCCGGTTTTGATCGCCTCACTCAGCAATTTATAGCCGGGCGCCTGTTCCGCCCCTTGGGCCAAAGCCGTATCGCGATGGGCGGCTTCATCGGCGCGGAAATCCTCAACCGTGGCTTTGAGCGCCGGGTCCTTGTCCTTCAAGGCTTCGATCTGCGAGGCATAATGCTCGTCGATCACTTCTTCGACCGCCGCGGTGCAGGCGAAAGCGGCTTTTTCGCCCAAGGCGGCGGTGGCCGCGCCCAGCGCGAAACCGGCAATCCGCCATACCGGCTCCAGCGCGGTGGGCCGCACCCGCCGTTCATTCACCAGCCGGTCAAAAGCTTTGAGATGGCGCTGTTCCTGCTCGGCCATGTGCTGGATAGTCTCCACACTGGCGCCTGCGCCTTGGCGGCGCCTCAACACCGCCAGCTGGCCCTCATAAATCCGCACCGCGCCATATTCCCCGGCATGATCCACCCGAATCATGGATTCGATGTCGGGCACAGCTCCGGGGCTTAAGGGCTTGGCTTTACGCGGCATGCTTGCGGCTCAACAGAAAGATGCCCGTTCCCGCGATCAGGAAGGCGAAGATGGCATTATAGGCCGGTAACGCCAGCCCGAACAGGAACCAAGTTGGCACATCGCAGCTGGCTTCCGGCGGGGGCGCGCTGGAACCCAGAACATAGCGCTGTGCCGTGCAGGCTTCGGGACCGGGAAGCAAATGATATTGCATGCCGGTCTGGTAAGCGCCGATCAGGCCGGACAAGGCCACCAAAGCGATGATCGTGACCGGCAGGGCCTGAGGATGCTTATTCCACAAGGGCGAGAGGACAATCGCGATAATGGCGATGTTTACAACTATTGCCTGCCATCCGGCCAACATCTTCCATTGATAAGCGATAGCCAGGCCTGCGATTGCCACCAAAACAATCAAACCCGCCGCCACCATATGGCTTTTATTCCATAATGGCACAGCAAAGAATGCGCTGAGGGCCGCCGCGATATAAGGCCAACGCTGCCAATGGCACATTTCGCACGGTGGCAGACGCACAAGATATTGAAATCCCAGCGCGCCCAACAAAAGTGTTAAGGCGCCGGCGCCCATCAGCATTGCAATCTGGTCATCACGAATCATGACGGGAAAAATTCTTCCGGTTGACGTGCAATCCGCGCTACAAATATCGCCGATCCGCGCATCTTAGGCAAACCGTGTTGTTTTCAAAAAAACCAGCCTCTCCTCTTCGTCACGAATTGCTCAGGATTGATGGCCGCATGCTGGAAGTGCGCGTGCGGCTCAATCCCCGCGCCCGGCGCATGATCGTCAAGGTCAATCCCGCCACCGGTGAAGTCAGCGTTACCGCGCCGTCGCGGCGTGGCGTGGCGCATGCTTTGGACTTTGCGCGCGGCGAAAAAGAATGGATTGCCGGCCAATTGGCCAAGGCGCCGGGCCCGGTCTTGATGCAGGCGGGCAACACGATTCCCTTTCGCGGCAAGCCGCATGAAATCCGCTACACGCCAAGCGGGCCCGCACCGGTATGGATCGAGGACGGCGTGATCTGGGTCAGCGGACGCGAGGCGCATCTGCCCCGCCGGGTAGTGGATTTCCTCAAGACCGAGGCGCGCAAGGCGTTCGAGATTCGCGCCTTGCAGCATGCCGCCAAGCTGGGGGTCAAGCCGTCTCGCATCGCGGTGCGCGACACCGCCAGCCGCTGGGGCTCTTGCTCCAGTGCGCGGTCGCTGTCTTTTTCCTGGCGCTTGATCCTGGCGCCGGATTTTGTGCTGGATTATGTGGTGGCGCATGAAGTGGCGCATTTGCGCGAGATGAATCACAGCCCGCGCTTCTGGGCACATGTGAAGACTCTGATTGCCGACAGAAACGCGGCGCAAAATTGGCTGCGCGCCAACGGGCGTGAGCTACAGCGGTATACTGCTGCGAGAAGCTGAGCAGCACGCCCGTTGTTTATTAATGACCCCCATCCGTCGCAGCTCAGGTCGGCTCCGCCGACACTTCGCTGCGACACCTTCCCCCTTCTTGTGCTCCGCACGAAGGGGGAAGGGATCTATCGGATGCTGAACGTCGCGCCGCGGAATGCGGCGCTCGAGTTGCTTTCCAGGCAGGGCGGGACGACAGAATGGCCTGCAATTCCCGTCTGCTCGCGCGATCAAATCAAGTACCGCCAAATATTCTATTCAACAGCTTCTCTAGCGTATCGGGCTCGGATTTCTTTTCTTCCGCCACAGGCGCAGGCTGTTCTGGCGCGGGGGCATCAGAGGAAGCTGCTTCCGCAGCCGATGCCATCAGCGTCGTTCCGGCCAAGGCGCGCGGCGGCAAGCCCTTTTCAGCGTCGCTCATAAAGGCATGGAAAACATGCGCCGGCAGAGTGCCGCCGGTGGCTTTCTTCATCGGCGCGTTGTTGTCATTGCCCAGCCACACCCCGCACACCAGATCAGCGGTAAAGCCGACAAACCAAGCATCACGGAAATCCTGGGTGGTGCCGGTTTTACCGGCGGTGGGGCGGTCTTGCAGCCGCGCCGCCTTGCCGGTGCCGCTGGCGGTCACTTCCAGCATCATGCGAGTCATCTGCATATTGTCAGTAGCGCTCATCACCGCAGCCGTGCCGGACGGCTTGCGCCGGTACAGAATCTTCCCCGACCGGGTTTTGACCCGCAGAACACCAAACGGCGTCACGCCATAGCCGCCATTGGCGAAAGGCGCGTAAGCCCCGGTCAATTCCAGCACCGTCACGCCCGAAGTCCCCAAAGCCAAAGACGAGACTTCCGCCAGCGGTGAGGCGATCCCCAGTCGGTGGGCGGTGTGCGCCACTTCCTTGGGCCCCACTTCATCGGTCAGTTGTGCCGCCACCGAATTGGAGGATTCGGCAAAAGCCTGGATCAGCGGAATCGGACCTTTGAAATGGCCTTCGAAATCCGTCGGCTTCCAGCCGTGAATATCGACCGGCCCATCATTCACCGTTTCGTCGGGCGCATGGCCATGTTCCAGCGCGGTCAGATAGACAAAGGGTTTGAAGGCGCTGCCGGGCTGGCGCACCGCATCGGCGGCGCGGTTAAAGCCGGATGTGCCGTAATTTTTGCCGCCCACCATGGCGCGGATGGCACCGTCCGGCGTCATCGCTACCAGGGCGGCCTGGCTGGCGCGCAATTGCTCGCCCTGCGCGCCTAAGCCTTCCACCACTGCGCGCTCCGCCAGCGCCTGGGTATCCAGGTCAAAACTGGTTTCGACAATCAGGGGCTGGGTGGACGATGTCACTTCGCCCAGATGCGCCACCACCCAATCGGCGAACCAGCCCGAGCCCGCCGTCGCATTGGCGCGGATGGTGCGCGGCCGCGTCGCTTGCGCAGCACTGCGGGTATTGGCATCGATGAAGCCGGCATTCTGCATGGCGCGCAGCACCAGCTGCGCCCGCGCCTGTCCGGCATCGGCATCGGAAAGCGGATTGTAACGGGCCGGCGCCTTGACGCTGCCCGCGATCATGGCGGCTTCAGGAAGGCTCAATTCACTGGCATGCTTGCCGAAGAATTTTTCCGCCGCCGCTTCGATGCCATAAACCCCGGCGCCGAAATAAACCCGGTTAAGATACAAGGCCAGAATCTGGTTTTTGCTGTAATGCCACTCCAGGCTCAGCGCCAACATGGCTTCCTGCATCTTGCGGTCGAAGGTGCGGCTGGGGCTGAGGAACAGATTCTTGGCCAGCTGTTGCGTCAGGGTGGAGCCACCCTGCACCACATGGCCGGTTTTCATATTTTCAAAGGCGGCCCGCGTCAGCCCGATGGGATCGACGCCCAAATGAGACCGGAAACGGCGGTCTTCGATGGCGATAAAGGCGTTGGGAACATAATCCGGCAAATCTTCAACCCGGACCTGCCGGCCTTGGGTCAAGCCGCGCCGCGCGATCAGCCGCCCGTGATCATCCAGGATGGTGATGTCTTGCGATGGCCCGCTGATCATCAGATTGCCGACATCGGGCAGGCCGGACAAATAATGCGCCACCAGAATGCCGGCGAAAACCACGCTCCAGCCGCCCAGCACCAACAGCACATAAGGCCAGCTGCCGCGCCGCTTGGGCGGCAAGGATAGCGGCCGCGACCCGGCATAAGGCCTGCGGGGAATAATCACGCGTTTGGCAGGCTTTTTGGCCATGCGCCTGTTCTAGGCCGGGGTGGTTAACGGGCGTTAAACAATTTCTTAATTGCGGCGCGGGGACGTTAATAAATGCTACGCGCTCAGCCTGTAACCGCCGCCCTCGGTCAGCAGAATCTGCGCATTCGCCGGGTCCTGCTCGATCTTTTTGCGCAAGCGGTAGATATGGGTTTCCAGGGTGTGGGTGGCGACCGCCGGGCTATAGCCCCAGACTTCGTGCAGAAGAATATCGCGCGGCACGGTTCCCGCGCTGGCGTGCAGGAATTTCAGGATATTGGTTTCCTTTTCCGTCAGCCGCACCTTGCGGCCATCGGCCTGCAACAGCTTGGCGGAAGGGTGGAAGGTATAGGGCCCGATACGCACCGCCGCATCCTCGGCGGGGGCGTGATGGTTGTTAAGGGCATGCAGCCGCGCCAGCAGGGCGGAAAAGCGGAAAGGCTTGGCCAGGCTTTCCTGAGTGGTGACCGTGTCGGCTTCGGTGATCAGGACGGTGGGGCAGTTCAAACCCTGGTCCTTGAGCATCGCCGCGATTGCTTCGCCATCCGCCAAACCGATGATGGCAAAGCCGGGCTGTTCGCGCACCGCCGCCCGCGCCTCTTCGGCATTTTTCGCCGCCAGCACGTCATAGCCTTCGCGGTCGAGCTGCTCGGCGAGGCTCGCGCGTAAGACGTCGTCACTTTCGGCCAAAAGAATTCGCGTCGGCATGAATCGCTTGAAGGTTTGGGGTAACAAAGATTAGCGCGAGGAACGGCGGGGCGGCAAATCTTGCCGGTTGCATTCGGCCGGTGGGTGGCAAAACTCCAGCAATAGCGGGAAAAATTCCTGGCGCAGGCCTTGCTTCGTACCTTAAGGATGAGCTTCTACAGCCCGCAATATCACGCCATGATGATCTCCCCCGGCCCCGCCGGCGGGAAGACGCCGGTTGTTCCCACCAGCACCGACAGGCCGGATACCGATACCGCGCAGCCGCATGAAAGTTTCCTCCATCACCTGTGGGACGTGGTCAATCCGCTGCAGCATCTTCCGGTGATCGGTACCATCTATCGCGCCATCACCGGCGAGCATCTTGATGCGGTGGAAAAGATCGCCGGCGACACTTTGTATGGCGGCATCTGGGGCGCAGTCTCTTCCATCGCCGATGTGGCCTTTGAAGGCATAACCGGAAAAAGTTTTGAGGATACGGCGCTGGCTCTGTTCAAGAGCGATGACAAAACCAAGCTCGCCAGCACCAAGGTCGTCGCGCCTGCGATCAGCGGCAATGGATCCCTGCCGACTTCCGATCTGCCCTCGCTGCCTTCCACCATAGTTGCGGCCAACGCGCCCGCCGGTATTCCCGGCAGCATGGATGTTGCCGCGCTGACCAGTGCTTTGTCTGCCAAAGGCGTGGACGGCGATACGGCCAGCCGTGCCCTGTACGCTTATCGCCGCTCGATGGGATTGACCGCTCCTTTACCCGTTCTCGCCAGCGTCCACTGACGCTATACATCCCTTATGGATCTGATTGTCACCTCCGCGCCGGACGGCGCGTGGCTGGATTGGGGCGCAGGGCTTAAGCGCGCCGCCATTGGTCCCGCCGGCATTGCCGTCAAAGGCGGCGAAGGCGACGGCATTACGCCGCGCGGGCGTTTTCCCATCCGCGAAGTCTTTTACCGCGCCGACCGCATTGCTGCCCCACGCACGCAGCTTCCGCTGCGCGCGATTGAAAAAACCGATGGCTGGTGCGATGCACCCGCTGATCCCAATTACAACCGGCCGGTGACGCTGCCTTATCCGGCCAGCGCAGAGAATATGTGGCGTGAGGATCATCTCTACGATCTGGTGGCGGTGGTCGGTTACAACGATGATCCGGTTGTGCCGAGCAAAGGCAGCGCGATTTTCCTGCATGTCGCCAAGCCCGACTATTCCCCCACCCAGGGCTGCGTTGCGCTGACCTATCAGGATTTGCTAGCGGCGTTGGAACAGCTGCGGCCCGGGGATCAAGTCGAGATCAGGTAACGCAATCCAAAAAAGCAATTGTCATGCCCGCGAAAGCGGGCATCCAACTTTCTTTGCCACAATGCCTGATCAGAAGTTGGATTCCCGCTTACGCGGGAATGACAAGAAAAGCGGGAACTATGCGCGCGCGCCAAAAATCGCCGTGCCGACTCGTACATGCGTGGCACCGAACTTTATCGCCAGCTCGAAATCCCCGCTCATTCCCATACTCAAATTCGCCAGGCCATAATCGCGCGCCAGCTTGGCCAAAAAGGCAAAATGCGGCGCGGCGTCGTCATCGGCAGGCGGAATGCACATCAAGCCTTCCAACGGCAGTTTGAGCTTGCGGGCATAATCGATCAGCGCCGCCGCTTCAGCCGGCAAGGTCCCCGCTTTCTGCGGCTCTTCGCCGGTATTCACCTGCAAAAACAGCCGCGGGCATTTGCCGGATTTGTCCCGCTCCGCCGCCAGAGCATCGGCCAGTTTCACCCGGTCCAAGGTCTGAATGACGTCGAACAGGGCCACCGCCTCTTTGACCTTGTTGGTCTGCAAAGGGCCGATCAGATGCAATTCCAGATCGGAAAATTCGGTCTTCAAGGCGGGATATTTGGCCTGGGCTTCTTGGACCCTGTTCTCGCCGAACAGCCGCTGGCCGCACCCAATCGCTTCCCGAATGCCCTCCTGGGGCACGGTCTTGGACACCGCCACCAGATGAGTTTGCGGCGCCGGCTTGATAGCGGCCTTCCGCGCCGCCGCGATGCGCGCCAGAATGTCCGCGAGATTCTGTGAAATCGTCATGGCCGCGAACCTATTCCAACACCAACGCTGTCTCAACGCCGATATGCCCTTGGTGATGATGACCGATGACCGCAAGGCCGATTGGGCCCAAGCGGCGCGCCGGTTGCCGCGCGGCAGTGTGGTCGTGGTGCGGGGGCGTGACGCGGTCAGGCGGCGGCAATTGGCGTTGCAGTTGGATGGCCTGGCGCGGCTGGTGATCGCGGATGATCCCAAGTTGGCGGCAGATATCGGCGCGAGCGGTCTGCATTTGCCGGAACGGCGCATGCGCGAGGCGGCGCATTGGCGCGCCCGCTTTCCGGATTGGATCATCACCTCCTCGGCCCATTCGTTGAAGGCGCTGATGGGCGCGCACCATCTGGACGCCGTGTTCCTGTCGCCGGTCTTCACCACCGCAAGCCATAAAACCGCGCAGCCCCTGACGCCTGTCCGCGCCGCTTTCATCGCGGCGCTGTCGCCGGTTCCGGTCTATGCCTTGGGCGGCGTCCATGCCCGCAATGCGGCGTTGCTGGCGCCCGCTTTCAGCGGTATTGCCGCGATCAGCTCATTCCTCTGATGTCTTGAGTTTTAGATGCAGATAGACCGCATCCATCTTCAATTGCGGCGTGCCACTGAAGAACACTCCGCTGCTGCGCGAATAGCTTTGATGCTGCCAGCCAGTGCTCAGCTGAATGCTGTCGCTGATCTTGTAACCGATAGACGCCTGAAGCCCGTTAAGGCCCAAGCGCGGCAGGCTTGTCACTTTATCGGCGACGCCATTGCCATACTCAAAACCGGCCATCCATTGCTTGTGGGTCACCGCGGCGGAGATGTGGCCCACGCGCGTGGTGCCCGCCTGCCAAGTCTGATTGACATTGAAACCGTAAGCATTGCTCTGGCGATAGCTGCCGCCCAAGGACAGGCTGGTGTCCTCGTCCACGGGATAGTCGGCGCGTAATCCGGTTCCCAGATCGCTGGTGCCTTCTTGTCCGGGAAGCTTGTGTTCGGCGCGGCTTTCCGACACCGCGCCATAAGCGCTCAAGGACACCGGCCCCAACTCGGTTTCATAGCGCAGCGCGGCTTCCCAAAATTCCACTTGCCGCCCCGGCACATGCGGCCCCGCATTCAGGAAGGGAAATTGTTTTCCCTCCGACGGCGTGAAAGACAAAGCCAGCTGCGCCCCGAACAAAGCGGGACTGGTATAGACAAGCTTGGCATAGTTGCTGGAGGCGCCCACGCCGGTGCGCAAGCTGAACAAGTCGCTGATGGCATGCCCTGTGGCCGGATCGCGGAAAAAGCTGGTACGGGCATCTTCCAGGCTGACACCGGGATCGACTTTGGGGCTGGTTACCGCCAAGCCATAGCCGGCGCCGTCGGTGATGCCGACTTCGATCCGGCCCAGCCCGGTGCCGGCAAAACCCGCCAGCCGCTCGATCGCGTCGCCGTCATAGCGGCCCCGCGACAAAGGATCGGCGGCGGTGAAAGTGCCTTCCAGCCCCAGCGACAACCCACTGTCATAGCTGCGCTTGAGCTCGGGCATCAGCCGCAAGGCGCCGCTGGCCTGGGCGCCATCCCAACCCGGCTGATGCGGCCAAAACAGCGCCCCGCCGGCATCGGCGTTGAGCTTCAGCTCGGCCGGGCCGACCTCCCAGGATGGGGGCGCCAGGACCTGAGCGTAAGCCGGACACGCCAAGCTGACCGCCAAAAGCAGGACAAAGTTACCAAGACGCAATCCGGCTCCCTCCTAAGTCCTTCCAAGATAAGCCAAACCGGCCGCGTCCACGCAAGCCGCCTGGCGTTGCGCGAGGAAGCCCCCGCCGCTATAAGCCCTTGTTCGGTGAGAGCCCCGACCGCTCCAAAAGGAAAAAACGACCCAATGCGAGTACTGCCCGCTTTGCTGTGTGCTCTGCTTTTGGCCGGTTGCGGTGGAAATGACGGCACCCGGGAAATGGATACCGGCACCAGCGCCATCGCCAGCGGTTCCAGCCGCGTCACTTTGGGGGTGAACTCCTATCTGTGGCACGCCTCGCTGGACACCTTGTCCTTCCTGCCGCTGGTTTCGGCCGATCCGTTCGGCGGTGTGATCATCTCGGAATGGTATGTGGCGCCGTCCAGCCCCAATGAGCGGCTGAAGGTCACCGTCTACATCATGGACCGCAGCTTGCGCGCCGATGGCTTGAAGGTGGTGGTGTTCCGCCAGACCCGCAGCGGCAATGTGTGGGCTGACGCCCAGCCCAGCCCCGACACGGCGCATAAGCTGGAAGATTCCATCCTTACCCGCGCACGCGAACTCAGGCTCGCCACGCTCGGCCAAGTCGGCTGAGGACCCTCCCACATGGCGCGTTACAACGCCAAGGAATCGGAAAAGCATTGGCAGGCGGAATGGGACGCGCGCGCCCTGTTCGCCACGCCCGGCCATTCCGATAAGCCCAAATGCTATGTGCTGGAGATGTTCCCCTATCCGTCGGGGCGCATCCATATGGGGCATGTGCGCAACTACACCATGGGCGATGTCATCGCCCGCTTCCGCCGCGCCCAAGGTTACAATGTGCTGCATCCCATGGGCTGGGACGCGTTCGGCCTGCCGGCGGAAAATGCCGCGCGCGACAAGGGCGTGAGCCCGCGCGACTGGACTTACGAAAACATCGCCGCCATGCGCGAACAGCTCAAGATGATGGGCCTGTCGCTGGATTGGGCGCGCGAATTCGCCACTTGCGATGTGGAATATTATCACCAGCAGCAGAAACTGTTTGTCGATTTCTACAAGGCCGGTTTCGTCAACCGCCATGAAGCCGATGTAAATTGGGATCCGGTCGATATGACCGTGCTGGCCAATGAACAGGTGATTGATGGCCGTGGCTGGCGTTCCGGCGCCATTGTCGAGCGGCGCAAGCTCAGCCAATGGTTTTTCAAGATCACCCAATTCGCCGATGAATTGCTCAGCGCATTGGACACGCTGGATCGCTGGCCGGAGAAAGTCCGGCTGATGCAGAAAAACTGGATCGGCAAAAGCGAAGGCCTGCGCTTTCAGTTCACTTTGTCGAGCGGTGAAAAGCTGGACGTGTTCACCACCCGGCCCGACACTTTGTTCGGCGCGTCTTTTGTGGCGCTGTCGCCGGATCACCCGCTGACTCAAGAGCTGGCGAAGAAAGATCCCAAGCTGGAAGCCTTTATCGCCGAATGCCGCAAGACCGGCACGGCGGAAGCCGAAATCGAGAAGGCCGAAAAGCTGGGCTATGACACCGGCCTCACTGCGGCACATCCCTTCGATCCGGAATGGAAACTCAAGGTGATGGTGGCCAATTTCGTGCTGATGGGTTACGGCACCGGCGCCATTTTCGGCTGCCCGGCGCACGACCAGCGCGACCTGGATTTCGCCCGCAAATACAAGCTTTCCGTGACGCCGGTGGTGGTGCCGTCCGACGCCGATCCCAAGACCTTCGAGATCGGCAAAGAGGCCTATACCGGTCCGGGCAAACTGGCCAATTCGCGCTTTCTGGACGGCATGACGGTGGAAGCCGCCAAAGCCGAAGTTGCGTCGCGGCTGGAAGAGGCCGGCATCGGCGAACGGACAACGAATTACCGTCTGCGCGATTGGCTGGTGTCACGCCAGCGGCCCTGGGGTTGCCCCATCCCCATGATTCATTGCGAAAAGTGCGGCGTGGTGCCGGTACCCAAGGATCAATTGCCGGTGAAATTGCCGGACGTGATCAACTTCAATGTCAAAGGCAATCCGCTGGATGCCGATACGGCGTGGAAGAACACCATTTGCCCGGCTTGCAAGGGTCCTGCGGTACGCGACACCGATACTTTGGACACTTTCGCTGATTCCTCCTGGTACTTCGCCCGCTTCACCGCGCCGGATTTTAACGAGCCGGTGAATCAGGACGCGGCGAACTATTGGCTGCCGGTCGATCAGTATATCGGCGGCATCGAACACGCGATTTTGCACTTGCTGTATGCGCGCTATTTCACCCGCGCCATGTCCAAGCTGGGCATGGTCAAGGTAGCGGAGCCGTTCGCCGGTCTGTTCACGCAGGGTATGGTTTGCCACGAGACCTATAAGGATGGCGACGGCGCCTGGGTTGCGCCCGATGAAATCGAAAAACGGGACGGCAAGGCTTTCCTGCGCGACAGCGGCCAGCCGGTGACCGTGGGGGCATCGGAAAAGATGTCCAAGTCCAAAAAGAACACCATCGCGCCGGAAACCATCATTGCCGAATATGGCGCCGATACGATTCGTTGGTTCATGCTTTCCGATACCCCGCCCGAACGCGACATCGAATGGACCGATGCCGGAGCGGAAGGCTGCTGGCGTTTCGTCAATCGTGTCTATCGTCTTTGCACCGAAGCGCAGGAATTGCCCGCGCCCGGTACCCCGGCCAGCGCCGACGATGAGGTTTCCAAATCGCTGCGCCAGGCCACGCACAAGGCCATTGCGGCGGTCACCGACCATTTGGAACATCTGCGCTTCAACAGCGCGGTGGCCCAACTCTACACCCTGGCCAACGGGATCGGTTCATCCGACAAGGCCAATCCGGCGGTCCGGCGCGAGGCGCTGGAAGCCCTGGTGCTGCTGTCGGCGCCGATGATGCCGCATTTGGCGGAATCCTGCTGGCAGGCCCTGGGTCATGCCAAGTTGGTGGCCGAAAGCGCGTGGCCGAAATATGATCCTTCCCTGACGGCCTCGGACAGCGTCACCATCGCCATCCAGGTCAATGGCAAGCGCCGAGGCGAGATCACCGTGGCCAAGAATGTCGATAGCAAGGATGTCGAAGCCGCCGCGCTGGCGGACGAGGGCGTCAAGCGCGCGCTCGAAGGCAAGGCACCGAAGAAAGTCATTGTCGTGCCCAACCGCATCGTCAATATCGTGGCATGAAGAAGCTCGCTGCCCTTGCCGCGTGTGCGCTGCTCGGAGCCTGCGGTTTTCATCCGATGTATGGCAGTTCGCTGGGACCGCAACTGTCCTCCATCTATGTCGAACCGATTGCCGAGCGCGACGGCTATGAATTGCGCAACAGCCTGATCGATGCGCTGCAATCCGATGGCGACAAGGCGGGCAAGCTTTACAGCCTCAAGATCAATTTGAACGAATCCAGCCAGGGCATCGCGCTGCAGAATGACGCCACGATTACCCGCTACAACACCAATCTGGAAGCGCATTACACGTTAAGCGACATGCACGGCAATGTGCTGACCAGCGGCAACCAGACCGAATTGTCCGCCTATAATGTGGTGAATTCGCCTTACGCCACTTTGACGGCGCAGCAGGATGCCAGCAAGCGCGCCGCCCTGGATGTGGCGGAACGCATTCACCTGGAGCTGGGTGTCTGGTTCCGTCAGCATAAAACCGCCAACAAATAGATGCCCCAAAATAAATGATCGTCAAAAGTCACGAGGCCGACCGCTATGTCACAAACCCGCCCAAGGGTTTGATGTTCGCGCTGGTCTATGGTCCCGATGCCGGGCTGGTGCAGGAGCGCAGCGAGAAATTGCTGAAAAGCGTGGTGCCCGATCTCACCGATCCCTTCAACGTCTCCGACCTCAGCGAGGCGACCGTGCTGGAAGATCCGGCGCGGCTGGCGGACGAGGCGGCGGCGATTTCCATGATGGGCGGGCGGCGGGTGGTCAGGCTGCGCGGCGCCGGCAACGATCTCGCCGATATTGTGGAATCTTTTCTGGGTGATCCCAAAGGCGACGCTTTGGTGGTGATCGAGGCGGGCGATCTGGCCAAGACCGGCGCCTTGCGCAAGCTGTTCGACGATCACAAAACAGCCGCGGCCATCCAATGCTATCCGGATTCGGTGCGTGATCTGGGCGATGTGGTACGCGATGCCTTGCGGGCCGAAGGCATTTCCATCCAGCCCGATGCTTTGGAAGACGCGGTGTCGCGGCTGGGTTCCGACCGCGGCGTGACCCGGCGCGAGATCGAAAAGCTGGTGCTGTATATGCACGGCCAAAAACAAGTCAGCCTGGAAGATGTCCGCGCCATTATGGGCGATGAGGCGGAGGCGCGCAGTGAGCAGGCCTGCGATGCGGCAGGCAGCGGTGATCTGCCAGGGCTGGACCGTGAACTGGAGCGGCTTTGGGCTTGCGATACCCAGCCCGCGCAAGTGCTGCGCAGCGCCATGGGTCATTTCCAGAAGTTGCTGCAGGCCCGCGAAAGCGCGGCGCGCGGCGAGTCGATCGACATGGTGATGAAGCGCCTGCGCCCGCCGGTGCATTTCTCCCGCGCCACATCCTTCCGCAACCAGGCGCAACGCTGGTCCAGCGACCGGCTGGGAGAAGCCTTGGATATGCTGCTGGAAGCCGAAGTGTTAAGCCGCACCACCAGTGTTCCGGCAGAAGCGGTCACGGGCCGCGCCTTGATGAACATCGCCGCCATGGCGAAGGGACGAATGTAATGCTCAAAGTCCGTATCATCCCCTGTTTGGACGTTAAAGACGGCCGCGTCGTCAAAGGCGTGAATTTCGAAGGCTTGCGCGATGCTGGTGATCCGGTGGAACAGGCCATCATCTATGACAAGGCGGGCGCCGACGAATTGTGCTTCCTGGACATCACCGCCTCCCACGAAAATCGCGGCACCTTGCTGGATGTGGTGCGCCGCACCGCGGAAGTCTGTTTCATGCCGCTGACGGTGGGCGGTGGGGTGCGCACCTTGGAAGACATCCGCACCTTGCTGTTGGCGGGGGCCGACAAGGTCTCGATCAACACCGCCGCCGTCAGCCGCCCGGAATTCGTCAAGGAAGCGGCGGAAAAATTCGGCAGCCAATGCATTGTCGCCGCCATCGACGCCAAAAAAGGCGAAAAAGGAAACTACGAAATCTTCACCCATGGCGGGCGCAAAGCCACCGGCATTGATGCGGTGGAACACGCCAAAAAGCTGGTGGGCTTTGGCGCGGGCGAAATCCTGCTCACTTCCATGGACCGCGACGGGGTGAAATCCGGCTACGACTTGGAACTCACCCGGGCGGTGTCGGATGCGGTGGCGGTTCCGGTGATCGCCTCGGGCGGCGTGGGCAATGCCCAGGATTTGGTGGACGGCGTGACACTCGGCCACGCCAGCGCCGTGCTGGCGGCTTCCATCTTCCATTTCGGCGAAGTCACTATCGCGCAAGCAAAATCTGCGCTGGCCGCGGCTGGTCTGCCAACGCGTCCGGTCAGCGAACACGATTGAAAACGAAGGATTAATGACGCAGGGTCCCGCCCCATGGACGACCCGCGCGCCGCCGTACATTCTTTGACCCGCCGCAGCCTTGGCCCGATCAAGCCGGTCAAAGCGGCGCCTGCTCCCATCTCCAAAAAGAGGCGCCCCGAAGAGGCGTTCCGCGCCACGCTCCTGGATTGCCTGGCCCAGATCACCGCCAACGCGGCCAGTTTGCGCGTGGGACGTTCGGTAGAAGGGCTGCATCAACTCAGGGTGGCGTTTCGCCGGTTGGAAGTGGCGCTTGGCGCCTTCGGCCGGGAATTCCGCCAGGATTGGCTGGAAGAACTACGCGGCCGCGCCAAGATTCTGCTGGGCCGCCTGTCGCCGGCGCGCGATCTGGATGTGTTTACCGGCAAGCTTTTGGTCGACCCGCCCAAATCGGGGGTGCACGATGGCTTGGTGCAATTGCGGGCCCGCGCGGAAAGCGCGCGCGATACCGCCTGGCAAGGGGTGGTCATCTGTATCTCCAGCCCCGATTTCGAGCTGTTCACCGATGACGTGGCGGCGCTGGCTTCCTCGCAATTGCCGCTGACTCGGAGCCGGCGGCTGCCCAAGACAGCCCGGCGCATTCTCGACCGCCAGGTCGAGCGGGTGCAAAAGCGCGCCAAAGTGGCCAAAAGCAAAGAGGAGGGCGATGTCCACCGCTTGCGTGTCGCGCTGAAAAAGCTGCGCTATACGGCGGAATTCTTTGCCCCGCTTTATTCCCGCAAAAGAGGCGCCCGTTATCTGCAGAAGCTGCGGGGCTTGCAGAATCATCTGGGCGATCTCAACGACGCCGCCAATGTGCGCAGTGTGGTGAGCAATCTGCTGCGCGAAAAAAACAAAAAGGACGGCGAGGGCAATATGCGCTATGCCGCCGGCGCCATGGTGGGCTGGTATGGCGCCCAAGTGCCGGGTTCGATCAAGCAGGCTTTGAAGCGGTACAAGAAGTTCAAGCGGGTTAAGCCGTATTGGCGCTGAATTCCAGATTCAACCGCGCGATCTTTGGTGCGCCTGCTGGATCCAGGGATAGCAGCAGTATCTTCGACACATCCAAGTCCGCCGGCATGGGCGTGGCCATGTCCCAGCCGGTGGCAAGCGTATAAGCCGCGCGCAGCACGCCCAGATGCGCCACTGCAATCGCGTCGCTTTCTTCGCGTGCCACGTCTTTGAGAAAAGCCGCCACCCGGGCATGCAATTCGCCGGTGGATTCCCCATGGCCGGGGCGGAAGGCTTCACCCTGTTTTGCGCCCGCTTTCTCGAACGCATCAGCGCCGTGTTGGGAAAGGATTTCCGCGCGGGTCAATCCTTCCCAGCTACCCCAATTCTGTTCCATCAGGCGCGCATCCAGCAGCGCGTCTTTCAATCCCAGCGCTTCCACCGTTTGACGCGCGCGTAGCAGGGGACTGGCATAAAGGCGTGGCCAGGCAAATGGCAGCCGCAATGCCGCCATCTTGGCGAAACCCGCCTCACTGAGCGGAATATCGATATGGCCCTGTACCTTGCCCAGGGCGTTCCATTCGGTGGGGCCATGTCGCAGCAGCGCGAGCTTCATGATCAGACGTCGAACTCCACCACCACCGGCACGTGATCGGACGCCTTCTGCCAGCCCCGCATCTTTTTCACGATCTTGTGTGATTTTAGCGCGCCCTTGAGTCCCTGGCTGGCCCAGATGTGATCCAGTCTGCGGCCGCGATCAGAGGCCTCCCAATCCTGGGCGCGGTAACTCCACCAGCTATAGATTTTCTCCTCTGGCGGAATGAAGTGGCGGGTGGAATCGATCCAATCAAAGGCGGCTTGCGCTTGATTGAGGAGATCGGTTTCCACCGGCGTGTGACTGACGATGCCCAGCAATTGCTTGTGGCTCCATACGTCATTCTCCAGCGGCGCCACATTCAGATCGCCCACCAGAATTACCGGGTCTTGGCGTTTGGCTTTACGGGTGGCGAAGAATTTTTCCATCGCGCGCAGGAAATGCAGCTTGTGGGCGAATTTGTCATTCAGCTTGGGATCGGGAATGTCGCCGCCCGCCGGCACATAGAAATTGTGCAGCTCCACGCCATTCTCCAAGGTCACGCCCATATGCCGGGCATGGCCTTCGCGGCAAAAATCCTGAACCCCGGTTTCGCGAAACGGCTTTTTCGCCAGCACCGCCACCCCGTGATAGGCCTTCTGGCCGTGGATCGCCTGGTGGTGGTAGCCCAGCTTGGTGAAGGCCGCCCCCGGGAAGAGCCCGTTTTCCACCTTGGTCTCCTGCAAGCACAGCACATCCGGCTGCTCGTCCCGCAAAAAACGGGTCACCAGAGGCAGGCGGAAGCGGACCGAATTCACATTCCAGGTGGCGATTTTCAACTTCTGCATCCCTTCTATACCGCACACGCACAACAGTAACATTTGTGCGTAATTTTCTTGCGATTCAATGGCTTCAATATGTTAACACCGGTATTTCATGCCAAACTATCTCAAAACGCATGGCTAGCATTCATTGATTTGCAATGCTTGAGGTCCTATATCGCGGTGCAACAAAGAGTTCCTGCGGTGCACAAAATATATTGCAAGGTACCTTGCGCTACATGGTAGCTTGCTGTACAAGTGTCCCCGGGCTGATTTGAAAAGGAGTAACGACATGACCAACTTCCGCATCCAGAACGCGCCTGAGAATAGCGTGAACGCCTTCATCGCCGAGGCTTTCAATGCCGCCACCATCGCCCTGATGGGCGTTGTGGGCATCTTGACCCTCGCGGCGACCATCTAAGGGATGGAAGCCTCTTCCACCGGCACCTGGCGTTCCCCCAACGGCCAGCGTGCCCGCGGCGAGACCGACAACGCATCCCCCCGTATGTTGTCGGATAGCCGCTCAATCCCCGCCCAGGCGATCATGGCCGCATTGTCGGTACAGAGCCTGGGCGGAGGAATGCGGGTGATGAACCCTTCTTCCTCGCAAAGCTGAGCCAGCGCGGCTCCGATCGCCTGATTGGCGGCGACGCCGCCGGCCACCACGAAATTCTTGGCCGTTGGAAAATCGGGGCGGAACATCGCCATCGCCAGGCGCGAGCGATCACACAGAATATCGATCACCGCCGCCTGAAAACTGGCGCTGACGTCTTCGATGGAAACCGGTCCCTGAACCAATTGGCGCACCGCGGTTTTCAATCCTGAAAAGGAGAAATCCGCCCGGCCTTGATTGCGTTTGTCGTCGCGCCCATCGGTGCGCCGGGTCAGCAAGGGGCGCGGCAAATCATACGCGCGAGGATTGCCGCTTCGCGCGCAGCTTTCCACCGCCGGGCCGCCGGGATAGGGCAGGCCCAGCAATTTGGCGGTTTTGTCGAAGGCTTCGCCCACCGCGTCATCAATTGTGCTGCCATAAAGGCGAAAATCATTGGGCCCGCCCACGCCCAGCAATTGGCAATGGCCGCCCGACACCAACAGCAGCAAAAACGGAAATTCCACGCCATGGGTAAGCCGTGCCGTCATGGCATGGCCCATCAGGTGATTGACCGCGACCAAAGGCTTGCCCGCGCCCAACGCCAAGGCTTTGGCGGTGGTCAATCCCACCATCACTCCGCCGATCAGCCCGGGGCCGGCGGTAGCGGCAATGCCGTCCAGATCAGCCCACGAAATCCGGGCTTGTGCCAAGGCCTGCGCGATAATGTCGTCCAGAATTTCCAAATGGGCGCGGGACGCGATTTCCGGCACCACCCCGCCATAAGGCGCATGGGCTTCGGTCTGGCTGAAGATGACATTGGACAGGATATCGCCGGGCCCGGGCGCAGTCCCGCGCACCACCGCAGCCGCGGTCTCATCGCAGCTGGTTTCGATACCCAAAATGGTCAGAGCCTTGCCCGTCATGGGCCGCTGCTTTACGCCGAAAAGCTGGTACAGCAAAGTACTCCGGTTATGCGCATTTTAGTCACCAGACCCTTGGAAGACGGCCGGGAAATCGCACGCCTCTTGGCGGAACGCGGCCACCAGGCGCTGCTATCGCCGCTGCTGGAGCCGCGCTTCCAGGATGGCCCCTTGCCGGAAGATGTGCTGGATGGCGTGCATGCGGTGCTGGCCACCAGCGCCAATGGCATTCGCGCCCTGGTCCGCCGCACCGCGCGGCGCGATCTTTCGATTTTTGCTGTCGGACCGCAGACCGCCGATGAGGCGCGGGGCGCCGGTTTCACCGATGTTCGCAGCGCTGATGGCGATGCCAAGGCTTTGGCCGAGGCTACCCGCCGCTGGGCGCCGCCGCACGCGCCGCTGTTGCACGTCTGCTCGGAAGATGCGCCCGGCACCCTGTCGGACCAACTCAGCCAAAACGGATTCATCGTCCGCCGCTGTCCGCTTTATACCATCGAGCCTGCGGCCAGCCTGTCGCCCGAGGCGATTGCTGCGTTGCGCAGCCGCGCCTTGGATGCCGTGATGTTTTTCTCGCCCCGCACAGCGCGGATTTTTGGCCAATTGGCGGAAGGGTTGCCTATGGATGGCCTGACCGCCTTATGCATCAGTCCGGCGAGTGCCGAAGCGCTCGCTTCGCTCTCTTTCGCACATATCAAAGTCGCGGCGCGCCCCAACCAAGACGCCATGCTGGCGCTGGTAGAATAAGATTTTGAAAAGGCTGGCTATTTCAAGAGGCCCGGCCATGCCTCCCGGCAAACCTTAATCGCATTGCCCAACAAGCAAGCTTTTTCTGCCGGGACCGTGGGCAAACTGCTTACCGCGCAATCACACCAGCCACATTCTATCGCTCAAAACAAAAGCAGTGCTTGCCTGAGGGCACTGCCTCTGTGAGACTTTGCACATGCAGCACGAGGTTTTCGCCAACACTGAGGATTTCGGCGGACCTGATATCGTGGCCGGACCCAGCAGGGTTTCGCGCCCTGGGGTCGATGCACCCTATGTCAATTACGAGCTGGGCAAGCCCTATGACGAGATGTTCAGCCGCGACGGCCATGCGCGATTGCCCTATGCCGCGATGGATCAGCGGATTTCCACCCTGCCGCTGGAAGAGCTGAACCGCCGCCAGCAGGCTTGTGAGCAGAGCTTCCTGCATCAGGGCATCACCTTCACCGTCTATAACGACAATCGCGCCACCGAACGGATCATTCCCACCGATCTGCTGCCGCGCATTGTTACCGCCAAGGAATGGGACCGCATCGAGCGCGGCCTCACCCAGCGCATTCACGCCCTCAATCTGTTTTTGCGCGACATCTATACCGACGGCCGGGTGCTGAAGGACGGTGTCCTGCCGCGCAGCATGATCTATGGCTCCAAACATTACCGCCGCGAGATGCGCGGACTGCCGGTGCCCCACGGCGCCTATGTCAATATTTGCGGCAGCGACCTGATCCGCAACGAGACCGGCGATTTTGTTGTGCTGGAAGACAATCTGCGCGTGCCGTCGGGGGTCAGTTATATGCTGGCCAACCGCGATGTGGCGCGCCGCGCTTTCCCCGGCGTGTTCCGCTCCATGGGGGTACGGCCGATCGAGCACTATCCGCTGGAGCTGCTGGCGACCTTGCGCTCGCTGACGCCGTTCCATGAGGATGTCTCCATCGCGATCCTGACGCCAGGCGTGTTCAATTCTGCTTATTTCGAGCATGCCTTTCTCGCCCGCCAGATGGGTGTGGAGCTGGTGGAAGGCCGCGACCTGCTGGTCAATGACAATGTCGTCTATACCCGCACCACGTCAGGCCTGAAGCGCATCGACGTTATCTATCGCCGCATCGATGATGACTTCATCGATCCTTTGATCTTCCGCCCCGATTCATCCTTGGGCGTGCCGGGCCTGTTCAATGCCTATCGCGCCGGCAATGTGATCATCGCCAATGCCTTGGGCACCGGCGTGGCTGACGACAAGGCGGTCTATGCCTATATGCCGCGCTTGATCCGTTATTACCTGGCGGAAGAGCCCATTTTGGATAATGTCGAAACCTTCCTTTGCCGCGAGGAAAAATCGCTCAAGCACGTGCTGGCCAATCTCGACAAGCTGGTGGTCAAGGCGGTGGGCGAATCCGGCGGCTATGGCATGCTGGTGGGGCCGCACGCCTCGCAGAAAGAGCGCGACGACTTTGCCGAGAAAGTCAAAGCCGATCCGGAAAATTATATCGCCCAACCCACAATTCAGCTTTCCACCGCCCCCACTTTTACCGGCAACGGCATTGAAGCCCGGCACGTGGATCTGCGCCCCTTCATCCTGCATGGCGCGGAAACCAAGCTGGTGCCCGGCGCCCTGACCCGCGTGGCGCTGAAACGCGGCAGCCTGGTGGTGAATTCCTCTCAGGGCGGCGGGTCAAAGGACACTTGGGTCTTGAGTCAGTAATGCTGAGCCGGGTCGCAGATTCTCTTTACTGGATGAGCCGCTATATCGAGCGGGCCGAGCATACCGCGCGGCTGATCGCGGTGAAGCTGGACTCCATGGTGGAACAGACGCCGGAAGACGCCGCCTCCAGCTGGGCGCGGGTGACCCAGGCCTTGACCGGTGAGATCGGCACCTCGCATGCGGACGCCTTCGTCATCACCAAGAAGCTGGCCTTCGACCGCGATAATGAAAATTCCATGATCACCTCCCTGGCCTTGGCGCGCGACAATGCCCGCCAGGTGCGCGAGGCCTTGTCCAACGAGGTGTGGGAGAATCTCAACCGGCTTTATCTGCGCCTCACCCCGGTGACCATGGATTCCATCTGGGTCCATACCCCGGCGCGGCTGTTCCGCGAGGTGTTGGAGGAAATGCACGCCTTGGAAGGCGTGACCTATTCGACGCTCAGCCATGGTGAAGGCTGGTACTTTCTGGAGCTGGGCCGCCATATCGAACGCGTGCAACAGCTGGGACGGATCTTGGATGTCCATTTCAGCGCCGCCCATAATGGCAGCGCGGCACCCAAATATTTCGACTGGCTGGTGCTGCTCAAATTCTGCACGGCGTTCGAGCCCTATACCAAGCAATATACCGCTTCGATCCGCCCTCAGAAGATCGCGGAATTCCTGTTGTTTGATTCTGAATTTCCCCATTCCATCTGTTTTTCCGTCGATCGCATGACCGAGGCCTTGGAACGTGTGGCGCCAGGCGCGCCGCCGGCGCGCCGCGCGGCGGTGGAACGGCTGGCCGGGCGCCTGAAAGCGGCGGTGGATTTCGGCCAGGTGGATGAGCTCATGTCCGGCGGCGTTGCAGCCTTCATTGCTGACATCACAAAGCAATGTGAGCAGATCCATAAAGCTCTTTATAGCTCATACATCACTTACGGTGCGGAGACAGTGCTGTAATGTTCTATTCCATCCGCCATGTGACTCGCTTTCGCTACTCCGCACCGGTCCGCGAATCCGTGATGGAATTGCGCATGCAGCCGCGTTCCGAGGGGCCGCAGACCTTGCGGTCATTCCAGATCGCTACCAATCCACGCGCCCAGCTTTATGCTTACACCGATCATCTGGGCAATGCCGTCTATCACTTCAATTTGCTGCGCGAGCATGAAGAGCTGCGGATCGAAGCCCTGGCCACGGTGGAGATCAGCCATGGCAAGGCTTGGCCGGAAGCGCTCGATCCCTTGGAATGGAGCCGCTACAACGCCTTCAACCTCAGCGACGATCATTTCGACATGCTGGAGCCGTCGCACTTTGCAAGGGGTTCGCGGGAGCTGGAAAGCTTCATGAAGATCGCCGATCTGGAAAAACCGTCAGGCGATCCGCTCAATGCGCTTCGCACCTTGCAGCGGGGAATATACGATTCTTTTGAATATGAGCCCGGCGTCACCGAAGTGAATTCGCCCATCGAAGTGGCGTTGGAGCAGCGCCGGGGGGTTTGCCAGGATTTCGCCCATATCATGACCGCGATCGCGCGCAGCTGGGGCGTGCCGTGCCGCTACGTCTCCGGCTATCTCTATCATAAGGGCAGCCGCGACCGCTCCGCCGCCAATGCCACCCATGCCTGGGTGGAAGCTTATCTGCCGTCCTTGGGCTGGGTGGGGTTTGATCCCACCAACAATATCATGGCCTGCGAACGCCATGTCCGCGCCGCGGTCGGCCGAGATTATGCCGATGTGCCGCCAACCCGCGGTACTTTCAAAGGTGGGGCAGATAGCGAGCTTTCCATCGCGGTCTCGCTGGAGCCCACCCAGGCGCCGGTACGGCATGAAGACTTTCTTAAGGTGGCGCGGCCTTTGTCCTCGCCGACGCCAACAGCTTCGATGCCGGAGAGGCTTTATCACCAACAACAACAGCAACAACAATAGCGCGGATCTTTCGCGTCCTGGGTTCGTCGCGCCGTCGCTCATGTACTGTTCGTACACATCGCTAGGCGCTCCTGCCCAGGCCACGAAATCTCTCGCGCTATGGGATTTGGCATGACAAAGCGGAAAAAACGGGAATTAAGCGGCAGACTTGAAGTCGAGGGCTATCCACTGCGCTGGTCCCTGAAAAGCGAGCAGATTTGGGACCCCGCAGGTGACCATATCGGCCTGCGTTTGTCGGTGGAGCGTGAAGACGAGGCCCATCGCGAGCTTGTCCTGGAATACCCCTTCCAGGAAGGAAGCCGGATCGCGCGTCCTGAGATCGACCGTGACCGGTTGGGACAGGATATCCGCCGCGCCATGGAGGCCGGCTGGAATCCCAAGTCGCGCGGCCGGCCCTTTCATTTCATGCTTAACGTCTCGTAAAGAAGTGTGGCGCAATCCGTCAGGCTTTTATTAACAGAAGCAGGCGTATCGTTCTCCCGCTCAAGAGGGAAACGGCTCTATGCCGCTGAAATTGTCGTTAAAACCTGGTGAAAAATTCGTGCTGAACGGCGCGGTTCTCGCCAATGGCGATAAACGCACCAGCCTGGTGATCCAGAACAAGGCCTGCGTGCTGCGTGAGAAAGACATCATGCAGCCGGATGAGGCCAACACACCGGCGCGGCGCATCTATCTCGCGGTCATGATGATGTATCTGGACGGCGAGGCCAGCGAAGAGCCCTATAACGAATTTGCCCTGCGCATGACCGAATTCATGGGCGCCATCAGCACGCCCTCGATCCTGGGCCATTGCGTGGATATCAGCCGCGATGTGGCGCAAGGCGCCTATTACAAAGCCTTGATCGCTTGCCGCAAGCTTTTCGACTTGGAACAGGAGCGTTTGAACTATGAGCCTTAAAGCCTATAAGGCCGCCCAGGTTGCGACCGAAGACCCCCGCGTCACCGAATACCGCTTGTTCGGCCAGGTGACGGGCGCGCTCCTCAATGCCAAGGAAACCAACGCCATAGGCAGCCCGCTGGTCGAAGCGGTGGACTGGAATCGCCGGTTGTGGCGTACCCTTGCCGCCGATTGCATGGACGACCGCAACACCCTGACCCAGGATGTGCGCGCCAAGATCATCTCGCTATCTTTGTGGGTGGCGAAATATTCCCGCAGCGTGACCCGCGAAAAAGCGCCGCTGGATCCGCTGATCGAGATCAATCGGACGATCATGCAGGGATTGCAGCCCGGCTAATGCGGGGTTTAGAGTTTGGATTGGAAAAGCCGGTGCCTAGCGCCGGCTTTTTCTTTTTACCCCCATCCGTCGCAGCTCAGGTCGGCTGCGCCGACACTTCGCTGCGACACCTTCCCCCTTCTTGATGCTTCGCATCGAAGGGGGAAGGGAGCTGTCGGATGCTGCGGGTCGCCCGGCGGCTGCGCTGCCGGGCTCGAGATTCCTAGACACTTAAATGATCTCGAGCCGTGCATTTCGCACGGCGACCATCCGCTAGGGCCGAGACCCACCTCCCCCTTCGGCGCAAAGCGCCAAGGAGGGGGAGGTGGCCGAGACGGGCGCCGCCGTAAGGCGGCGTGATAGTCGAGGCCGGAGGGGGTTCAACAAAATAACAAGGCCACCCGCCCGATGCCGGCTCGAGCTATCTCCTGCCGGGCAACAAATTCCGCCCATGGCAGATCATGCCTAATGGTTAATGCAAATTAGGGGACTTCTCTAAATAAAATCAATGGCTTACGCGGTTAATCGCATGGCACGAGCGTTGCAGATACCCCGGCAAGGGCCTTGCCCAGGTCCGCAGAATGCGAGTTCGCCACCAGATAAACTTGGAGAGTAGCCATGTCCTTTAGCGTCAACACCAACACTGGCGCGCAAGTCGCGCTGCAATATTTGAATGCCACGCAGGGTCAGCTTGATCAGACTCAGCAGGCGATCAACAGCGGTCTTCGGGTTGCGACGGCAAAGGATGATGGCGCGATCTACGCTATTGCCCAGAACCAGCGCGGTTCGGTGGCCGGCTTCCAGTCCGTCATCAACAGCCTCAACAACGGCTCATCCGCGATCGATGTGGCCCTTTCCGCCGGCCAGTCCATTTCGGACCTCTTGATCCAGTTGAAGACCAAGGCGCTCGCTGCCGCCGACCCCTCGCTGGACACCGCCAGCCGTCAGGCGCTGAACGCCAATTTCACCGCCCTACGCGATCAGATTTCCACCATCGTCAAGAATGCCGTGTTCAACAACTTCAACCTGGTCGACGGTTCCACCGTGCAAGTCCAGGCTCTGGCGTCTTCGGACGGCACGCGCCGTATTACCGCCCAGGCTCAGAACATGAAACTGTCGGGCTCCATCGTGACCTTGACGTCCACCGCCACGGTTTCCACCCAGGTTAAGGCCTCGGCCTTGATCGGTGTGCTGCAGACCTCGCTGACCAACGTCAACTCGGCGCTCGCCAAGCTGTCGTCCGGCGCGGCGAAGTTCTCGATCCAGGCGACGTTCACCCAGAAACTGGCCGACACCCTGACCGCCGGCATCGGTAACCTGGTCGACGCCAACATGGCGCAGGAAAGCGCCCGGTTACAGTCGCTGCAGGTTAAACAACAGCTGGGCGTTCAGGCTCTGTCGATCGCCAACCAGGCGCCGCAGACCATTCTGTCGCTGTTCCGCTAATACGTCTTTCAAAGGGGGCTTACCGCAAAGGGCGGCGCGAAAGCGCCGCTCTTTGTTTTTTGATGGCGCTCCGGCTTGCGCTGCGCTTTGGCGTATTCCGGCACAGCGCCGCGCCGATCCTGATAACGCTTTTTTACCTTAAGCTGTACCGGGGTGAAGCGTTATTCCCTTGGATTTACTGCATTTTTTTTGGGGAACTTTTTTTAAAAGTGGAAGTATTTGCCCATGCACCCGGCAGAATTTGCCGGCGTGCGGAAAATTTTGCCGGGTGGGTGCGCCGCACGGCAATTGTCGCCGGGCGCGATTTACCTAGCCGGCGCAAAATCGATGTTTAACCAAATCCTACCTCCGTTCGGCACGACCCTTGCCAATGCTCATGCGGGCAAAACGCCCAAAGAGCATTGCTCGATACCCAGAACGGAGAGACCACTATGTCCTTTAGCGTCAACACCAATAACGGCGCCCTTATCGCGCTGCAATATTTGAGCGCCACTCAGGGTCAGTTGAACCAGACCCAGCAGCACATCAACAGCGGCTTGAAGGTTGCCACCGCGCGTGACGACGGCGCGATCTACGCCATCGCTCAGAATCAGCGCGCTTCGGTTGCCGGCTATTCCTCGGTGATCGCCTCGATCAACAACGGCACCTCGGCGATCGACGTCGCCTTGTCCGCCGGTCAGTCGATTTCCGACCTGCTGATCCAGCTCAAGCAGAAGGCGCTGTCTGCCGCCGACGCCTCGCTGGACACCTCCAGCCGTAACGCCTTGAACGCCAACTTCACCGCTCTGCGCGATCAGATCACCACGATCGTGAAGAACGCGGTGTTCAACGGCTTCAACCTGGTGGACGGTTCGACCACCCAGATCACGGCCTTGGCGTCTGCCGACGGCAGCCGCCGTATCACCACCTCGGCCCAGAACATGAAGTTGTCTGGCTCCATCGTGACCTTGACGTCCACGGCCACGATCTCGACCCAGGCCAAGGCTTCTACTCTGGTGTCCGCCATCCAGACCTCGCTGACCAACGTCAACTCGGCCATGGCCAAGTTGTCTTCGGGCGCTGCGAAGTTCTCGATCCAGGCGACCTTCTCCCAGAAGCTGTCCGACACCCTGACCACGGGTATCGGCAACCTGGTGGACGCCAACATGGCGCAGGAAAGCGCGATGCTGCAGTCCTTGCAGGTCAAGCAGCAGCTGGGCGTTCAGGCTCTGTCGATCGCCAATCAGGCGCCGCAGACCATCCTGTCGCTGTTCCGCTAAGCCACGGCATGGGCGGACTGAAAAGTCCGCCCATCGCCAACCGAAGCCGGGTGACCGCGGAAAGCGGCACCCGCCCCGGGGCGAAGGGAAAAAGTTTTATCTGGTGGGCAAGCGAAGGGTGGAGAGCCGGGGGGCGCTCCACCCTTTGTTTTTCGTTTTGAATGTAAGGCTATTCGCCCAGGGCCAGACGCGCCGCGTCGGCGATCAAAGCGGAACTGCCCAGCCGCGCCGAGATCTCGCTGACATAGCTCACGCCCTGATGGGTCACGATTTCACCCGTCACCGGGCCGTCGCTGATACCAAGCGCCGCCGCAGCGCGCCCGATCAATTCCACCATTGTGCCTGAGCCGGCGGCCTGGCCGCCGCGCATCATCACCGCGACGGTGCTGCGCTCGCCGTCCCGGCCTTGTTCCACCATCACGCGGTCGCTGGGGGAATGGGCGAGGGCCTGTTGAAAAGCCGCGGCGAAATCTGATGCCGCCGTCAGCCTTGTGACGCCAAGGGGGCCACGATTCTCCACCGGCTTGACCACAAGATCGTTGCCTTTGGCGATCATCACCCGCTGCAGCGCTTGCGGTGTGGAAATTTCCATATGCCAGGGCGTAGGGATGCCGGCGGATTCAAAGGCCCGCCGTGTCATCAGCCGGTCGCTGATCAGTTCGGCGACATGTAAGGGCTGGCCGGGCAGGCGCAGGCGCGCCGTCACGGTTGCCGCGGTCAGGGCGGCATCGGCGGCGCAGAGCACACCGTCGATCTTGCGGATTTTGCGATTGTAGCGCTCCGCCGCCGCCGCGGTTTCATCGGCGCCATGGATATCGGCGATCAGGCAGGAATCGGCAAAAGCGAAAGCCGGGGCTTGCGGGTCACCATCGGAGACCACCACGGTATGGCCGGTCTCGCGCACGGCCCGGGCGATATCCACCGCCTCCTGGCCGCCGGAAATGATCAGCAGCGTTTTGCTCTTTCCAGCACATTGGGATCCTAAGCTTAGAATTCCACGTGGACAAGTTGTCGCG